>Ga0065711_1036730_pt1 | contig 20656 bp, 13 predicted proteins | sample Hoacrofraction12_FD_59098 | JGI IMG/M metagenome (GOLD analysis project Ga0065711, IMG submission 59098) | Hoatzin crop microbial communities from Cojedes, Venezuela - Epithelial fraction 12 v2 (version 2) | ecosystem: Host-associated > Birds > Digestive system > Esophagus > Crop | place...
CAGAGAAGGAGACTCCACAACCTCCCTGGGCAGCCTGTTCCAGTGTTCCATCACCCTCAGAGGGAAGAAGTTCTTCCTCATGTTCAGACGGAACTTCCTATGCTCCGGTTTGTGCCCATTGCCCTTTGTCCTGTCACTGAGCACTACTGAAAAGAGTCTGGTCCCATTCTCTTGACACCCACCCTTGCGATATTTATAAACATTTATTAGGTCCCCTCGCAGCCTTTTCTTCAGGCTGAACAAGCCCAGCTCCCTCAACCTCTCCTCATAGGAGAGATGCTCCAGTCCTCTCACCATCCTAGTAGCCCTCCGTTGGACTCTCTCCAGCAGCTCCTGATCTTTCTTGAACTGGGGAGCCCAGAACTGGACACAGTACTCCAGGCGGGCCTCACTAGGGCAGTGTAGAGGGGAAGGAGAACCTCCCTCGACCTGCTGGCACACTCCTCTTAATGCACCCCAGGATGCTATTGATCTTCTTGGCTGCCAGGGCACACTGCTGGCTCATGGTCAGCTTGTCATCCACCAGCACTCCCAGGTCCCTCTTTGCACAGCAACAGGTCCACTCCAAGCCTCTACTGGTGCATGGGGTTGTTCCTGCCCAAGTGCAGGACCCTGCATTTGCCTTTGTTGAACCTCATCAGGTTCCTCTGCACCCAGCTCTCCAGCCTGTCCAGGTCATGCTGCATGGCAGCACAGCCTTCTGGTGTATCCACCACTCCTCCCAGATTTGTGTCATCAGCAAACTTGCTGAGGGTACACTCTGACTTCATCCAGGTCATTGATGAAGTTGAACAAGACTGGGCCCAGTACTGACCCCTAGGGGACACCACTAGTTACGGGCCTCCAACTAGACTCAGCACCGCTGATGACAACCCTCTGAGTTCTGCCATTCAGCCAGTATTTTCATTTTCAGTTATTAGGAGGAAGTACTTTTCTTACTGGCACAAACTGTAATAACCAGTTTGTTTTCAGCTTAGCCCTTGGGTTGTTAACAATGTTAATATATTGTTACAATGTTACCATCCCATATGTATTGTGTTAAACACTTCAAGTCACTTTAATAATGCTTGCAAGTCACTTTAGTAATGCTTGTAATTTTGAAATTAGATTCCAGACTAGAATGATTTAAAGGTCTGTAAAATGAATGAACTATGAGATTTTTTGAATTGTTTTAATTTTAATCATCTATATTTAAAAATAAACAAAATATTGTTGCTTTCCTGAGATAAAGTACTGTAGTTGTGACATAAATCAGTTTCTAAATTACTTGGAAAAATGTTATGAAAGTGGATCATTTAACGCTTACCTAACTTTTGTAAAGCCTTTTGAGGACTTTAATGAAGCACTCAGGCAACAACTATGTCACAAGCTTCAAGTCTGTTAGATGACCAGACTGTAAAACTTAATTAGCATAATGCTATGGTATGTAGGAAACCCTATGCTGCCACTAACCCAAGCCTTCTTGTTGAGAACAGAGAAAATTATCTGGCAAATAGTCAGCTTTAAAGTATTGCACTGAAACTCCTGAATTAAAACCAAAAAAATTTTTGAAATAGTACATGAAGAGAGAAGAAAATGATAGTAATTGCCCACATGCATGTCAGCAGCTGTTTTGGATTGCTGCATGCGGGGTAAAGCTTTTTAGTGTAACAAAACTCTCAGGGCTAATCGACTTCAGGTAGCTTTGAATGGTAACCATGGATTTGTTACTCTGATGAGGAGAATGGAAGGGAGGAAAACAGCCAACTCCTTTCCCAAATACTTAGCCTTAAATTTGGCTTCTGTTTTGCACTGAGGGATGCGGAATGAGAGGGAGGTAGACAGCGCAGGGTTCTTTCCACATCTCAGTAAGGAAGGGCTGACAACAACTGCCATAATAAAATAGCTGTTGCAGCAAGACGGAATTAAAAAAGGAATACAGATAATGAATAAACCTTATATCCCTTCAGACACTGGGAACGCCACATTCATGCAGCATCAGATGGACCCCAATGAATACAATGGCAAAACCCACAGAATTAGCAGAAGTGTCCTCACAATGTCATTGTGATGGCACAGGGATACAGAAAGGTCCATCACACCTCTATTTGTGCATGGGCGCGGGTGAACATATGGTCAAAAGCAGATGTGCTCTGTATCCGAAATGCACTTTCATTGCAAGAGGGCATGAGCAAATTTCTGACACAGCCTACACATTTTTGTCCTCATATTTCTCACCAGACATCACCCAAGCCCACACCAAATTACATGTCAACAAATCGCAGAACTCAAAGATGCATGGTTGAAACAAGTCAGATTCTCTTAAATATCAACAGATCTCATTAAGGCTGTCTGAAAATTTTATGTCTGGCCAGGAAAGAGTATTGTGTAGCCTCAAGATGTGAATGGAAAGGTCACTTTTTTTTCCTGACAACAGCAGGAAATGGAACATTAGGTAATTTTAGAGCAGAAAAAAACAGTACTGGAAAGTCCTTTTGAAATGGGCAGTAGAGCTTCCACAGTTCCACAAGACCAGAATAGTTCTATACTACTTCATTTTTCTTATCAGAAAAAATACAACAGAAAACCCTATGAGATTAATCTGGGTTTTCCCCAGACACAAAAAAACTCTGCAATGAAGACTACAGCCATTCCAGACCAGAAAATCAGCTGACGTTCATAATGAGGCTAGAAGAAAATTTTTTCCAGTATTTTTGAGAAAATAAAACTCTAGCCCATGATGCATCAAAATTCATATAGCTACAAAAAAATACAAAACATTCTAAATTGTAATTTGATAGTTTCAATATTTTAGAGTATTCACAAAAATGTTTGAAATATAGTATATTCAGATAGAGCAATATTTTTCATATGGTGTGTTTAAGTAATGTTTAACTAACCCTTAAGCTTTTCAAAAGATGGGAATTGGGAGGAGCTTTCTTAAGAGTTTGTTGGTTAACAGGGAGTTTTTGCAAATTGAGAAGCAGGGAATATATCTTTAAGGCACTGAGGTTTCAGATGAGAGGAGGTATATACTGTGACTTGCAAAAAGAGACCAAGAGCCAATGCATCTTCTTGTTCCATATACAGCATGTGTTTGAGTCTGGGGGGTATCTGATCAAATGAACAAATCAGATTTACTCTACCGAGCTATTAAGTGGAACATTGTCTGTAAAGGCATAACACGTTAAGAAACTGCAGCCTCTTCTTACTTTTCATGTTATTTGAAACTAACGGTAACTAAGGATTCAGTGGAAGGTGTGTCATCCGGCAAATACTACCATAGCCTGGAAAGCCACAGTTATTGTACAGTGATAGCTTTTGTTTGTTATTTGTTTGTTGTTGTTTTTTTTTTTCTGGACAAGTACAGAAGGCAGTTCATCTGCTGTTTGTCTAAACCAAATGAATCGCCCAGTTTGACTTCCCATTTTTCACCTGATAACTTATCGCCATGAAGTCAGAAATAGACGGTGGAGGTAAATTAAAGAGGCAGAACTCTACTTCCAAAACCACAATATAGGAAAAGCCATGTAACAATGAAACAAATACATATGAAACCTTAAAGGCAGGAAAGTATTACAGGAAGAAAGTAACACATTCAGCTCGTTATAAAGTGAATGTATTCCTTTTTCTAAAATTAGTAATTTTCAGATCTTTGTCAAATCACACTGAGGTATTTTTAAAAAGACATTTTTTGGTCAAAAGAGCCAAACCGGGCAACTTGGTTAACTTCTCCCTTCAGAATATCTGTAGAATCTCTCATTTAGGCTTCAGCATCTGTGATTTCAGTGGCATTATAATGTACAAAGATGGAATTTGTCTGCATTCATATCTACTGAACATAAAGGAGAAATAAAAGAGAAAGCACAGCTGTGGGAAGTAGTTTGCAATGTGGTAGATATCACAATAGCCAAGCAATATCATCTCTACTGGTGCAAAAAGGAAATTCCAGAAACCTGCTTCCTGCCCCAAATCTTCCATTAAAAACGTTGCATGAATATATCAGGCCTGACTATATTTAATTTACCAGTGAATTACGATACATTTTAATGGAATAGCCTAAAGTAGCAAAAGTTTTATAAAATATAATCAGCATGTGAAAGAAATTACAGCAACAAATTTTGTTTAGTGTCATCATGAAAGATAAAGAACTTGCAAATAGCAGCATATAGACACACACACCCCCCAGTATATCACATACAAAAAGCCATCGCAGGAAAATGTCTAGTCAGCATGCCTGCAGCAAAGATCTGTTGTACTGGGAGTACAAACAGCTTTGACTTGTCCTCTGTCTGAATTGTCATCAGAGTTTACAAAGAAGATCTAACATCTAAAAGTTCACGCAGAGCGAGGGATGAAAAGCACCACAGAAGAGTAAAAATCTGTCTCAGCATGTTATATGGGATTTGAGAAAGAAAAGCTCTAACAGATTCAATCTCATGGCAAAGAACATTTTCATTACCCAGTTGTTAGTGGAAGGCAGCCTAGTCAAACAGCTACAGACTTGTTCCAGTGACTCAGAGGCTTTTATTCCACGCTTATATGTGGTCTTATGTTAGATGATTCCATTGACTTCTGAAGAGTTACATTGATTATACTGATATCAGTAAAATGAGGTAAGCAACCTCAAAAAAATCCTGAACAGTGCCACCACCAAGGTTAAAAATAAGCTGATTACTTCAAGAAATTGATGTTGTGTTCACAGATATATTTTAGAAGCCTTGTCGTAGATCCTTGCATAAATAAAGCATACAGTACTAGAAATCTCTCCTTCTTGGACTTTTTCAACACAAAAAAATCTGAATACAGAGCTCAAAAAATGAGCCACTTCTTGAGGAACAGATTCCAGCCAGGAAGCAGGGAAAACATCTCCCACTAAATGAGGTTGGTGATAGGGTTGTAGAGCACAAACTCAATTACTTTTCCATAAAATAAAATAGCAAGACAGGAGCCATGCTGTAACGACCCTGGGAATGCAGCATTGGATCAAAAAAAAAAGCTTAAAAAAAAGAGAAAGCTACCAAAAGCACTCTGAGTGTGAAGTCATACAAGGCAGTTGTAGATCACGTGAGCCTTTTCTGGCAGAAATCAATTTTGTAATGTTTTAAAGAACTTCTTATTTTCCTGTTATTGTCTGTTTTATAGACCAGATGCTTTTTTTGTTGGACCCTCTGGTTCAATAAAAGAGTAAGCTGGTTTTGTTTTCTGCTGTAGCTAAGGCATGCTGTAAAGGAGTCTCTGTTGAAACCCATTTGTGATAATAAGTAGAAATTGCACTCTAGTAGATCTTAACTCCAGCAATTCTAAGATAGAATGGGATTTCCTGGGTGATGCAATATTGACAAAAGTGTCACCAGCCAGAAGTAAGCCCGTGCTTACATAGAAGCAACAGTGAGTTTTTAGTATCTACACAGCAGCTTACATCTCCAGGAAGTTTTCGCCTGCAAACATGGTACTGCAGAAGAGCTACTGCCATGAAGTCAAACAAAGCTGTGGAGGAAAAAATGCTCAGGTACTAATCTCTACAGTCTACAAACAGTTGTTACCGTGTTCAAAGTCAGCCTTCTTTCTCTACAGCCAAAATGCACGCCGTTCTATGTATCTTTTAGAAATATAAAGTTGCAAGCTTTCTTTTTCATGCTTGTTTGACACATCTGAGGTCCTGACTTTGTGCTGTCCTAGAGTGGACGTAATGTGTCACAAATCATTTGGTGCAAGAGGAGTGAACCCCATAATATATCCAGTGATGGAGATAGTGCGTATTTCTCGCTGTCATCCTCTTCTGGCTGCTTCCTCAGCGTCCTCTGCTGTCCTGCCTGATAATTTGCTGGTGTGTATCACAGGTCTTGGGCTTTTGAGTTGTCAGGAGTTGCAACTTAAGTTGCTAAGGATGCCAGGCAGAAGAGCAGTGCCATTCAGCCAGACCAGAATGAGGGAAAGAATTATGCACGGTGATGGCTTTTTGTAGTCCTGTTTGCTAAGGCAGGAGCCCAGTCCCTCACTCCATTATCCTGCGGGCTAGAGTTCACCTCGTGGGTTACTTGCTACGAGATTGGAAAGCTGTGTGATATTTAGAAAGGAAAGTTCAAAGCTACGTGGGTCAGAGCAAGTTCCTCTTTTATTCTTTCACCGTGTCAGATACCATAGATTAGCAATTTCCCTAAGTGGCATTTAATGCTAATTACTTCAGGGTCAATGAGCTGTAACCAAAAAATCCTTAATAAGGCTTTTCTCATACAAGGTTTATAATGAGTATTTCTTCAGACCCATTTCAACTCTTCATGTGTATCTGTCCATACTGAGCCCACACTACCCTGTAAGCTGATGTTCAGCTTCAGGCTTCTGTTTTCCCAGTTATGCCCATCAAACGTGCCTCCTGCTCACGCAGAGAGGCTTCACAGGAGGCACGTGTAAGCCGGCTCTCTTCAACACATGGCAGCCCTCTCTGTGCGCAGTGTGCTCCTCTCAGTGGCTCCCTTGGTGCTGTCAGGTCAGAGACTGCAAAAGGACATCACGGACCTGTAATTTCAATAGTCCGAATCTGTGGAAAGCGAAACCACGTCTCTAATCGCGTTCGCTTGCATTTCAGATTGCATGTACTGCCCCTGAGTTTGTGTCACCCCCTGCTCCCCCGCCTGTCTTGCCACAGGGGGGTGGCCTTTGTTTGGTTTTTTCTTACAAACTTCCAAAAAACCAAAGGATTTTTGTTTTCACATGGAAGAGAGGAATTTGAGGCTTTTGGCACTGGTATGAAACAGAGGAGTTACTGAGCGGAATTGTACAGCCCTTTTCTCGCAATAGCTAGAACAGATATTGTCTTTGTTTCTTTTGTCTTTCAAGTTGTCTCAGTAGTACTGGTCTTCAAATATGAGTCAGACCCATGGGAGAAGATAAAAGTAATAATTTTGAGTAGCTTTTTATGTATCTTTTAAGCTCTTGAGGTTTAAGTTCTTAGTCTTGTCTCTGGTATCCTGGGGCTAGAAATTCGCTTTTTAAAGCACAGCTGAAATTCTGATATAATCATATGGCAAAAGGGCTCTCTGAGCTTTGAAAAAGTTTGACCCAGTGGAAAAAAATTCACCATTTTGCAAACACAAGTTTGTGATGGAAGTATTCTTTAAATACCAGGAGGAGCAGCCCTTTATTGTTTCCTTAGAATATTAACAAAATTGTTTACAAGATCAAGTGTTGTCATGAAGTGGGATTGAAAGTACACTGCTAGAGGTAAAAACAGTTAATTTACATTTACACAGTGCTTTCTCAGAGGTACTGTAATACTTACCTGGAACAAAAATGGATGATTTTAAAATAATTGTTAATTGTCTATTTACTAAAATATACAGTGCTTTTTATCCAGCTGGCCAAAAATCTACCAGATTCTTCTGGTCAGAGAAGCGAATTAGACTTCTAAAACTCTGCTGCTATTTTTACCTCAGTCAACAGTTCTGGCAAATATACGGCTGTAAGTTTATGGAAAACCAAACATAGTTTCCTGCACAGCTTCTAAACGGTTTTAGGGCTGTTGTTTGCTACGGAAAACACTCCGTGTTGTGGAGTTTCTCGTGTTGATGTTTTCCCATCCTGAGCAGAATGTTTTAGAGTGTGATTAAACAACAGAGATTGAAAGTGAGAAAGGTTTTGTAACCCAATAGTTAGGACATTTCTCATCCTGATGAAACACCTGAGCTTCAGCCTCTGGTCCAGTGCATACTTAAGTGATCTGTGCAAAGTGGACAAGCACCAACTGAAGGGATTTGGGAAGTGCCATTACAGGCAGCCCTGCTCAACGCTCTGGTGCTTGGACAATGCCCAGGCAGAGGCGTGATGTGGGTACAAATCTCATAAGCAGAGAGGGAAGTTGAGCAGTTACTACCAAGAAAAAGTTGAAGCTACCTCATTTATAAATTTTGTTTGATTCTCCCTTCTTTATTCTATGTAATTTCGAGTTTGCTTTTACAATACACAAAATTGTTTCATTTTGCACCACTGTAAGGGGGAAAAATAAAAGTAGCATTAAGAAAAAAATTCAAATGGGTTTGAAACCTCACTTAAATTTTCAAACTGATGAATTAACTACTGTCAATCCATAGTAACAGCAAATAAAAACAAAATATTATTACAGACTTTACAGTTTATGTCAATTTTTACTATGAACATTGAGAATTAATTTGTGCTATTCTGTGTATTGAATCAACAGGAAATCTTACATCAAGTAAATTTTTGACAGCTAGTATCCACTATGCTTTTATCGCCTTGAAGGAACACAATTAAAATTTTCATTATTTTGTGATAGAATTTTTCTGCTCATGCATCTGAATTATGGCTATGTGAGCACAGAGAGAGACATAGTTACTACTTTTGTTGACTTCTCACTTCCGCAAGTAGTTGAATTCATTGACAAATGTGTTATATTGAAAAGATTAGAAAGTTTCTGAAAAAAACCTTCATATATCTCTATACTTCTGGAAAATCCTACCTATAAATACACTGAATCCTACAATGCCACCACCAGAAAAAAGTGTTGAATAAACAATTTGAACATAATTTTTTCATTTTTTTTTTCTCAACATCAAAAACAGGTGATAAATAAGTGGGAGATTCTGTCCCAAGGAAGATCTCTTCTGCTCTCTTTGAAGGAGCTGGAGTAGGGTGTTGTATTTTATATGCAGCTATTTTCTTCAGAGGTCTCTCTTTAAAGCAAAGCAAAGCTCTGTTAATGGGAAACCCAACTTGTCGTTGGGCAATGAATCTCAAAGGGGAGACCATAGTCTTGTGTAGACAACCTTTGCTTTGACAGTGAGAAGCTGAATGTGAAAACTGCTGAAAACTGCAGGGTACAGTTCTACATCTTGTTTTATTAGCTGCAGAAAAGTGGCAAGGAAAGCGATGAGGAAGTAATCTTCAGCTGAGAACATCTGTGAATAATTCTTATCCTGCTCACTTTGAAAACTTTTACAGTTCACAAAAGCATAATGAAATCAGGAAAGTCTATTAACCCTGAATAACTGCTGGCTTTATCAGAAATTAGGCCTCTTAAGCAGAGTAAGTGAACCAGTCACCCTCACAACAGTTGAAAAGCATGGCCTATCATTACAGTTGTCTTTTGCAAATGGTACTAACTTGGTTTTATTACTTACTTTCAGAATAAGCAGCCAACTGATACACAATGCATTTTATTTATTTTTATTATTATTATAATTATTATAACTACTTATTTTCTCCATGAGTTACATTTTTATAATTAGTAAGCAGATGAAAAACACCTCTGTTCTGTATTTCTCTTCTAATTCACATTACTTTCTTGTTTGAGTTTGAATTACTTTCATTAAAATAATGAACACTGATATTAAGCATGGATTTAGCTTCCCATTGCTATGTTAAATCAGTTAAAATTTGTTTTTAAAGAATGAACATACATCCCCTGACTCATCTAAGCTACTGCCAGAGTGGTGGTATTAACTCTGAAATAGTTATTAAACCTGTTTATATGTACGTTTGTCTATGCATGCATATATATGTACTTATATATTTATTTTATGTAAGTGTATGTATATATATATAGCCCCACATGAGTACATGTAGCTCAAGCTCTTATCTTTTGAATTATTTGGTCTGAAATTCTTCAGATAATTTCCACACAATTATGACATTTTAGTTCATTATATGAGTTAGTTCCAGCTTTACAAGCCGGGCTCATATCTGGCATAGATCTCTGCTTCTTAATGTTGTGTTTGCAAATCCACAATACAGTACGTACAGGTGAGATGGAATTTGCTTTTCTTCTTTTTGGCTTTTCTAAAGGAAGCACCTAGGTGTCCGGTATCCCTTTTGTATTCCTGTGAAGAGATACAAAGGATACATTTGACTCTGACCTCTCTGGTTTCTTTCTTACTCTGGAAATACCTCAGTACAGATCCAATGTATTTTTACATTTATCTGACTTAGGCTCAATCATGATGTTCTAGGATTTATTTTGTGAATGTTTTTTTTCTTTGTTTTAAAGACAAAAAAAGTCTCTCTGTAAATTCTTTGTTACAGGCAGGAGGCTACTTGATCATGACTACCATAGAAAGCTCTACACTTGCACAGGTTTTGTCCTGCCTAGTCTGAAGTTGACATGCCCTTGATAAACCAGCATAATCAAATCCTTTTCTACCATGAGACAAGACATATCAGGTGCTAAATGAGGAAATCCTATTGTTTTCCTTTGTAGAGATAGCTGTTTTCTAAATAGGTAAATATATTTGTTTGTAAGTATATGAACATGCAAGTGGTGCTGTACAGCAAAGCATTCAGTGAATAAAGAAGGCATGAACCAGAACAAGAAATGTTTGGTAAAATTGACTAAAAGGCAGATGAGACAACAGCATACTGCTTTGATTACAATTTGAGATCCTCAAGATCATACTTGAAATTAATCTTTATTAATTTTTCTTAAAAATCTCCATTAAAAAAATGTTACTGGTTATGTTAAGCTGATAAAACAAAGTTCAGAGGCACTGTTAATGCAGCGTATGATTGAAGTATCACACAGAAAGAGACAGAGTGAAAAAATGGGATGAATACAATAGTACAAAGAGTGAGGTCTCGCACTTATAAAATCAAAGAGGGAAAAGAAGCTGAAGGAATTGGTGAGTCACCAGACTGACAGGATAACAATAAGCCTGCGATGTGGAGCAGTCATGGAAAAGCCAAATACATCTTTTGTAACAGGTGATTGTTTCTAGTACATGTAATGCAATATTAATTCTGTTTCTAACACTATAGAATCAAAAGATAGTGGCCATTTACCTGTATCCAGAGTCTACTGCTAGCAGTCATTTTCATTGCTCTGTGTTGGCCAAAGAAGATTTGCTTAGCAAATGTCTGAAAAATATTCTCTCCCACTTCCACGTCATGACAGCCAGCCCTGACCTCCCCGCAGCACGGTCAGCGAGTCCGACCCCTTCTCACCATGGACACCTGGCTGCCGGCTGCTTGGGTTTCGCAGCCAAGGGCTGCTTGCTCAACCTAGTCTAAGTCCAGGGTAGAAAAACTGTTACGAAACAGACATGCTTCTTCTGTAAGTGCGGTGTTTTCTACCTATAGATAGACATGGATCGTTTATGACAGTGAAGGACTGAATTCTTTTGCTACTGCTAGACTCGCAATAAGATTGCTCTGTATCTTTGGCTTCATTTTCCTGAAGGTCAGGAACCACTTCACCAGCACAGACGTAATATCCTTGAATTCCTTCAAGAACTTCCCAAACACTTAGGCAACAACATGAAATGATCAGAAGGAAAAACTTTTTTTTGCTGTGAGGGTGGTGGAACAATGAAATGGGTTGCACAAAGAGTCAGTGGGGTCTCCACTCCTGGAGATATTCAAAACCCAACCAGACATGGCTAGAGCTACTACAACAACCTGTTCTAGCTGATGCTGCAGTCAGTGTTAATGAACATCCATGGCATCGGTATTTATGTGAGAGCATAAAAGGTCTCTGGTTTTCTGAAATCAGGACACGATCAAAAATATAAACCTTGACTTTCCTTAGTCTTCTGATGGTAAAGTTGAAACACATTCTTTATCAGTTTTAGATTACTGTTGAGAAATTAGCCCTTCATAGAACATATTTGAAAGTTAAAGACTTTGCTTTATACATTCATTAAATTGAGGCTTTTGTTTTAATATAATTTTGTGCAGTTTAAAAGATAATTTTTGTAACAGAGGAAGAACCAATTACATAATGTAGTACACTCTCCTTAGTGACACAATTTTATTGGAATTTAAGTTAATCACCATAATTGCATGGTGTACACTTTATTAATATTACAATATGCTGCATTGAATTACTATGATTTTATTAGATAATTCAGTTCATGTTTCCTCTATCAGAAGTGCAGATATAGGTCACAAGATTAAAAAGATGTTTGAGAAGCAAAGACTAATGTTGAACTATCTCTTTGTACTTCTATAAAAAACCAGGAATGTCTCCCTTACAGATTTAACTGAATGACTATTGCATGTTTAAACTGTTTCAGAGATTTTGCCATTAGAAAATTAGAAATTAAATCTATTCCATGCATGATGTTCAACTATTATTCATGAATGATGCACTGCACAAAATGCACATCCACAAGGACTGTATTCCCCTTTTTCCCAGGGAAAACGGTAACCCAAGGGCATGAACAGCGTGTGAACAGGGCTCAGCCTTTCATCTGTCTCTCTCTCTCCGGATGTATGTGCTCTCCATGCACAGTGCTCCAGAAGATCTGAACAAGATTTTATGTGCCACTTTCTTATAGAAGGAGACAAGAGCTGTAGAGAACCTCTCTCGATAGAACAGCATCATGAAGCATAATCATGACTTTTAAACACTCAATATAATCCTCACCACAATCTCCTGAATCATCCTTGGAAGGCTACCTGCATTGTCAGTGTACTTCAGTCTGATTTATTATGTAATTACATGCCTACACATAAAGTATACCTTTATTTAGCAGTGATTTAGCAGTGGTGCAGACTCTGTAGAGGAAATATCTGTAAAGTCATAGAAATACTAATTGTACTTAAGAAATACATGCCACTGTTACCTATTGTCTGTTCAAGACCAACATTGCTTTCTGTGCTGTTCCTTTTTTTTGTAAGGAATAAAAATATGAACAGTGACTAACTGTTCACTAGTGGAAAAGCACTAATGAAAAACTCTTGCATTAGCGAGGAAACAAATATATGCTCTCTATTTTTCATTTTTCCTTTGTACCTACTTAACATTTTTCAAATGCATTTTAGCCAAAAGCTGCTCAGAAATGTTTCAAAATAAGTATACTGTTAATCCTCACTATTTTGCATAGAATATCTAAACAAAAGACAAAACAGAAGAATATGAGACTTTTGACTTCACATTATTACATTAACTGCTTCTGTAAATTAAAAGTAGCATATCAATATCGAGTACTGTAGACAATATCAACACCTGAGTATATGCTTGCACCAAAGTTCATCTAGCAAAACTCAATGCTATAGGAAGTTTACAGTGTATAAAAATAGCCCTGTAGTGGAAGAAAGAATTTAGAATGTAAAAATAGAGTGTATAATTGGCTGCTTGAAAATAAAAATCTGAATCAAATCTTACACTTTTTAAAAGTAGAAGAAATGAAAAAACAATTACAATCTTGCTATAAAAAAATGAAGATATACTTCCATCCATAGTAGAAAAAAAATACCTTGGGATTCTTCCCGAGTTTAAAAAGCAATGATAACAAAAGAATATATGCAGTGCTTTCAGCTGCCAGAGACCAAGATGGGAGCACTAAAATTGACAGAGCTCACAGATACTATTTTATGAAAAAAAAGGTTATGTTTCTTTTCAAGTTCTGTGTCATTCAGTGCAAGTTAGAAGAATGAAATTCCGTGTTCTTAAAAACATGTTCCAGAAAATGTTGACATTGCATGGCTATTTCTTACCAAGCTTCAGATTAATTATGTCAAAATCATGTTTGTATTCTATTACTTGAAATAAACCACATGTTTATAAATAAGATTCAAGGTGCAAACCCTGTCACAAATATAATTAGTGAAGTTGAATCTGATGGCTGAATTTGTATGACCTTCTTGCTAGTGTTTTCTTTTTACATACAGTTACTTACTTCAGGTGTATTTAGAAAAGTACAAAGTATCATGCTGACAAAGCCTGAAGCCTCATTTCTTCTGCATTTCCATGGAAATCGAGAACTTGGTAAGAAAAGATTAATTTGACCAAACCCCCAGCAGCTGCTCCCCTGATTTGAATACAAATGCCAGTCAGAAGGCATAATGTTGTGTTCAAAAGGGAGCCTACCTTCGCAGGAGATGCCTGGGGCTCTGCTACAAACCTCTATTTGGCCTGAAGTTAGTCTAAATTTCTGTTTAAACTTTACTTTTTTTTAAATCACATAGTGAAAATGGGATTTTTTCATACTACATAGTGAAAAAGGGGTTTTTTACGACCTTTGAAAACCTTGACCGAGTTGTTTCTAACTTTTAAAGCCAAGAGTTTTCACTGAATTCACATACGCTTTAGGCTACGCTGGGGAGCTTACAGTGCTCTGGCCCTGGGGTAGCGTGACACTATCCCAAGGGTAAGGATAAGAGAAAGAAAGAACAAGTTCCCTGAAATGGGTTCCAGATAGGGTGACCTGTCAACTCCGAACAGAACTATTTTTTAGGTTTTTGAATTTAATGGACATCTACACTTTTCAAATGACCACTCTCCAGTTTGCTTTGGAGTCCTTATGCCATGACTGTCTACACCAAATAAGTGTTAGTCCACTTCTTTCCCACCCAACCATCTCCAAATTTTGAAGTGAAAGCTGAACTGGTGCAATTTTTCCTCACTAGCTGTGGAGGTGGATTTAAAATAGTATTAGTTAGCAGACTCCACTCTGCTATTCATATAACATAGATGTGGTCCAGGTCCTTCCTAATCCAATGGACATCAGTTCTACCTAATGAACTAAAAAAGAGCCATTGCTTCTAAAACTGAGTCTCTTTTTCTAAGCCAATATCATTATACCATATGACTGTGCCAGATAATTTCTCTTAACAAGAGCTACTGGAAAGTTTAATCTTTCACTGACTGTGACTGTGTTGCAAATGCCATATGTTTTGTGGAAGAAAGCTGGCAAAGTGCATACTGTGTTTCCTGTAAGGTTGCACATTCCCTAATTTTACTAAAGAGTAGTGTGGGAACCCTGAAGTTAGAAAGCTTTTGTATGGTTGTACTTTTTGGTTTTTTTTATTGAACAATACGTAGCATACACAGAGTATCCTGCTAGCTAAAGCATGAAAGGGTGGTGAAGGACAAGACACGTTATTATTATTGAAAAGAGAAACTAGGCTGGATCATCTACTTACAGCAGATGTTGTACCTACCTGAACCGTTTGTGTTGAAGGAAACACTCAGTTAAGATCTTGTATAATTTTTATCCCAGTATAGGGTGAGCTGAAGGTACTATTCTAAGAGGACACAGAAATTACAGCTTAGAGAATGACAGGCTCAAAAAGGAAAAGCTTTCAGCACCTTAAATCTTGTGTTTCTTGTCACATATTAAGAAGTAAAATAATTTTTCATTTTAAATAATCAGCACAACTTTTAAGGTGTTTAAAACATTTTAGTCATTTTCTCAGTCTTTAAAATGGCCACCTTAAAAGTCAATCATAAAACCTTCAACGAGAAGACTGTGTGTCAGAAAATGGATCTCAGCGTGATTTTTGTGGTCTATGATACCCTCAAAAAATCACAACTTTTACTGAAAAAGAAAATTAAATTGGTTTTGAATATGAGGCTGCTTATTTATTGAGTCATCATGCTGTTTGTATTTTATATTGAAATGTCATTTAAATTGCAGTCAACATTACTGTATTTATTTTTCAGCACATTCTGAACCTTAGGAAGTCAGAGAATCACAGAATCACAGAATCACAGAATGGTGGGTGATGGAAGGGATCTCTGTGGATCATCTGGTCCAACCCCCCTGCCGAAGCAGGTTCCCCTAGAGCAGGCTGCACAGGACCTCGTCCAGGCAGGTTTTGCATAGCTCCAGACAAGGACAATCCACAACCTCCCTGGGCAACCTGTTCCAGGGCTCCATCACTCTCAGAGCAAAGAAGTTCTTTCTCATGTTCAGACAGAACTTCCTATGCTTCAGTTTGTGACCATTGCCCCTTGTCCTGTCACTGGCCACCACTGTAAAGAGTCTGGCCCCATCCTCCTGACACCCACCCTTAAGATATTTATAAGCATGTATAAGGTCTCCTCTCAGCCTTCTCTTCTTCAGGCTAAACAACCCGAGCTCCCTCAGCCTGTCCTCATAGGAGAGATGCTCCAGTCCCCTGATCATCTTCATAGGCCTCCGCTATAGCTCCTCATCTTTCTCTAAGTGGGAAGCCCAGAACTGGACACAGTACTGGACATGGGGCCTCACTAAGCCAGGGTAGAGGGGGAGGAGAACCTCCCTTGACCTACTGGCCACACTCCTCTCAATGCACCCCAGGATATCTTTGGCCAGTCAATCCCAACTGTTTGTCAAAGACTAAGGACATGGATTAATTTTTTTACAGTAGGAATCTGCATGTTGGACTAACCTGTCTGATTCTGATTCATATTAATTTTTGATGGTACGACAATAACCTGGCAAAATTAGTTTGACTGGCTTTTTAGCAAAATTGCTAAATTTACGTCATATTCTTCTATGTGTGTTCGGATACAATAGTCTAGTCATTCGGAGAGGCATTTCCAATCTGTCTTGAACTAAAACTAGCTGAACAGCATCTTCAGCACTTAATGTCCCTTCTCACCGTTGCAGTTCTATTAGAAGAAAAATTAAGGAAGTATCAGTCAAAAGCTCCCAATTTATTAAGCACTAGAAACTCAGAATAGAATTGCTGCCTGTTTTGTTTCAGCCCTAAATCTGGAAACTGTTATGGGAAAGAAATCCTAAGTATGAGCAAAACATATTAGAGATACGCTCAATACACATATATTTTCTCGTTTCCATTTACAACCTGGTTTGACATCCTTCACCTTAGCATAAAGGAAGAGCTACAAACCATGGAAGCTGGATGTTGATTACCATGGTTATAGTGTTCCAAGGGCAGACACTGTTCAAACAGATACAGAGAAGTTATTTTGCCAGATTAAGACCAACTCTTAAAAACAAATTGACAATGATCGTAATATTAACAGTAACAACGACAACAATAATAATAATAAAAATAATTTAAAAAGCAAAACACCCCTCCACAACCCTGCACTCTAGTTTTGTAGTACGAGGGGATGTAGGAATCCTGTTCTGGTACTTCTGGGAGTGTCCTTTCAAATTTCGACCTTAAGGAGCATACATTCTCTTTTCATTGTTGCTTTTAATATTGACAGTAGAAAGGGAATGTCTTTTCAAATACAAGTAAATATTTTTTCTATGCATTCTTTTATTTAATAATGAGTTTGTTTGTATTTGTTCTTTGATTAAATGTAATCAACACAGTGTGAGCATTTGGATTAAAACGATCTCGTGAACTCTACCCTGACACATGGAGATAATCAAGCTTGGGGACCTTGGCCTTCTTTCCATAAGCTAATTAGAGGAGCTTATGAATATAGTGTTTCCTGTGGCCCTCTGATTTATGAGAGAGTACATCCACCGAAGGAGTTGGGTGCTGAAATTTCAAGCCATTATGTTAAAAGTTCTTGCTTTGCTCCCAAATACTCCTGGACGCTGCACTACAGTCTTCAGGGTTTAATGTTACAGTTTCTAAGATGCTAGAAAATCCACTCCTGGACAGATAAGGTAAGAGTAGTGACAGAAATGAAAGGGCATGCTCCCACAAATCCTTATGAGGGTGGGAAACTCAGTACCAAGTTAATCTCTGAATCCATCGAGATCCACAAATTTGATGTCCCTTTTTCTGTGTTGTCAGAGAAGCTGATCAGATAGGGACACTCAGAACTGCCCACTGGAGTAGTCTTTCCACAGAAGTCTGGTTTCCTGGTTCAGGTCCTCTGCCGGTATCTGCAATGTGTTGAGGTCCCCTTCGGCATACCCACCAGCTGAGCTCAACTCATCTGCACCTAGGATGAGAGCTCTAGTCAAGGACAGATGGCTGCATTCAGTTTGCTGCCACATCTTTTGGGGTGTGGGCTGGTAGGATTTGAAGAACAGTTCCGCGGATAAGTGTCAATCTGGGTCTTTTAACTTTTGAAGTATAAATGCTATCTTTAGATTATTACACATCTCCCTGCCTAAATTTCCCATTTATAATTGAATGACAGGTGCTGAATGATCATGTTACATCACATAGGCAGCTGAATTGTGCTAAAAATAGCTACTAAAGGAGAAAATGTTATAAGGATGAGAAAAAAAATGAGACTTAACCTCTCAAATGGAAACTGTATGTTTAAATTAAATGCATGATAGAAGATGACAGAACAGTGATAGAAGCAGCAATCCTTGCTCACATTCCTACGGACTTCAAAGGGACTTTTCCCCATGTGAGAACTGCAGGATCAGACGTCCTATCTGTACTTGTTTCTTTCAGCATCTGGCTCTTACATGTGTTGTCAGGAGAGCTTTTCTCACCATATGGGACTTGTGAAACATATTTAGAGCCCTTGGTAATGTTCAGTCCATTGCCTACTTGGTTGGGCATTCCTTACACCTTTCTAAAAAGTGCCACCACAGAGCAAAGTTTAATTGACACTTCAACGTGGGAAAAGAGGTTTTCCTTTTATAGAATGATTTTTACAGCGTTTGCCTCTTACAGTAGCTTTAAAAAAAATAAAAACTTCATGCCCCATGCTGCCTCAAGAGAACTACAGCATGTCCTTTTCACTTATTACTCTCAGACCGGGGCTTTTCCTTTTCCAAACCTCACTCAATAGCCTGAAGCTAAAATGGTCTTCTTTCGAAAGCCTGCAAAACTTTCTTTCTTTCAGGTCACAAGATGCTGAATGGCTGTTAGGCTGCTCTTTCAGACTGGAGAACTGGAGAAAATTAACCATTCTCCCTTTAGGTCTAGGTGTCTGGGGAAGGATGAATCAGACAGCTGCCATCATTAAATATTTATAAAGGAGATAAATGTTGCCATATAAAAATGTATCTTTTGCCAGGCTAATGAGGACCTGTTTTCATGTATGGCCTCTAGTTATCCTAAATTCTTGTTTAGATTTTGTGCTGATGCACAGGCTGACTCAGAGGCCTTTGTTGTGTGTTTTCCACTGCTGCATTAACAGTGGAGAAGCAGACTGCTGAGTCCTGGAGAAGGTTAATGCAAATGTTATCTCTAAGGATCACTTGCCCATCACTTATTTCTCTCTACAGAGCTTAATTTCTGTGTAATACGAAGAACACTGTGAGGCAGGCTGCGGCATGTCATAAGACCGGCATTCACAAACCCATCTTTGTGTCCTACATACAGTGTGGTACACGTTCTCACAGCTGTTGACAAGGCCCAGTGCATAATTTCTGTGTCTGGCTTGGTAATAAGTCAAAATAGATTCAATACCTCATTTTGCACTCAAGGTCTCTGCTAACATTCTTGATCCACTGAAGCTTTTTTCACAGCTTACGAATTCTGTGCAAAAACAGTGCAGAATGACATTGACCACCACAAACACCAGAGCAGGAAGAGCAGTGACTCCCTGAACCTATTTGAAAACAACATATTCTAACTACTGATGTTATTTTTAGACGTGTATAGAAATATATACATATGATGAGAAAGTGAATGTACAGTTTTCTTTGCTAATCAAAACACGCAGAATCATCCATTACGCCACCCTTCTCCCTTTTGCATCTTACAATTCTGGAAAGTGGATAGAGGGTGAAAAGTTTGTTTGTTCATCCCTTCTTCTTGAATGGTCACTGTGTGCATGTAACTGGGTTATTTACAGGTGTTGTGTTACTAGCTCAGGTTTAGCTTAATGGAATATTTTTGAGGGAGGAGTCTTGAAAACTGAGGAATAGCTCTGGTAAAACATGTTCTGTTAGCTTTAGGCTACTCTGAATGAACAGGAAGTATCCTTATGCAATAATAAATATTTTAATTCTGTTGCTGGTAGTAGTTTAGAGGGTACGGTTAATTACAGCAGACTGGGCAAATATTTGAATGCTCTGTGCATTTATTCCCTTGCTATAATGCATGGTTTCCTTTAAAAGATAACATCGGTCATTGTCCGATGCACCTATTTTGTGAATATCTGTAAATAGAGTTATATTTCTATAACTACATTTTTGTTATCACCAGACTCTTCTTGCAGATTAGAGCACCTAGGTTTCTCCAATAACCTTTTCTTTCCATTTATTCTCTGGCATTTTACTGATCTAGTTTACATATTTCCTTTGCCCAGAGTAATTTGAGATGCTGAGGGTGAAAATCGTGACAGAAGATTCAAAAGAAATAATTTGGTTAAACCTCTAGGTGGCCATCAAAAAATCTTGTTCCAAATGCCTTTCCACTGTGCAAAAATGAACAGATCTTTATTGTGACATTCAGCTTTGATCAAATGTCATATCTGGGACTCCTTCTGCACAGCAGTATTTTTATAATAAGAGCTATCGTAATACTACAGCTAACGTTTTAGAATAGCATTAAATGAAAGTCTGTGCGCTGGATGTGTTTCACGATGGATAGCATATCTTGCTATTTTCTGTAAGGGGGAAGTTTTAAGCTAATATTTAAATAATGTTGTGGAACCATCTAAGTACTTGTTCATTCTGACATAGGCTTTCTCTGTGGCCTTGCATGAGTCAGTTCAGCTCCCTTGATTTTTCTCTAGATTTGTTTATCTTTAAAATAGAGGTAATATTTTTCTCTCAAAGAGAATAAAGTGCAGATAAATCAGGATTATTTTTGTCAAACTTCAGAATCCATAATTTTGACAACAAGATACAAACTTATCTGTGATTTTAGACTTCTGTTAAATGAAGACATGATACATTTTGCTTCTCCTGTCATGTCTTTTTTGTTAAATTATAGAGTATATTAATCATTCTTGCCCTTCTTTCACCATGAGGGTGGTGAAACACTGGAACAGATTGCCCGGAGAAGTTGTTCATGCCCCCTCCCTGGAAGTGTTCAAGGCCAGATTGGATGGAGCTCTGAGCAACCTGCTCATGGCAGGAGGGTTGGAACCAGAAGATCTTTAAGGTCCCTTCCA
>Ga0065711_1036733_pt1 | contig 20656 bp, 10 predicted proteins | sample Hoacrofraction12_FD_59098 | JGI IMG/M metagenome (GOLD analysis project Ga0065711, IMG submission 59098) | Hoatzin crop microbial communities from Cojedes, Venezuela - Epithelial fraction 12 v2 (version 2) | ecosystem: Host-associated > Birds > Digestive system > Esophagus > Crop | place...
CCTTTTAATGAAGGAAAATTTTCTGAAGTAATGAAATTCAGGCAATAATCCTGAATTACGTGGCTTGCTGGGAGCAATATGTATTGCACTAATTTGTAGGCAGTGTTTGACCTCCTGGCAGAGGGAGTGCAGCTTCCTCAGAGCCAGCCTCTAACAGAGGTTCCCTTACTACGTGTCTGTGGAGGTCCTGCAAGGGGCTCTCGGGGGCTGATGGTCCCGTGAGCACACACTGAACGTGCCGGGTTGGTGATGGTTATCTGGGTGGTGAAGGTCACTTAGGGTGTTCAGGCTGTGAGGGCAGCTCACGCCTGTCTCAGCTGTCAGGTGTAAACATGACATGAAGAAGGGGAGAAGTAGTATATGAGAGCATCTCCCAAACGTGTGTCCTTGGAGAAAAGTGGGGTCTTGGATCACTCTAACGTACCCATCCTGGAGGCAGGTTCTGTCGCTGCCTGTCTCTCCGTGGTGACTAACAGTCCTGGTTCTGTGTGGCTTGGTCACTGCTGGAAATTCCTGAAGCGTTCAGTGGTATGCGTTGGGAAACGGTTGGTTTCTGGGTGGAGTTGAAGGCCACGTGCTGCTGGGAGTTGTGTTTAGAGAACCCTGTCTTCTCAAAGGCCCTGCTGGCACTGCTGCTGTTACCAGAAGCGGTTTCGTTGGTGTAGTTTGACCAAAGTGGAGAGTGTCATCTCTTGGTTCGGATCAGTCCAAATCTGTTGAGCTGCCGAAGTCATTGCAAGGCTGTGTGACCTGCTGCGTCTGTCGGGGCGAGACGAGGGGTCCGACTGAGAGAGGCAGAGAGCAGGAGCGCCTGGGAGCTCGGCCACTCGCTACCGTTGCTGTACTTTAAGGTTTTCTAAGAAGCGCGAAAAAGGGCTGTCTTCTGCTCTCCCCCCCCCCCTTTTTTTTCCCTTCTTCTTTTCCCTCCAATATTTCAGCTGAGCACAATGAATTTGTGTGGTTGGAAGTCTGGAGATTTCTTACTGCAAAACAAAAGGAATGAAAAATACAACAAACTCTGACAGGCCAAGTAGTGAAAGACCAAAACAGGATGGGGATGGAAATTAGTTTGTTGTTTTAAAAATATATGTTTGTTATATAGTTTTGATTAAAAAACAAAAACAACCCCCGAGGGTCAAGATGGTGTTTGTTTGAGGTCCTGAAAAATGTAAAGACGTTCCTGGTGTTAATTGTAAGTACGTACAGCTAGCAGGAGTGGCCACCCAGTGTTCTCACCGCAAGTATTTACCGTTGTGGAAGAGCCCTACACAAGTGATTTAAAAACTGACAGTAAATGGAAAATCTGCTTATGTGATTAATGTTTTGGGTAAAGATGCGTCAACTTCAGGTCTCGAAGTTTAGAAACAGTCTCCTGTAATCCAAAGTGGGTCGTGCTCTTGACACAGCACCAGTCTGATTCTCGCTATCCTCACAAAATAGAGGTAATTTAGAAGTAAGAGTAAAAATTTCTGTTTGCGCTCCAGTTAAAAATTCTCTGCCTTAAGAGAGAACTTTTTTGCAGACTTTTTAATCAAGTCAAGCCTGGGCTGCTTCAGATTAAATTGTGTTTGCCTACTTAACGTTCTTGGAGAGATACATTCTGAATGTATACATATGTATATAAAAAATTGAGTTTGCTCCAACAATCTTTGCTTTTCTTTAGGCAAAAATGTGACTTCCCTTTGATCCATCAACTTGTTTTTACATATAACCGCATTGTTAGGAGCACTCCAGTTAATTAGTGTTTTGTTTAAATATGATGCAAAAATGAAGTTCAGTGGTGAACACTAATCTAATAAGGGTGGGTAATATACTTTGATAAATTAAAAGTTCAATCTAAGCAAATTGTTATTTTAAAAGTTGAGGGTAAGTACTGAAGCAAAATCAGCGTGCTGTGTAAGTCTGTTCATACAACGACCGTGTGGTAGCCCACTACTTTTTATAAGGAACAACTGGGTTGATTCATTCCTTTTTTTAGCGTAGCACAGCTCAGTGATTTTAAATTTTGAATTCAGATGAGGAGGTTGGATTTCATATCTGTTAGAGCTTTGCTAGCATTTAGTTTTTAACCTTCATTTTAAGTGGAAAATTTCTGCATATTTCTTTGTTGTACAGTGTTGTAGTGTAATTTGAAACACATGGAGAGTTCTGGCACTTAATCTAGAAATGACTCGTGTAATTTCTTTGCTGTCAGTCATAGTCATCTTTTTTTTTTTTAATGTGAGGCAATACTAAGGATGCTCTCCAAACTATTCTTAAGCCGTAGTTGATTGGGTCTCTGGCCGGATTAGTTTTTGCTAAAATCCTATCAGTGCCTATGTTGGGTTCAAGACAGTGAAAGCACTGAGAATTGATCTTTGAATGGGTGACAGGACTGCTGGGCTTTAAAAGTCATAGCAGGTGATTTTTCACATCTGCTTTCTTTGTCGTTGGGGTATGCCGATATTTCTTGGATCTTGGAAAAGGAGAAAAGCCGCAAATGAAGGGCTTATTTGGTCTGCTTTGGCCCATTGATTTTGAACACTGAATTCATTCTGCTCTTTTGAATAGAATACAGTTTCTCAATAAGCTCAGTAGTCAGAGTCAAAAGATTGAGTAAGAGCAAGGAAAGCTTGTCTTGCTTTGGAGAGCATGTAGGGGGCTGCGCTCCTCCTCGCAGGAATGCTGTTGGCTACCAGGGCATATGGTCTGAATTTCCCAGGGTCTCCTGTTGCAGGGCCTGATCCTCTGCGGAAAGATTTCTGTCGGCTGCAGTGCATTTTGAATCGGGCGCCTAAGGAATGCGAATTGGCAGGTAAGAAGTGATTATTGCTTTGAAGGCACAGCTACGTTTGCAGGCAGCCTTTTAAGGTGAAGTCTTTTTCTTCGTTTTGTCACAAATAATTGAATAAAAACCTGTGAATGACGATGGAAGTACTATGTGGATACGCTTTTTTAGAATAGTGATTATGGCCAAGTGTCTTGTCTTTTTCAAGAGAGGATGGAACATGGAAACAAAACTGTGTGTAAACTGTGTTAATTTGGTTTGATGTAGAAACTTTCTTGTATAGCTTTAGCGTACTACAGCAATCCTGCAGGTTTCGCGGTAGGATTCTGGAAGGACGCAGATTTAGTAGAGAGGAGGTAGATTAGCACCAGTTTTTCCAGCCGAATGGAAATCGAGGAACGGAGCGCAGCCTCTAGTAAGTCTGAAATCTTACTGTTTAAGAAATCAGCTTTCTGGCAAAAATGGCTATGAACATTTCAAATGACACCCTGTAGTATATGGTGTTTTGCATGGAGCTCTTCTGTCAAGGTCATTAGCAACTGAATATATTAAAAGTGGACTGCTTATGAAACGGAGAGTTTTGCTTCCTGCCCGCCCACCTGTGGGTATGGTGTGGGTTCTGTAACTGTAAAAGGTCTCAGGAGGGTTATAAAAGCAGACAATATGGAAAATATATAAAGAAACAAAGAAGGAAGCCTGCATACACCATGTAGTTTCTTATACGTAAAGTTGGCTGTAGTTGCACATGTACCACTAAATTAACCTCAAAAGCTGGCCATGACAGCAGAATGTCCATAGTAATTGTTTTTGTTGGCGTTTGGCTTCAAAATTAACTCATCGATCTAGCATGAGTCTCTGTACTCAGAATACTGGTCTGGTAATGTTTTTTCACTTTTTCATGCAATCATGGAAAAAATATGTTTCTGCTCGAAGCAGTTGTCAAACAAGCGTCTTTCATCGACAATCAGACACAGGGCAGCTGAGTAAGGCTGTTTAGTCTAGAATAAATACTCGAGAGATTACAAGGTCGCTGTAGGAAATGTAATTATACCATTTATTCCAGAACAGTCTTTTTGCAGTGTGGGCTTGCAGAATACTAAATCATGCATTTATTAAAATACATATAATATGAAGAAAAAAAAATTCAGAGTCTTAACAGAAGAAATGGAGAACTGACTGGCAAATTGTACTACAGGATTAAGCAGTAAATATTTAAAATTGCTTCAGAAAATCAGGATAGTAGCGTTGGCTTTATTGAAAATTCGTAGGAGGCAAACCCTGAATTGTCTCTGCAGGTGTAGAGGCAGTGCTGCTAAGCAGGCAGCTGAAATAGCATCAGACAGAGCTGTCTGCTGATGGATTAGGATGTGGCAGGAGGCAGCCAGCAATTGTGTGGGCCAAATGCCCCATTTTCTGCACTCTGTGTGTCTCACCAAATCAAAGCCTTGTTACTACCAACCACTTAAAAATGTCTGATCGTCTGTGATAGTTCTTACCTGTTATTGAAAGCCCTGCTTTGCTTTCATCCTATTCCCTTCATCTCCTGCATTGAGATAAGTATTGACGTATGGTTCTCCTGTAACTTTGTATGTCCACAGACTTTAGTCCTTAGGTGTCCTCCATCAGCTTAGAAAAAAATATTTATGTAGAAGTTAAGTTTTAGGTCTTCAGTTGCTTCTCTGAAATTACATGGAAAGTTTGAGGTCAGTAGGTTTTTTTCCTCTTACTTTTTTCCTTCCTTGCTTCTCCTGCACCCCATCATATTGCCCTTTTTGAGTCTTTCTCCGACTCTTCAACCAGATGTATAATTGCATTGGGAACTGTGTAGTTGCCACAAGAAAAACGATACGTTTTGCGTCTGTAGGAGTGATCTTTCCTGCTTATCTTTCACTTCAGCAACAGAAGGGGCCTCAGCGTCCTCAGCTTCTGTAGTTCTTCCCAGGACAGAGCCCCCAAATGCTTGCTTTCAAGCCTAGTGTGCTAGAGGCAGGAACACCTTAGCGCTGAGGGGTAAAGTCTGTCTGATGATGGTCGTGGAGAATGTGGGAGCTCATTGAGGACCACTGCTGAGAGGAAGAGCTCCTCCTCTTCGTCAGCATCTGAGCATCACTCATGCTTTCTACTTGGCTGTAAGGAGCGGCAGAGAGATGTCATGACAAGAATTGCTCTGGGGCAGTCTAGGCAAACATTATAGTGGTTTTCTGAAGGGTCTGTTCAGAAGGGCTAATCTTTTAAATTAATTATTTAGTGTTAGATGTAGTTGAAGTAGAAAGGTAAGGAATATCCTCTTTTGAATTTGCCTTCTAAGGCATTTGTAAAGATCCATTGTACTAGAAATGCGAGAAGGAAGTCTGAAAAGAGGAAGACAGGGAGAATTCCTGGACCCTTCAATGCTATTGTTTCAAGAGGGGGGAGTTATATATAGTGAAAATATGTAGACTGAGTAGGATGGGCAGCAAACTAGACCCCTAAAGAGGAAAAGAAAGCCAGAAATGATGCATCTTCTTGACTCTGACGCTGATAAGCATAGTTGTAGAGCAACCTTCCGAAGGAAAATTGTTTGTTCAGGTGTCACATGGCTGAATATTGAATTACAAGTTTCCTGAAATGGCAGAGGGGTGCGTGGGGGTGTCTTGCTTGAAGCCTCATGCGGCTTTTCAAGCTGTTGCTCGTGATTCTTTAACGCCCTTCAGATAGCTTTGTTGCAGCTTTACCCTTGATGAGCAGTATTTTTCACAGTGATTGGTAGTCAACAGTGTTTGAAGTTTTGTAGGAGAGAGGTAAGTGGCAGGAGTGAGGGATCTCTTCCTTGAGGGGCATGGCAGTTGCCACAGTCTAATTCCGTTCATGAATGGGATCCTGTGTACATAACTGATCTCGCATCTGATATGATGGATGGCAACAGTTTTAAGGGTTGGTCTGGTAGTCTCTGTTTTCATATTTTGATAATGACCATCATGTCCCCCAGATAAGATCACAGTGGAGGAACTTTTCAGGAAAGCAGAACTGGAGAACATTCCTCAGAGTGAATAGTATCTGATCACATGTGTTCTCTTCTTTATTTTTCCTAGTTTCCTTTAAAAAAAATAATTAAAAATCCATGTCTTACACACCTGTAAGAATTGGAGTTTATAGTTCCTTCCATTCCAGCAGTTTGTTTGTCTGTTCACTGGTTGCAGTCACACATGGTGGAGCAGCAGAGATCTTAGGGGTAACTAAGACCCTACCTGCTGCGTGAAAAGGAGTGGTTGGATGTGGAGGGGGATCCTAAAAGTACCTTGACTGACAAAAAGACTGCCTGGTCAGCTTATAACTTGTTAGCCACCAGAGAAGCTCCATGGAGCGAGATACCTCGTAGATGTCCTAACTGCTTGAGAGAAGCTTCAGTCAGAGCTTGTAAGACCAAGCTGTAGGAAGCCAGACTGCATTAGTTCTGGTGTCGTGGCACTACTTCAAAAGAAAGGAGAGGAAAACTGAAGCTCTTGGGATCTTTGAAATGGGAAGATGTCCAAGGACATGTAAAAGTCGTGTTTTGTAGTTAGAGACTCATGTGTGTTGGGTCAAGGGGGCAAAAGAGAAACCAAAGCCTTTTACAGACAAACAAACAAAACCCCCAAAACATAGCTGTTCTTAGCTTTGTGTGATCCAGACCTCTTTTATTCATCATGAACACCAATGACATGAGCTGCGTTTAATTCAGAGTTTCTTATTTGCAGGGTGGGGCTATAATCAATGAATTCTCTAAATAGTAGTCACTTATGAGCCTGAATTCCCTCAATACTAGTCCTTTATAAGCATCCACTGCTTTCCTTTCGAATCAGCCTCTGTATCAAAGGGGTGAGAAGTGACATGGTTGCTCGACACCCCCGGTAAGGTCGCTGGCTTGCAGTGCCGTCTGCGCAGCGCTTTGCCTCCGCCGGCACAGCCAGGCCAGTAAACCTGTCCACACACACCCGCGGAGCGTGCCGGAGCTGGGAGCGGGGGGACCGGCCCCGGGATGAGCTGCGGGCTTCTGAAGGCTGGTGGCACGAAACCTGCAGCTATGGAGCTGAGCATCACGTCAGCAGTTTTTAAAACGTGCGCTTTTTTTTTTTTCTCCCTTGGGTTAGGGATAGAATATGTGTTTCCCATCATGCTCTATAGCTTTGATGGTTTTAGGTTTTTTAGTTTCTGTATTTTCTTGGGAGTTGAGGAAAAGTACCTACAATTAAGTTGGTTGGCTGGAGATTGTATACACACATTTAGGAACAGATTTTCATGGCTTTGGTTTGAAAGCCTTGCTAATAGTTGAGAACTATTCTATGTAAACAAGCTAGGTAGTGCCAGGCTTCCAGAACGGAGTTGTTCACTGCTTTGTGTTCAAACCGGGGCATTCCAGTCAGGCCACGTTTCTGATAGCTGAATTGGGGTTTGAACGTAATTGGACTTCGCAGATGCACCGTTGCTCAGGCTTGAAGGTAACGCCACCATGTTTTTGTTTCCTTACCTAACTGGTATTAAATGTAAAAACATAAATCCTTTCCAGTGGGAGAGGAGAAGGGGAGATGGTTTTCATTTGGCATAATTTCCTGTGAGATGTGGTGCTAAACAAGGCCCATATTTACACAAGACAATACAGTTTTACATGTACTAGTATATCTAGCACGTTTTAAAATTGTTTAGCCAGCCCCGGGTATTAAATACCTTCACAATAAATGTGTTTAATAAAGGTAGATGAAGTTTGAAATAATTTCTGAATAATTTTACAGTAGAAACACCAGTTAAATCAACCCCATTGCAGTAATAAATGTCACAAAAACAATTAATTATACTTGCTTGCCACTGCAAAATCAATTGTGTAACTGTTCTTCTAAAACTGACTTTTACATTACTAAATCCTAAACACTACACTTCTGTAACTTGTCAGAATCAGGTTTTGGTTAATAGATATTTTCAGTGATGTAATGGCAACTTCTGGCATGGAGTCAGAATATAATGGACTGTGATTAATGTTTTAATAAGCACTTTTCTTCTACTTATGATGCAGCACTGAAATGGTTTCCTGCTTAGATTGATAGAACAGCAGGTATGCGTACTGACTTTTTTCTTCAAGTAAGAATAAGTTTTTCAGTTCTTCTGCTTGAAAATATTTAATGTTTTTCCTTGAGTGAAACGCTGCTGGATTGGGGGTTTCAGTTTGTTTGTTTTAAATCCAGCTATTGCCGATATTTGTCATTTGGAAGTGGAGGGTTCCGTGGAAACCTTTTCAGTACTTAAAATAATTGCTTTGCAAAAGAGGAAACTCATTAGTTTAAAAAATAGTTTTGATATATTGATGTTTCCTTCAGTGAAAAGATTTGTTTAAAAACAGTGTTAGAGTAATTCAAAAGTGTGAGAGAACAGTGTTGAAAATATTACTAGGTTAGATTTATTATTTAAGTTGATGTAATACACTTGCTACATGCTTGGTTATTTTTGTACTGGAAGTGGTTGTGTTTTTCTATATTTCAAATATTTCAACCCCTTCGCACCCCCCCCCTCCAAAAAAAAATGTCTGTTTTAGTCACTGTTTTTCATGACCCATCAATCCAGATTTGTTGCAGGGATAGGCTTTTTGCTTAGGGATCCAGTCAGCTGCGGTCCGCATGGAGAGGTGGTGTTTCTCCTCAAGGTGAGCGTATTCTCTATGCTCTTAATGCCCTGCTAAGATCAGGTGGTGGCCGTGCACTTGGTCTTCAGTATTCCCCTGCAGAGAAATATATGTTTTATATATATATATAACCACAGAGCATGAGGACTACCTTCTGTTGAAAACAAAGTAGTTTCTTTTCTTGCCTTTTCCTCTCTCCTTGTAGGGTGGATAGTAGCAATGAATATACCTGCGAGGAACAGAGAGGAGAAGAGGGTGAACCCTGTAGAAAGCGGAGGTCCCATGTCTTGGCTAATGCTGACATGAGTCCACTAGACAAGACTCCAGGTGCCTCTGCACTCTTGTTTCAAAAAGTCTGGTGAGTCTTTCTGGAAAGACGGAAAAGGCCCTGTGGTCCTGGCTCCAGTGCAGGTGCTCTTCTCTCTGCTCTGGAGTCTGTTGGCATGAATTGAGATTCAAGCTAACAGATGGCTTCTCCATCTCTTTGGTCATTCTCCGAAACCTGGGAATCTTACTGACCCCTCTGTTCTCGGGAGCATCAGCCCATACTTTAATTTTTCCATCAACTTTGGAAAAAATGCAGATATCGCCATACTTGTGTTTTTAATATTTGTTGAGAAATCCCCAGACAGCCTCTACACCTTGGTTTTGTGCCAACTCTCTGTACTGGGGTGGCATCTGCCTTGCATAGAGAAGGCTACTTGTGTATTTCCTTTATTTGCTACTGCTGCGTTTGTCTAGCTCTCCCTTAAAAAGATGCAGAAGGTGAGTTCTGGCTGCTATCTTTATTTTCTGACTCTCTTCCAGACTTCATGAGGAAATGCTCATGAATAAAGCCAAAAAAAATCTACACCTCTTCTCCCCTTCCTGTTGTTAGAAGGTTCCCTCTCTCCTCCTCCTCTTTTCACATTTAGGCGCTGATGGATTGGACAGGCTTCTTGCCCTGTGGTCATTGATTCTGTTAATTGTCAATAAGTATTCCAGAAATGAGAGAGGAGAGATCTGCACTCAGAGGCCATCTCAAAACTTGGAAGCATAAAGGCCCTGCTGTTCCAGACTCTCTTCAGCACACAGTTAACTTTGGAATAAAAAGTCCCACAGATACAGAGTCTGCAAACAATCTGAAATATGGAAAGAAAATCTTGTCTTTTTTTTTTTTCCCCTTATTCCATGATGTAGGTGCATCCTGCTTCTTTTTTTCCCTCACCAGAAGAGAAGCAAATATTGTTGGGAAGGTGTGAGTACAGTGGGGAGTTTGCTTTCAGGAGTCTGCTGTGAATGAGCAGTACTCTGCCTTGAGCAGTCCAGGCCATAGGATCCTTCTTCTTGATCTCTTGACTTTTATCTAACAGCGGTCACTGAAGTTACGATGTTTGTGGAACTGCTCTTTCGTTCTCGCTCACCCAGATTTGATCTAGAGAGTTTTTAGGTCTGCTGTATTCGCTCGATTTAGCCAGCCCTTAAATGTGCTTGGAAAAGCGTGGACTAGCAGAAGAGCATATAAAACTGGTGTTGTCCAATTCTACAAACATATGAGCAATCAATAGTGTTGTAACAGCTGGTGCTGGCCCTGGAGATGACAGCGATGGTAATTCAGCATAACGTCCCTCCTCGCCGTTTTCACGAGGTCTCGCAGCCAGTGCTCGCAGCTAACGCTGCCAGACTCCTTCCCTGCCGTCTCCGAAGAGCTGTAGGAGGTTCACATGCTCCCTGACTTGTTTTTGGCTGCAGTGTCAAAACATTATTCTGAAAAATTCCCGTTGAACTTGCTTGGGTGCTGAGGGCGGCAAGTTTAAAAATAAATAAAAACTGAACATAGGTCTAGTTCTGCTCCCAGTCCTGGAAGAGGGGATTTGTAGTGGCTGCAGTGGGAGCAGAACCAGGCCTACAGAAGTGCCTTTAATGTTCTCACCCTTGGGCGGTGGGTGTGGACGCTGCTTGCTTTTGCAGCACGGCGGATGAGCTGTGTGTGCTCGCAGGCACTTTCCTATAGCTGAGGAGCGTTGGCGAATGGCTCAGGGATGTTTGCGGATGGAGCAGAGGAATGCGGCTACCTGCGTGGCAGAGAGCCCCGGCAGTGAGGCAGTGTGCTGCAGACTGTTCGATGGGGCAATAGCTTGTCCGAGTTAGCAGGGATTTGGCTTTACTGGGAGCTACTGGCCACTAGTTGAGTTTCCTGTATTTCAAAACAGAAATGCTGAAAAACCGTCTGGAGCTATCTGCGAAGATCGACTGCCCATATGTACTGCGGCAGCAGGTTTTACAGGCTGTCTGCTCTGAGAATTTAACATCAGAAAAGAAAATCAATATCTTTTCTTTTAATGCTGTATTTATCCTTTTAGAAAAATACTTTGTGAATGGGGATAGCGAATACATGAGATTTCAGTACTTACATATGGGTCTGTTTGGTGCCTTCCTTGTGCAAGTGGCCCCTCTCCTTCTCGTGGGAGCCGCAGTGGAGTTTGATGTGAGCCTCAGCATCTGCCTGCAGCCCTGCGGAGGGAGGGCAGGTGAGCGCAGCCGGGCTCTGGTCGAGACCTCTGGAGAGGGATCTGGTTGCCCCATGACACTGCTGTCTGAGCTTGGGAAGGCTCCTAAGGTCAGGTTTCTGACATCTGTGGTAGTTATTCGTCCAAGCTCCTTATGGGCCTGGCTTCAGTTTTTTTCTTCTTCCTTTTTTTTTTTTTTTCCCCATTTGGTTCATTATCTGTAAAATGGGATTATCTGTTTTGAAACACCAAGGTTAGGCACTGGGAAGTACTTGCTACTTAGAGAGAGGACCACATAGACTGCAGTGGTTGGGTGGAGGTGATGATGCAGGCTGCTGGTGTTTTCAAAGACTGATGCGTCCTCTATTTTGGGCTGCTTTGAAGGATGGTTATTTGCAACAAACCCCAGAGTTTTTATTGACTCATGACTTATATTTTGGTTTTATTCAGCGTTTTTTGGCCTTTCTGAGGGCTCCAGCAGCTGAAACAGCATCGTCTTGCCACGCAGCAGTTTTAGCTGAGTCCGATGTTTGAAATGGCAACACTGCGAAATGTTTCTGGCTTGTTTTTAGAACAGCATTTCAGCTGCCAGTTTCCTTAAGAAAGCAAAAACAATATGAAAAGCAAGAAATACAAATAAAGGAGAGGCTTTAATATATTTCTGATGTAAAATAAAAAAATCAAACTAAACAAAAAAGGTTCAGAATACATGCTATATTTAGCAAAACTTCTAGGAAAACGACATTGAAATAAGCATGTGTGCTCCTGGAGTCCCTTCCCCTGATTTCCTTCCCCCTTTTCTCCAACCCACGCATAAACTCATCGCTTACATTTTCTCTTAATGAGCTGTTTAAAAAAATTTTGCTTTTCTCTGGCAGAAGGTTTGGATGCTCCCAGAAGAATACCTGCCACGTGGTGGGGGTAAATGTAGGGGCGAGTGAGAGCTCCTGAAACCTCTCTGCTTCCTGGCGAAGCGGTGAAGAAACTGCAGTGATACTGTTAATTCCTCAAAGAGGAGGGTAGGACTTTGGACGTTAAGAGTAACTGCTTTGGGGGCATGCTCCGTGCACCCAGAAAAGCTGTAATTTCTACTGTAGTGATTTTATTGCTAGATATGTTTGTGTGTGCATATGTGTATATGCGTATATCTTCGTATATCATTTTACATTTACAGTGTAGTAACTTGTTGTTATTGCTGTCATATCATTAGGTGTTTCCGTAGGCATGCCAATGCATTGATTGTGTTAGCAACTGCATCTGAAGATAGGTGTGTTGTCCCAGCAGAGAGAAGCTAACGTGCCGAGAACTTCCTGCAGAAAAACGGGTTGAATACTGAATAGACAAAGGTAACATTTTCTAGAGCAACTAATTGAATGAAGAGTCTGTCTTGCTGGTTTTGATGAACTGTAGGCTCTGAAATGATTAAAACCACATACTAGCTTTTAGGATAATCAGAGTAGGGAAGGAAAGGTGTTGGTGACACGGCGTTAGTGTGGAAGGGCATATCGGCACGTGGGGCAGCGGGTGCTCCGTGGAAGGGTGCTTGCAGAGCCGGGGAGGAAGAGACTGACCCGGCAGAGAGATGGGTCAGATGTGATCGTGTCACAGATTCCTCTAGAGCCTTTGTTAAACGGGGTAAACTGAAATCCTCAAAGGCAGCTAAGCACCAAAATACCTTCGGAGTTTGGCTTCAGTCTATCTGTAAATACTTCTTCCCCCTCCCTACTCCCCTGCTTGATATTACTATATGTATGTATCCACCTCCCTAGCTACAGGAGTAACCAGAGCTCACGTTTTGCAAGTTGGCTGCCATTATCTCTATGTTGTTTCCAGTATTAATTAATTTATGTAGTGCTGTGTCTTGTGTGACCCATGTTCTTTGCTTCTAGCTGCATGACCTTTGCTATTAAGCTGTCTCTAGTTGGAAGAAGTCCGTATGAGTAAGCGCTACAGATTAGCCTGAATAATTTATCTATTTTCCCAGCCCCCTTGGATTTTTTGACAGCAGTGCCTTTTACAAGTAGTGACTTTTATATTTTCTTCTGAAATGTAGATGAAAGTTGTTCAGTATCGCTGGGATAAAATGAGATCCCTGCAGGGAAAATACCTCATTGGATGATGAATCCCCATTTACACATATTTCTTGAGATCTATCAGTCTAAATTGTGCTTAAATATTTTTTTGCTATAGCTCTTATGAAACTAATTTGAATGTAGTACTTTAAGAAAAAAAATTACTGTCTACTTTTGTTATAAACCTAAAGGTGAGCTTGTTCTTTCCTTGTCACTGAGGGATGTGTTAGTTCTTGGGGTGAGGAAATTTGAGGCCACTGTTGGTTAAACAAATCCATAGGTCATGTGGGATATATTCAGCAGCCTTGCATTAAATAGGCAGAGCATATAGTGGGAGCTTTTGAACTCTGGTGGGATTAAAGGATAACAACTCTGATGCAAAAAGAGAACTAACTCACGAAGAAGACCTATAGCATTCTTGTGGAAATTTTACTGACTGTTTTTTCCTTGAAAAAAATGGAATGTACTTTTTGTACAAAAAGCGAGGAATTTCCATTGATACAGCTTTAACCTCAGTAAAGACTTATGTGGAAATTGTGTAAAGCAGCACTCAGTGAGGTGTGTGGGGGCTGTGTTTGAGATGGCTTCTGGGGCAGCTTGGACTTGAGTGGGCTCCGGTGTGTGTCAGAATAGCGCGGAGGTGCTCTGCCAAGAGCCGGCCCTGCTTCTCTTGTGGTGTTTGCTCTTCGTGGCTCCAGCTGGTAGAACCTTTGTTGTACAAGAAGTTCTTGATCACGAACGGCATCTCGTTAGCCCGTAGTAGATTCATATGCTGAAGTACTATTGAAGTCTTTGGAAACCTCCTTAGCACTTGCGTGGCAGATAATGCAGGACTTGTATGGAGCTCCTTTAAAGTCACCTTACTAGGGTGCTTGTCCTGCTGGTGGGAGAAATCAATATGGTCCTTTGCTCTCTTCCCTTAAATCACATCAGCAGCCTGTCGGATGTGACGCACTGTGCTTGACCCACTCACTGGAAATTATTAGCTTGATTTTAGTGAGTAAAGAAATTTTATTTGTCCAGACCCTCTCCCTCACCAGAATGCCAGAGTGCCTTTGGTGAGTAGAATATAGCATTTTACTTCAGAACAGCTCCATGCCCGAATAAAAGTGACTGCTTTTCTTCTGTGATACGCTCTTCCGTGCTGCTCAGGGCCTTAAAAACAGAGTATAGGTCCACAGAGACCCTGAAATCACTTCCCAGTCGTGCATCCAGTGAGTACTCCCAGTTCTGGGCTGCCATCTGGGAGAGCTGGAGTGCTGGTCTGGTTGTTTTTAATGAAATGCATTTCTCTGTAGAAGTTTTCTCAACACCTGTGTTGCCCACCATGCTGCTGTGTATTCATTTACGTTTGAACTGCAGAATGGGACTAAGCACGTTGTATGTGTTACATTGCTCTGCTGCCTTTGATTAGGAGGTTTATACATTGATGTACAACACACACAAACATTAAATTGGGGCTAATGGGAAATGAGTTTGGACTTGAGTTATAGTGACCATAAAATGTGATGAGATCTGGCACTCGGTTTAATGATGCCAGAGAGCGGCATGACATGTAATCTAATGACATCACATTGTACAGTGTTGCATAAAGCACTAATATTTTATGTGGTCTTAAAAAAAGATAAAAGCTTGGTTATAACATTCAGTGCATGTTTGTGCACAAACATGCGTATACCTGTTCATGACTGTATGTTAAAGCAGTGGCCCACACTGTTTCTTAAATTTCTTGTTACAGCAAGGAGTTATTATATCTTAATAATATGAGAAATTAAGCAGTTCAAGAGCACAAAGCAGGAAAATTACCTTCTTTAATTTTCTACAGATGTTTATGATGATTGAAGACTAAAGGAGTTTCATAATGAAATAGCAAATTGCATGAAAGGAGTTCAACTTCAGTACAAAGATACACTCCCCTAGAATATTAAAATACAGTGTATCATGTACTAATATAATAATCACTCACCTCTTGTCTTGCAGCTTTTTGACTTGTTGTAGCCATGGAACTTCCCTTTAAAGCGCAGTAATTTCTTTAAAACCCGTTTGATCTGTCAAGTAGGTGCAGAAGCTTGTGTCAGACACGAAGAGAATAGCAGCTTCAGCTCTGACAGGTGATACAAATGCAGTGAAGTTAATTGACTTCGCCAGCGGAGAAAATTCTTCCTCCCAATTATCTCAAATGCCAGACAACTTTTCAGGGGTGGGGAGGGAAACATGCCCGAAGGACAATACTGACAGAGCTTTTCTAGTAGGTGCTTTCTGTGCTTTGTTTTTATTCTTTATTATTTTTATTTAAGCTTTCAGGGATAAAACAATAAAATCAGCTAGCTCAATTGCATCTTTTTTGGGGATTCTCAAACTTCATAAATCTGTTGCCCTTCCGTGGTCCTCTAAGATTTTCTGCCTGTTTTTGTGAAGATAGAAACTTGCAAGAGACTCTGTGAGGCGACGAAGTCATAAACTTTTTATTTTTCTTCTGGTTTTAGCTGTTCTGCTTCTTTGACTTTGTATTGGTATAACTTAAACCCTGTTGAAGTCAATAGGTTTCTGTCACATTCCAAGTTAGTATTTGGAAGGCGAAGGAGAGAGGACCGGGCTCTTTACTTTGTTCGTTGATCCCTGGTCGGGGCTGTAGCCTGTCGCGTATGTGAAGCTCTGCAGTTTCGTGTTCCAGCACCACATGATTCTTTTACAGAAATTTCCTGTCAGTGGAGAAGGAGCCAGCAAGGCTGTCATGGTAGGGGTTATTCTTTGGAGGAATAAAACTCCATTTTCTCCACTCTGACACCTTTTCTTCCCTCAGCTCAGTTTCTGGTTTTAGTTTGTGGCTTTTTCCACTGCAACTTCTGGTACGTGTATTATTGCCAAGAAATGATAAATGCTAATAAAAAGGGACCGATGTAGGCAACTTTTTATTCTCTGTCACCTTCTCTGAGATCATGATGCGTGACAGAGCACAGTGCTAAGCAGTGCACGCACGTGTGTGTGTGTGCATGCACAAGTTTGTGCAAGCACTTAGCATGCCCAACGGGGTATCTGTACTGCGATTAAAAGGGTCTCCGTCTCTCTGATGTATGAAAGTTCATCCACAGAGAAACCAGGTTACCAGACCACGTTCCCTCTCCAGTAAGTACTGCCGGTGGTCACACGTTGCAGCAGAACAAGAATATATATATATATACAAATGCATATATATATACACATATATACATAACTGTTGCAGGAGTTAGTTTTCACAGGCTAGAAAGGCCTGGCTGGCTGGCAAATGTTAGGTTCCTGTCCACTTAGATGGGTTTCTTTCTCGCTGGATGAGGAGGCGGAGGATGGTTGCTGTTAATTAAGGCTGGAAGGTGATCAGCGATTTGGGGGGGGAGGGAGACGAATGAGAGAAAACACAATCCTGCCTTCAGGTTGTTCTCCCACTGAAGGTACAATCTGTTTCCAATGTCCTTTTCTTTTGTAGCACAGCTCTACTATATATAGCTGGCCTTTTTGTGTCTTATTGTTCAGTAACTTTTATGGCTTTTTCAAGAGTATGTTGGGAAATCTGACAGTGTTTATATTTTATGTGGTTGGGTTTTTTGTTATTTATTGCTGTTGTTTGCTTTACAAAAGTGCATAAGAACATCTAATGTGAGCCAATTGTACTAGACACTGTACAGTGATTTATAGGTGTGTGGAGGAACAGTCCATGCCCCAAACAGTCTAAAAGTGGAGGGATGCCATCTTTAAAAGAAAAAAATTAAATAACACACAACACTACCAAACTAGCTCCCTTTTATTTCTCCTGCACTTGACTCTCTTCTTGCAAAATGTGGCAATAGTATCAAAACTTTTCATTCTTTTGGCTTTTGCCTGTCAGTATAACTGTTCCAGACCTTTCAGTGGCAAACAGCTCCATTCAGTTTGTGGATTCCAGCATCTTACTCATCCTTGCTTCTGGTTTTGTTGCCTGAAAACCCAGATATTTTCAGATTGACACAATATTGATCACAGTTGCATTTGGTTAAATTTGAGGTTAAGTTTACATGAGTCAGTGATGAAATTGCATATGACGCTCTTTTGGACATCAGGCATTCATTACCTTTAAAATCATTTTTTGAGAAACTTTATTCAGCCACTAGATATACTTTTATTAAAACAAGCCCTTAGTATGCATAATTTAGATTTGGAATCGTGGTAAGTTTGGTTTCTCACATTTCTTGGAATGTGCTTTCAGTTTAGTTAAACAACATTCTATTTAGGGCATAATTTTAAGAATAATTTTGTAATTCTGGCAGCAAATGCTGTAACATTATAATTATGCTGTAACATTCAATGTTTTTCCATCATAAACTGGAGGTAATCCCAGTTCAGGAATACAGCTTTCTTGTTGCTCTCATTTCTTCAAACAAAGGTGCAATTTTGTCCACAGAAATGATTTCTTAATGAAGTCCGTCATTTGGGTTAGTTACATGCTAAAGTGCTTCAAAAAGTCTTTCTTTCCCTCTGAAGTCGTAGATGGTTTTGAACTTTTCTTCCAGGAATTTCGCTTTTCAGAATGATTTAAGCCAGCAGGTGCTGTTCAGAAACAGACTCGATTCTTGCACGTATTAAAATATTGCTCTCATTTAACAATCTTAATTTAAAAATGGAAACTAGTTAAATCAATACAGTTGAGTACTATATAATAAATAATAATATAATAAACAGAAATAATATAATAGAATATAATATATTCATATAATATAATATAAATAATATAATAAATAAATAACCCATATGTGTTGTGGATTTCAAAGCAAAACAGCACCTGGTGTTGTACCCAGGGGTCAATACTGGGACTAGTACTGCTTAGCCTCTTCGTTACTGCCTGGCTGGTGGGAAGGAGTGCACCTCAGCAAGTTTCCAGGTGATACAAAGGTCAGAGAAGCAGCTCGTGCACCAGATGGTTGTGCTGCCCTTCAAAGGGACCTCAACAGGCCGGAGAAATGGTCCAACAGCAATCTCACAAAGTTCAATGGAGAAATGCAGGGTCCTGCATGTGGGGAGCAGTAACCCCATGCACCAGTGCAGGCTGGGGACTGCCCAGCTCCAAAGTGGCTTTGCACAGGTGTCCTTGGAGCACACCAAACTGACCACGAGCCAGCAATGCGCCCTTGTAGGAAAGGCGGCCAGCAACCTCCTGGGCTGTGCTGGGCAGAGCGTTATCAGCAGGTCAAGGGAGGTGGTCCTTCCCTGCTGCTCAGCGCTGGTGAGGCACACGTCTGGAGTGCTGGGCCCAGTGCTGGGCTCCGCGGAGCAAGGGACATGGAGCTGGGGTGTCTGTTGTGTGAGGTGAGTTTGAGGGAGCTGGAACTGTTTAATCTGGAGAAGGGAAGGCTCAGAAGAATCTTGTCGATGTGTGTAAATACTTGATGGAGGGCAGGGTGTAAAGGGGACAGAGCCAGGCTCCTCCCAGTGGTGCCCAGTGGGAGGACAAGAGGCAGTGGGCACAAATTGTAATACAGGGAATTTCATTAAAGTGTGTTTGCTACAAGTGAGGTCAAACACTGGAACAGGTTGCCCAGAGAGTTTGTGAAGCCTTCCTGCTTGCAGATACTGCAGATTTTGACTGGACATGGCCCTGAGCAACCTGCTTGAGCTGACCCTGCTTTGAGCAGAAGGGCTGGGCTAGATGGTCTCCAGATGTGTCTTCCAGCCTCAGTGCTTCTCTGCTTCATGGCCTTCATGTCTGTCTGCTCTGACTCTGTGACGAGGTGAGAAGATTTCCTCAAATAATCTCAGCATCAAGATATGTAAAATAACTCTATGTATAAAAAAAGAGAGAGATTATTTCTTTGAAGTTGAGGACTTCAAGACCAGAATCCACTAGGAAGTGACTGTTTGTCAGCAGGCTAGCTTTGTCATCTTAGTTACCTTTTGGAGAGGTCGCAGAGATTGTCTGTGGGGTAGTTCACCAGTTTCTAAACTGGTGCCTTAGATGCTGTGGCTTGAGTCGCCATCAGATGTGGGCTTGGTAACGTGGCGTGGCGTTGCGTTGGTGTGAGACATGAGGAGTAAGACAGCTGTGAATCAACCTGAGGTTTCAAAGAGGTGATCTAGTTTTAAATTGTCCTTCTGTTCATATATCGCCCTGTCAGTTATGTACTTTCACTACTGAGTTTAAACTTTCCAGGAAGAAATAAGTGCTGAAATAAAAAGCTACATCTGCTCATAAAATAGGAGCAAATTATCATGTTGTCTTGCTGGTCCTGCTGGAGTGGTCAGGCTCCCGCGCGCTCCTGGGTCTGCTCCTGGAGAGGGACTGCTGGGGTGGAGGGAGCATTGGCCTGACCTGGTACAGCTTTCCTTCTGTTAAATGCCTTTCTCTAGTTGTTATTCGGGGGACGATACTGAACTTGGATAATGCCGACCAGAGAATTAATACATTGTGTGCAGCGATGCAAATGGTGTTTGCTTTATAGCAAAAAGCAATAGCGTTTACCATGCCTTTGATCTCTATAAAGCGCTCTGTTAGGCTGAGGTCATCTTGAGGAAGCACTGGCAGGTCTTTCCTTCAATTCTGTGTTCAATTCGATGTAAAAGGAACGAGGAATTGAATGTGTACTTATTGTGATAATTCATTTCAGTCAACAACAACAATTAGCTTGTTTTTCAAAGCTGCTCTACAGCACTTGGTGTTGGAATGGGATATCGGCGAAACTTTATTAGTTTTCACTGAAAATTGATATGTCTGTTAGCTTTTCATTATGGGGCTAGTTTTGCTTTCCAGATCAGTAAGACTTCTGGGTTCCTTTTCAAAACTGATTTTCTTTGTCGGTGTATTTGCTTATGTGTCTTGATAATCCTTCCAGTTACTGCTTCAGAAGATGTGGGGAGGGGAAGAATACTGGTTCCCTGAAGGTTGCTGTAAACCAGTCATTGCTCGTGTGATACTCGATGAATGAAATATTTCCATGCGCCGTAAAACTTTATATCAAAGAAAGTCTTGAGAAGTTAAAAGAATGGCAAATATTCTGCAGACTAACTCTCGCAAGGGCTAAATAGCCTGGCTTTGATCCAGGAAGGCACTTAACAATGTGCTTAACTTTAAGCGCATTGAATATTCTTACTGGCACGAGTGAAAAATCAATGAGGCTACTCACATGCTTAAAATAAGACGTGTGCTTAAGTGTCTTTCTGGACGTCAGCCAGAGCGCTCAGCCTGCAAGATGGGCTGAATTCTAATGGTGGGCGAAAGCTAGTAGTGTTTCATTTTGCTTGTCTTGTGCGTTTCTGAAGAATTCATTGATATTGTCTGTGTTTATTTTAATTGGCCTCCATTTCCCATCTAAGCCCTACCAACTCCAGAGCTCCGGGAGTAAAATAGATGTGCAACTTAGGGCTGTCAAACAGCTTGTCAGGGATAGTACTTAGACTGTATATATTGCTATGGAGCAGGAACTGAACTTCAGAAAAGCTGGGAAAAGATGAGGTGAAACATGATTGTTTTCTTTGGTAGCCAAGGTTTTAATATAGAGAGAAAATGAAGAGGAGAGAAGAGAAGGGCTGGTGACACATCGCACCTTTTCAGTTAACATAGTTGCTTCTTAGGAAACATTAAAGAATGCAGACAGATGCATTAATAATCTTCTGGCAGTGGCTGTAGCCTTGGCAAGTAGGCTTTCCTACCTACTATTGATTTTTTTTTTTTTTTTTTTACTCTCGGGCAGCAATT
>Ga0065711_1008437_pt1 | contig 20655 bp, 13 predicted proteins | sample Hoacrofraction12_FD_59098 | JGI IMG/M metagenome (GOLD analysis project Ga0065711, IMG submission 59098) | Hoatzin crop microbial communities from Cojedes, Venezuela - Epithelial fraction 12 v2 (version 2) | ecosystem: Host-associated > Birds > Digestive system > Esophagus > Crop | place...
GGACGCAGTCCTGTGCAGCCTGCTGTAGGTGACCCTACTTCGGCAGAAGGGTTGGACTAGATGACTCACAGAGGTCCCTTCCAACCCCTACTATTCTGTGATTCTGTGATTCTGTGATTCTGTGATTCTGTGATTCACAAGGTCTATATGGTGTAAATATTTCACAGAATACAGAAAGGGAAAGCGTAAAAAGGAATTACACTTGCTGATTTCAGCTTTTAAAAAACTATCAGTTTTCTCCTGTACACAAATAAAAAGGTCCACTGGCTAAATGGAATATATCTTGTGCATATAACTATTTAATATATCTTCCTTGTTCTTAGTAGAATAATTTTTATAAAGCACCAAATGATTTTCCTTAGCTTATCAATAAATAGAGTAATTTATTCTGGTTTTATAATCGAAAAGTCTTCTACTCCCCAGCTTTTCACTTAATAGTAAGTTTCCTTTCTGATAAGAACACTATCTTTAATATAGTCCTTTCCAACTCTGATAAAAAATGTTATTACAATATTTTACAGTATTTTGTGAGATATGATCCTTAATTCCAACTCAATTCTACTCTCAGCCTTATCAGACAGAGAAAACAGGTAATTAGAAGGGCAAAGGTCAGAGACAAGCATGCTTACAGTCTTAATCTGGAAGTTTCTTTATAGCGTTTTAGAAATTATATTGTCAGTCACACAACATAAAACTGTGCTACATCTTATAAAGTGACTGGAAAGTAACAGAAAGAAATAAATTAATTTATAGCAGGTATACAATACCAAAACAATATGTGCAATTCCACTCGAGTATAGACACATACATGTAGGCACCTCTCCTATGAGGACAGACTGAGAGATTTGGGCTTGTTGAGGCTGAAGAAGAGACGGCTGTAGGGTGACCTTACAGCAGCCTTTCAGTACTTAAAGGAGGCCTATAGGAAATATGGGGATAGTCATTTTAGCAAGACCTATTGTGACAGGACAAGGAGTCATGGTTTTAAACTAAGGGAGGGTAGATTTAGGTTAGATGTAAGAAAGACAGTTTTTATAATGAGTGTGGTGAAACACTGGAACGGGCTGCCCAGAGAAGTAGTGGAAGCCCCATCCCTAAAAACATCCAAGGACAAGGTGGATGGGGCTCTCAGCAACCTGATCTAGTCGAAGATGTCCCTGCTCACTGTAGGGGAGGTGGGCTAGATGACCTCCGAATGTCCCTTCCAACTCATGACACTCTATGAATCTATGATACATTGAAATGTCTTCTAACAGCTGAGTAGCTACTGGAGCATATATTCAGTTGCCTACACAGCAACATAAAATGTTGTTTGAGATTCTGTAGGGTATCTGAGACATCCACATGGAACTAGGGATATGACATAGCATTTAATAGAAAGTTCTGATGTTTTAGAGGAGTAGTTGCAGACAGTGCGAGATTCTCTGTGACATCCTGATCACCCTTGGATGCCATGTTTAGGCAATGAAACTGAACCTAATGTGTTTATTTCAGGTAACAGATATCTATAGTGACTACAGTGACATCTTGTATACTTATTCTTTATGTGCTTGCATGAAGACAAGTGGGCAGTGGTCATTCAGTGGTGAGCAATTGTTTTCATTTACATTACTTGTCTTTCTTGGGCTTTATTTCTCTTTTTGTTATTTACCTTTTGTTTACATTATTAGCAGTAGTAGTAGCAGTAGCAGTAGTATTTTATTTTATTCAAATTATTAAACTGTTCTTATCTCAACCCGTGAGTTTACTCACTTTTACCCTTACATTTTCCTTCCCCCCATCCCGCTGGGGCGGGGAGTGAGCGAGCAGCTGTGTGGTGCTTTGTTGCAGGTGGGGTTAAAACACTACAACTTGTCCAACTTGTACTATTTATCAAGGGATTTTTCTATATCCTCTCAATCCTTTGTGGTTTTTAAGGTAGTTACCATGTTTTCACTTGGTTGTGAATTATACCTTGGGAATGTGACACATCTTGTCAAACCATCCACAAATTAAGCTTTCACGCCAACTCCCACCAGCAAAGAAAGGATCTTCGGAAGAATTCTGAGGCTAGTGTTGGTCATAATGGAAAGAAACAGACTAGCAACATGAGAGGAAAGAAATATGGGAAGAAAGAATACAAAATAGACTATATTACTGTACATTTAACTTTTTAAAAAATCTATTCACAACTGTTATGGGGGAAATATTCCTTTAAATTTTTAATCCTTAGGACAGGCACAATCGCAGAATAGCCAGTGTAAGAATTTGGGTTCTGTTATAAACCTACATCTTCCTCCTGAGCAATTCCTATTAGCCACGCTATATTCTAACTTTTATGAACTCTTAACACAACTAGACATTAATCCGATTGACAGTACTAATAACCTGTTTTGTAAAATCTTGTTTGTGTTTCCGACCACCTGTTATCCAACAAATCCCTGTTGCCAGGAGGAAAAATAGTGATACAGATTCAAAGACTATAACCGTAGAAGACTTTGTAATGATCACTTTATGTTATACTCTGTAGAACATAGATGATAAGATAAAATTAATTAATTTCCACTTCAGGTCCCATGCTTTATGTAAATCGATACTTTTTTTTAAAAAAACCCAAATATTTATTCTCAATGCGTAGTGTGTAGTAGTGGATAAACCCATCATTACCCTTGATAAATGAGTCCAGTGTTTAATTGCTCTTACTCTGCTTTAGGATCTATTAATGTTTCCTAGTTTTAGCTAGCTAATCAACAGCAGCCTACTTTTGCTTTCCTACGGCTTTATCTTTTCCTCAGTTTCTATGCATAAGCTTAGTGCCATATTCATCTTTTATTCATTTGGTTTATCAATAAGTCCGTTAGGCAATACTAAGTCCAGGGAGTTACAGTATTTTAAGTACAAATCAGCAGCATTTCTTTCATCAGCCTTCTGTTCAATCTCAGAGGAAAAAAGAATGTGTGGACAAGCTTTGTCATGTCATTGCATTAAATGCAGTTAGGGAACCATACTTTCTCTAAGTAAAAATTACAAAAGCGTAGACTATGATCAATGTCATAATCACCTGTGCTTGACACTCTCATCTGTCTATGCAAGTATCTATTTGATAAAAAGCAATTTTGATTACATATACAGAACAATACTCAAAGTGATACTTCTAAATCTCAGATGACACTTCAATTATTTTTTGAAAAATAAAACTCATTAAATTCCCAATTTTCATTTATATTTACTTCCACTTGTGTTGTTATATTTGTCTGGTTTTGAGGATTTTTTTATGTCTGCATATCACAATTACAATGTTCATGTGTGGTATTCAAATGGGAATATGACTAGCCCAGGTTAAGAGACACAAAAGTCAAAGCTGACAAAGGTTAGTAGCACTTTCTTTAGGTGCTTATGGCAAAGGTGGCTGGTGAACAGAGAAAGAAACAAGGAGTTTAAAGGAGGAAAAAAGGCATATGGGCCCAAACTCACTTCACTCTTCAACTGTTTGATTCTCCAAAAAAAAGAACCATAAAAAATCCATTCAGACATGCACTGATGTGTTGTAATAGAGGGTGACAATTAATCCACAGATAACGAGGCACTTACAATTGCAATAGCTAAGACATTTCTTAATGGCATAGCTTGGTAACACCTTCTCAAAATAAAGGTGAGGGGAAGTAGCCTTTTTGGATGGATACAGAGTAATTTCTCATACAAATTCAGGGTGATGAGGAGAAACATTAACCAGCAGGGTTCAGTATGACGATTAGATCAAAAAACACGGGACTACAGGATATCTTGGTGGACCCTATGCTTTGCGAAAAGAGATGCAAAGTACTAGGGCACCTGAATCCTTAACTAGCTGGGTGTCTGTGTAGGACAACACATTTTGGTGTAATCTTTCAGTGTAAAACATGAAAATACACTAGATCACAGAATCAGTTAGGATGGAAAGAACTTAAAAGTCCTTTCCATTAAGTCCAACCATTAATATAACACTGCCAAGTCCACCACTAAACCATGTCCCTAATTGACACTTCTCCAGGCCTTTTAAATACCTCCAGGGATGGTGAATCAACCACTTCCCTGGGCAGCCTGTTCCAATGCTTCACAATTCTTTCAATGAAGAAATTATTCCCAATAACCAATCTAAACCTCCCCTAAGGCAACTTGAGGCTGTTTCCTCTCATACTATCCCTTGTTACTTGGGAGAAGAAACCGCCACCCACCTTGCTACAACCTCCTTCCAGGTAGTTGTAGAGAGAAATAAGGTTTCCCTGAGTCTCCTATTCTCCAGCCTAAACAACCCCAGTTCCCTCATCTGCTTCTCGTAAGACTTCTGTTCTAGACCCTTCGCCAGCTTTGTTGCACTTCTTTGGACATACTCCAGCACCTCTATGTCTTTCTTGGAGTGATGGGCCCAATACTGAACACGGTACCGACTGGAGAAGGGGCAACATCACCCCCATTTTTAAAAAGGGAAAAAAGGAAGACCTGGGGAACTACAGGACAGTCAGCCTCATTTCTGTGCCTGGCAAGATGATGGAGCAGATCCTCCTCGAGATCACACTAAGGCACATGGATAACAAGGAGGTGACTGGGGACAGCCAACATGGCTCCACCAAGGGCAAATCCTGCCTGACCAACTTGGTATCCTTCTCTGATGGGGTTACAACGTTGGTGGACAAAGGGTGGGCAACTAACATCATCTACCTGGACTCGTGCAAGGCATTCGACATAGTCCCACATAATGTCCTTGTCTCTAAATTGGAAGGACACGGATTTGACAGATGGACCACTCATTGGATAAGGAACTGGCTTGATGGACGCACTCAAAGAGTTGCAGTCAATGGCTCAATGTCCAGGTGGAGACCAGTGACAAGTGGTGTGCCTCACAGGTTGGTACTGGGGACGGAGCTGTTTAATATCTTGGTTGGCGACATGGACAGTGGGACTGAGTACACCCTCAGCAAGTTTGTTGACAACACCAAGCTGTGTGGTGTGGTTGACATGCTGGAGGGAAGGGATGCAATTCAGAGGGACCTGGACAGGCTGGACAGGTGGACCTGTGTGAACTGCATGAAGTTCAACAAGGCCAAGTGCAAGGTCCTGCACGTGGGTTGGGGCAATCCCAAACACAAGTACAGGCTGGGCAAAGAGTGGTTTGAGAGCAGCCCTGCCGAGAAGGACTAAGTGGTACTGCTGGATGAACAGCTTAACATGAGCCGGTAAGGTGCGCTTGCAACCCAGAAAGCCAGATGTCTTCTGGGCTGCATCAAGAGAAGCGTGGCCAGCAGGTCGAGGGAAGTGATTCTGCCCCTTTACGCCGCTCTTGTAAGACCCCACCTGCAGTACTGCATCCAGCTCTGGAGCCCCCAACATAAGCAGGACATGGATGTATTGGAGCGGATCCAGAGGAGGGCCACGAAGATGATCAGAGGGCTGGAGTACCTCTCCTGTGAGGACAGGTTGAGGAAGTTGGAACGTTCAGCCTGGAGAAGAGAAGGCTCCGGGGTGACCTTATAGCAGCCTTCCAGTACCTGAAGGCGTCCTGCAGGAAGGATGGAGAGGGACTTTTCACAAGGGTGTGTAGCGATAGGACAAGGGGGAATGGCTATAAACTAAAAGAGGTCAGATTTAGATTAGATATTAGGAAGAAAGTCTTCACCGTGAGAATGATGAAACAGGTTACCCAGAGAAGCTGTGGGTGCCCCCTCCCTGGAAGTGCTCAAGGTCAGGCTGGACGGAGCTCTGAGCAACCTTGTCTAGTGGAAGATGTCCCTGCTCATGGCAGGAAGGTTGGAGCCAGATGATCTTTAAGGTCCCTTCCAGCCCAAACCATTCTATGATTCTATGATTCAATGATTTGAGGCGTGGCCTCACCAGTGCTGAGTACAGGGAGAAGGTCAGTTCCCTACTCCTGCTGGCCACACTATTTCTGATAGGAGCCAGGATGCTATTTGCTTTCTTTAAGATACACTTTGATGGTCTCCAACGACATTTTATTTGGAATCTAGGCTATTTCTAAAAAAGTAAAAACCACCAAAAAATATATATTTTTTGGGGGGAAGAGAGATATGGGAATAGTTTAATTATTTATTATCATGTAACCTGAAATAATGTATTTCTTCACGTATTGGTGACCAAATATGTGTAAAATCTATTATTTAAGTTATTATAATTGTTGATTATGTATTTGTGACTTGGGAAAAACAAGCCACTTCCATGAATAATTACTAATAAAGTATTACAAAACAACATTTTATAAAAATTTGCATAAAATAGTGATGAGAATATGAAATAGTAAGAAAACAATTACACAACAATGCTAATCCCTAACACCTTCCTATCCAGATATTTATGCAATAATATTGTTTGCCATGGTGAATATTACCTATTTGTCTTTGAGAGGGCAGTGCCTCATCCAATTCAACATAACTGCACTGGGTTCTACCGGATACTAAGTTGCCCATTTTCTCACTGTGATGTGCTATCAGAACTGAAATAGTTGAAAAAAAAAAAATCTTTGGTTAAGTGTTGTTTTAAAAAAATCTCTAGAGAACCATCAGTTTTGTATTTGATTTTTAGTTCCCTCATAACAAAAAAATGTGGAATGCAATTTAGGTATATTACTAGACTGTATTGTTTGAACAGCGTCAGCTTAAATGGCAAAAACCAACAAATTCCCTAACAAAGATTCTAATACTTAATGCTCTGTTATTAGAAAAAATTTGGTGATGAAAAAATGACAAAATAAAGACCACATTGAAATTGTTACAATAATATATCTGCTTAATTTTTATGTAAATGTAACCATAAAATGTTGATGTTGCCATTAATATATTTGACTGTAATATAGAATCTATTTAGTCTGAATTTTTGCAACATTATTTATACTATCTGTGGGTGACTACTACCACTAATTTTTTTAAAAAAATAAATTTATGGGAAATCACATACCTTCTATGTAATTAAATAAGAACTTACCTCGAATTTGTCTTATTTCTACTGCAGTTGCACCTCAAAGTATTATGCTTTAAGGTGGGGTGATTTGCCATCTTTTGCTGAATCTACTAAAGTAGAAACAAAAGATGGTTGGGCTCATTTATTCACTACGGAGAAACAGGCACTATTATGTATTTTTCTATTCCCATCAACAAATAACACTAAATAGTGTAAAAAATGGTAGTTAAACTGCTATAATAGAAAAATTTACAGGAATATATAACACTCACCTTTGTAAACAGAAAATTACGGTGTTTGGTTTGATTCAAATAAACATTTTTTTCCCCCAAGTATTTTTGGATATTCCTTGCTATGCTGGCATTAGATTGTGATTTGCAGTAGCACGTAGAGTCCAAGATTTATTTTTGCTTTTGCCTTCATACTGTGATGATCCATTTAAGACAATCTTGATAAGGATGTTGTATTGTTCCAAGACAATTTCAGATGTTCTAAGCAGTATTAAAACAATTAAGATAAAGAAGTAGTATTTCAAAGTTTCAGTTCAGAATTCAAAAAACAAAATGCTAATTTTATGAAGCATGACTTTTTTTCTTTTATTAGATGAACCAAAACAACCAAAGGGCTTTATAATTCTTAGGCATTAAGTCATCAAATTAACTTCATATTGAAATACAGTATTATACTCATTTTTGGATTATAAAAATTCTAGTGTTTTTTAATTTTACCAGTAGTGAGCATGATTAAAACAAAATTCATAAAATTATATATGCCGAAGCCTTAATTACAGAAGATGGTTTTCCACTACAGGAAAAATCTTAGTAAAGAGAAAAGCAATTATTTGAAAATTATATCTAGCTTTGCATTTGCTGCAAGTACTATTTTAAATGTTATCTTTCTTCAGCTGTCTTACTCATAACTGCAACATTTTGTTCTCTCGTCTACTAACTACAGAAGTGGAATTTTTTTCCAAATTTTAACCTTCAGAGAGAGAAAAACATATAGCTTTAAATGCTTAAGAATGCAATGCACTAAATACAATTGCATTTAAAACTATTTAGAAATAAATAGAGGACAATTTTTTGAGACATCAGTTGTGAAATCTATATATCCAAATACAGAAAAGTAAAACATTAAAGTCTTTGTTCTACATCTTATCTAGCTTCTCTATATATTCAATGGAGGTAAAGTAAGTTATCTCAAGAGTGAGTCATAGGAGCTGACTTGCGATTAAATTACCATCTGCAGATATCTACATTTTTCTTACATATATTAGGAGAGATACTTGCTGTTCAGATTTTTAACTTTTCAAGATCAACAAAGATATCAATGCTCTGTCTAAACAAAAAGAAAAGAAAATGAAACAAAATAAAACAAAAGATAACAAAGAAAGTTTGTGTTTCAGATCAATGTTATCTGAGTGCAAACAATTTGATCTGTTATGGTGAAATGTTTTCGATCAAGATTAATATGGAACAAAATGTTCAATGTCATGACAGCTGAATGCGCACTGTCCCTCAGTTTCTTCCCTCTTCATTGCAGGCTATTTCGCTGAATTATTAATTTAATTATACAAAGCACTGGGCTTAGACTCTAACAGCAAGCCTTTCAGGATGATTTGCAGGTTCATAAGAATAACAAGATTTCAGCAGGTTCCTCTGAACAACAATCCTGATTATATTTTACCTAAATTTCCTCCCAGCATTCGCCACCACTCCCATATCTAGATAATTTCTTTGCACAGATTTTCCATGTATGTGTTTTCTGTCATTCATCTTCATCTTCTCAGGTTCTTACTTTCTCTGTAAAATTGGCTTGCTTCTTTTCAATCCACTTTCTCCTTCATCTTTGGCAAATTGTTCTCAACTTCTCACCAGAAAATTCTTCCACTATTAATCAACGCCTACATTATTATTATTCTGGGAAGAGGTCTTGAACTTATGGCTGATGTTACAGGGTAATTTATTGAAATGATGCTTAAGTATTTAAAAGTGCCTAAGATATACCTTCTAATCACAATCCTCTAGTATCTTTTTACTTTCAGTTTCTTGCCTTGACAGATCCGAACTACTTCTACTTCACTGACTATCACTGAATTTAATTCTTTTGTTGCTACCATTTGTCTATTGTATCATAAAAGCATTATGATACTCCCCTACTTCTGATTTTACTCATGGTTTCCTATCTGTCTGGTTGAAGTATTAATGCAACAGAACTTGATCATTCTCAACCATTGTTAATAATTCAGACAGAAATGCAAGTCATCTATCATTAAATATCTTAAAATTCAGCCACACTGGATTTAGGCATATAATCTAAAATATGTGTAAGCTACAGCTATCGACAATACAGAAAAATTATCATCTTCAAGAAGTGTTATTTTCTCTACTGCCGTTGCCTGGATTTTTTTTTTAATGCCCTATCCCTTTTATCACCCCAGGTAATTGTTGACTGTATTTCCTTTTTAAGAGAAATTTTTAATCTTCAGCAATATATTTAATTTTTAACTTTCTTTAATTTTGGAGCATAAATATCTTACAAAAGCTAAAAAAGGCTTTGTTTTAAGCTTGTAAGTATATCATTTGGGTTGGAAGGGTCATTATAGATCATCTAGTTCCAACCCTCCTGCCACGGGGAGGAAAATCAGATTGTTCAAAGCCCCATCCAACCTGGCCTTGAACACTTCCAGGGAGGGGGCATCCACAGCTTCCTCTGGGCAGCCAATTCCAGTGCCTCACCACCCAAATAATGAAGAATTTCTTCCTTATATCTAATCAAAATCTACCTACTTTCAGTTTGAAGCCATTACTCCTAGTCCTATCACTACATGCCCTGCTAAAAAGTCCCTCTCCAACTTTCTTGTAGGTCCCCTTCAGATACCTGAAGACCGCTACAAGGTCTTCCCACAGCCTTCTCTTCTCCAGGGTGAACAACCCCAACTCTGTCAGCCTTGCCTCATAGAATAGGTGTTTTATCCCTTTCATAATTTTTGTGGTCCCCCTCTGGACCCACTCCAACAGGTCCATGTCTTGTTTGTACTGGGTACCCCAGAGCTGGACACTCTACTCCAGGTGGAGTCACAGAATCACAGAATCACAGCATGTTAGGGTTGGAAGGGACCTCTGTGGGTCATCCAGTCCAACCTCCTGCCAAAGCAGGGTCACCTGCAGCAGGTCACACCAGAGCAGAGGGGCAGAATCACCTTCAGTGAACTGCTGACCACGCTTCTATTTATGCAGCCCAGGATATGATTGGCTTTCTGGGCTTTGAGCGCACTTTGTCGGGTCATGTTCAGTTTCTGGTCAACCAGCACCTCCAAGTCCACCTCAGGGTTGCTCTCAATCCATTCTCCACCCAGCCTGTATTTGCGCTTGGGGTTGCCCTGACCCAGGTGTAGGACCTTGCACTTGGCTTTGCTCAACTTCATGAGGTTTGAATGGGCCTACCTCTCAAGTGTGTCAAGGTCCATCTGGATGGCATCCCTTCCCTTCAGCGTGTCGACTGCACCACACAGCGTGGTGTCACCAGCAAACTTGCTGAGGGTACACTCAATCCCACTGTCCATGCCACCAACAAAATTAACCACATTGGTCCTAATACTGACCCTTGAGGAATGCCATTCATCACTAGTGTCCACTTGGACATCAAGCGACTAACTGCAACTCTTTGAGTGTGACTACCCAGCCAGTTCCTTATCCACCGAGTGGTCCATCCACTAAATCCATGACTCTCCATTTTAGAGATAACAATGTCATGCAAGAACAGTGTCTAGTCCTTTGCAGAAGTCCCGGTAGACAATGTCAGTTGCTCTTCTTTATCCTTCAACTCTGTAGCACCATAGTAGAAGACCACCAGATTTGTCAGGCATGATTTGTCCTTAGTGAATCCATTTCCATGTGCCTTATTATCACTTTCAGGATGATCTGCTCCATGATCTTGGTGGGCACAGAGGTGAGACTGACTGTCCTGTAGTTCCCCGGGTCTTCCTTTTTTCCCTTTTAAAAATGGGAGTTATGTTTCCGCTTTTCCAGTCACTGGGAACTTCACTGGACTGCTACGACTTCTAAAATATGATGGAGAGTAGCTTAGCAACTTCATCCGCCTGTTCCTTTAGGACACACAGAGGCAGGCACCTCACCAGGTCCCGTGGACTTGTGCACTTTCAGATTCCTTAGATGGTCTTGAACCAGATCTTCTCCTACAGTGGGCATTTCTTCATTCTCCCAATCCTTGCTTTTGACATCTGCAACTTGGGAGGTGTGGCTGGAGCACTTGCCAGTGAAGACTGAGGCCAAAAAGTCAGTGAGTACCTCAGACTTTGGTATATCCCAGGTGACCAGGTCTCCTGTTTCCTTCCGGAGAGGGACCACATTTTTCCTTGCCTTCCTTTTATCACCGATGTAACTACAGAAGCTTTTCTTGTTGCCCTTGATGTCCCTGGCCATATTTAATTCTATCAGGGCTTCAGCTTCCCTAACCTGATCCCCGACTGCTTGGATAATTCCATTGTATTACTCCCAGGTTATCTGTCCTTGCTTCCACCCTCTGCAGGCCTCTTATTGTGCTTGAGTTTGTCCAGGAGCTCCTTGTTCATGCAAGCAGGCCTCCTGGCATTTTTGTCTGGCTTCTTTGTTGGGATGCTTTACTCCTGAGCTTGGAGGAGGTGGTCCTTGAATATTAACCAGCTTTCTTGGGCCCCTCTTCCCTCCAGTGCTTTATTCCATGGTTGTCTAGCAAGCGGATCCCTGAATACGCCAAAGTCTGCTCTCCTGAAGTACAGGACAGTGAGCTTTCTGTGCACGCTTCCTGCTACCCTGAGGATTTTGAACTCCACCGTTTCGTGATCACTGCAGCCAAGGCTGCTCTTGAGCTTCACATTCCCCACCAGCCCCTCCTTGTTGGTGAGAACAAGATTCAGCATAGCACCTCTCCTCGTTGACTCCTTGATCACTTGGAGAAGGAAGTTATCAATGCAGTCCAGAAACCTCCTGGATTGCTTTTGCCCTGCTGTGTTGTCCCTCCAACAAATATTGGGGTGATTGAAGTCCCCCATGAGGACCAGGGCTTCTGAACATGAGATTGCTCCTATCTGCCTATACAGGGCCTCATCCTCTCATTCTCCCTAGTCAGATGGCCTGTAGCAGACCCCCACTCTAATGTCACCTGTCTCTACCTTGCCTGACCCATAAGCTCTCTGTTGGCTCCTCATCCACCCCTAGGCAGAACTCCATGCACTCCAACTGGTCATTGACATAGAGGTCAACACCCTCTCCTTGTGCCTCCAGACTGTCCTTCTTGAAGAGCCTATATCCTTCCATTCCAACACTCCAGTCATATGTGCCCTCCCGCCACATCTCCACTCTTTCACAAAATACTTTCAAACCTTCAATTAGACAGAACAGATGTGTATAATATTTTTGATACTACAACCTCTGTAAACTGAATTTCGCTATAAATGTCTAAGGAAGAAAAATATGCAAACCAAGATGTCAAGATCCCAGACATAAAGTGGAGCATCTCCACTTTATTTTTATGAAAAGACTACAAAAACATCCAAAACTTCTGAAATAAGAAGTTTCAGTATACTTACGAATAGTTTAGCACCATTGCATATTATTTTGGTAAGACAGAAACGGAGTCACAGTGTTGGCATCTACACTTTTGCAGCATTCCAGGCAACATTTGATTTGCTTTGTTTAGTACTCCAGCTAGCAGTGCATGGGATGAAACCTGAAGCACATGAAGACCTTGTAGTAACTTCCATTGAACATACAAATGCAATCTGAGTGATCTGCAGTACATAGATACCTATGGCTGCAGTTCTGTAATACTGCATGTATTCAACAATTTTACAGATGATGTAGCTGTTATCAGCACAGATACCATTATGAATCTTATTTAGCAGCAGCTCTAACCTATCAGCCAGAAAGGATCATACAGATCAAAGGGATGTTCTGCGTGCTTCTTTTGATAAAAAGCAAAAACTATGGGGGCAAAAATATTGAACTGGTCAATCATCAATAGTTGTTCAAAGAATACCAGATTTTTACCTCTTTTCTTTCCTCAGAAAAATGGAGGTTCATTCTCCCTTTCTTACACTTTCCCAGCCTCATGTGTTATAAGTTTTCACAGCATATTGACACAGTGAAATTAATATATATGATGATACATGATGCCTGTGAAAATGACAAGCACACTGCTAGAGGGCCTTTACTGGAAAAGGCTGTGGGATAGGCATTATCCAAGCTTACATAAGTTGTTCTGAAGGTATCCTGAGGACTGTAAAGAGAAGTTATCAAAGGCAGCTCTAGAAGTTTCGGATAGGAATATAAATGGATTCCTCTAGTTTTTGGTGTGAACTTGTGTGGAGCTAACTCAATAGTGCAACAGAGATGTACTAGGGGATCAGAAAGTGGGGATCTGCACCTACCACTTCTGATATGTTTACCAATTATTAAAAAAAAAAAAGGGAGGAAAAAAACCCCAAACATCTTAAGCAGATTTCAGTTTATATTAAACACCAGTCACAATATAAGTATGGAAAATCAGTCTTGTCCATAGTGTTCTGAAGAGCCTAGAATGAAACTGTGTGTTTCTCCATCAGTATTTCGAATTGAAATGGATGCAGTTAGAGAAAGATGAAAAGCACTAACACCCACTCAGGTCACAGATGAGGGTATGGAACTAGTGGCTTACTGCTCAGATCACATTTCACACTTATCTATATTTGATGTGATTTAAATTATTAAAATGCAACAGAACTCATGCTCTGAGGGAGAAAATATGCTCAAGTGTTTATAATGAGTATATTTGTTCACAATTTATAAAACTGTGAAAAAGACCAATTTTCACTTCAACAAATGAAGTACATGGCCTAGCATGGGAAATTCCTAGATTAAAGAACTTGTGAAAAAATATTATCCACTTATAATATTAAAATGTACATCAAAATTACTTTTTACAACATTTGCATTAAAGTTAATGAACAATCTAATTTTGTAAATTCTAAATTTTATTTTGTACAGTTTTTAAATGCTGACGTATGATGTGCTGAATGCTGCTTCAGATGTGATACTGTAATAGCACTTTTTTCAAGGATGGGCAGAAAATTACAAAGCCAGTAATTCTTGAGGAAGATCCTTCATTATTTCACTTCTATTACAGGGAAAATTAAAGTAATTTAAATGATTAATACTTAGTAATTTGCTTCATAATATAAAATTACTTTCTTTAATAGGATTAGTAAACAATATTCATGCTACAAATCTTGATTCAGTGTGCCAAACTCACCCCTGACTCCTTGTTAATCCAATGAGATATTCTTTTCCTGGATCAACAACACTTAACTTTCCATTTAATATGGCAAAAATGCAGCTCTCAACATTTCTGGTTTTGTAGTCACCTGATGAATTTTGATTCCTTTTGAAGAAGAGACAATTAAAAAAACAGAATTAATTACCCTGACACTGCAGAAAGGTGTGGCAGCTAAGGTAAACAGAATGAGAATTTATTTGCTTTCTGTTCTCATTTTTTGGTAACTGAATGACTCATTGCTCTGACAAAAAAAAAAAAGATTACAGCATAGATAAAGGATTTTGCTCTTGTTTCCTGGAACTGTGAGATTCCGCCAGGTGATCACCACCTCTGCTATTAGTGTCTTTTGACCAGCATATGGATATGAATGAATGATGCTATTCTTCCCCTTTTCCTCTTATTCAATTTTTCCCTAGTATATCTCACTCTGATTTTAAAGCCAAGGGTGGAAAGTCAAACCAGTAAAATAAAATGGAAAGCTGACCAGCTAATCAATCATTTAGATGAAGTAATTGAAGACTCTTCTGAAGGCTTTGAATGTTGACTTAAACATCATAGAAAAATTGGACTGATTTTCAGAGGCTTTTTCTGAAGCTTTGAGATTACATGGATCTCATTTTTTTAAATTTGACAACCAATATTACCCAATCCCATTGTTGTTTGGTTTTATTTTTTTTAAATATAAATACCTGTCTCAAGATGTGTTTGTAGTTCTGGCAGTTCAACAGGTGTAAAAAGACGTGTTTGGGTGCTTGTCTTGTCTGTTTCTCTTTCCACCAGATTGAAGCTGTCCTAATTATTGTTTGACTTCTTTTTTTGTTGTTTTTTAATGGTAGGAAATATAAACCCTTATCATAACACAGATAATAGTCTAGATCCACGGTCTCCAAACTTTTTTGATCATCCACCTCTATCAGTGAAAACTTTTTGACCGCACCGTCCCCACAATATATGTATATTTATTTATAAATTATACATGTACTATGTACTACTGAAGTTCTAATATTTGCTTCCTAGACTCCAATGTTGTGCGTCATTGCATGTACTCCAGCTTGGAGACCACTGGTCTAGATGGGGGTGGAGAAGCAAATAAAATTTCTGTGAATGTAGCTTGACATTTATTCCACGAGCAGGGGAAAAAAAAAGACGAAAAAAACCAAACACCCCCCCCCACTTGCTAACAGTTTTGCAATAGCTACAAATGGTTTATTTTACAATTTTATTATTTGCTTCTGGAAGAACCCCCTAAAATCCATTTCACATAATCAAGTCTTTCAGTTCTGTGTGAGAAGATGAGAAAGCCAATATAAACACCTTTTAGAATGCATCAATTAAATCTTGAAAAGACACATTTACTGTAGTTTATCACATTCCCATAGACAGGGCTTCATTGATAAACATTATCTGTTCTGCAGAAAACATAATCTTCGCTTCCATCTAGAAACATGATTGCTTTCCTTTTTTATACACAAAGCTTTTAACGTATTTCAGGAGATCTTCAGCAAAGTAATTTTAAAGTTAGAATGATTTCTTGTATTGGCATCCTAGCTAATAATGGCAATTTATACTTCTAAGATTATCAAGAATTCATTGATGAAAACAGTTCTGTCAGCTTCTGTTCCTCAAGCTCCTTGCAATTTCAGTAGAAGAGGTGACTATTGTTAACATCACTGTTCTTATTTTGTAGGGTTAGATTTATTAGTTCAGGTAACCACATTTTTAATGTATATGGTTTTGGCCAGAACTATAGATCTAATAACCAGGAGAGGAAAATAATCACTGTACTATAAAAAACTGAAATAATATTTAAATAAATTTATAAAAGAAAATCTGGGAGATGAAGTTACTATTAGGAAACAATAATTGTTCATTAATTTCTATACGTCTCAAATCTTTGATACATTACATGAAAACTACCATGGACATCTCTCGTATGTATTTAGGTTCATAATCACCAGTCTGTTCTTTGTGAGATTACATGTAATTCAGAATCTCAAAATGTTTTTTAAATGTATTTTTGCTAATGGATATTTTATCACAATCATGGCTGATAACATGTCAGGCTTCATAAAGTCCTTTCAGACTATCAAACATAAGTCAAAGTTAGTACTGAAATATTTTAGAGTATCAGCTATTTCGAAGGAGTTAGTTGATAAGCTATTTCTGAATGTCTTTGGCAATCATTAAACAAATACATCTTAATCTAAATAAATGTTTTCAAAACATAAAAAAAATCAGTTCAACATATTTTTAAATAAATTTCTTTTGTATGTTTGCCTGACAACTTTTTTTAATGTTCTACTTCACCCAAACTTTCTGTCTGTTGGACTAATCATTAGTGAAAACCTTCAAATTATACTTATGTTCTTAAGAATGTACATGAACTTAAAATACTCCACTGAATGATACTCTGTGTCTGCTTGAGAGTGACTTTTACTTCAAATATCACTCTACCTGCAGCCAAGCATCCACTTTCAAATTTTTCCCTATGGTTACGAGTTACTTTTTCATTAAGCTCAAATTCAGCCAGGAATGAGAGCACTATATTGCCAGACTGTAGTTTTCATTCATATAAATATTTTTAAGTATATAGTATACATTTAGAAATGTAAGTATAAATTAGTAAATGTATGAATTTATAAAATATATATTTCCATACATAATGCAATTTTATAAAATATGACATAAGGTAATATAACATGATAAATGTAATATATTTAATATAATATAATAGAAATTAAAATTTTGAGAGTTGTAAGAGTATCATCACAGTTCCGAGTCTTCACCATTTTCCAAACAGCAGGTTAAAAAGATATTCCCAGACAGTAATATATCTGTAAGAGACAAACTTTACATAAAAATTAAAACAATCTAACAAAGAAAACCATACAAATGTCCACTAGTTCTGTTTATTATTTGAAATAATTTAAGTGTAGATGCAATCAGAATGAGTAGTGTTATATCCATAAGCATTACTACTTCTTACAGGATAAGATACTACTTAGTATTACTGAAAATGAGAGGACCAGGTTTCAAGGAACAGAAAGCTAATCACTGAAAAAAATGTAAGAAAGTTAACCATGATACTATGCTTTACAGCATTTCTGAATTGCATTCTATTCTTCTGTAAGGAAAGAATAATATTAGAATTTTATCAATCAACCAACAAATATGGGACAACAACTATGAAGTCTTAAGGGCAATTACAGAGTATGTAATACTTAAAAAAATAATCAGGGTGAAAGACTTTATCTACTCTTGTCCAAAACAAGTAAATGTCATCTCAGACTCTAAAGCAGAAAAAAACACTTATAGACTCTTTAAATGCCTGTTTCTTGAAGCAGTTGTTAAGGGAATCAGAAGCCACTGTTAGAAGTTTTCTGAGTACTATGAAGGATCTGGTATAAAAATCTGCAACTATAAAACATCCACACTATACTAGTAACCATAAAGTACTCAAATTTGCTATCCTTGTCTCTGGAAGAAAATCATACCGATTATTCACTGTAAAATTTACATTTTAAAAGAGAAAATAGATAGAATTAAAAGAGTGATAAATAGAAAAGCATGTCCAAAAGTATAGCATTCTTGCAGACTCAGTAGAGAGTGTTAAAAGACAATATATTAAAGGCTCAAATTAAATGTACACTATAAGTTAGACAAAATCCTAAAATAAGAAATGGGGCCTTGATGTTTAAATAGCAGAATGAAGATGTCCATTAGGAACAAATGACATCCTTAAAGTGTGACATCATGTTCAAATGGGACCATAAAGAAGAATATAAACTTCAGACAGTAAATGTTGCACTTCAAAAAGCAGGCCAAAAGATATGTAAAGGAGTAACTTCCTAAGTGTCAAAAACCCACAATAAAGCTCCACACAGCCAGTGAACACACCAAAGGATAAGTGTAAACGAGGTGTAAATCGTGTGTAAAATAACTGCTTGGAGAATTCAAGGCCAGAGAAGAGAAAAAAAAAAAGCATTATTGGCTTTGATATTTATTGCAGGCAAGTATATATTACTTTTTACCTGGAACCTATTATTATAATAGGAGATACCTGATGATCAAATTCTCAAGCGAATTTTGGTAGAAGGGGGGTTAGAATCAATAACTCTCAAAGAATCAGCACTAGATTATATTTAACAACAAAAGGTTAAAGAAACAAATTATGAAACATTTAAAGCTACCTATAACATAGCTTTTTGCTTAAATTTGTTCTGGTGACAGAAGTTTAGAAAATATGGATAAAATCTTTACACTGACCTTTGGAACTACAGACCTGCAAATTGAAGTTTCGTAACAGATAAATTGAAATAACAGAAGTGAAGAACAGAATAGACACATAGGTTAATATACATTTGGGATATACATTTTATAGCAGATATTCATGCTTCTGAAACACATGCAAGTATTTGAAGCATTTTGACAGGCAATCTATAAAATACACTTTGCTTTTCAAATATCTACCAATAGACTTAGCCACAAAAGACTTTAAAAAATATTTTACACCATCTAGTAAAGATACTAAGCTCTTTCGTAAAGTGAGTAGTGTTGTGACTTAATAATGGGTTAGAAAAGAGAAAACTAAAAGATAGAATGTGTTTGTTCATATGAGAGAAGCATATAGATCTGGATTTCTTGAGGGAAGAAGGCATAATGAGACCATAAAATTTAAAAATTCTGGGTGATTAAAGCCAAACATAATCCCGAAAGCTATTGGAAGAATGGTACAATTCCAAGACATGCTGAAATAAAACAGCAGATAAAATTCATTTCGAAGAGAGAAAAAAATTACTTTAGAAGCCCAAAGTTCTAAATCAAACTTACAAGTTATTGCAGTACTGCATGTGCTGTTCACTGTATCTTACCAAAAAGAATGATAAAAACTGTAACGAATTAAAATAAGAATTGTTGAAAACAGAATGATTTACTGATCACACACTGATTACATTCCTTCAAACTGGGAAATAAATGCCTGAGGGTCATATGATAGACATCTAAAAGACCTCAACAGATGTTGAGAAGAAAGATTTATTACATACAGTTTCCTTTCACAGCAGAACTGATAAGTATGAAGTGGAACTCTTAGGAAGCATGTCCCTTTATGTTCTTTTGACTTCTACTGCATATTAACCAGGTTTTGACTGGTGGTTTTGTCTGTGATTTCCTTTCTTCTGAAGCATGTCTACTGCCTTTGCAGACCTTGTCTCAAATATAGCAAAAAGAATGTGGATGTCAGAGAATCTAAGGTGTGGTTTGCGTTAGTTTTTGGGGTATGGGGGGAGAGAAGAACGAAATTGCCTACAAGTTGCTTTGCAAATAATTTTTAAGACATAGGTTGGAGAGAAAGGCAAGTTTTATAAGGCTTGTGAGAGAAGTAAATGTAGTTCAGAGGACAGAAACTTGGTAATGGTTAGGAAGCAGAGCTTGGAGCATTGCACAGTCTCCAGGAAATGGATGCCTGAGAACATGGATGAGTGGTTTTGGTTGTTATACTAAGGAATAAAAAGGTGAATCAAAATGTGAAATGATAATTGAAATTAACCAGACTATTGCTGCTGTGGATATTTTTGTAAAGCCCTACCCTTCTTATAGTTAAAAGTTTAAAATTAACTCTACTAGGTTTAGAGAAACTAAGAAACAGGATTTGAATAATGTGTTATTCTTTTGTAAGAAGGATGTACCAGTCCAAAGTAGAATGACAAAGTGATGAATCTTAAGAATAGCTAATAAGCTATGAAAATCTGCTCAGATTGCCAAAAGAAACCGGTAACTAGGGGAAAGGCAATACTGGCAGGTGTCGATCACGACCATCGACTCATGGACCACCTACCCCAGTTATACCCCAGACACAAAAGATGAAGAAACTGACAATAAGTACTAATTTAAGTGCTGGACAAAGAGACATTAACCAATCATTTTACAGAATAACAATGCATACGCATTAGGGAGTTGACTATGTTAATGCTTTGTGTATAACTAACTGACAATTTGTGAACAAGGTGTGCCATCCTGGGACAGAAGCACGTATTTGTGCAAATATGCAATAAAATACCTCTGCTCTCTGACTGTATTGGTGTGCTTCATATCGGGCAAACAAACCCCAGGTTTTTGGTGCAACATGGTGTGACAACTTCTTCATCATTGACCTGGATGAAGAGTTAGAGTGCACCCTCAGCAAGTTTGCTGATGACACCAAACTGGGAGGAGTGGTAGACACACTGGAAGGCTGTGCTTCCATTCAGCATGACCTGGACAGGCTGGAAAGTTGGGCAGAGAGGAACGTGATGAGGTTCAACAAAGGCAAGTGCAGGGTCCTGCACCTGGGGAGGAACAACCCCATGCACCAGTACAGGCTTGGGGCGGACCTGCTGGAGAGCAGCTCTGTGGAGAGGGACCTGGGTGTCCTGG
>Ga0065711_1036729_pt1 | contig 20655 bp, 13 predicted proteins | sample Hoacrofraction12_FD_59098 | JGI IMG/M metagenome (GOLD analysis project Ga0065711, IMG submission 59098) | Hoatzin crop microbial communities from Cojedes, Venezuela - Epithelial fraction 12 v2 (version 2) | ecosystem: Host-associated > Birds > Digestive system > Esophagus > Crop | place...
ACGCCATTTGCCGTCCACCACATTGGTGTCTGCGTGCTGATGACCCGAGCGGCCGAGGGGTGGGTCGCCGAGCCGTCCCTGAACCAGGTCGCCACGCCAACGAAGGCGACAGTAGTTCTTTACTACTGATCCCTACCAGTGAGACAGGAGTACATATGGGGAACAAAAGAAGAAGATACCAGTTTTCTGGGATCTGGCAGTTTTATTACTGCCTTTTTGACCATATCTGTCTTGGTGTGTCTGTGACTGTTGTCTGGCACTGGTTATGTGGCAGAGGAGATTCTGTACACCACTCCTCAGCTGGCTGAACCACCAAATCAGGCAGCCACATCCAAGCTGGCCATGGGGAATTACACCTCCCCATGCCCAGGAATCATTTAGGAAAGTGCAAGTTGGTCTAGCCAGATTCTGCTCTAACAGCACAAATAATCAGTGTTTGACAATATTCCCCAGTGCTGTTTTATTTACTAATACAGAGATAGACTTTGAGGCCATGTAAACTGACAAGACATCTAGAGGTTTGTTTGGACTGAACAGAAATCTGCAATCAAGGTGAAATTTGCCAGTAGCAAATGGAGGAATCTAGCTTCAGTGGGACAGACCTTCAAGCTGACAAAGGTCATGTTATCAGTAGAGCTAGTAGCCTTGAATGATCAGTACATAGACATAAGCTGATATCTGCACATGATATATATATATATATATAACAAATTTCTGGTATATTAGCAGGCAAAGACACTGTTCCAGGAGAGCTACGGTATTCCTCTGGCTGTCCTGGGTTTGCTTTCATGAGGGAAGAATAAGACACTATTTCGTCCACTATTGGTGAAAAATTGAGTTCTTTTTGTAGTAGTAGAAGTCCTGGAATAGGCACACGCTAAAGATCACTGCCTGCTACCCAACAAATCAACCTGCAAATGAACCTACTAACTACCTCAAGTGAACCTAACAGTCCTTTAAGTGACTGAATAAGAGGCTGGCCTGTGTGATTTATGTGTACAACGATATGGCAGCTTCTTCCACTAAACCCACCCCTCACTTCCTCTTGTATGGCAAGCTTGGCTGGCTGATGAGAAGTAAGAACTCTAGAGCCAAAAATCAAGCTGAATTACCAAGAAACTAGATTTGAATAAGTAGTAGAAAAGAAAAGAATGCTCACATAAAGAAGATATTAGAAATACAATGGCATTATTATAGTTGTGCTGAAAATTACAAACCCGTTGTTTTTGTAGAAGACAGAAGATATGAAGAACAAAGTTTATGATCTTGTGTTTTACTTTATTTAGGAAACAGTGTTTGTGAAAGCTAAAGTCTGGGCTGATGGCTTGATTCATTTGGACAGTTGATGTTTAAAGTATTGTGGAGAAATAGAAAAAAAAATTCTATTTTCTTCAGAAGTCAGTTACTTAATATTTCAGTTTCTCTGCAGGTGGAGAGTAATTATCTTGTGTTATTTTTTTCTCATTTGCTTTTTGATTGTCTTAATACAACATTGGCTATGCTGAGGACAGTAGAAACTATGTAAAATATTATGCTATCATCTGAGAACTGAAGAACTAAATCAAAAAGAAGTGAAAGCAAACAAGATAGTAATAATGGAAAGTAGGTCAAGTGAACAGACCAGTAAGTATTTAATACAATTTTCTTTAGCAAGTATTCTCTTCTGTTCCAGGCATTTAAACAGTGCTATTTTATTAAGAATATAGACTTACTAACATCTGTAAAAGTTAATATTGGAGTGCAGGCCTATCTGCAATTTGCAGCGGATCTCTTCTGTGTTTTGGGGGGTAACCAGAAGTAGAGGGGTCAAACAGGAACTTTTCATAACCATTCACAGATAAATGTGTGCTAATTTGTGGTTGTTGATGATTTCTGAGACTAGAAGATGTGATATGTGAAAAATGTAGAGGTTATTTATGCAGATCCTTACTAATTTTAAAAGTTACATATATTTTAACACATTTAACAGAAGTATTCCTAAAAAGAGGATTATTTCCCTTTATTCTGTTATTTCAACTGTGTCTGTCATGGACGAGAATCAATACTGTGTGACTTAGGTGACCAGCCACTTACTGACGATATTGACTAATAGAAGCAACTTTGTATCACGGATGAGGTTCACACACATCACTTCTGGTCTGAAAATTATTGATCCATGCAAACTTTAACAAAAGCAGTCAGTGATTTATTAGTCAAAACATACCTAAATGTTTGTGGAGTATTGTCAACCTATAGTCTAATCAGCAGAAATGAAGAGGAATTACTGAGCGATGTTCCTCCTAAGCATTGCAGATGCATAATGACTCACCCGCAAATGTTATCAAAACGGTCATTTGGGTCATTCTTTCACTGCAGAGTTCATTTGAAGATACTGCATTTGAATTACTCTTTTTTTATTAGCCTATCTTGACTGAAGGTGTATATTACGTAGTAGTAGCATATGAGTTGTCAGGGCTGGCCCAATACTTGGTGTCTGTGACAGTAAATCTTTGAGGATGGAAACATAAGTGCACCCAAAATATTGATGGAGAAGTTGCTTCTTTCTTATAGACATACAGAGTAAATGACAAGACCCTGGATATTCAGCAGACAACCACATCTCACTGTGTTCTCCCCAGCTTGGTTGTATGAGTAGCTGCTGAACTGTGTATGTTTGAATCTTTACCTGTATTATTTCTCAGGCTCGCTGCCTCAAACTGAAAACATCAATGAACATATATTGCCTATTAATAAGACTGAATTTAGGAGTAAAACTGGAATGAAAAAAGTCCTATAGGCTAGCTTGGGATAATAGAAAAGCATGATATCAACTTGTGAGAATGTCTGATTTCAGCTGATTTTGATGCATAACTAGCAGGCTGTGCTTGATTTGCCACTCTTCTCCCACATGCACACTAGTGCATATCTGTGGATTCAGTGCTGTATGGTGCAGGCTGAAGGCAGTTTAGAGAAGAGAGCAGCTCTGATGTGCCTTTGAAGAAAATACAGAAGATTCTCTGATTGTGCCTTCTGTTGCATGTTTTGAACAACACAGAATGTTTAAATCACCACAGCTTTTACGTGAGTCTCACCAGCCATGTGATGTGACTGAAAATGTTATGGTAAAAACTCTGCTGGTCTGATTATCTCACAGTCTGATTTTCTGCTAGTATCATAGCCTGTCCTGTGTAACAGAACATGGGACCTAAGCACAAACATCGCTTTTGTATCTTATGGTGGTATATTTGCAGGGAACCTGGCACTCTGCAGGATTTTCTGTTTACCAAGGCACCTGTCTTATAGTTGCATATAGAAATCAAGCTCTAGTTTGTGCTGAAAATTCCACATTTTTGATTTTTGTATATTTTCTGCAGGCAAAGTCAAAAGAAAAAATGAAAATATTTTTATATTTGAAGTGTTTTGGTGGTGGTGAGAATTTAATTTCTTTCAAAGAGAAATGAGAAAAATAAATTCATTTTTCAGAGAAATACCTTAAGTAGAAACTGTTTATCTGCTTATTTACTAATTTTAATAAGGAAGTTTTGTTTCAAAAAAAGAAACCCTAACCAACTAACCAACTCTAAATATACGTTGATCATGATTGTGGGGGAAATACTGCAAAAAGACTGGCTAATTAGGTATAAAGATGATTTAAAAAGTGAGGCAACATCACCAAATACACATGCAGCTTTTAGCTATGGCAGAAAACAAACAAAAGCTACATCCCCGCTAACAAACAAAATGGGCCATGGCCTATTCTTTATCAACTGAATCACTGAAATCAAGTGGAACAGCGTGGTTCCCATCTCCTCCCTCCTAAAACAGGGTGGACTCACTGACTCCTGCAACCAGTCCCGGCTGCCGTATCACCCACCCACCTTAGCTCACGCTGGCCAGCTGGGGCAATCCTGTCTCTGAGCACCCACTGGCAATTACGGGTGTGGATTGGATACAGTATGATCACAGCTCTCTGCTTAAAGGCCCTCACTGGCCCTGCTTAGTTGCTTAGCAAAGATGTAGCAAATGGACTAGCTTTCTGCTAAAATTTTGGCAGGAGCTTAATTTACCTGCTGGTCTTGATCCTTGGTGATTAGAGAGCATTTCTTGTGCTGGGGAGCCTCGCTGCTGATAAGCAGAGCACAGGAAAGAGCTTTTGGCCTGAAACAGGAGCGGTCTGTTTTGAATGATCATTTTTAATAGAGTGTGAATCACCATGTTGTCATCAAGAATCGCAATAACGCATGAGAAAATTCTGTCAATAGAATGCTATTTCCGTGGACTATTTTGTATTTTCACAAATTGTATTTGCTCTAAGAAGTTACAAGTGTAATTTATTACCAGTTAACATCAGGACAGAGAAAAGTCATTAAAAATGTATAATACACACAATTTTGTTTCCCCTGATAAATGTGAAGTTTGCTAGGCTCAACTCCCCTCATTAATATGTGACAGTGCCAGGAGACACTTTGATCCAAAAGGCTAGATATACATGCTATATGCCATAAATGCATTTTAGTTTTAATAACAGTTCAAGAGGTTCAGCATATTACTTAATAAAAGATCAATGCAGCAATATGATTAACTACCGTGTATTGCTTTCTTTACGTTTCTGAGAACAGATAGTTCAGGAGCTGCAGGGCAGTGAATAGCAAAATGAGTAACTGACAGGCAAAATGAAGGTTTCCCTAAGGGCTTTTTCCCCCTCCCCGCCCTCAGGGCTTTCTTTGTTGGTAGAATGTTGTTAACTCTTTTGTTTGGGGTCTCTTACCTTTAAGCAGGCTTGTAGAAGAGCTTTTCATATTTTTTAGCAGTAGATTTACTTGCTGAGTAAATATCGCTGATGAAAGAAAAGCTGGTGATCCATAAAAGACCAGGCTGCAGGGATCCTCATTAATCTTCCAATAGTTTTTGCTGTCATTCCTCTGTAAAGTTCCTTGCCTTGTAAAGTGTTTATGGAAAAATTAGGAACACTTTTGCCTTCCACTAAGCAATGATTTCCAGCCAGATCCCAACAAAAGCTTGCACTCCCTTTCAACTAGTTTTAACTTCAGCCATGTCACTGGGCAGAGTTCTTAGCTATGAAAGGCAAAACACTGTTTAACTGAGTTTTACAAAACAAGGACAAAGAAAAAGCCAGAGGAAAACCAGTTTTCTTGTTATCTGCGGATGGTAATGTGACTATATCATTAAATGGATAAGCTAAGTGGGTTACAACGATAGAACCAACCAAAGAAATTGAGTACATTCAACCTTAAAAGAGAGACTGTCCTTTGGAAATCTTGACTTCTCTTACAGAAATAGTGAAGCATATGGCATGAAATCGACAAAGTTAATATAATTAGCTGTGATGGATTATGGCCGGATCATGAGAACATTAGGATGGAGGGCTACAGTTTAGAAGGTATTCCAAATTGGGGATTGCTGAGCTAATGGCCACTGAGCAGGCCTCAAAGCATGGTCTGCTTTCTCCTGAGGATGATTAAACTGACTTGTGTTCAGATTACTCTTTCTGCTAGTACTGTCCAGCATTTCAGTCCATCTAGCAGATATGCCACCAGTAAGTGTTTTGCACAAGGAAAAAGTCATAGGGAATAATTCAAGCTCTTTCATGGACAAGAGACAAGGGAATCAAAGGGTTTTAAAGTCTCCTGTGGTTCAAAACTTGGGAAAGAATACAAACCACCAAAATGCTACCCGTTTACATCAGACAAAGGGGAAATAATTTTTGCTAAGGTGAGGGTAAGAAAGATACAATTTCAGTTATTATCTCCACATTTTCACTTGAACAGTGGAAAGTCTCCCAGACAGAACATATTTTTGGTCCTCTTTCAGCTATATTTGGCACACTTATTTTCAGAGCTAGGTGAAAGTATTTTAGTGGATTATTTTTCTAACAAAAAGTAAAACCTTAGGGCACTGGAAAATATTTGAACTTGGATTCCATTTAACAAATAGATTTGATGAAGAAAAAAAAAAAAAAGAGAAAAAGAGACACTGTAGTAGTATTCCTGACACAAAATTTTTTTGGTCTACGCACCATTCAGAAAATGAAGAAAGTCTGATTACGGCAGAAGTCGTGATACTTTCTTCTGATAATCCCACTGCTGACGCCCCATCTGTGGGACCTGGGAGGCCAAGGTTTTGGTATATTATGTCTTTGAATCAAAGCAAAAACACAAGCTCTGTGGATATTGGTGATCCATTGCTCTTCCTCTAGTCTCCCACACTACAACTCTTTTGTTTTGTGTATAGCACTGAAATTATCATCAAGGCACAAACTAAAATTTAAAAGCAAGTTTTATGCAGCTTAGTTTTAGACAGCTAAACAGTAGTCATTTTGTGTAAACCATCTTCCAGGATCCTTCTATAGCTAATGTCAGGCCAGAGAAGCAACCTTAAGAGCTATCTAAGGATTAGTTTGAGCTGTGAATCTTTCTCTGCTGGTGGGAAAGGAAGTTTAGATTGTTACCTAAGACTAGACTTTATGGAAGAATGCCAAGGTTGGGTGACACGAATCCCTGCAGGGGTGTTTTCTCTTCTAGGAGGTCCTAGACTTACTTTCATTTTTTCTGTGTGGTCTAGTGAATTGCTAAATATTTATACAATGGTCAACAATTAAAAAAAAAGCCATAGAAAAACACAGCTCTAAGGGACTGGGGAACTTACATTCTTCTAGGACAATGGAGATGGTAAGATAAAAATACTGCCAAAAGCCCTAAAGGAAATATTTGTGTTTCTAGAAGAAACTAAGTGTTAATTTGTCTCTGAAATTTGATTGTACTATCATTGAATTAACTATACAAACTATCTTATGTTATCCGTTATGCTATAAAATAAGGTTATATAATAAACATAGCAACATCATCATGTGTTCAAGAGTTGCTTAGCAGATGTATCTGCCTTTGGCAACATATAAAATATTGGTGGTCCTCTCTATTATTTGTCATCAAAATGGCATGGATGCTAAAATTTCACTTTTCATGTGGAAAAGGAATCCGATGAGTCAGATGCAGCAATATATTTTTGCATTGTACAAGAAAGCCCTCAATGGCTACAGACATGGCTCTGTGGCAGACTGACTTTCAGTGTATAGGTCAGCCTTAGACAGATGGCTAGTCCCTGAGAAAGCCTTCAACAGTGAGTTACAGGACTGCCTGGGGCAAGATCTCTTCACTGAAACGAGCTCACCTCTTCCTCCATTCCCAAATTCCTAATTCCTGGAAACACCTGTTCCTTAACCTGCGGCTGCTTAGCACAAGAGAGTTATTTCAGCTCATTCCTTTGTAGCCTTGGCTTTGTATATATGTCTTTGCCTGTTGGGGATAGATGGAGGGACCTTTCCACCAGGAAAGGAGGCATTGACTCTCTGTGGTGAAGTTTGGGGCTGTTGGTAAAGAACAAAACATACAGGCTCTGATTGTAATTGAAAGTTGTTCCCACAATGCCGATCACATTAATCCTGTAGTAGAATAAACAAGCCCAGATACTAGCATTAACTGCTATTTGTAATTATTACTGTTATTTTAGAGCAGGACTGCCGTGGTAAGGCACTGCATGATCACAAGTGAAAGTCTGTGTCTCAAAGACCTATAATCTATAGCCTAGAACCAAGTATCAGCAAACAATACCCACTGGTTTCATTTTAGAGGAATGAATGGGCTCAGAAAATCAAGTATGTTAACATAATCAAGCCACTATCAAGCAGTTAATGTTTGGGAAAGACCTAACACAGTCTTGATTTATATTGTAAAAATCACCAGTGCAATAGGCCTTTGCATTATTTAAAGCTCTTTGAGACAGAAAAAAACAAAATTTAAACAAAAATCTCCAAGCAACAAAAAAAACCCCAACCCCACACCAAAAAAAATAAAGAAATTAATGGTCTTTCTTGCTGTTCTTTCTGAGGTATACCAAATGGGACTCACAGGAATGACAGGCTAAGTGTTAAGTTGTGTGAACAAGACTAGTCTACTCTAGACGCAGGTAGCTTTGAGGTGGGTGGACATGAGGCGCTCTGCATGACTTGGCACGCAGATCACGAATTGTTCTCTGGGGTGAATACCTTCAGCAAGTTAGATGTAGCCTCATTCTGTCATGGTGGAAAACATTGCACTACCTCTGCTGGTGAATTTTGAATTAATCAGTGTGATGGTGCTTATTCCCCTGTTTTAAAAAAGACACAAATGAAAATAGAGATGGGACAGTAAAAACTGGGTGCAATAGATCTTTTAGCAGTCTGTCTTCACAAGATGTTTTCAAGAGGATAAATCAGTTCTAGTATCACAGGTTCTGCTCGAGACCTTTGTTATCTACTCTGGGATGTTGTGTGACTGATCTGGCCAGGTCCAGCTCCTTCATTTCTCTTGCTGAGGCTAGACTGAAACATCTGGGCCATTCCACTTCTGCTGCCATGCTGATTGCTCTCAGGATTGAAAAGCAGAAAGGGAGAGCATGAGAAAAGGAAGGACAGCAGTGAACTGAGTCTGAGGAAGACACAGAAATAGGCTGAAGGAATGAAAGAAGATGAATATCTCTTTTTTTCCTGTGTTTGTAACTGTGTGGACCGCTGGTCAGGTGTCCTTAGTGTGAACATCCTGCTGATCATGCGGGCTTAATGGGAGAGTCTCGATGACTGTGATAATAAAAATAACTACAACAGTAGTAGCATCTTTTTTTCCCCCCAGACTCACTACTGAGTCCATTAGACAGGAAAAGGTCTTCTTTTCAAAGCTTAGAGAAGTGAGGTTACAGATGGAATATACTATCCCAGACTATTTCATTCAATATTTAGACCCTTTTTTTGTAATTTTAGTTTTGGCTCATAGATTTTTCAGTCTTGTAATTTTTGTGCTTATTAAGCCCAGTCTTCACATAGGTGCTGAGCTTTATTAAAATTCCTTGTCGTTTGAATAAAATATTTTTTCCCCACTTTCATACCACTTCCCTCAAACAGTGAGTATATTGTTTTATGAATTTTTGACCACTTTGAACATCTGAACTCACCATTAGGGAAAATGTTCAAGCTTGGATTTTTGCAAAAGGAAAGTAAGGGGACAATCTGGCATATTGGTCAGCATTGCAGGCAGTTGGCTCGGCACTAGCAGTTGGACAGTTGGGAAGTATTTTGAAGTCATCGGGGAGAAGGAGAGTTTTAAGATTTGAAAGATCGTGAATTAGGATTGCAGATGTTCACAACGATAACTTTCCAAATGTGAGTAAAAAAAAGAGAAAAAAAAAACATAAAGGACCTGACAGAAAATCTAAATAACTGCATTTAATAGACTGAAAATGGCTAAGATAAGCCATGAAAGGCCCTTCCTTGAAAGAGAAAGCAGGTAGCCAGAGTTCAGTGTAAGAATGAAGGGAAAGCCAAGAGAAAGACACAAAGGGATGGGTTGAGTTTGTCAAAGTGCCAAACTATAAAAAGATCTTTACAGAGCCTTTTTGAAGGTATTGAAAGAGAAATATTACCTGTCTTAGGGCCTGGGAGAAGGATGTTATGCTAACTGAAATGCCAGATGATAGGAACCAGCTGAAATAGATAGAAACGGTAGAAAAGGCTGCAAGCAGGAGATATTTAAAAAAAATTTAGACACAGTCTGGAAACAAAGATCTAGAGAAAAGTCTAAATTGGCCTAGAAGTATCGATTAATCTTCATTAACTATAAAGTAAAAATGACTCCTCAACTTTAATTGTTCATACCAGTGTCTTGAAGTCTAGGTGATACAGCTGACTGATAAATATAGAACAGGGTCTGACAAAAAAGAGTAATTAGAAACAGAAGTAAGAATTGTTTCACTGTACATAAGAGGAAAACCTGCAAAACAGAGAACTTAGGTTAGAGAAAAAAATTAAGAAAATTTTTATAAACAGTGATCAATTAACTCAAAAGCAGAAGAAAGAGATTTTTTTTATTGCAAAGATTAACGATTGTGTCTTTAGGAGAAAAGCAAAAATGTAATTGAGAGCTTGCGGGTAACAGGAAGGAGTAAAAATGAATTATAATTTTATGGGATTGGAGGGTACCGATGATTCAAAAGGTGAACAGAAGAAAGGGGCTTCTTCTGAATCAAGACAGTGGAAATTAGGGTATGTAGGAAGTCATGTTGTATTTTATCTGACGATATTCTTTATGACTACTGGTTCAAAATTATGTATATATGTTTATTTTCTTCTTCAAACACAGATTACCTTAAAATATTCTCTTGGCTTGTAATAATATTCTTGTATGGTACCATGAAGTATTTTGCAGAAATTCTACAAAAAGAGAGACATGCCCCCCCCAGCTTTTACTTCCCACCCATTTATGTATACCATATAGCCAGGTAATTCTTAAGAAAAAGATTTATTCATAGCAATGTACTGAAACATTCCTTGGAGTGCTGTGGCTGCACTGAGAATGTATGTTACTGCCATAGAAGCAGCTAGAAATACTGGAATATATAACATTTCTTGAAATAATCTTTTTAATTTTTATCCATAGCTGTATCGACCTCAGATTTACATGTTAGAAAACAGTGAGGCACAGCGATGGTTAAAGGGATTCTGCACAAACCAGGCTTTCCCCTTGAGAAGCAATCTGCACACCTATATTTCTGGGTTGCATTCTCAATCACTTTTGGAGCAAGGAAAGTATAGCAAAGTGCTCCTCAGGACTGGGAACAAATCCTGTCTCACCATCTGTTACTAATTTTGGAGCTGAAGACCCCGTGCATTATTAAATCATTAAGTTAAAAAAATTGTGTTAAGCTGGTGTTAAGTTAACCCATTACAGTCAGGAATGTTAAAGTTCAGACTAGATTTAGGGCAGGGGGTCAGTGATGAATAGATTCCCAACCTTATATATAACCTGACTTAGATTTCTTTAGGGCAGAAGATGCTACGTTTTATAACGAATTGTCTTACGTGGTTGCAACTGAGTATTGAAGTGGTCTTTAATAGTAGTATATTGTATTCAGTCTTTGGTGTAATACCAAAGTGAAGCAGCTAAACAGTGAATTACCAGTTAAGGGCACACTTTCAGCTGTGTCTGATATACGATGGTATCAGAGCTGTGTCCTCGTGATATGATGGCTTTAAAAGGCCATCCAATGCTTTACACAGGTCAACTTTTTTGGCCCTGCACTACAGTTTTCATCTTTTTGTAAGCACCACAACACCACAGGAGATGGCAATTTCAACTTTATCTGGTAGAAGAGCTCCATAGTGTGGCAATGATCCAGAGCATTGCTTGGGATTGAGTCCTTCATTCTGAAGTTCTCTAACTTAGTATAAATGGAGGTATGCTTTCAGCCTGAGTAATTCATAAGCTTACCTTCTTTTTCTGCAGGATTTCCCAGAAGAAATATGTCCAGAAAGCACTGGGCTTGCTACACCTGAGCTATACAGATGGCCTGCATGTGCACATAAAATCAGATACGTTGACCTGCCCATATGTAGCCAATATGTCTGTGATGCTCCTCCGACTGAGCTGCCAGGCATCTGGAATTCTTAAAAGAGTGTAAGATTACTCAGATTCCACCTGGACACTATTTTGAGGAGGAAAAAGAGGACATGTTGGAAAAAAAATGGACATATGGCAGCCCTAGTACAATCAGAGTAGTTAACTACGAAAGCAGGCCATTAAAATAAATTGTGTGTTTCACATTTGCTGTCTTGTGCTGGAAATGTAGCATACCTGTAAATGTGATTTTAGGATAATTCCTTTTTTAGGATAATTCCTTATTTTTTACGTTATGATTTTATTGTCAAAATCAAAAAAAGACATTGGGATGTTCTGTTACAATGCATTTGGTTTACAGGCTTCTTCAATGTTGATATTTTCTATAACATGGAGTTATGTTTTTCATGCTCTTCTCAAGGGTCATTATCACATGTAGCATGAATTTGTACGCACAATAATTTAAAATAGTTTTAGGGGATCTGCAGCTCCTACTGCAGTCACGAAACAAGCTCACCGAACACTTTTCCAATATCAGTATATTTTATGTTTTATACATAAAAAAGCAATCACTACTTTTGTTACTTTGCAGCATTAAGGTAATGGGTCCTCTGAACATGGACACACTGTGTTGTAATGATAGTACAGATTGCATATTACGACCTGCAGTACTCAATGCAAAGTAAGTATGCCAATGGCAAGTAACTTCTCATAATGCAGAGTAGTTGCTTTAAAACCACAAAATCTTGACCAATTTAAATTGCTTAGAAGACTATTCTACATTCCAGGCTAATTGCCCGCAAAATTTCATTATAAAAATCACAGCTGTTTTCTGGTACATATGTGCATGGTGTTTAGTTTGTTTGGTTGGTTTTTGTTCATTTGAGAAAAGAGAAATCTATGTCTGAAACAAAATTTTTGTTCAGTTTTCAGAGCAACATTTGTTATAAAATGTTTAATATAGACTCAGTTTAAGTCTGTTAAGCATTATAGCCTGACCTTTCTTCCATACCACCTCTCTGTATAGACTCTTACCAACATATTGCTATGGAATATGTGTCTGTACATCAATGCCTGAAGACACATATGGCTTCAAAGCATACCAACTCAATCTGGGCAGAATTTATATAAAAAATGGACAATGTCTATTCTTATTTGCATATAAAGAGCCACAGACATCTTCAGATATGAATCAGAAAATTCATTTGACATCAGTGGAAGTACATGCACTAGAACTAGCATATGGTCCACAGTTTGTGGAAAACAAGTGTTCTGCCCACACTTTTCTTAAAAGACACACACACAGTGCCTATGCTTTGTACTTCCATCAGCTGAAAAATGTAATAAATTTTTTTAGCAAATATCTTTTTAATATTCTTTATTTTAGTCTGGGTATCTACCCAGAAAGCCTTAGCTGTGTTTTAACTGAGCAATCAGAGAGACTAATAACTAACATTTTCCATAGAATAAACTGCGGACAAAGAACACAGCAAAATATGACTGATGCCTTAAAAGTCCAGTTCTGTTTCCTGTATAGACAAGGTTAAAAGTTGCTGCTTACATGAATGCCATTAGCTGCAAAAGCAATAATAGTGATCATGGTATGTGAGCAAGATAAGTCTGGGAGTCATGCCTTATATAGTAATTGCATCTAATTAATGAATCACTTATTTCTGTACCATCTCTCCAACTGCAGGCCATGTCAGCTCCCTCCATAAAAGGCTAAGAATATTCACACTGTAACTACAATTACCACTCACTCAGTGACTGGAGAGGGTGTTCTGGTAGACACTATTTAATGACTTTTCAAAAACACCTGCGTGACTCAGAAGTTTGGAAGTAGCTTAGACACTTAGGAAAGTCAATAGAAATTATGCACAAGGCCAGATTTTTAAAGGCTACTATCTTCCATTGATTACAGGAATTAGGAACCTAAATACCTTTACAAATCTGGCACAAGAGGCTAAATCACATTTGAAAGTCAATAGGAATTAGACTCCTAAGTGCCTAAATCAAATGAAAAAAAGACGTGCTTTAGGAGTGAGAATCTTTATAATTGTATTCCCACTAGTGTAACCACAAATTATGGGTTCGATTATTCCACTTAGGCACAGCTCAGAGGAAGAAAGTGGTATGAAGTTGCAATGCCCCAGAGGAAAGCAACCGTTCCTAAACTCTTTCAGAAGATGCAGTGTATTGCTTCAGGAATTTTAGGCCTGTGAGAGAAAGAAAGCATGGTTTTGTTTTAAGCTGTTTTTTTTAGACCATCAGGATAAGGACTAATGATACGCTTGGTCTTTATTTCCATTTATAAAATTATGTGGTCTCTTTTAAAATGTACTGTTTATTATTTCTCTCAGTACTGAAAACTGAAATAATACTTAACAAAAATAGAGCAAGATATCTTCTTTTAGTCCAAGAACTTACAATGTAGGGACCAAATCATGTCATAATTCGAATGCTCATGTGTGTGCTTCGATGAGATGAATTAGTAGGACTGAGAAGTAACATTTTACTCAGTACAAGTACTCACTATGAACAAATGTGGCAAAATACTGCCATAAATTAATAGAGACAAATAAGATGATACGTGCAAAATGAATACAAAGAATTGAACAGAAGAAGAGAAAATACCAACAAGAAGGTAGAAAACATTTCTGGTAATGCCTTGAAAGGCAAATAAGAATATATCACTGGCAAATAATTATTTTGTTTTTAATTTTACCGTAATTACACAGGATAGTTAGCCTACCACTGCCAACAGGACAGTGATTATGTGCAAAGGTCATCTCTCTTCACATTAATCAAGGAGTTAACAGTGATTCAGGAAAATCCTACAATGAGAAGGGGGTACTTATTCAAGGAAGGGAAGAAAATAAACAGGAAACATCATGTATTGCAAAAATTAATAACGAGACTCCAAAATGAATACCACACTCATTTCTAGCTTTATCCTATCTGGAAAAAAAAAAAAAGGAAAAAAAAAAAAAGAAATGTTCCACCCAAGCTATCAGTAACACATGCAATACACCGAATACTTTTTAACTCCTCATTTGGAAAAGTAATTATGGGAACTGAGGATGGTATATAAAGAAAATTATGTAATGGAGGCCTATAAAATCATACCCTGTATAGCAAAAGTAAATCAGGAACAGCTATTCTCCAAGTCTCACAATACAGCAGTTAGGGACAATCCAATGGAATTATCAGATAACAGATCTAAAGCAAAGAAAAGGAAAACTGATTGTTTGCTACGCAAAATATTATTACATTGCATTGCTTTTCACTATATGGAGTTGTAGAGCTGAAACTTAGGGTTGGTGAAAATGAGGAAAAGCTTGACAGACAGTTTTAATCATGTTAACATAAATCTGAAAATCTCTAACTTTGATGACTTCCCAAATCCAGGTAGCAGGTAGAAGAGGCAATTTATGAAGAGGAAAATAAGAGCACCAGAAGAAAGATTGTGTATATCTTATTCTTATGTTCTTCCTTTAATATAACTTCGCAGTTGGTGTTCCTCTTGTTTCATTTTCTTATGGACAGATTTATGCCCAGTCAAAAGCTCTTCCTCCGAAACCCACATCCTTTTCCCAAAGGGAAGACAGATAAATGAAAAAAACCCCTCTGGAGCGAGCAAAATTGGGGGGGTGGGGGTGGGGGGAGGAAATAATAAATAGAAAAGGGAGGAGGGTAGCAATTAAAAAGTTCGCAAACTTAAAGGCAGGGAAACAGCAGAAGACACCAAGAAGAGTCCACCAAAAGCACTCATAATTCCTTGAAAGTATCATCTAAGGACAGGTGGGCACTGCCTGCTGATGTAATGTGTGGAGATGTGACAGGACAAGGCAACAGAAACAGGATCTGCAGCTGTCCCCGTTCCCCATGCAGCTTTCTTTCCTTGGTGCCAGGAATGACCAGAGCCAACAGGAAGGTGATGAGGAGATGCCAGGGCATGGCCGGGCCTCAAGCCTCACAGATGTAAAGAAAAGGAAAAGTAGAAAAAGAGAACATCCACAAGAGGTTCTTGAGGAGGTGGAAGAGGGACTGCAGCTGGTGTACATGGCATACGTTTGCATGACAGTGTCCGTCTCACTGCAGGAAACACAGGGGAACCAAGAACTGCTCCATATCCATGAACATGTCCACAAACATGTCCATGTGTGGACAATTCTCCATTCATTCACAGTGAAATGTGGAGCGTGCTGCCTCACATGCATATTTTTCCAACTTGATAGTTAAAGAGCCTATCAATTAGTGTCTAGACAGGGCACAAAAGCGAGGAAAGAGTGAAAGAATTATATATGTGAGGGAGTGTTTTTACAGTGCAGTTTAGAGACTAAGCAGCAATCTCATGAGGTCTGCCCATGTCACTTTGTGGTGTGCTCACACTGTCTGGGAACGTGTAGCAGGGCAGAAGCACAGCAAGGAGACCTGTATAGCCAAGAGTCACATGTGCCTGGAGGCCACCCTCCTACAAGGCTTGCCTGAGGGAGGAGCGGATCAAGGGATTCAAAGTGGTCCTCATCTTCCTGAGCAGAGGATGGGAAATGCTGTTCATGAGGCAGTATGGGCCAACGCATACCCACTGACTGTAGTCCAGCAGGTCTCCAGTCTTGCTGACACCATTCTTCTATATGCCAAGAGGATCTCTACCACCTACACATGTAGGTAAGCGAAGTGCAGCACAAGTTCAGCAAGATTCCCCTTTTTCATGGCAATAGGAAACAGTTACTCCGAAGAGCTTACAGGTCCTATTGCCATATGCTGTTAGGAACAATGATGTCAGTTAGGTAAAGCTTCAGGCTAAGCCTGGCAGTCCTTATATTTTTGCTTGAAGTCCTCTTGCCCTACTTTACCCTTTCATGAAAAAAGTCCAGGCTCCTTTTATAGCTAATGTAGCGAGAGGCACCGTCAAAGAATTATTTATTTAATTCTGGAAACAGCTTCTTTCTCTCTGCTGCTAAGGTGGATGAACTTAGGCCCCTGTGTGAAGACTGTGTAGGAGGAAGCAATTCCTGGCATACCGAACACTGAAGGAAAAAAAATCTTATTGCCTGACTTTGTGCTGATCTATTATGAGGGTAGCTTTCGTAATGCAGGATCTAGCTGTCAGACTGTAGTCATAAAAATAAGCTTTCTTCTATGTTTCGTATAAAGAAACATTTAGTACCCTTTGAGGCTTCTCTTTTGCAGGTTATGGAACAATAGACCATTTAAACTCTATTTGTATTGCTCTATTAATACAACAAAGCCACCCTCTGAGAATTTCCAGCATTGCAATACTTCCACAGCGAGTGCTGCATTCCCCATACTTAATAAATCAGAAATCATGTAATGCTGCAACAGAGTCCTGTCAATACCTGTTAAGAATACAAGCGGATTTATGAAGTGCCAACCTTCTGATTCCGCAACACAAGGTAACTCAAATAACCCTGAGGCTTGATTTAAAAGCAGTGACCCTCAAAGTTTACTGCTTAAATATTATAAAAACTTGCTGCTAATTATTAGGGCCATTACTGTCAACAAATCATGGCTTAGAAAACTGAACCAGAGACTGTCTACTATCCTATTCATATATAGAAGATTTATAGCTGCAATTCACATCCTGGAAAATCCTTTAATCTGTAAAATGACAAGTGTGATTTAACCATGTCATTTATCTATTAAGTTCAGTGAAATTCCGGGGCTGAATTCCTTCATATTTCTTCTAACAAGAGAAAGACATTTTAATTTTCTTTTTTTTCTCACAGTGTAATGAGCTATGCACATTAATTGAGAAAATATTGCATGTGGATTCCACAGTTGTAAATGGAAAAGTAATTAGTGTTTGAAAATCATATGGCTTCAGTCCTTGTAGCTTTAAAAACTTAATTGAGTGTTGATCTTGCAAACACTTTTGTACGTGAGTACTGTGATTAAAGTTAACAATGCATCTACAGCTTGGTAAACTGGATCTTTTTGTGACATATCCAAGCATTTCCTTTTGTAGATTATGGGATACATACAAAAAGGTTAATTTATAATATCAATTGCTTTCAGTAGCTGCTCATTAAGAGATCCCAAGGCATGATCAGTTATTGAATGAAAAAGGACTTGTTTTCTTTCAGAAACACGTAAGAGGAGATTTGTAAGTTTTATTCCCAAATCATATTAATATTTTTCTCTATTCAGATCGCTCATGAAAGTTCCGTTAAGCATCTGAATCTACCAGTTATTAAACATACATACATTTCTGATAAATATTCATTTTCTAGCTCTAAAAAAACAACCATAAAAGATATGATAATTCTGTTTCCTTTGGGAATTTTAACATTTCCCTCCAAACAAGTGATCACATACCACTGAAGAATTAAATTGCTTCCTGTTGTTCATCACATACATTGCTTACAATTATATTTTCCCTTCTATTATTATTTTGCTTTTCTATGTAGAGCAAACAAGATTTCAAAAGGTATGGTATAACTAATCAATACTTTCTGTTAGTCTATGGTACACAAGACTGCCATTGTATTCGGAATACATTGATGTTTCTGTCAACTTGCTTTTGCCTCCTTTTCACATTTCATGACCTCTAAATACTATAAGCAATAAATTATGTCTCTGCAATAAATAAGAATCATAAAAATTCTAAGGGACCATAAGCATTTTTCAAGTATATGTTTATTCACTTAGTAAATCAGACTTCTCCATAGCTTTTTTAAAATGGATATGAAGAAATCATTCATCATTTGATAAGAAATGCAAAAATATATCCTTTTCTTGAGAGGGGCTGAGTCCCTTTCTTCCTCATAGAATAATTACTTTAGTACAGATTTTTGGATTAGGGACTGTAACCAAGACACAAAAATTGTTAACATTAAAGGAAAACAACTCTTCCTTTTATTCTTGAAATAGTTCATTTGTTTTAGTAGAGGAGAAGTTCAGTAACCTTCCAGCTTTGCATTAAACAGAGTTCCAGAAGTATGTGGTATTTATACATGTAATTCCCTTTAGTGCTAATTAAAACATATAATTATCTGTGTAAGACTTTCCCATGTGCCATCTAGTGAACTGTCTATGATAGCAAGTTTCCAGCCTAGGGAGAATGTTACATGCAGAGGACAGCACAGGAAAAAAAAAAAAAAAAAAGAAAAGAAAAAATATAATGAAGCTACTAGGAAAAAAAAAAAGAATGAATGGGCTTTTCTGGTTAATGAGGAGAGAGAAAGGTGGGGTGTGTTTTGGTTTTGGGAAGCATTCAACAAATATTTAAAAAAAAGCTTTTGTTTAGTGGTATCATTAGTTTCTGTCGGATAACTATCAGTGGACTTTTGACAGCTCCACATCACAGACAGATACATATCCATTTTCCTTCACTTCTCACTCAGCACCTGCACCCAGTTACGGTGTTCATCAGATCCCTCTGGAGCCAGTTCGATACATGAAGTTTGCAGAAATCTGTCCCAAGTAAGAAAGACAGAAAGGTAGAAAGGAAGAAAAAAAAGAGAGAAAAGCAGTAAAGAAAGGAGGAGGGAAAGAGAGAAAGAAAAAAAGAGAATGAGAAAGAGAAGGTCCTCTGAGAGTATATTTTCCTTTGCTGACTGGAGAGGGATCCAAACATTTGACTAACAATAGGGAACTAATTGCTAGACAGCTAAAAAAATATGACACAAATTTCAGTCTTAGTGGAATAGTGTTCAAAACAGACGCAAGATAAAAGAAGTGAACTTACAATGGACCATAAGATCATTTCTTCTGGAGATCCTTGTTCTATACAGTAGGCTAAAATGATTTGTAACTGCAATGGGCCACATAGCCCTGTGGAAAGATAATACATAGGCAAGCTATTTGAATCCTTCACCGTGTTTTGACTCAAAGTATCTTTGTCAAATGAAAACATTACACTCCACAACCTTATGTAAAAATCTCTTTTTATTCTACTAGGAATTGCCTCCACTCCTGCACTGCTGCATTTTGTCTTCCCTTCCCCTTAGCCCCCACTCCCAAAACCCACCTCTGTGGGACCTCTCGTAGGACCTGGTGTACTCAGCCACCTCTGTCAAATTGTCTCTTCTCCCTGTTTATCATCTGACCTTTATTCTGATCCTACATGAAGCACCAATCTGCTTCTGTACTGTGGATTAAATTTCCTGAAACTACTATTTTTTTTTATTTGCAATCCTCTGGATTGCTCTGCCTCTGTTCCACCTTCTTTGCTAGTGATGTAAAGCTTTTCTCTATGCATTTTGTCTGGAAATTTCTTTCACTACAATAGTTAATACACTTCCTCCAGAGACACTTACAGTAGCAATGAGATTCATGGGTGATACTGTTTCACGTCCTTCTGCTGGGAACAGCTGTGGCTTCTTCACAAAAGACACATACCTGGTTTACGGTCCCAGGATTCCCAAACTCTGTAGCAGAGGAACGATTTTCCTGTTGACCCCACATAATGTACCAATTTTCCCACACTGATTGTTTTTTTTTTCACTGACTCCACTGGCAGTTGTTTTCATTGCCAACTTGAAGTCAAAGCTTTACAAAATATTTGTGCTCAGATTTTAATCTTCATCCTTAAATTTAATCCTATAACATTACATTTAGTTCTGGCTAACACGAAAAGATAGTTGAGCCATGTAGTATTTACAGAATCAAATTATTTAACTTAATATTTATTAAATCTGCATATTTTACTGTTTTTCAAACTCCTCCACTTGAGACTTTCTTCCAAATGTGATTAAACTGTTGCTTAGGAAAACTATTCCAATTATTCTCCTTTTTTTCCTGCACTTTTCCGAGGAGTAACTGGGACTGAAAATACTACTCTAAAGTGCACTGATGTACTGCTAAGCAATGCAGCATAATTGCCTAGCTTGTTATAACATGGCACTCCTAATAATACAACCCAGACAGCATTTACGGTATTTGAAATATGTCATGATGTTGACTCATTTAATTCATCATCTGCTAAAGTACCTGGATCCTACTCTCCAAATGTGAAGTTACTGATTCTTATATTTTATATGTGTGCACACGGTTGTTTCTTCTTATCAGGAATACTATACTACATGTAATCTCACCAGATTATGTTTTTGGGGCTTTTTTCACAGAATCACAGAATCACAGAATGGTAGGGGTTGGAAGGGACCTCTGTGGGTCATCTAGTCCAAACCCCCTGCTGAAGCAGGGTCACTTAGAGCAGGCTGCACAGGACCTTGTCCAAGCGGGTCTTGAATATCTCCAGAGAAGGAGA
>Ga0065711_1005296_pt1 | contig 20654 bp, 10 predicted proteins | sample Hoacrofraction12_FD_59098 | JGI IMG/M metagenome (GOLD analysis project Ga0065711, IMG submission 59098) | Hoatzin crop microbial communities from Cojedes, Venezuela - Epithelial fraction 12 v2 (version 2) | ecosystem: Host-associated > Birds > Digestive system > Esophagus > Crop | place...
CATTTATTAGGTCCCCTCGCAGCCTTCTCTTCTTCAGGCTGAACAAGCCCAGCTCCCTCAGCCTCTCCTCGTAGGGGAGATGTTCCAGTCCCCTCACCATCCTTGTAGCCCTCCGCTGGACTCTCTCCAGATGAAGATGAATGCTCACAATTTTTCCCCTTACCAGCTTGAAGAATATGTGCACAAAAGAGTATGTTCAAAACAGCAGCCAATATTAAGCCTCACCTTTTAATTAAAGGTGAAAGGGGAAAACCACGCAAAAGCTTAGTTATTGTTGCTGTTTCTTTATGGTGTTTCTGCAAAGAAGGCAGAGAAGGATCTTGTGAGATGTCTCTGTTTCCCTCATCTATTTACATTCAGAGGAGGAAAAAAAAAGGAAAAAGCTAATCAGGTCTTGTATCACTAGAAAACTGCAGGGCGAATGGGTAACTAGGGACACTGTGATGAAAGTGCTGGGAAAGTGAAGCTGAGCTACTGGGTGGGAAAGAGTTCTTCAAAACATTCTTTAAGGTCTTACATTTTTTTAAATTTTCTTTTTTTTAAAAACGCTTTTTTATACAGCCCATACAGCTTGATGAGCATCTGGGACCAAGGGTGCCTTTGTTAAGTATTCAACTTCCCTTGCTCTTTCATCCAAGATGCCAGAGCTCCAGCAATCATCTCTAGAGACTCCCAAGGTATTCTTAACAAAACCAGAGGAAAAACTAGACTTGACATTGTTAATAGTTCAAACAGTAGAAAATGCATAATTAAAAAACCTGCAGGCCTTGCTATATATCCAGTGAAAACCAACTTTAAAAAAAAAAAGATCCTTCCCGTGTACCTCACAGAGAGAAGGATCCTATAGAACAGTGAGGAGAGCATGCAAATGTGTGTGGTTTGATTTCCTCTTCCAAAGTGAAGTCTAAATGCAGAGAGATGAATTGACTCACAGACAATTTACCTTCTCAACTTGAGCATGGTTTTAAGGGTTCTACAGGGAGAAGGTCTGCATGCTTCACTGAGGCAACATACCCCATTCGAGAAAAAGTGCTGAGATGGGAGAAACTAGAAACAGCAGCTGGTATCTCAAGCAGTTTTCCCAAAAGAGCCGTTACTGAACTATATGCAAATGTAGTTCCAGGCCTGTGGAGCTCAGAAACCCCAAACAGATGCTGCTTTCCCCTGCAAATTTCCTCTCACCTTTCTTCTCACCTGCCTTACTGCGATTATCTGAATTGTAACTGAATTCTAAACGCAGAACTCAGAGAAGCTTTATCACATAGAAGAGATGGTCTTACCCCAGCATTAGTGAATAGACTTTTAATGGATGAATTTTAACATGAAGTGTTCCACCACTTTGGGGATTTTATTACATCTTGAACTATCACCAACTGATGAAAGGTCTTCCTTTACTATTTTATGAAATACACCCTTCTTACATCAAAATAGGATAAATAGAAATAGTAACCCCCATAACAAAACACGCCCCCAACACCCAACAGATAATAACGATGATTTAGGGATTGGCAATAAGGAGAAAACATCTTTTTATCTTTGAGGAAAAGTAAAGGCTTTATGAAACAAGTTTTCTAGTAAGTAATAGATACCATTTTCAGCTGTCTAGCTCAGTCATAAGCGCATTCATTATAGTGATGTTACATTACTACAGATACACGCCACTAGTCAATTTGAAAATAAACATCTGTGCTTACTGCAAAGCATACTCTATAAAATGCTGCTGATAACAAACAGGTGAACACTGAAAGGCCCTGTCAGTCTGGATCCACCTCAGTTCCTCAGGCTGGGAATAAGAGAGTTTTAATACTGTCTTCTGCTCTTTTATGGCCTCCAGCAGGCACCACAGACTAATAAGTTCTTCCCTCCTCATTTCTACTTGACTCTTTGCGTAAGGTGTGTCACGGGGCCAGAGGCTAACATGGGCACAGAAACAAGAAATTTGGGTTGGAAGTTGTTTTGGAGAAAAGAAAAATAAGGTAACCTACATACGTATCTTGAATGCACTGTTGCTCGGTTCTTCACCCTCTACTATCAGTTGGTCTTTTTCAATTTATGCTTCAAGCCTTTCCAAATATGATTGGTATCATCTTCCATACTTACACAATACTGACAAAAAGACCTCAAAATTCACTGGGGAAGTGATCCTATTGCCTTTCAAGTCATTTGCATAATTGCAAAACTCCCACTCTAATATAATGTAACTATCTAATACTAAACTTTTGATACTTGGTTATGAAAGAAATGTATTATACATGCACAGGACAAAAAAAGTTTCCACTTCTACCAAAGATCACCTGTAATACTCCTAACACTAACATGTGAGCAACAGAACATGTCAATTATATAGGGGTAGACCAATCAAAGCAGCTTTTGGGTCACGACAGAAGTCATAAAAAGTCTCAGAATACCAAAGTATTTACAAAGGCGTTTGCACTTACATTACTCATTGCTATGCCAAACTGGAAGCTTAGTGGAGGGAATTACCAACACACAGACAGAAAATGTAACTTATGTTATGCAAACATATTCTCACAACTGCCCTAAAACCACAAGTGAAGCCAAAAGCAGAATGGAGGTAAAGGAAGAAGGCAGGCAAGCCTATTGCTCTAAATGAAATCAACGGGAGCTCTGCCATCAGCTTAAAAACACAAGTAAGAACTGGCCAGAAGATCATGAGGCAATTCAGCAGACATTCTCAGGACATCCGAACAAAAAGCCCTTAAAACTTCTCAGTACAAAAGCCACAAAATAAAGGAAACTGGCAGTTCAAGCTTGGTAAGACTATTCTACGCAGTGCTTGGTGAAGATAATATGTAATGGAAAATTATAAAAAAAAGAACAATCGTGTCTGTAAAATGCTTGTACTAAAGAACTAACCATTTAAATAGCTTACGATCCAGTTGCTGATAGAAAAGCTTTATGGTGCACATCCTAAAAGTTGATAAGACTGTGGTAATACTGATGTTTATCATTAGAGGCCTACTTAGTCTTACAGTCTCCTTACAATGAAAACAAACTTGATCAAAGTTCTTTGTTACTCCCTCAAAATTCAAAATTTTCTGTGAAAACATACAAAAAAATAGATAAATCGCACACCTACATCTTTAGGTCAAAATGAGTTTAGCAGCAAATTCTGAAGCAGTGACATGTGTCATTTCAGATAAGATATCTAATCCATGTCTGTGTGTCCCCTGGACATTTAGCGCAATGCAAAGGACAGACCTTTAAGACCCATGGAGAAGTCAGTAAAGCTTGACAGTACACATTAAAAAAAATATCCTTGCATAACATCTAGAATTCACTAATATAGACTCAGCTCGAAAAAAAGAATCCTGTCACATTACTATAATCTACTGTAGACCACATATGTGCAGTAGAGAATAAAGTTATTTCTCCTTACATGTAAAGGTCAACCTACTGACCCCCAGTGAACAAATTAAAGTTCCTCCCTTTAATCTTTTTCTCCTTTGTGCAAAAATAAAGGATTTACCAAAGGCTATTTTGAAAGCAAACACTTTCTACTATGTAGGAAACTCATGTTAATGAAAAACTTAATCTCATGCAACATTAGTGTGCAAATACACATTTTATAGCAAACTTTTTTACAAGTGCTTAAGACAGAGTTTTTAGTCTGTTTTTAATCCTTTGTTACAAAAAAGTCCTTTCTTTAAAAGAAGAAATGTCAGAAGTTCTGACATGGCTACAGTTTGAAGGATCAGAGAGACTGAGTAGAAACAGTCCACTGGGTAGAATGTAGTGAAAGACAACAGAAAACGTGTGGAAAGAAAACATGGCTGTAGCAGAGCATATAGAGCCAGACAAAGAATTGTGATCATTGAAAGTATGTCCCAGAAGAAGCACTGGCAGCACACTGGTACAAACCTTGCGCAGACACCCCATTCCAATTTTAAACATTTTGATGGTTTGACATCTCTTATTTGAATTATATTTACCATCCTCTATCTATAATAGCAAGGACCTGAAAAATACAACTCTAAGTGATGCTAAGTGATCAATATCTGAATTGGTTCAAGCTGGCATTAGAAGTTATGCTGCAAAGTCCTGCCCAGAGTACCAGCAATAATTAAGGAGGACCAAGGCCCTGACATGAGCACTGTCCTGTATTGCCCATGTTGTTTTACAGTTTGCATGCTCTGTGGCCACACCAGCAGCACTACCCAGACAATGCCTGGACATGGTTCAGGAAGCCTACGGGTCATTCTCAGTAGACAGCATAGGCAAGGCTATCAGTGTTGGAGCAACTGGAGGGAGTGGGAGAAGAGGTTAGGTATATGAATATTAGTCTTCCTGTTCTATTTACTTTGGCGTATTCTGCTTATTAACACAACACTGCCACTGCATCTGCACTGATATTATGACCTCCCTGCATGTCTCTCAAATTTCTGAAGGAGTATCACATGGTTCTGTGTGCTTCCAGGCAGTCATCTAGCTCAATTTCCTCAAAAAAGCTGGGACAGATTCATATCCGAACAACAAAAGCAAATTAGAGACAGAAGGTAATTTAAAGAGGAAGCCAAGTTCTGAAAACATAAGACTATCTCCAGTGCTAGCAGAAAAGAACATACTATTAAAATCACTTAAAACAATTACAATGTTAAATTCAAGTCTGTTAACTTGCAAGGAAGAAGTGAATGATCAGTTCTGTTGAGAAGCTGAGAACATCTACCTTGCAGAACTTCACAGTTTTTTCCCCACTGTGCACCAAGTATAGGACAATTTTTAAAGCAGTGATATCCTAATATCTAGAAAATAAAATATAGGCCTCAGAACATTGACCTCTGGAAGGAAAGTATACAGAATCACAGAGGGAATTCACTCCATCTTGGGCAGAAGGGACTTGGCAGAACATTAAACATACAACTTTTTGTTCTTAGTATTAGAGTAAAACCCGGGGAGAGAAATTAAAGGGAAAGATAGGTAAAACAGTCAAGGATGCCTATTTATAATCTGGATATTAAAACGTGTAGAAGGCACACAGACTAGTTTAGGTAAAATATAGTTATTTCTGGCACAGAATGTAGCAGCTTTTGGGGCAGCTCCTATATTCATGAGTTGAAGACAGCAAGTGAAAATCTGTTACACGTGCATACACGCTTTCAAAAGTCTGAGATGAAAAATATTAATACCTAGCAACATACACCTACCTGGAGGATAAAAACGAACACTTACTTTTTGTTTCATTGATGTATCTTTCACTTTCTTCCTGTTTGCATTTAATTAATACTCTGAAGAGCACTTCCAGCTTAAGGTTTGTAAAAAAACAAGCTCAAAGCCAACAGCATTCAAGTTAGACTTCTATTTACTTCATTACTCATTTTTGCTTCTGGTTATTAAAGCAGAAACTGAGCACTAAAGACATGGTGATTAGCATCTCTTCAAGCTGCATTCTTGCATCTCTCAAAATCAATTCTCAACAACAAATGTTTACTATTCCTTAGTTTAACGATTATCCAGAATATCATATCATAAGTGAGCATATTTCTTAAGAGTCCTTCACTTGATTTTGGCCTTTATACTAATTGCTGGTTTGGAGTTACTCACTTTTAACAAGATATTGTCTGTATCTCTTTAGTCAATTTACTCACTATTCACAGAACCACTTACCAAGTAATTAATGACATAAAATTTGTCATATTCTTTGTTTTTGGCATTGATTCTGCGATGTTGCTTCTTTCTCATGTGATCTTTAAGCGTGCTTTTGTCTCTGAAGACTTTTTCACAGTAAAAACACTGCAAACTAAGATAAAAAGGTAAACAGGTCAACATCTTAAAATCAAAATAGAACCAGATAACATCCTTAAATTAGCTGGAGATATATACAGTAAGATTAATCCTAAGCATGTGAAAGCAAGCTAAATGAAAAAAAGTTTATTTGGAAAAAAAAGTACAAGATAATCTTAGATCACAGTAGAGTCAATCAAGCACAGAGATGACAAAAATGACATAAACTGAAAATATAGATAACAAAAAAGTTTACTGTTTGCCCTACATGCAAAGGGAGAAAAGTCTGATCACCCAAAATCGTCCTACCAAGGGCACAGGAGGGCTGCGGATCGGTCAATACACAAACTCTTAACTCAACATGCACTTATACTGGCATCCAATCCATCAGTAACTGTTTCTTTGTAATTTAGAGTGAGAAAACTCAACCTCTGAATGTGCTACAGATCTTTAAAAACAATTTAAATTAGCTAAACAGAAAATTTTATACTTCTAACTTAACAGGGAGGCTAAATGAAAGTTTGCCAGCATGATCAATGGGTTTTGAAATCTTGAGAAAACAAATTTAGTAAATAAATTCACATACACACACGTATATATACAATAATTCATGTTTATGTATATTCGTACATACATATATACACATATATAGACAAGAATTACTATATATACACACACATTACTTGAGAAGGTGAAAACATTCATTAAAAAAATAAGAATTTTACCATGGTATGTCTTCCAGAGCAATTAAAACAAAACAGAAGTATACGGCGCTATCTTAAATTCCCTATTATGAGCACTATATAATAATTGTTCTCTCCACTGTAGTATCAACTGACACCTGAAAGCTGACCCTCTAAATCATTAAGTCACGTCTCTTGACTCAGACAGTGGACTACGAGGACTGTAATCTGCATTTCAGCCTAAATGGGTGATTCTCCCTGAAACAGATGATTATTTTTTTCTGGCAGACACTTAGCAGAGCCCTGAGCTTACAGGAACACCCTTGTTTAATGTCTTGAGCCTCTAGTTAGCCAAGGTGCTAAAACATTTTTCTTATAAGTGATGGCTCACATATCCTACCAAGATGAAGACAGTTTCTTGGGCCGTTTGAAAAGTTATTTCCACAGGAGGATGGGGAAAACCCCTAGAAAATAATTTCTCATGAAATAAAAACTTTGTAACTGTGACATTATATCTTTGTATTGGAGATGCTGGCTAGCAGGAAAAAAAAAATTGATGGGAGAGAAAAACAGCAGCAGCACTTTCAGACACAAAAAACATGGATATTAAAAAAATGTGGTGGCTCTGAATTACAACGATCACCTTTTTCTTCTTCTTTGCTCACAGATGAAAGCATGCTTCATTGTACAGTGAGAAGGAATTTTAACAGTGTCCTGGTCAGGCTTTTCTATGATTTACCCAGGTTTAAGATACAGATGTTGAAGAAAATTATTTTCTTGTCAAGCATTTGCCTCTATAAAAAACATTAATATTGTGCCTAGAAGATCTGTACCTACACCCTGAAAACCCTCATATTCCTTTAGCAAAGGTGCATCCAGATTCCCCTCAGCTCTCATGTGTGGAGCAGCAGTCCAGGATGCTCAGTATCTTTTTGCCATCCAAGAACTGCTGTAACATTTAGGCTTACTGCTAAGGAAGTTTTGAGTTCTCCTTGTTCTTGCAGCCTCAAAATCTAGATATTGCCTTGTTGGTGAATCATAGGTCTGACGGCAGACATCTACGAATTTTAGTATCTGCTTTGCTCCATTTGCTAACAGCAAAGCGTTTGCTCTACTTGTGACAGGCATTCCCAATAAGAATACGCAATGCTTTTCCTCAGCATACACAATGTAGTCATGCTATTTGCCTGAAACAAGATTTTTCTCCTCTGAATAATATTACCAGATACTATTCTACTAGTATAGCTATTAAGTCTATTCTCAACAGTAGGAGTGGCAGCCTTTCACTACTTTGCAAGCAACTCCAGCATGTGTATTAACTACAGAGAGGATTGGTTTTGAGAAACCTCCATCCAGAGGAAACCCTCGGGTTGTACTGATAAACAGTAAAGCTGCAGTTTATCAGTGAGCATGGTAACTCAGTGCATTAGGTAACACCAATGATAATATAAAAGGTATTCTTAAAACATCTTCATTTCTGGAAGAAGTTAACCTGAATCTACTGTGACTGCACATCCATTGTCAGGCCAAAGACTAAATTAAAGAGCACTGATGGCTTTTCTGTTGTTGGAATCTCTTTTTTTTTTTTCCTTAAGATGTGCAAACCAATGGATCCTAAATTTACTCAGAAGAATATTTAATCTAATTTCCATATTCCAATTTTTACAAATCCTAGTGTTCTGTGGCTTTTCATAACTAAGCTTAAGATTTAGGCAAACTTCTTCAACAGTCTTTGATTACAAATTGTATTAAAATCTAATAAACTTGTTAAACCTACAGTTTTACTCTTAAGGAAGTACGTTTTCTGATAGAGCCCGATTCGGCAGGGGGGTTGGACTAAATGATCCACAGAGGTCCCTTCCAACCTCTAACATTCTGTGATTCATAGTGTCCTATTTATGAAATCCGTAAGGAAACTCAAAGTGAAGAGTTTCTTGCTCTTTTCTACCCAAGTTCTTCTCCCAAATTCCCTTTTTAAACCTGAGGTGGATGAAGAAGTTAAGTGTTTTTGAGGCAACGTACACATGGACTTTCCCCTTCTGCTCTGGGATGTACTCTTGTACGCAGCAGAGAAGGAAGAGATCAAACATCCCACGTTATCAATACACAGAGAGGCAAACAAAGATTGGCATAAGAACTCTGTACTCAGTGACTAAAGAGATGTTTAGCAAAAAGATTGTTATGATGAGCAACAAGAACCTTAACTCTAACAGTTGTTAGAAAAAGGGACATGCTATTATTGATGTCAATGGAAACTCTGCAATGCATAACTGAAGCACTGCATGACTCCATTTTTCCAGCAAACACATACTATGAATTGTTATTAATTAGCTTTCAATAAGTCTTCTAAGAGCACTCACAATAAACTTACATTCTCTCTTTGTTTATTCTGAACTAACCACGACTGTTGAATTCATTTCAACTTATTTCCAAGCTTAAAAGAAATACGACCTAAGTCCACTAAAAAAAACCAAACAAAAAACTACTTACTTGTCAAGCTTCTCCTGTAATACAGCCAAAAACTCATTGCAATTCACAATGTTATCTGGCAGCCCAATGTTAAAAGCATGCTCTCTTGCCATATGATTGAGAAGGACAGATCTACAAAAGACATTCAAAAAGAACGTTACATATTTTTGAATACATATGAGAATTATTCAATTAGTGACCCAAAATACACCAATTGCTCTAAAAATGAATAAAAGCCAACATTAAATAAACAATAACAGTGCTGCTGCCACTGCTAGAAAAAAAGAATGCAACTTTATTTTATTTATTTTTATTTATTTTTTTTATTTCAGCTCTGCTGAACAGTTAGTAACATTTCAACTGCTTAATCCACATGCATGAAATACAACCCTTTAAATGAAAATTACAGTATAGTTTATTTTGACCCTCGCTGTTAGCAAGGCTCATTTATTAACTTGAATAAGCAAATCACAAATTTCAAACAACCGTCTTGAGAAACATTCTAAAAAGTCATTTGTCAGTTTTCTCTGTGCTGGTTAACAAAGCAGAAATTCTTGGTTGGGATATGGTTTTACATCAGTATTGCTTCACACAGCACTATCAACACAAACAGCACTAAGAAACACACATGAACAAACCTAATGGATGTTTAAGTAAGTTATTTTTCTAGTAGAGGTATACTAGTTCGTTCCTTTGGTGCCTAAAATCTCTATATTCCTCAACTTCAGCATTTGGGGACTACAGAAACATTGAAGTGTTAACACTGCCGAGTCTTGCTTTTACCATAGTCCAGGCACAATTTTCAAATCACATGTTGTGTGAGACCCAAGAGTAAGCAGAGGATGTAGTTCTCGGTGGCTGAAGGGCATGAAGTTCATTACACCAGGCAGTAAAACGAACAGGACACTCACACAACACTGGGACGACCTACAGCGACATGACCCCAGGTTCTTCTAGCTTTCAAGAGTAGCAGAACTACTTGTATAAACAGACATTCAGGGGTAAGACTCAGTCCATCCAGCTGAAATGGATGTACTGTGTAAAACCAAATTTTCACTGCAGCAAGCATTGGAATGCAACTCCTGCTCACAGCTAACTGATGCAAAGCACTCCATTCTCACTCTAATTTTCCCCCTCTCTTTTTCATTCAGTCTTCAAATTGACATTGGTTTGGTGAGGTTTGAATAGAAAAATGTGTAACTGGATAGAAATACTTTTTAACAGCCATACTGGCTTCAACAGCTCTCCTTGCCACTAAAACAACTGCTGAAAAACTATCTCTCTTTAAAACGGTTCAGCTTGTAACTCCAGCTTACTGTGTAGGACAAAAAGTTTTACTGGAATAAATACAGGATTGAGAAGTGGGAGGGGGTCTATTTAAAGTGGCACTGCAGTTGAAAGCAATATTTAAACTATAGTTTAAAATGAATTTTATCTTCTGAGTCCTACCGTTAGGCACTAACTGGTTCAATGACATTAAAACCATAAATAAAAACACTGAGCAGATATGAAAAAATAAAACAAAAGCAAACAAGACAATAAACAAACCTGTTTCCTGTGAATTCTTGATCACAGAACATACACATACTATGAAAACTTGTGTCATATCTTTCTTGCTGCTGCTGTTCTAGAATTTCTCTCTAAGAAAAGAAACAGTTATTTAGATAAAAAATAATGATTAAATCACATAAGCTAATTATACGTCTTTATTCATACTCACAACAATCAACATACAAAATTAAAATGTACTGCTGACACAAACCAGAACTTAGTATTTTTTGAGGGTGGGTTCTCACAAAAATTATAATTTTTTTCGAAGGCAGTATGTGCTCCAGTCAAGTTCCATTAAAATTCTCCTAGTATTATACAAGGTGCATGGAATGAAATACAATCCACAGTGAGATTTTATGCAGCTATTTAAATTATTCTATATATAACATATCAGTTTATTGATTCTGCCTAGGTTCAGATTTACCTGTGGCATCAATGAGCAAGTTTATGGGCCACCACGTAACACCCGACAGAATGATAAACTCAATTTTGCATCTCTAATTGCAAGCAATCTAGCACAATTTTTTGTAATATGGGACTGATGACAAGAGCCCTGGCAGTTTCTGCAAGGAGCTATGGCACATAACAAACTTATGGAAAAGGAGCAGCTGATTGCTTTTACCACTGGTCCTGTTAAATTTAGAGCAACAGACTAGGCTAGACACCTTAGAACCCTTGACCACAATTTTCCTAACGACAACAAAATCATGCAGCTGGCGATTTTCTCTGGTGCTGTAACAGTAGCAGCATAGTTATACTGTGGAGTTACTACAAGCTTCAGATGGAAAGGCCATAATCATCTGGGACATGGGAGAATTGGTGTTTGGATTAAAACGTAGCATATTTTCAGCCTGGCAGTACGCCACCCTGTACTTGTGTTTGAAGTACTGATAACTGGTAGAAGATTTCGTTTCTGTGCAACGCAGAGGTGCTGCTGTCTGCTTTCTGACATTTCTTGGGGGATTTTCTCAATCTCTATCTCCTCAGAGCCTGTAACAGTGGAGCTTTGTATTTCTTACCTACCTCTTCAGTGCCTCTTTTGTGTGGATTAAGGCCCGAATTTGCCCAGTCTACACCTAAATTCACACTTAGCTATGCCTGTTGGGTAAGCTCCAAGGCAGGCAGAAAAGAAAGAAAAGTAAAAGACAGGAAAAACCAAACCAAAACAAAACAAAAAGAAATAAGAGGAAGGCTTGAGCTATCGCCATTACAGGCCCAAAGATGTCCTGCAGCACGGATGGGCTGGTGCGGCCTACCACACCACATCCCGCCGCCCACCGAGAGACGGCAGGAGGCTGATATTGGGCAAATGAATGTTCCGCTGGTTTGTCTTCCAGCAGAGCAGCACGCCGCGTGCTGCGAGGGGCAGTGGGAAGAGCAGGATGCCTGCTGGAGAGGGCCAGGGCGGCCGCACCGCAATTACACATGGCCTCAGGCCCACTGCTGCTGGCGGGGACGAGCGCACCATGCCTCGGCCGGCTTTAGGGCTCCTGTTCACCCACGCAGTCTGGGAGCTGCAGAGCTAAGAGTCTGTTACCCTGAAATGCAGATCCCGGGGCTTTTTTGTTTGTTTTTGTACTACAAGCTGTACATTTTATGTTGGAGTGATGCTCAGCAGCACCTACTCAAATTCCAGGCCATATCCGCTCATGTCCTGCTGTGTTATGCAAAACATCACCTAACAGAAATATAAATGCCTCTTTTTCAGAGCTGACTCCTGAAAGAGGTAAATGGAGCATAACACATCTTGTGAGAGCCCCTCGGCAGAGACGCAGTGCAGTAGGGATACTGGGCTGTCCCACGCTGACACTGAACACCCATAGCATGACAGTAAGAACCAGGGCTTTCTCTGGTACTCGCAGCCATCACCGCTCTCCCCTCAGCAGCACGGCTGATGTGGTCTGGCTAATCTGGAACCTGAAGGCATCTGCACATAGTTCATTTACTTCGTAAAACACACTAGAAACAATCTAAAAGGAAATCAAAACATGCCAGGTACACTTCACACATTAAGATAGCAAGGGTTTGAACACCCCCACCCTCCTAACGTTATTCCAACGTAGCTTCCTAACTGTACTCTACTAGGAGGGGAAAAAAAATGTTCTGCAATATTTGGCTGCCTAACTCCAGATTCTCAGCTCATACAAATGAGCTGCTGCTCCCGGTGATGCTCGAGGGGGACAGGGAAGCAAACTGCATCCTCCTGAGAGACAGCGCTCCTGCAGCTCCGCCCTCTGCTGGCATGCTTGGCAGCTGGGAAGCTCTGCCTGACCCAGCACTGTGGCTTTATCAATTTACTCAACGGAGTTTAAAAAGCACTTTTCGAGGTAGACACTCCTTTTATCAAATGTTGACAGCATTCATTGCTAGAGGGGACTTTCTGAGCTAGCAAGCAAATCTGGTACTTGCACAGGTGAGGATTTAAAAGCCCTGGTTCAAGTCAAGTACAGCAAAAGCAAGAAGTCTGCTCTTCTTCCCTCCAGACACTCCCAAACACCCTTCTTCCTCTGCTCTGTTGCTGGGACTCTCAAGGGAGAAGAGAAATTACAATAACTTGCATAAAACTTTTGAGATTTTTCTGAGTGGAGACTTTCAGCTGGTAATGAAAGTCAAGCTTAAACTGAAATTATGAAGCAGAAATTGCATAATTTACTTTAACACCTGCATCAGTTTCCAACCCATTGGAATTTCTGGGGCTGTTAGCATTAATTCATGGTTCAAGACAAAAAAAACCAAAAGCATTTCAGCCATGAATATTTTCCATGACTGTTTGAGGATACTGTGTCATATCAAAGTGTCAGAGAATGAGAGGGCAAAGTCACTTGAGGAAAAAGTAAACAGATCACAGAATACACATATATTAGTCTTTCCATAGTGAATGAAAGAATTGAGCACAGACAGAAAAAGTAATCCAAAACACTACAAAAGTAAGTGAATCAAATGTCATAGCTTCATATCAGGAAAATAGTTAATATTACAATATTGATACAGTTTATTGAATAATTCCTGACCCCCATCTCTTTTTATCTTTTGTGAGATGTTCTGACAGCAGTTTGTCCTCCATTCTTTCTGCCATATTCCATGATTTGCTAAGCCAAAACCCATTACTTTACTGAAAACTGTCAACCTATTTGTGAAACAACCATTGACAGAACAGATATCCCCACTGATACGAAGCAGAACTGAAATTACAGAGGATGTCAGTCTGAACTCTTTGTCCCCACAAGCCACATGAAGCTTATGAGATCAACCAGGCATTGTCAAAAATAAGTACTGCCAGATGACAAGTTCTTGGAAGCACATTTTTAGACAGAGCTTAGCTCAAATAAGCAGTAGATACGACTGCAGCAGTTAGCAGCCTCCCGTGGAATAGCTTCAGGAAAATTCTACAGCACATAACTGGTTGATCACCTTCAAACCTCACAAATGGAAGCTGGATATTAGTGCTCATATTTACATGCAACAAAAATGTAGTTGCTTTGCAGGAGTACTTAGTGTCTTCAATAAAATAAAATTCAGTTTAAATCTCTTTTTCTGTCTGGAAAAAACCCTCTTCTACAGCACTTAGTTGTACACTTTCTACTATATGGGTGATCTACCATAAAAAAATCCAACCAAATTACAAAACACTGTCTGTGTTTTAACTAATAAAACAAATAAACATGGTAAGGATGCGCAAGTGTTTATACCAGGATGGTCATCTTTAAATATACCACCACACTAAACTGTTAATACAAAATAAATTTGATCATTTGCATGACAATCTGTAATTTGGAGTCTAGAAAAATGCCCTGCACATTCACAATGCTCAGTTTGAGGTTGTGAGGAGTTCAGAATTTCTCTTAGGAGGTGGTAATTTAAAATGTGTCTGAGAAATAAAAATTGCCTGTTCCTCTCCTAGGAAGCAATATTTTGGAAGAATTTACTTGTTTTTTTCCAGAAGCGCTTAAGCACTATGCATCAGCAAGAATTCACACTGATAATCAGTAAAAGATGAGAAATGCATACTTGCAGCTAGTAAGCACTTTTCCCTAAACAATTACTTTGTCTCTGGTCTATAGCTCAAGAGACACTCAAGACACACAAAATGCCTTCAAAAGGTAAGACTGAAAACTAACTCCATCCAGCCAAAAGCTACGGACTCAGGACAGCTGGTTTTATGGCACACTAGACTTCTCTGATATTGTAATTCCTGCTACCCTTCTCTCCAACAGACACTGTATTCCAGGTGCTAAATTGTCAGTCTTCATTGCTGTCAGACCACTCGTTTTTTTTTTATCATAAACTCCTTTACTAACAAGGCCCTCATAAATAATTTACGTACATATTTCAATGCGTGGCTTGGATCACTGACATAGAACGACCATTTACTACCAGTACACAGCACAAGTTTTGCTGCTTTTGATTCAAACCTGAAGAAAGAATTGCTGGTCAAAATTTTGCCTGTTTTTTCCAACTACATCAGTTTGTCCAACAAAAATATATTACTTCTTTCTCCAAACCCTGTCTCTTTATAATCACAGCACTTCCGATACATAAGAAATTAAGGCAGAAAGTACTTCCCTAGCTCCAAGGTAGAGGCAGAGTACACAGTGGTTTGGGACATGATCATGCAGGAACTTTGACTGCAGTGAGACCTGAATTTATCATTCCTCAGCCCAGGAACCCATTTGTGCATTGGAGGACTGGATTCTGCAGTTCAGTCTGTAAAACTGAGCTAACAGCAGTATGTGTCTTTTTTGTCTTTTTTAAGATGTTCAAGACCAAAAAAAACCCCAAAACCAAACCAAAACACTGCCATAAGTCCTGACAAAGCAAAGTCCAAAGTTTCTTGTCCAAAGACTTAAGCATCCAAGTAATCTCAGCTTTAAGTATTTCAGTATTGGGCTAGATTGGGGCAAGAGCATGTGGTAGTTTGGGGTTCTTGTTGGCATCTGCCTTGCCAGTTACGGTCCTTTGCTCTCATCCTTTCCCGGCAAGAAACTAGAAAGACAGCACATTAAACAAATGATCACTTAAAAGAAGTTCCAATGAAAGCTTTCTATAAATGGTGCTACATCCTCTGGGGAGGTAGTTTGCCTAAAGATGTTCCTCTGAAGAGGAAACTTCATGAATGTTACAGTGTGAAGGACTCACACATCTGAGCACTCAGTCACACAGTTGTGAAGAGTGCATGATCACAGGCCACACTGCTTCTGTTACGATATCGGACTCATTAACACTGCCGAAATCTGACACAGCGTGTCTGCCTGAAAAATAAGGTACTACCAGAGACAGTGATGTGGGTGAGAATTTGGATCGAAATAATATAAGATAGGGACTTCACAGTAAGAATACGTATTTTATCCAGCTCTCCAAGGTGATCTCAAACACACAGTGTGTATCTTTAGTTGTAGTTTCTTCCAATTTAAATAAGAGTTACATTTCCCTGCTGAGTGCTCACAGAAACTAGCTATTGCTGTAGGCAAAAGAAGCAAGTGAAACAGATTCTATTTAAAAAAATCCAAACCAAAACAAAACAATCATGCTGACAGATCACAACAAGATGCTGCTTACACACTTTACTGGCAATAAAACAAACCAGCACAGTACACTGAGACAAAGACCAGGACTGACAACACTTGAGATGCACTACAGTCTCTAAAAACTTGCCAAGCACATTATTTGATAATTATATACACCATTAGGATAAACTACTCTTGGAGTAAGAGAATTATGTTTGGTTTTGTGTCTACAGTTTCCTCAAAGACTGGCTGACGAGCTTTAGATCGTGCTTGTAGCTGCTAAATAGGAAAAATATTTACAAAGAATCATGGTATCAGAAACTTCATGATTCTCTAAAGACCTGCAATCTTAGCTGTATATCAATAGCTTGTCTCCTGACTTCTATATTCAGCTTCTTTCCTTACTCATCACTGTATTCAGTTCTCCCACTTCAAACAGTACTCTCTTGCCTCTTGAGTACAGAAAAAAATAATCTTCCAACTCTGCAATCGTCACCACGTCCTCTCCAATGTTATTTCAAGAAGAGTGGCTTTTCTTTAATATTATCAGAGATGCCTGCTGGAGAAGCCCTTCAGTAAACAGCCTAGCTGTAATGTGCATGGGAATACAACAAAATTGTCAGGATGGGACGTCCAGTCTGGAGAACACTCAACATTTTTGAAGCCAGCTGTCACACCATCCAACATACATATGTTTGCTGACTACTTTGTGCACTTTTCCGTCTCATCCCGTGAATGTGAAAATTCATACTTAGTTCAGGCATGTCACAAACAGAGCCCCACTGGCTAGACAGACAGACTGGCATGTCAAAGACCAGTCACTAAGGAATAAGGATGATGGCATTAGAGACCCACTTTGGGGCAGAGAAGAAAGAAAAGCAATGGGGCAGTGACCGACTATATTCCAAGAGATGCTGCCTATCTGGAGATGAAACGGAGAGTACTCCACTTCATCTGGTACGGGCTGATCACCCAGCTGGGCACTCCTGACTTTTTACTAGATAACTCAGATAAGGTGTTACCACAAAATGCTGTGAACAGGAATGAAGTAGGAGAAGGAACAGGTAGTGTTTTCCTGAATCTTTTCGGTTGAGTTCAAGGCACAGGCACACATCAACATCTTCTGGAGAGGAACATATAGCTATAGAAACAGTGACAAAATAAAGAGCATTTAAGAATATCGTCATATGCTGGGGAAACAAAGGCTACCAGTGAGCCCCCTGACAAAGAGAAAGAGCATCTTAGGACATCAGCTTGTCAGCTAAGTGGGGAGACTTTAAACTAGGTTTGAAAGGACAGCAATAAAAAACCCAGAGAGAAATAAGAGTTGTGACCAACTGGAAAACCAGGAAGTTGGGAAGGAAATGGTGGTGGTGAGGAGGAAAGGATGTAAGAAGGAGAACAAGCTGGACAATCTGCTGAACCACAGATCATAGGAAGATTGAATGAGTACAAAGACCAAACTGTAACTTAACTGGCATTATAAATAACTGACAAAAGTCTCAGGATTGTACTACAAGTGTTCTAAATTTATTGTGAGACCTCTGAGGTGCATTCTCCTGACTCTTATTTTGTATGGCAAGTTGCCTCTTAGGAATAGGGAAAATGTTTTTTTCTGTACCTTATTCTTGATTCCAGCCTAGTCTGCAGAGCTCAAGTTCAAAGTGGACAGTGGGAATGACTAACTGGGATGGCTATGAGGGATTGTTGCCCTAGCTGTCCGTCCCACTGCTCTTAGGTTCTTCCTCTCTTCCCTATCGCTCCTCTCCTTGAGTTGACTTAGCTACTGAAGCGACACAGGCTAGAACTCCACTTCCAAGAGGCTGTAATGAATGACAGGTCAGACAACTCAGGCTTTGAAAGGTACTGTGACACTGATGTAGAAGACATTCTTATAGCTTGTTCAGGTAGCTGAGTCAATAAAAAGAGTGAGGAAGAGTTTCACGATATGATGAAAACTAAGTACCTGTGCAAAGATGTATGAAAAGAAAAAGAGGGTTGAAAATACAGTAGACAGATATCACACGCTGCCAAGCTGAGGCAGAAGAAAGGTGAAATTTGTCTGAACTAAGACAATCGAAAGAAGATGGAGACAGGCTAACACAGTAAAATGGAATAGCAAAAACCAACACCCCCTGCCCCCAAACACATTAGACATAAACAGCAAAGAAAAGCAGAGATCCATTACTTAATGTAGGAAAAGACCAAACACATACAGAAGAGGAATGCTTGCAATATTCAGGGCTTCAGTCTTTGTAGGAAAGGTTATTTATGTCACAACCGCTAATGAAATGCATTTAAAACAAAGAAACAAAGAACTGAGACCAGTAAAAAAGGGTTAAAAGTCGGATGTTACACGTATTCAAATCTGACAGAATTTACCTAAGAGTCATTACAGAATTAGATAAAATGATTTCTGACCATTAGTGTGACTAGTCTTCAAAAACCCATGGAGGATGGGCAAGGTTCCAGAGTGCTTGAGAAAAGCAATTAGATACTGACCACATGCAAGGAAAGACCTACAGAATTTCAGATGTAGGTATTAACATGCTGACATTATTACTACTCTGTAAGCTCTTCTGATGTTGCATTATGCTAAAATAGGCTAGCATCTCGATCCCTTCCAGTGCAGAGCTTCAACTTAGAATCATAGAACGGTAAGGGTTGCAAGGGACATTAAAGCTCATCTAGTTCAACCCCCCTGCATGAGCCCGGACTTCTTAAACTTTGTGTCAGCTTAAGCTTGTGACAAACTGGAGATCACACAAACAGCTCTGGGAAGCTCGTATAGCTGAGTCCTTCTTCCAGTTTCGATGAAGACTCCTCTTCAGGGTCTATTTACTGGGAGGAAGAATAGCCTCTTCACCTAAAACTACCGGTCACATGACAGGAGAATAGCTGTAAACATGACAGCAAGACAAGGTCAATGCTGTCGTAGGGAGTGTGTATTTTCAAAAAAATAGGTTTGGGTTTTTTACCTTTTTTAGAAAAATCTTAAAGATGAGTCCAAGTGGCTTATACTGACACCGCCCCTCGTAGCATCTCGAGTTTTGCTGCCAGGACTTCCTTGCCTGGTACTGCTTCACAACTACAAATTCTTTGTTAAGACTGCATTTTTCCAAAAGACCATATCTGTTTTGTATTATATAGCCTTGACAACTACTTCAGCAAGCTGTGCTCTCTAACCTAGTTCAGGCTCATTCCTTGGCCTCTCTCAATACATCACAGTCACCATAATATGTCTGCACGACACCCACCTTGGCTTGCTCCCCCACTGCAGTACAGCCTGGAATTGTCCTAAACTGGAGTTTCAAATCTGCAAAATGAAATGCTTCAGCTAGCACATTTTAAAGATAGCATTTGTCTTTGTTTGGGCTTGCTGTCTGAGACAGCAGTTAGGATTCAAAGGCTGCAGAAAAATCACTAGAAGTTGTACAGTTCTGGTTTTTATTCTGCGCAACTCACGTGAGCCCATTTGCCGCTCACTCTTAATTGCTGGACTTGTCTGGAGGTAAAAGACTTTGCAAAGCAAAATAACTATTTAACTTGCAAGTCAACACTCAGATTGCAGCAAAAGGAAATGAAAAAATAAACAGACTTTATTGCTGTAACTAAAGCAGTGACTCCATTAGCTCCAACTACAGCTGCAGCTTGATTTCACAAAATCCTTCTGTAAAAACTGAAGGTACAATTCTGAGATTTAAAACAGTGTTAATAGCAAAGGGTATTTCACACCACAATAAGAATGCATACCTCTTTCTTTTCTGACTTAATTACTTTATAAACAAAACCAGCACTTGCTTTGGGCTAAATTAGATTAGACATAAGAAAGAAATTCTTCATCGTGAGGGTGGTGAGGCACTGGAACAGGTCAACCAGAGAGGTTGTGGATGCCCCTTCCCTGGAAGTGCTCAAGGCCAGGTTGGATGGGGCTTTGAGCAACCCGGTCTAGTGGAAGGTGTCCCTGCCCATGGCAGCGGTGCTGTAACTAGGTGATCTTTAAGGTCCCTTCCAACCCACACCATTCTATGATACTAAATCCTGCACTCTTTTCTGAATTTGAGGAAATGTCCATCTGCAGAGGAGATAAGATGGCTCATCTGCCAACAGACTCTGCACACCAACACTGGTAGTGGAGAGAAGGCCTAGTTGGAATAGAACTACGTAGCACAAAACACCACAAAACCAGAAACAAATGCCTTTTAAAAACAGAAGAAGTACAGTCCAATGCGTAGCAGCCAGGAGTTACTATTACAACAGACAGTTCTATGAAAACATTAGCTGCATGCTCAATCGTGACTCTTTTTCATTCCTCAAAGCCACAAACAACATGATATATGCTTGAGAAACAAACATCATTATGACACTGCATGTCACATGCAATATTCAAGATGTCTTTCGTAACCTCCAAGGGGTTACAGAAAACCGAAAAAGGTACAGAGAAGTGCAACAATGATGTACAGTGAAGAACCACCAAATACACAGCATCTTCAACCTCAAACCACTGAATAATCGAGGTTGCAAAGGACCTCCTAAGAGCAACTCATCCAACTCCAAACGCCCAAGTAGGGTCACCTAGAGCTGGTTACCCAGAATCACAGAATGGCAGGGGTTGGAAGGGACCTCTGTGGGTCATCTAGTCCAACCCTCCTGCCGAAGCAGGGTCACCTACAGCAGGCTGCACAGGACCGTGTCCAGGCGGGTC
>Ga0065711_1005297_pt1 | contig 20652 bp, 4 predicted proteins | sample Hoacrofraction12_FD_59098 | JGI IMG/M metagenome (GOLD analysis project Ga0065711, IMG submission 59098) | Hoatzin crop microbial communities from Cojedes, Venezuela - Epithelial fraction 12 v2 (version 2) | ecosystem: Host-associated > Birds > Digestive system > Esophagus > Crop | place...
AAAGAAAGAAAGAAAGAAAGAAAGAAAGAAAGAAAGAAAGAAAGAAAGAAAGAAAGAAAGAAAGAAAGAAAGAAAGAAAGAAAGAAAGAAAGAAAGAAAGAAAGAAAGAAAGAAGGAAGGAAGGAAGGAAAGAAGGAAGGAAGGAAGGAAAGAAGGAAGGAAAGAAGGAAGGAAAGAAGGAAGGAAAGAAGGAAGGAAAGAAGGAAGGAAAGAAGGAAGGAAAGAAGGAAGGAAAGAAAGAAGGAAAGAAAAGGAAAGAAGGAAAGAAGGAAAGAAGGAAAGAAAAGGAAAGAAGGAAAGAAGGAAAGAAGGAAAGAAGGAAAGAAGGAAAGAAAAGGAAAGAAGGAAAGAGAAAGAAGGAAAAAGAAAGAAGGAAAGAAGGAAAGAAAGAGAAAGAAAGAGAAACAAAGAACAGACTAGGGATCCTGATGGTGCTACCTGTACTAGTCTACTACTAAAAATTCCCCCCACGCCACGATATTTCATCTTACTCTGATCATGCTTCTGAGCTGAAGGTACTAGAAAAATGAAGCAAAATTTAATAGTGCTTTTACCTTGCACTACTTTCCACATTTTTCATCTATATCCTTTTTTTTTGTCCTTTCATGCTATGAATAGCCAGATTGAGTGCTATATATTTTTTTTTTAGTAGTAAAATCATCAATAATTTATTATGGCATTTAAACGCTGTAGTAGGTTAAAAGTAGATGAGAATACCCCAGAAAAAGTCAGCCTCTTGTGAACATTTTAAGCCTGCCAGAGTGATAGCAGGCAAAGACAGTGCACCTGAAATACCTGCAAGCTTGAACATACCAATGAGACACAGTGCTGGCTGTGCCTGTTTGATACCCAGAAGGCTGAAACTCTCTGGAACATACGACTCTCTGGAAATTATCTTTTTCAAATCATACAAAGCTATAACATTGCTGTACTTCTCTGGCTGCATAAACATTTCACAAATTTTCTGAATTTGTAAGGCTGCTGGATAACTACATTCACCCTAAAACTGCACGGCAAAGCTCATATGCTCTGTAGGTAAAGAAACAGAAATTGATGTTATCTACAAGGATGAAGAGACTTCTGAAGCACTGAGGTTGTAGAAAAAATATATTAATTTTTTTATCATCTGAACACCATGTGAAATTCACCACCTGCTCATTCAATCTTCTTATTAATGTCTAAAGTGAAATAATTGTCTTAACTGTTGAAGGAGAGGGTAGCACAAACTTCGCTCTATGATACTTCTCTTATCTAAACCATTCAATCCATTTAGTCAGTCACTGAATATAACTTGACACCCTGATCTAGAAGTGTTTTATCTCATGCGGACTATTACATGTGTCTCCACTAAAATTTTGTTAAGGGTTACCTCTAAACAGGTTGTCCTTAACTTCTTCCATTGCACTAAGCAGACTTTGCACTAACACAGCACTTTCTTTGCACTACAGCAACATTGTACATGCCAGCACCACAGCTATCCAAAAAGAAATACACTGTGCCTGCTCAAAAACCTTCAGGTAGGGAGATGTGTGAATCTCACAAAACAGATGCATTAGACCTATTAACTCTCTGGTCTAATAATTCTGATAGCCAGTATTCAAGCAAGTGAATTTAATGAGCTTAGTGCAGTAAGAGGAATTTCAGTTATTTTCACATATTTGAGTGCTATATTTCCTTGTTTCACCTTTTTAGTAAATCTCATTAAAACCACACAGACTCAGTTAACTTTTTCGAATAGCCACTCTTTACAGAACTGTAGGAAATAAATGAAATTAGTGAAGTATTCTGAGAACTGCTTGGCACTGCTCTTGAACTGAAACTTTTACCATTTATATAAGTCTGAGTGGGGCTCACTGATTCAGACCCTGAATTGCATTGTAGTTATGCTTAAGGCTACTATATATGTGCTTTATACAAGGATTAATTTTAAAAAGTCCTTCTTTTTACCTGATCTTTTTGAAGCAGAAAGTAACTGAAAATGTAATACTATTTCTTTAGCATCTGAATGCTGATGGGTGTTTTTCTACTCTCTTAAGACTCTAACAACTAAATGCTAAAGATATAGATACTAAGAACGGAGCCAAGCAGTTTGATTAAAATTTTCAAATTAAATTTTCCAGAATAACTACAGGTCTTTAGAGGATTATTCATTTTAATAATCTAAACTGAATTGTATAGATGGTGTTAGAAGAAGACAGGATTTTGTGCAAGATTCCACACACAATGTCTGTGCAAATGAAACAAAAAAATGATTACATAGTGTGGTAGAACTATCTGCGAGTGACAACCTTTCTCTGAGGAAGTCTAAGGATTTATCTACATTAACAGAAGAGTTGCATGGATGCAGTAGTTAAATGATGCAAAAAAAAGCTGTGTGGGGAAATACCAAGATCATTAGCTTTTTCCTTCTCGGCCTACAGACAGATTCACAAATTTAAACAAAAGCAGACATAGATTTTAAAATTTTCAAGAGATATTTTTTTAAAGAAATTGTTTTCTATTTTGATCCTCCATCACAAAAACAACAAAAAATTTCTGCTAATATTTATGATTGACAAGATACCAAACTGTTCTGTCAAGAAAGAGAATATTTTCTAGCTGGTCCTAAGGGCTGTACCTATATTGGTGAATATGGCAGCACTTCTCATATGCTGGATCTGAAGATGTATCTACCCATCTTCTGATCTGAATCTCACTCTGTGAGATCCAACAGCAGTATTGCTGGAAGACCAGGTGCATGGGGTGGAAGAAACAGTGGTTCCATAACTGCCTTTGCTATTACACGTGGCCAAAGATTAGTGTGGAATGCTTGGGGAAGGAGAAAAAGAGGCTCTACAGGTTTGGTGGAACGTCAATACCTATACGTGTATAGACAACATTTATAGGAAACACACAAAGTTATTTTTTTATCTTTCCTTTTACCTTGCTTTTTCAGACATTGCATCACCTCCATGTTTAATCTATATTACAGTCATTTGCTTTCTGTTTTAGTAACAATCTCCATGCATGTCTACACTGTAGACATTGAAAGCACAGCATTATATTGCAGAATAATGTTCTGTGAATTAACTACTATGACACCCACAGCCATGGCACTTGTCTTTGGCCTCAAATCTTCCCAAGAATCAGGGTATATCCTTAAGGTAATTACTCCAAGCTAAACTCCATGCTACTTTATGTAACATCCTACTACTACTACGCTGTTGTGACTGCAAACATAAACAAGGTATACTTTATTAGTCACTCGGGTTGAATGGATAAAAGACTGTCAGGCAGATTACATTCAGATAAATGATATTTCCTGTAGCTTTTCAGGACTATGTGAGCTATGCCTTGGATTTAAAAAAAAAAAAAAGTGTTTTTGACAGATAATATTATAATTATAAATTAATGTAAATTTGTATACTTCGGTAATTTGGGAGAACTCACCATTATGAAGAATTATCATGCTTAAAACAAATACACTGTTTGCCATTATATAATTGAAAAGCAACTCAACACTTCTGCTACAGAATTTTATATTCTGAATTGCTTATAATTGTGACTGCAAATAGTCTTATAATGCATCTTTGGTGGCATGCCTCTATCTGCAGCAAACAACGGCCACAAACCACAGATAACTGCGCAAAAGGTGTTTGTACCAACACAATGGGTATGGAAATCTTTTGCCAGAACTGGCAGGTCTACTGGAAAGTCACATTAGCTGTTGTACTTCAGGATTACAGATTTATATTTTGAATTTCACAGTACACCTTTTGGCTCCATTCATGGACTGCGGATCTCATACTATGTAGCCTGTATAATAGCTGTGAATCAAACAGACCAAGAAATAAGAAGGAAAGGTGGCTAAAGAGAAAGACAATTTTTAATTAAAGAGAGAGGCAGCCATTTTGGCACCGTTATGTATTGCAGTAAGAACCATGGTGAGAATCACTGTCTGTTTTTGTTCTCACACTGACTGACTCCTCCTATGATCTCAGAAATATTAATTAAGGCCTAATTCTCTCAACTTCCATCACAGTGATTAATTCTTTACTCAGTGAGTAATCCCATACATATTAGAAAGCTGGGAAACATGCTGAATCTTTCACGAATAGCAGAAGGCTGAAACCACTCAAAAAATGATCCTTTTCAGTATGAAATATATCTCACTGACTTCTCTCTAATCACCAGAAATGCTCTGTGTACATAACTGTAATGGCAGTTGAAAGAACTAGTTATTTTTTTTGCCGGATGGCTTCAAAATATGCTACATCTGTCCAGTAGAGCCAATATCGGCCTTGGAGTTTTGTAAATTGTATCATCCTACAGCTTACATGACTGCAGAGCATAATATATGCCAGGGAGTTGTCAAATTTGGTAGCCTGATAGAGGCAAGGGTATTGCAGCAGCCCAATGTGTCCAGGTCCAACCAGTAGTGAGAGTGGGCACGTATTCCCTGTAGGCACATGCACACAGAACAAAGATACACCCTACATTATATACACAGCTGGCCACACAGGTCAACACAGACAGAAACATTCATCACTCAGACACAAAAAGCACCAAAAGCATCATCCTGTTCCCCCTTTGGCTATCCAGATGTGTGTGTGCACAAGTGTATACATATATATGTGTGTATCTTTGTATACACATACATAACATATATGGTGCATCCCTCCGGCAGCTGAGCTCACCCAGTCTGCCCTTGGATCCCAGTCTCTCCAGCTTCTAGCTCCTGAACACACAAGCCCCCTAGCTACCGCACTCCAGTTGCTGGTACAGACCATTGCAGACACACACAAAGAAACACATGCAAACCAATATCCCAGTCAAATCACAGACCCTATGATCCATCCTGCAGCTCTCTGGGACTTCCCTAGTCCCTCTTACAGCCAGCTTCTGCAGTGGTCTCACCCCTAGAGACACACACACATGCCTGGCTCCCAGGCCACTTCACCAACTCAACTGGCTCATCTGGCTCGATATTCACTAGCGATCACCCTCCCTCCCCAACACTTTCCCCACTTGTTTGTATCATGGACACATGAGCCTCTGACCTCTGATCTGTCTCCAGTTGCTGGCACTCAGAATCTCATACACACACGTGCACACAGAGGAGAGATCCCCTCACCCAGGAAAGAGTTAGTAGGGAATTTAACAAGAAAGTAAGACAGACTGTGTTAATCAGGTGCAGGGCATGGCTGAAAACTGTACAGACCAGCAAACCATTTACATGCAAATGTCCCTTTTTGTCCTCTTTCTGCTCTGTTTTCCCATGCTTTTTCCTCCCCAAATCACTACGTCTATCCCTCTGTCCCTTTCCCTGCCTTTGGTTCCTCATCTAAATATCCCACAATAGGTGTTCTGTAATCCCAAATGCTCTTCTCTTACATCCCATAATGTGTTGTAAACCCTCTAGGTAGGAACTCATTCTCATTATGTAAAATTATCAGAAAGAAGTTCCCTTTGACTCATGGGATGGGAGTCACATCTGCACCATGGGCTGAGGTTGTCCTGGGACAGCCCTGGGAGTGGCCTGTACAGAATGTCCCTTTCTCTGGGTCTTTAACTTGTCATTGTGCTCCTGTGCTTCTCTTGAGCTTGTGCAGAAGGGCCTGTGATGGGCTGATGACTCCCATGGTGGGTCTGAGTGTAGCCCAGCTACTCTCTCTCCTGCCTTTGTTCCTCTAGGCTCCCTTGTGTGTGTGTGGAGATGAGCTTTTTAGCAGACAACCTAAAAATTGGTTTTTGAACATCATGTGTTTCTCTATCTGTGGCACCTGTTCTTTAACACTGAGGAATTACAGGCTGAAAAGACTGTGGGAAAAAAAAAAAGGACAAAAAAGATAGAGATTACATAAGTGTGTGAGAAATGCGAACTGTAAATGTAACCGAGGAACCTTGAGAAGTATAGCATACAAGTTAGAGTAGCATTGGACAACTCAAACTTTTGTATTTAGCATTTATATAGTCAATAACCTCAATTGACATTGACCTTGGGAGCAAAATGGGGCAATATTTTCACTTGGGTGAACTGTTATAGGAAAGTTTCTCTAGTGTATTAGGCACAAACATGCATTCCATCAACATCAAGTACGTGCTATCTTTTTCATCAATTTTCTTTTATTTTGTGCTAACATTGTTAGTGTGGTCAGTACAAGGAAAAAAAATTGCTTCCATTGAGAGCTAAATTCATCTCTGGCATAATACTATTGAAATCCACTGAGTTTGCTGTATTTTTTCTTTGCGGGCAGCTCTGGACATCTATTTTACTGGTAACAGACTAGACCATATCACTAAAACAAAGGTTACTTTATTGTTATTCTGTTTAGATTGTAAGATTAAGTGCTTTTCAATTTTGAGGAGTGAATCTACCATTTGAAAGCTTCTAAGTGCAGTCTGAAATGTTCTAAATGAAATGTAACTAATATACATATCCAGATGATCTGCCTATGAGAAGGAGCACTGATGGAATATCTTAGCATACACAACTTCTACTGTCAAAACAACAGACTGACAGTAGCAGAACTCATCATCCAAACAGCCACAAAGGTTTGTTAATGAAAGTTAAGAGAGACCAGCCAAACCAGAAAGACGGTGGCTGTGTTGCAGATTACAGAGCAACTAGATTTTGTCAGCCTGCTCTACCAGGAAGGACAGAAGTTTGTTTTGAGTCCAGTGCTAGAATTTATTTCTAGAATACATTGAAATTGCAACCAGACATTTTGATTGCTCTAGATTTCTTTTCAAGTTTCTACTTCATTCCAGGAAAAAATGTTCATGCCCACAGAAATGAGTTCTCCTGCAGTGCTGGTTCATCTACACTTGGAAATGTCTGAGAAGAAATGACTGTTCCTTTTCTTCTGAAACTTTTCATCTGCTCATAATACTCCTTAAAGCTAGAAGAAAGAAAAAGGAAAACAGTGTTACTAAATTTACTGGAATTAAGGTAAAAATAGATGCTGCTAAAGGGAAGAAAGAAGGGACATGTCTAACTGGAGCAGGTGTCCATGTTTTACTCAGACTGGGTTCACTAACTCCATCCTATCTTGCATATGGACACATGCAACTGACTGTACTCATTTAGTGTGTGTTTACATATTTACCAGTAGCATTTCAGGAAAGCGCCACTCAAAAAAGAAAATAAAAACAGATTAATGTAAAATCAAATGTTTGTACCTTTCAATGTAAAGAGAGAAAAAGAAATACAAAAAATAAAATAGAAAAAAAATGATCTGTGGGGAAATTATATGATCCTAAAATATGTCTATAGCTTTCCAGTGTATACTACTGAATTTAACAAGGAGAAAGCCAATATGTGTAAAATAACACTAACAAATTTGTAGCGATTACATTAATGTTCCAACTTACTTTTCATATTATGTAGATGTCCACAGGCATCAGGAAAAGGCCCTTTCATTGTCTGGATTTATACCTTGAAACTGTCTCCCCCCACAACTGTGAAATAGAATGGTATTCTTTATCTTGATCAGAACGAGCTTTATACTCAAGGGAATATTGTCAGCATCAGTTCTTTTTCTGATTTGAAGACTGATAACTCACCATTTATTTTCTGCAGCAGCTTCAATATCTCCCCAAAAGTAATTATATGCCCTTGCATCTCCAAGAAAACTCTATTATAGGTTTTACTTTAGTGAAGCTAACTCAGAAACAATAAAAAATAGAAACACTAGCTCACTTCAGTGTCCCATAATAAATATGTTATCAGAATTTGAAAACATTCAGGTGGGTTTTAACACTTTGGTTTTTGGATAAGAATAATTTGGGGTGAGGAAAGACAGAAACCATGCAATCCATAGATAACTGTGAAGGACAGAACAAACATAGGACAACTAGCAAACTATCTATTTGGAAATTATAATCATGGAAAATTTAAAATGTAATTATATCTCTTAAGTGAAAAAAAAAAAAATTACAGTACCCTGGTATAGCTCCCTCCTTCAAGGAATCATTACTTTATTTTTGACCTAATTAATTTGACCATGCAAGGTTTCTGTCTCTTCCAAACAACTTCCACATTTCCCATTTTTATGTCTTTCATTGTTGTTTCATGTCCACAATATGTCTACTACTGATCAGATCAGTTTGGTATTACCTAGTGATTTAAATGTCCCAAAGCCAGATACAAGAAGCATTGCGGTCCTGATATCCTTTTCAGGCAGAGTACCTCTAGCATACTAAAATCCTATAGTTCTTTGCCTTGCTATGATGATATGTATTGCTCCTATGCTTTTTATAAACACTAAAGAAAAAAGGAGGAAAAAAAACAGAACAGTCTATCTGTAATTTCCTCTCATATCAGGGAAGTAGAATATTTTGAGAAATATCTGTTTCACAGCCAAAGCTAGCTTTATCAGCCCCCTCTTTAAAACATTTGCCTCCCAGTCTTTATATTTTGTATACTGCTTCTCCAAGATCTTTCTTCTTTTAATCTGTAATCTCTTCCAGAACCCTCTCTACTATTTTTCCTGTCCTTGGTCAGCCTTTCTCTTGTTTTATTCTTGCTCTCTCTTTATCTCTCTGAATTTACTGATCATGAGCATATAGCTGAGGGGGTAAAAAAAAAAAAAGAGGGAGAAGTCTTGCTCTTGCTATTGCCACTGCATGAGAAGAGAATAGAAGAAACAAAGAAACACTACTTTTCCTTCACTTTCCTGATTGCTCTTTTTCCATGCTATTAGGATTTAATATATTCTACTACCATCTATTCAAGCAATACATAGATAAGTGTTGCTCTTTTCAAATTCAGAAAATAAGGACAACAATAAATAAAAAAAAAAAAAACAACTCAGTAGAAGCCTGACAGGATTCAGGTTAAGTATCCACTTCCAGTTTTGAGAAGGCTTGCCAGATATTGGGACTTCCTATTTGCTTAGGTTGTTTCCCAAGGCCAAGTGATCATGCTTACATACACTGCTCCACTCCATCTTTCACATGCTCGTAAAACCTGACAGGAGCTGCAGCAATCAGTGATTTTCAGTTCTTGGGTTCTCACTTCCTAATCAGGTCAGACATGGCAAAAATGTCTCAAGCAGAGAGATTGGCTCCATCAATGAATTATCAGCGAAGGCTCCCAGACCTCACAAACACTGGACTCACCCCAAGTCAGGAGTGTCTAACGGTTGCAGAATAAGTTTCTCTTCTATCTGTCTGTATTTTAACTGTAATAATACAGTCTGTCTCAATTTTTCAACCATTAGGATAGGAAAAATTCCATGGAGATCCTAAAAGGGTCTGTTTACATGCGTCTGCAGCCATACGGTACTAATCCCTCCTTACACTACACTTTTTGCATCTCTGCTTGAGGAAACTGATTAAAATAGTGTGCTGTGATTTATCTGACAAAGGATTTTTGAAGGTGTCTGTGTTATTTGGGAGCATACAAATGCTAGAGAAAATGATTCATATTAACACAACTTAGAAGCTGCAAAAGACTTCTGCTCCTAAAATACAGTGCTTTGAAAAACTCACACGAAACACAGGCATTAAGAAAAGGGGAAGAGGGTTTCATATTTTGTTAAAACAATCTTTGGTAAAAATGAAACTCTGCTCGAGAGACACAGAAAGAACAGAGATGCTTCAGCTGATAACTAATTCCATTGAAATCATTGACATTCTAATAGTAAAAGGATTTTTTTTTCAACTCTTCATTTCTTGCGTTTGCTGTCATTCTGCTCATTAAAGTCTACACAATTCTTTTTTTCTATACCAAAAAATGTGGGGCACTGCAGCAGCAGTCCAAACATTGTTTCTTTAGACAAAAAGCATCATTTCGGCATCACACTGTGCATGCACAGAGCCCTGCACAATTTGGGCACATTCCTTCGCTCAGGCTGCAAAGCACTAGAACAAAAGTGATAAGATTGCTGTGAAAAGCTGTAACTACAAACTGTAAAGAGTTAATCTGGCAAATAAGCTCCGATACTAGCACCTGACATGGGATGGACACAAATTTACAGGACTGCAAACATATTCCTTAGCATAAGGCTTTCAGAGAAAAGCAAAAAATTATAAAAACTCCACGATGGAATTAATTTTGTCTAAATCTTTATGTCTGTGGCAGACTCCAAATAACTTTGCCTTTGGAGCTGCTGTAGAGAAATAGACATTTTAAATATGTGATTTATTACACCCAGAAGCAGACATCCAAGTTGACTCTTTCCAGGTAATCTTTACTTCTTTTTAACTGCTGCAGTGGAATGTGTTACAGATCTTAAAACTGCATAAGATAAATCCCTCTGTCTATTTCCACTCCTGGACATACGGGAGGGCATGGAAAGGAATGTAAAGTATTTGGTCAAATCACTACAAACAGACATTGTTCATTAATACATGCATAAAACTTTTATTATTCCTCATATATCTTAGTTCGGTTAAACTGTAACACTCTTATGTGACTAAAGTAGTGCTACGTAAATTAACTCCAAGAATATTGTAGCAAGAAAGTCCAAGTGAATGAATTGTTGTCTATTTTTCTGCAAAAATGGATATCCTCTTTATTAATTACTTATTATAATGGAGATAAGGTTACTAGAGTACTGCAACACTACTTATTTTAAATTAAATATCTTTGGTACACTATATAATTTATTCTTTGTAAATGTTCTGTGGTTCCTCATTGTGATCAGCATACGGGGAAAAGAATCTCATATTTTCAAACTGCAGTGTCTATAGTCAATATTAAAATACAGAAACATGTTTAGACACATAGATGAATGTGTAACAGGTTTGAACCAATCTTGTTAATACACTGCAGTGCATGCTCCGCATCATAGGAGTAATGGAGGCCTGGTGGCTGTGCAACCCTGACATCTGGACTGTGGTTTTGTCCATCCCTGGATGCATTTTTTACAGATTTCAGTGTTTTTTTAGCTCTCACATGCTAGTATTTAGTAGGAAAAGATACTTCTAAATAGCAAAACTCCCAATGTACCGATAATACTAGAAAAACATGAATATTTTAAGTAAAGCACTGGTCCTAAAACTAAAGCAGTACAAAAAATTCTCTGAAAACAGTTTTATTGCTTTCTTTTCCTATTGCTTTTATGTTGTGGTAAACATCTATTCCAAAGTAGTTAGAAAAAGGAAAAGTTTCAAAACTTATATGAAATATGCTGGAAGATAAAGCAGAGCAAATATAAGAGAAACCTGATTATTCTGAAAATAAATACTGAAATAACAGCAGATACTGCTAACAGGTAAAAACACCAGCTATGCATTTGCCAAGGCAGGGCATCCGAATGGGAGCAAATCTCACATTTTTGGCTCCATTGTCATTAGTCTAGCTCTTTTGTATTTTACTTTCCTTCTGTTTCTTCATGGACTTTTTGCAGAGTATGCTGTGGAACGGTATGCAGTATTTCATGTAAATTAGGTTTTTGCTGATTTGCTGCTGTATGTTGTGTATTTTGTGTATTACCATCATTATGTTTCCATGCTAATATCCTACATATAAAAATTCTATTACTTTTTAAATAAACAGAATAAAGCTTATTAGATAATAGCGGTGTATTTCATCAAGCATATTTAACATGGTTATAAAAAAGAACTGCTGAATTAAAACAAAAGTAAATGTGCTAGTACAAAGGTCGTATACACAAGTAGCATTTTAAACACAGGTATATGCAATTGCTTACAGTTAAAGCCACACTTAAGAGGAGTGGATTGTTAAATCAGCATGCTTTGCTGCAAGAATAATGTTTGCCAGAGAATGCTGGAAGAGAAGGAGAGCTATGGAACATATGGGAGAAGATGCAGCATATTTCACCTTGTTGCCCCATTGCATTGCTTTAGAAGTGGTTAACCACAGAAGATATTAATAAGTAATTGTCTCTGCATGAACAGGAATATAGTTTTGAAAGTATATGGTCTTATTCCTTTCAGATCTTGCCCATGGTTGTTCCTTTTCCCAATATATGTCCCTTCCTTGGTCCACAGATAGTCAGAAAAAGCCTGAAGATACTTGGGTGCAGATTGATTTCATACCAGATGGTAGACAGAGTCAAATTCTCACATCTGGGTGATAGAGCTGTAAGGATATTAACAGAGGAGGAAGGAACTGATCAGGTTTTCAGCACTTATCTTCCTTGCTGGCATCTTTAGAGGTCTTATCTGACCACACTGAAGTAATAGCAATTTCAAAGCTCTTCTGCTTGCACTGTCATTGTATTGGTCATCCGCTATTAAGCTTTCCAGCATCTGTTATCTGTTAGTGGATGGGGTGTTCAGGAGGCTTGGTGAAAGCATATTCGTGTCCTTAGTCAGCTCAGCATTAACCATGCAGTTTCTCAGCTCAAAATGAGAAAAAATCCTAGAATTTAATGTCTGAGCCTTTTGAGATTGCCTTCCATATAAACTAAAGTACACTGTTCCAGGGAAAAAAAGATATTGAGAATCTCAGCTATTATGCACTGGGTGTCTGCTTTCTTGAATACCTATAGAAATTTTATAACCTCCTCTCAGACCTGCCACTGGAATAAACAAGAATTCCCATTCAGAAAGATATGTTTGTCCTTAGTGGCTGAAGCACATTAGCTTCAAGGTCACCAGTTCTCTCCCATCCAGTTCTGTATTAGATGCTCTCTATTTTGATTTTGGAAGTTGACTAGACATAGAGAAGCTAAAGAAAAAGCCTATGCTATGATGGCATTATTTACCAGTGAAATAGGTCAGAGTTTTGATTTTTGTTCTCATGTGTACGAAATTGTTGAGTCCGTTTCATTCAGCCCTCAGACACTGATGAACAAGTTCTAGGGTGTTCCAGGCATTTTCATCACTAAATACAACATTAGAGTCATCTGCGTCTTTCTTGTATATCCCTCCCCCATTCCCAGCCCCACAAAGCACCAAATCTACAAATCATTGTTACGCTTCAAGTAACAGAGAAGCCTTCATCATGGAGCCATTAGACTCTAATTAGTGGTAAGTAATAAGCAATACAGAACCAGGGAATTGTCATATATACTAACCCCCTAAAAAAGTTAAGGGGATGTCATAAAAAATAGTGTCTAACACTGAACAAAAATAGATCCAGTGATACAGAAGAAAACCATGACTTTCAGGAAGAACTTTTGTCTGGTTTTAATTCAAAGAAAAGAAATAATAAATGCATGTTAGATAACATGATAAAAACAAAGACATATCTCAGAGGGGAAAGAAGTAACAGAAAGAAGATATGCCAGTTACTAAATGAAGGAGCTGAAATTAATGCTGAATAAAAAGTGGCCTGGATGATGATTCTTTTTTCTTTTTCTGAAGTAATCTGTCTTCTGCAGGAAAACTGAAAGAGAAATGTTGATATGATTAGGAATACCGTGAAGACATATTACAACAAAGACTGTAGATATGACCACTGGCAGCACTTGGGAAAGACTGACATGTAACCATCAATCCATCTGAAAAGAGTCACGGATCAGACTTCTGAAGGAATCCAGTATTTACAGTTCCCATTTAGGTGCCTGGACATTTAACAGACTATGACCCTATCAAAGCAGTTACATGAATAACCATCTTGACGTTCAGCATACAAGCACCACAATGAGATCAGATGCCTCAGATCACTGAACTCCTCTGAACAGATGAGCACTTAATGTAGGTGAAAAAAATGGGACTTTATCTGTCTTTGAAAATCTGGCTTTTGAAGGATAATTTGAAGTTTATGAATTGTGAATTAATACCCTTGTTAAGCATTTTAACTTTAAAAGAAGATGATGAAGAGACAAAAAAAAATGCATTTAAAATACAATAGTTTCATTTTTTTTAATGTTACAATTTGAAACTTTTATTCTCTCATATGTGGCCAGTAAGTTCTGAAAAAAAATAGTTTTATGGCAGGGATGTCCAAAAGAATGCTGACAGCTGTCCTAATGTTCTTGAATACCACTGACAAGTTAGAAGCCAAAATAAAGAGTTTCAAAGAAAGATGGAAATATCTAAGCAGCTTGAGAAAACCTTAGCAGCACTTGTTAACTCTGATACTACAGAGCCAATGACAGCATTGCATGTCCAAGTCTGTTCAATGCACATATTCAGGACCATAGTTTCTGAACTGTACCAGATCCATCCTTTCATTCATTCTCTTACTCTTAATGCTACATTCAGTCCTTAAGTATACATCACCACCATGCAAGTATGTATACATATACACATACACATGCACATGCACATACACATACACCAACATTTTCATTGCATCTTTTACTCCTAGCTATTGACAAGTACCAGTACTTCTGAAATATTTTTTGCTGCTTGAGAAAGGGTAACAGAATGGATCACTCAGATGTTTCGTTTGTTGTTGACTATCAAACATTTGCAATTATGTATCTGAACATCTCTCCAAAATGGCTGAAGGATCGTAAAAAAATGGTTCCAGTATGCAGAAAACAATTTCAGAGAATTTATTAGCACAGACCTTCACAGCTCGAACATGGCAGCACCATTTCGTTCCTGTTGTTTGCTGTTATCAAGCCAGATCAAAACATAGAGAGAATAAATTCATAACTGTCAGAGCCCATTTAACTAGATACACTCAGGTGTCTCTGGAGGGCTTCTGTCTACAGACTTCAGACCAAAGGTGCTACGTCCTCAACTACTGGGAACAATGAGGTAGTAAACAAAACTGGCACTCAATAATTACCTTAGGCTTATTTTATTCATTTCTGAATATCTCTCTCTGAGAGGACAATGGAATAAAACTCGAAAGAATTAATAAAATACATTTTCAGAAGGATAGATGGATTGATTCCTGAAAGGAGATTAAATAACCACAGTAAAACTAAATAAGTATACAATTGCTGCATTAAACAAAAAATAAGAGGGCATGATTACTGTATTTAGATGATTTCGTATCATTAACACAGATAATTAAAGAATAATATTCCATAGTAAAACAGAGTATGTCTTTAAGAAATAAAGTGGAATTAGGGAAAGGAAAAAAATTTAGAAAAATCTTAAGGACATCTGCTGTTGCAATAAGGTCTATTAACCACTGAAATATTTTTGAATAATAAAACTTCCATTCCTTGCTGATACCAGGTAGACAAAGAAAACGAATACTGAACTGAATATATTAAACTAACTTGAGGATCAGTTCTGCCACACTCTATCATACTGCTGATTTAATAACAGGCAGATGGACTGGATGACTATAGCAAATTTCAGGTGCTTTAACAATTTCCACTTTAGCATTTGGTTATGAGATTATTTAATACTGTGTAGCTGCTCATATACTACAAGAACTTGAAAGACCTTTCTGATATTTGTCTAGAGTTTTACTTTTCTACCATGAAAATCAAGCTGGTTACAGACAATTTTGAACAACATGTCAAGATAATAAAATCTGTAAAAAAAGGTCAGGTCATCTGTTCAATTGTCTTAAATGAAAAAGAAAAAAAGAGAAAAAAAAGAGGAAAAATGGACACGGCTGAGGAGAGCTTGGCTCTGTCCTCTTTGCTGCCTCACTTCAGTAATTTAAATATATTAATAAGATATCCCTGAGCCTTTTCTTCTCTAGGCTGAACAGTACAACTCTCTCAGCCTTTTCTCATAGGGAAGATGCTGCAGATACTTAATGATCTTTGTAGTCCTTTGCTGGACTCTCTCCAGTATGTCCATGTCTGTATTGTTTTTCAGAAATGGTCTGCTTCTGCAAGTGAGTTTGTATCTTTGAAAGAGCTCATATCTACAATGATACATAAAAAAAAGAAAAAGGGAACTCGTAGGTGAAGAGATCTTTCGAAAACAGGGTCCCAATTGGTACTGAAAGACTACAACTCATCTATTTTGTTCTAGAACATATTTCCTGCCTTTTTTGGTGTTTAATTGTTATTGTTGTTTTTCCCCACCTCCCCCTCCCCAGTCTGTACTAGTGCAGAAAAAAGTATAAGTGGTCTCTATATTTGTAAAAAATCACTTCTGTAAACATATTTAATGTCATGATTTGATTAATGTTTTCATATTTTCTTTTTTATTTGGGAAGCTAGTTCAGCAAGAAAGAGAGAAAATGGATCAATCTGTGAATTTGTCAGATCACCCAAGTAAAGGATCATCTGTTGTTCTATTGTTCCTGAAGGATATTGTGGTTTTGATCAGTGTTGTCTCAGCTTTTCATTTATTCTGGCAGCACATGATTGCTTTATGTCTGTGCTTGTTCACATGATTGACACTTTCACATGCTCCCTACATTGTTCTTATCTCAGCCATGAGGCAAACCTAGTGGCAAACATTTTTCTTGATCTGTTTGCTTTTAATTTCAGAGAGTAAAAGCAATAAATACTAATAACAACACAATACCTTTATAGATAAAATAAATACTTCTTCCCAAGTAAACATTACAGAAAACAAAAAAAATAATTCACTACAAATGCTATGCAATTGTTTACAAGGCACAATTAGAAAAGTGCAGTTTAATGTGCCTTTGTAATTATGACTAGTCTGCATGTTGTGCAGTGCAATCACATGGAATTACAACATAAACTAAAAAAGCATCAACATGATTGAAGGCCAGTGAAGACAGAAAGAAGGATTCATTTTTTAATTTGTTTGCTTGTTATCAGAATATAAATTTTGAACAGACATACTGCACGACTATAAAAGACAATATAGCTTCTTTCCAAGCTTTTAAATGTCTCCTATTTTGTACCTGTAAGATAATTATAGTCTTAGACATCAGAATTTATTTTGTCTCATATGTAAATTAATAAATAGAAAAAATGAAGTGGACTTCTGTATTATTGCCACCTTTTATTTTTAACTTATATGTTTTACTGCAATGAAGGTAACACTATTTTTGTTAACCTTTCTATTACGTTCATTACTATTGTCAGTTTGGCGCTTTGAAACATATACCTCTTCTTACCGCTAGATGGAACTGAAAAACCTTGTAATTTCTCTTTTTTTCTCTTACAAAGATGCGTACCGATTTCTTCAGAATAAAAGCTTGGAAACAGTCCAGAACTGGTACTTACTAAGTTAGGGAAGGGTATCTGAAGAACAGTAATTGTTACTTGGTGTAGCACTGTCTTTATTGGTTGCAACTCTAACTGCCAAAGAAGATATTTAAAACAGATTATAAATGTTATACCTTCATAGCAATGAAGGTAAAAATAAAACCAAACAAAACAAACTAGCAAAATACCCCCGATCATTACAGTTTTCAAACTGCAATAGCTCAAACTAGAAGTCAATATTAATTGATTTTTTAGGAGATACTTTGGAGATAAATCAAGCCAGAACTATATTAATTTTCAATATATCTGACATTTCACTGTAGAAAGACACGTTTAAAATATGTTTTTTCCATTTACTGTATTTATTTTTTTCTGTTTATACGGTGGGTTTATTTCTTTACATATCTTAGAGAAACAAATATTTGCTCTTCTTCTGAAAAGATATAAACATGCAAAACCTTGAGTTTCATGATGTATTCAAATGAAAAAATGTATACTGTATTATGTTTGTTGCTTTTGGTTTGAAGATCTATCACTTATTCTTTTCCTGAAAGTTTATTAGTGTAGCAGGACGATATCAATAGATGGATATAGCAGTTCCTGCACTCAGTTCATCTGCATTTAAATGAGGTGTAAAAATATTCTTCATGTCCAGCAAAAATCACTATTTTCAAAAATTTTTATTAGCATAATTTGTTTTGTATCCCTCTGTTCATGTGAATGGCTTCAGCCTATGCAGACTATGCCTTTTTTAGACTGCACTGAAATATTTATTCTAATTAGAAACACTCCTTTCTCTCCTGACTAGTGGCTGACCTGTCAGACTTTCTGTTAAAAATTTCAAAGAAGTATTTTCTTCCCTGTCCTGTGATGCATTATTCTATAAGTATATTTTTAATACAAAGCACAGCTGCAATAAATGCTCAAGAAATGAAGGGTTTTCAGCATTGTTGTACAATTTCCAGGAACCTGAGAGCTGCTGACTATCAACTTGATACCTGGAAGCTGAATCTTATGAAGATCAAGTAAATTATTTTGGGTGGTGTTTTCTTTGGTGTTTTTTATATTTCTTTGCTGTTTGTCTTTAAAGAAGTTTTATTTGGAATTTTAAAATGAGCATATTAAACACCAAATGATCCATACACACACATTTCAGACTATACATGCAGGTTTCCAGTTTGGCCTATCTGTAAAATAAAAGAAAAACCAGCAGAAGGTACCAGTGAATTACATGTAACAAAGCTTCTTGATATTTCTCATATTTATTTCACTGAAAAATGTTAACAGTTGTGGGGTTTATTTCCCTTTATCTCTGTTGTTATCAGATTTTCTTATTCAATTCCTTGACCTTCTCCTTGATCTTTCTTTGGCATAATGGTCTCTCTAATACTCTCTGAAATTCTTCCTTTTCTGCAGCCTCCACCTAAATCTCTGGTCTTCCAGAAATCTATAACATCCCTGGTGTTATGAATATCTATACAGAAGGGAAAAACACTGTGGTAATGAAGTGCTACGAACGCAAAACTGTGACATATTATAGTCATAGGAACAACAAAAAAAATCATTTTCTTCAACCTGATTTGTTTCTTCTCAGTAAACTAGGATTCATGTTCAAGGAAGGTGGGTAAAATACTCTATTCACTGTGGAGTTCTGAGGAGAAAGGGTAATATTTAAAGGGTAGGTAATAGCTTGTCTTTGTACCCTAACACCCTTACAGCAAGCTTTCTTTTACTGTATCTTTAAACTCTTAACTGCACAGAGAAGGTTCTTAGTTTCTTTTATTTTTCATAAAGAAACCAGCATGTTGCCAGCCTTCTGCAGCACCAGACGACGGTCTGCTAAAGCCTGTAAAGGAGCTGAAGACAGTATGCATGTTCTGTGAAATCCCTGGAAAAGCTTAAGAAGAGAAAGTAATTTCTTGTGATTTCAGAAAGGATGCTGAAAAAAGTTGGTGCAGTTTCTTCATTTAGTTCATGAACATCCCACAGACCTGAGAAAAGGCAAGGTGGCTCATGTATTACAGTTACATGGCCTTCCTTACTTTTTCTTTAGGATGAGATCCCAAAAGAGCCTTTGTTACTATAAAATAGCAGTGTGAAATAGGAATCCATGCCAAAAGTATGTGAAGTGCTCTATATTTTTGTTGCTGTGTTAAGTTACAGTAGGACAACCTTCTTTTTCTGCCAAAATGGGAGCTGCTCTTCAGGATGGTCTCTATTAAGCATTGCAGTGATTTTCTGTCGTATGTCATATTTTAGTACCTTGAAATGCGTTCAATTTTAATACCTTAAAATACATCCACGTGGTGCCCTAGAGGATCTTGCTGTTGCTTTATATGATTTCATCTTCTAACATCGTATGCTATAATTGCATTCTGTTATTTATTACTAAGCTTCAAACATCTCAGGAAAGTAGGCATACATCAGGATTGAATTACATAATTTACTAGTACAATTGTACTAGTGTGTAAGGGATTTCAAATGCTCTGGATACACACTGAGAGTTTACCCGGTGTTAACTGGGTATCTTCATAGGCTAGGGCTAGTTGATTTTTGCCAGCTGAGGACAGGACAGAAAACAATGCAAATTTTGTTTCTTGCCAAGACTTTTATTCAAATTGTGAAGTTTTAAAGCATTTTTCCCAACTGAAAATCTTTAATGCTTTATGCGATTATACATTTTTTCAATATTACTGCTTTAACAACTTAGCAGTTCATACTCTGAGAGGAAAAAAGTGGACAAGAATGCAAAACTGTAGTAAATATTCAGTTCTGAACACACATTAATATTGCTCTCTACTTATTAATCACTGTTATTTCAGTAGCTTAGATGTTGAACTAGATTAATTTCAGAAGCTGATGAGGAATTATTGAGACCTACCTCAGAAACTCCAAATATTGCACGTTATATTTCCCATCCAATTTTTTTCTTTTTTCTTCATTCCAGTTTTAATTTAGTGACTTTCATTGTAGTAGTTGAAATAGTACTCGAAGACAGTACTTCATGATAATTTTTTGCAATCACGTACCCTCTGCTTAGATAGCCTAAACTCAGTCAGTGAAAACACTCCAATAGGACGACTCTGGTGAGTAAGTTTTTACAAGTAAATTAGCAATTTAGTTTATAACAGAAAATACTTTACTGGAAGATTAATGATAGAATCATAGAATATTTTGGGTTGGAAGGCACCTTTAGAGGTCATCTAGCCCAACCACCTTGCAGTAAGCAGGGATATTTCAACTAGGCCAGGTTGCTCAGAGCCCCATCCAACTTGACTTTGAATGCTTCCAGCTATGGGGCCTCCACTACCTCTCTGGGAACCCTGTGCCAGTGTTTCAGCACTCTCATGGTAAAAAGTTTCTTCCATATATCTAGCCTAAATCTACCCTCCCTTAGTTTAAAACCATTACTGCTTGTCCTATCGCAACAAGCCCTACTGAAAATATTTTCCCCATCTTTCCTGTAGCCCCCCATCAGTTAGTTGTTACAGTTTGGCTGCAGCAGGCAACAAAAGCCTCACGCGGCTGCCCCTCTCCCCGCAGCGGTGCGGAGGAGAATGGAAAGAAACAGGCAGAAACTGGTGGGTTGGGATAAGGGCAGTTTAACAGAACAGCAAACAAAGGGAACAGGAACAACAACGATACAGATAAGGAGAAAACACAACACAAACCGCACAACCCACAGAGCCGCTCTCTCTCCCGG
>Ga0065711_1036734_pt1 | contig 20652 bp, 11 predicted proteins | sample Hoacrofraction12_FD_59098 | JGI IMG/M metagenome (GOLD analysis project Ga0065711, IMG submission 59098) | Hoatzin crop microbial communities from Cojedes, Venezuela - Epithelial fraction 12 v2 (version 2) | ecosystem: Host-associated > Birds > Digestive system > Esophagus > Crop | place...
AAAAAAAAATAATCTTAATAATACACTGTTACAGAAGAAGTCCCTGTGGTGCCTGGAAACCAAGACAAATTTGGAGTTCCTTAGCAGCTGGGATGTGTTTCCCACCAACCTGCTGAAGTCTTTGAAGGGTAAAAGCATCAAGTGCCAGGACGTGGAAAGAGTCATTCCAGTGAGACACTAACCAGTGTCTTCTGGCAAAGGACAAGTGACAGAGACACAGTCCAGGACTGTAGGAATCCCCATGTTGTCACAATCTATAAACAAGAAGTTTTGGGAAAGTTTCCAGGATTCCTTGCCACTTTCACATCACCCACAGAAGTAGCCAGGAGAGACTTCTCATCTTTTTCTAGTACCTATCAACACACAACATGTATCCCAGCTTCTTTGCCATGTGAAATTGTGAGAAAAATAATTCAGTCTTATACCCCATGGACTGTTCCGTGTAAGCGTGACATGAACCACTGTCTCAGTTGGTAAAATGTCATGTCAATTCAGTAAAGGGCAGTAGATAACCCATAAGCTTCTACAAACACTCAGGACAATACTGGTTAACCAAGAGCTACTTCTGGGTGGGGAAGAAGATGGCCCCAAGATGAAGTGATCTGTACTTTTTTCAGATTTGTGTGCATTTTAGCAAGTGTTTAACCATCCTCTATAAGCAAGATCTTTTGACAAGAGCAAATCTATTAATTAACTTTTCTAGGCTCTGCTTGCTTCCTATAAGAGAACAAAGTTCTTCATTGTATGATACAAACGCCTTCGTTGGTAGTAACTACGACATCGGGTAGACATTGAATCACAAAGTCATGATAAAAGAAGACATCATTATCAGCATAGTTCTTAAGCTAATTACTGTCCTGGAGAGAGCCGTTTTACCCTGCACCATGAACAACAACCTGACCTGCTGTCACTCCATATCATACAGGAATTTTTCCCCAACCTTGAGTAAGTATCTATTCAATTAACGTGCTTTAAACAAACACTCTTACAATCTGCTCACACCAAAGAATCACAAACATTCAACTCGCTGTCAGATAATCTGAAACTATATCAAAGAAATTTTAGTCAAAGAGAATTTTTAAGTCATCAACAATGTTAAAGTATTTTTAAAACACAAGTTAACACAGATATTGAAACAACTCATAAACTACTAGATGTATTTAGAATTGAACTTAAAAAAATCAAAATTCATGTTTCCAGCAGCTCGACCTTCTTCACCTCATCTAAAATGTAATGACGCAGAAACGCAGGCACAATTTTAGCTATAGTATCAATGCTATTTCACTACTACTTATGCTTGCAGTAGAGACACAGCCCGTGGAATGAGAGTGGTATGTAAAATATATTTTTTTCAAAAGCATATTGAACAAGAGTGAAGACGGTTCCTTAGTTCCAACCTCTAAATGAGCAACCACACAAGCGAGTAACATACACCTAATCTGCTGAGGGTGGAAATTTTGTTCAGTTCAACAGTCTAATAGAGGACATGGCAATTAGCTGTGTGTGCAAGCACTCCTCATGCACGTGCACTCTGAGTCATACATACAATACCCTCACATTATGAAAAAGGGCTTTATGCTTCTCTATGCCTGCACCCAGCCAAATAAAAGTGCACTGTCACTACTGCAGCTACCAGATTAAAAGGCAAGAGCAGTCTGGATTTTTTTCCCAGAGAATTAGTTCCAGCTGAGTATAAACCCACTGGCTTCGGGCCCTGAGGGGCACTGGGGAAACATGAGTGCCCGATGCAGCTGCTCAGCACTGCTGCCGAGCAGGCAGGTCAGTAAGGGCAGGGGCACCAAGGGCAGCGAGGGAGCCTGGCCCCTCAGCGCAGCATCCCCTGCCTCACCCCGACAAGGGACCCCTCCCAGCCCGAGTGTCCCAAAGGAGCTTTGTTCTCAAAGGGGCTGCGCTGTGCTACAAAGCCTCCACAATTTCTTCTTTTGCTTCTACCCACATGGGTGCTGCACGTTTAGAGCAGTATTCCCCAGGCTATTGCCCTTTTCTTGTTTCTCTCATGCTTCACACAAACAGGATTAGCAAACCTTGGACAGCTTGGTGACAAGTTACAGCTAGGAAATAACCTTGATTCTCTGGCCTAGCACTATCTGTCCCCTTCCCAGCTTCAAATAGCCTTCATAACACACAGGTAACAAATACGGTCACTGAAAGTCTCTGTTTCCAAATTTCAGGTGCAGCTTTTTCAAAATCTTGGTAGCTTCATCAAAATTCAGTAGACTTAGAGGCACACATGAGTAGAGGGCTAAATGCAACCTTGAGAGCTGAAGTTATGTTTCACAGTCCACGTCCCAAGTTAGGTTTTTTATCTGTATTGTCTCAGAGGGACCATCAGGCTCATGAAGATAATTTCTTTCTCTGTCTTTCCTTCCTGCCATGCTCAAACTTCACGCCTTGTGCTGCCCCACAAGGACGAATACCACAGCCAAGCAAACCCAAGAGTATTTTTCTTTTAAACTTCTGTATTTCTTCGACACATGCACTCCTGTGCCAGTCTGATGCAGAAGGTTTAGGGTTTCACGCTCACCGTATGCAACTGGCCTCAGTGGGGATGAGGACTCGGCCAGCAGCTGGCAGGAAAAGTGACATTCCCTTACACTGATGAAATTTTTAATACTGGGCTCAATTAAATACATGGCAAGATATTTATTAACTAGCTGAGCCATCCTACAACAGCAGAAATTGGCTGCAGCTGTGACAGACTGCAAACTGCTCCAGGAAACTGGCTGGGGTGTTTCTGAGAAAGATTATCACCACCAAATATTAGCATCTTCCAAATAAGCAGTTGTCTCCCTTTACCAAGTGTTTCTACCAGAGTGTCACCAGCAAAAGCGGCCCGTTCCTGGCTGACTGGTTCCTTCAGACTTGTGGGGGAGGAGAGAACTAGCTGTTCCCGCACTGCAGTGCTGGAGCCTGTGACAAAGGACCCTGGGGACCACCACTGAGGAGGGACGCTGGAGTCAATGCAAGCCAAAAGGTGGTCTATCCGAGCTCTGAGTCTCGCTTTCCTGCAACTCTAACGGAGTTAGTCCCAGCTGTTAGCGATCTGCTTCCTAACTATAAGAAAAGCCTAGGCATAAACATATGCACACACATATACATATTTACATGCACACATGGATACATACTTATATGTGTATATGTATATATAGGCACCATGGAGAGGTACAGAGCTGTGCAGAATTCAGCATATCTCAGCTTTTCTGTTCCAGCCATGTACAGCAGAAGGATTTTATTGGATTTTTTTTTTTATAATTTTTTTTTTTACCTTGCTGTTGTAGACAGGAGGGGTCTGGGGGAGGGGAAGGATGCCCAGAGGCTACTTCATAAAGCTGTAGTGTTGCTGCCATCTAGTGAGGTGCCTCCGCCTGGGGACACCCACACCCCCACCCAGTCACTCTTGGGAAGGGTAGGTCTTGGCCGCCTGCCCCGAAATGAAGTAGCAGGGATTAACGAGGCGCCTCTGCACGCTTTCAGCCTGGGGCTGGGTGGGAGAAAGGGGGTCCTCTGCGTTTGCTTTCCCCAGGTAACACGTAAAGCACCGTGCCCCTCAGAAATGGAACAGGCAGTTTTACAGCTCAGCCATCCCTCATGGTACATAGCGAAAGTGCTTGTTTCCCCTAGGGAGGCCTACAGTTCAGCCAGCTTACAGCCTCCACAAAAGCAGTTTATAGGATGGTTCAGAGAGGCTGTAGCACAACCTGCTAATGCCTGAACATTATCACTTTGAGGAAAAAGCACAATATATACATATGTGGCTCTACATGAAGTCACCTGTCCAGGCTATACTAGCGATCAAATAATGAACATGACAATAATTTGTGTGCTACATGTGAATTGTCATGGAAGACCCCAACATTTGGGAGGACAGTCTGCAGTCTGACAAAGGGAGCAATCCAATGCAGCTTCTCTCCACCAAGCTCTTTGGCAGGAGAAAGGGAGCCTTCCCGCACGCAACACAGCTCTCTTTCCCAACCCACAGCCAGTTCCTACAGATTTAGATCACTCCACGTTAGGCAGGAGTAAAAACCAGAACCTGAGACAATGAACTGCAAAGAGCACAGAGCCACCACCTTTACCTGCCAAAAGTCACGCGATTCATATCTTATCCCAACATTGGAGGAACAGACTGTCCCAGGACAGAGGCACCAGTCTTGGAGGGGCTCCATGTCACATCACACAAGAAGGATGCACTCTTGCGAAGCCATCCCATCTACACCACCTCCTTGTAGTCCGTCTCCCCTTCCCCAAGCCGCCTCCCTGACTCATGTTGTGCTTCAGAGGTAGACAGGAGAGTTTAGAAAGTAGTCCAAATATACACATGTAGGAAAGGGAAGGAATGAATGACCGCGCAGTGTGTTAAGTTAGGAAGGAGGTTAGTTTTAAAGCTACTGAGTTAAAGCATGAGAGGAAAGTGAGAGACTGGGGCATTTGAAGCGCTTGCTCAGGAGTTCTGCTTCAACCCCCGGCACATCAAAGCAGTTCCTCTACTGGGAGCCAAAGACACATGGTTATTCTGAGATGCAGACATAGGGCGTATTTTTCTACATGTGTTGGAAGTCCTAAAGATGATACTGATAAACTTGGTTTGCTAAAAGATCTGAGAATTGATGGAAAAAGAAAGCACCTCAAGTGGTTTCTTATTTATTAGCTATGGCTCATCAGCTTGGAGACTTAAAAAGCCAGCTCTTCAGGACTTTCTGTAACCTGGATCAGAGCTGAGCCATTCAGCAGTCTTTACTTCTTGCTTCATGGATTCCCCACTGACTGACTTGAATGCTTATAGGTCTGAACCATGCAGAAATGGCTAGTTTAGAAAATCTTTTGGTTTGCACTGGGATAATGGGTCTTCTAAGAAAATACTCTTTTTCTGTTTCATTGCTTTTTTCTCAGGCTCATCTATGTTCTGGGAATGAGTGTTCTTACACTGCCAAAGTTTTTAATGAAAATATATGCATTCACGCTTGTGCTCTGATCCTGCAACAGCTTACAAAGGTTTAGCTTCATGCCTTTAGCCTAGCACATTTTAACGTGATGGCAAGGCTAAACAGGTATATAGATCTTTGCAGAACCTGAGACTGCACTCTGTAAGTCAAGGATCTAAGGCAGTAGATTGCTACAGTATTTTAGAAAGATATCTGAGCGCACCACATTTGGTTGACTACCTTCTAACCAATGAAAGCGTCTGCAAATCGTGGTGTTTTCACAGACAGTTATCAGCACTTTCCTCGGGAAGGATATAATAAGAATTGATAGTCTAATATTCAGGTTTCCCCTAAATCAATCAATCAATCAAACTACAGTCTCCATTCTATCCAACACGACTAAGAAATCACCCTCCCTCTCCGAATAACAAACTATAGATGCTAAGCACTTGAAGCAAACTATTTCCAAACCCTTACCAGGCTAAAAATCATATGCTGAGTACAGATGGCACTCACCCAGAGGAGAATAAAACAGCCTCCAAAACCTGGACTGAGTTGTGATTTTGTTAAAAAGCAAGAAACAGGAGCAGCTTTCAGAGCAAAAAGTGGAGGCAGTTCTCTTCTCCGACCTCTGGAACAGGTGACCCCAAATTACAGATTAAATTTAAACAGATACTTTGTCCTTGAAATAACGATGAGGGTTGCATCACGCTCTCTTGTAGCAGAACTGTCGCTAGGCAGAGGGTGAACAAGTGGGGTGCTGGAGTGAGTGAAGGAGGAAATTTGTTTCTAGAAGGGTGAGACTTCAGACAGCAATGGCTGATTTCCATCCGCGCTGTGAGGAATCCGGCGTGGCAAAGCAAAGGATCTGGTCAAACCTCAGTGAGAAAAGCAACCTAGATGCACATTAGGCTTGCTAGGGGCCTTCACTGGTGTTCTTCCCTCCTTTCCCTTTCCCACAGAGCTGTACTCACATCAAGCCACAAGCTGTTCTGCGCCCAGTTTACGACCTATAAAAGAGCCACAAACAACACACATCTTGCACAGGAGAGGCAGGGGATTTAATTCACCACTATGAAGAATTTCTGCCTGAATACTAAGCACCAAAAGGTTAACTCTGAAGTCTGTCAAGATACCGCTGCTGTTTGCTGTGCCACACAAAGCAATAGCACTTCTGTTAATCTTTGCCACGGGAGGGTACTATTAGAGTTTATAACATTATGACCAAGTCTTTCCTGTTTTCTAAAAAGGAGAGCCAAAAAAACAGAGGAAAAGAGAAAGGTAGGACAGAGAAAAGAATAAACCAAATGAAAGGAAAAAACCCACACAGCTAAGAACCTTCTTATCCTGCTCTATCTGTTCTCCCCTCTAGATACCCCTATGGAGCTATTTTAGTAAGGTTGGCTATTTATTATATTGTAAGCTCTGCCGCTTGATTTATTGGGCCTTGGTTGCCTCAAGGAGTGAGAAAGTGCCTCTCCCTTCTTGGCTCAGAAGAGAAGAAAGTTTTATTACCTTCTCCGTGGTGCACCCCGGCCCGTTCTTAGGGATGCTATTTCTGGCGCAGGCTGATTGAGAAGTGCTGCCGTCCCCCATATGCCTGCCAGTTTGATACTTTTGGACTTTCTAAACAACTCGCTGCTCTTCCTGCCAACTCCCCATTGCTTTCTAAACCTTTTTAATCCTGAAGAATGCAAACTAATCTACTGAGAGAAGAGAAAGAAGCCGGTCCTGGGAAGCAGAGCTGGAAATGTCAGAGTGGTAGAAATGATAAATGTACCTTCTAGGGAAAGAGAGCCAATACGGAAGGGGGGCCTTTAGAAGACGCCGCTAGCGCTGTGGCCTGTTAATGTTATCTACTGTAAAGAAACACGTAGTATATTATAAAGCAGAACCGTGTAATATCTTAAAGAAAAGAATGGTTTGGAGGTAAGCACAAAGCGTGCTTAATCAAGTGGAATAAAGCAGTGGTGCAGTGGTCCCTGAGGGAGATTTGAACTACTTCGACCTAGGTATGGCTAATAAAAGTTTGCAATTCAAAAGAATTTCCAAAAGCCTTTATTATTATTTCTCTGTCACGCCTGATCTTTTCAATGGAAAGGTCAAAGAGCCAGTTGTGCGCTAACCTGAGTGTTTTATTTTCCACAGAGCACTCTACGTGTTCAGAGAATATCAGTGCCCTGAAACACCCCCTCTTGCTGCTTCTTGCTTTCTACACTGTATAATCACATTTCAGCAGGCCTCCGCATTCCAGAAAGAAAGAGAGAAAGTTTCTCTTCTGACTGCAACACCATAAAACTATAGACTCCAGATTTTGAACTGAGTGTCCTTTCATGTTACTGTATTTTCTTACATCCACAATATTGACATTAAAAGTCATGTCCTCTTTCATTTCTCACAGTCACATTTCTTTGCAGTAACAAGCTACCTTCAGTCAAGTAACCAGGTGTCTGAAGGTAAGGTTTTCCATCTAGGTGGCAGGTAGTAAAATGCAAATGTGATTTACTTTCAAGCATCCAGCACTACTAGTCAGAAGTCCAGTTAGAAAAAAACTGATCTGTAATACATAGTGGGGACAACAGTTCTGAGGGTTTCTCAACTATACCTTCCCAGGTGCCCGGTGGTCTTCAACCATTACTCTAACATAGCGAAGGCAGCAACGTTCCCTTCAGACTCAGACATTTCCCATTGCCTGTGCCTGGCTGGAACTGGCTGCTCAGCACCCTTCTGCCCTGAACACACCTGTCCCCCACCCCAGCATGGTTCCTCCCCAATGTACAGCCGACCTGCCCACCTCAGCTTCTGTCTCTTGCTGCCATTCTGCGTATCTTCTGAAAAAAAAAATAAATTAAAAAAATAAAAAAAAAAAGATCACACCTCATCTCTCAAGCCTTATTTATACAGGCAAGACTGTCAGAAATCGGAAACTGAGTTTTTAAAAACTTCACTTGAAGGGCTCACAGAAGGCGTGCAGCATGTACAAAACCTACTCCTCATTTGAATGTAATTGGGGCGACGTTAAGACTGCCTAAATATCACTGAAGTTTCATTGCTGTTCCAAGACGCCAGCGGCATCTGACTGGTAAAAGCCAGAAGTTCAAGGTTACGAGCAGGAATTAAGCTGTTCAACGCTGACCATAAGGCAGTCTGACGCTATTTTTTTTTTTATTCCTGTTGTACAGTAGAAGAATGGATTAGATACTGACATTTCAACATAATTATCCTCAAAAATAACTTAGGAGATGCATCACCAAGAAAATAAGACTGTTTCTTTTTAGTGCAAGATTCACCACTTCTTTAGCTTCACGGATAACACACCAGCAAAGAGCAAAACTGGGCCCTCGCCCAGCTTCTTTGTTCTTACTAAAGGGCAAGACTGAGCAGAAATATAAAGACATCAACAATGACAATCTATAAATAGCTCAGATGACATCCTGAGTTAGCCTTAAAATGGAATTTATCTGTATTTTCTTTGACATTTGACAACATATATTCCAGTAAAACACAGAGGCTCCCTGCTAGGAAGTATCTGCTTATGAGAATAACTTCTAGAAGAAAATGAAGAGAAAAATATTAAGGAATAAGAAACTAATTACAAGCTTCTTGCCATCCATGTCCATCAAAATGTTCACTCGCACTCTTCTCCGTGACAGATTACTTCTGATGCAAAATCTGGAAGACTGCCATTCAAAGCTCCTGTACAAATTGAAATAAAGTCCAAAGACCGAATTTCAGTGACCTGCCATTTTATACGCCCTAAACAGGGCTACCTATCTGCCTGCTCTGTGTGGTGCAGGACTATCCGCACAGTGGCCAGCTGGCCTGGAAGGAGTTTGACGCTGGCGCAAAAGCAGCAGTGCTGCTTACTGTTGCGAATATTGGTAGTTCAGCTGCATTAAGCTGAAACTCACTGGATTCATTAGAACGCCAAAGTGTATAGTACAAAACAGAACTCTGCGTTCCCCGCCTGTAAGATTAATAAACACTGTGAAGCGGCACTGGGCATCACAGGTTGACTAAGGAAGCACAGTACAGAGAAGGAAGCAACTCAGGGGAAAAACAATCACAGAACAAGAAAGAAAAGAATTTAGCCTGATCCAAACGATTGCCAGAACCATCCCTCTTGCAAAGCGTCCAACATGCACTCGTCCTACTTATACACCCAAACAGTGGGACTTGGCTGGTCTTTCAGTCTGAAGCTGCCTTTCAGCACACCAGTGAATTTTACCCATGCACCCAGTAACACAGGACCTGCTGAAACTAACTTGAACCTCCAAGGGTTAAAAGAGGCACGCACAGTTTTACTGCAGGCACGGCAGTGAACACAGGAACAAAACCTGGAGGTGTATAGCACTCGGCTCAGTTGTCAGCTCCATCACTGGCACGTAACGTCACCCCAGGGACATCCTCCCTGTTCACCCATCCTTCCTGATTTAGGAGCACCAGTTTTTCAAAGGCAGATTGTCTCCTCCCACTTCTGGCACCGTGCAGCTCTGATATCAGGGGACTGATGTGATACAAATAACAACAACCGAGGTACATACCATCGCTCTGCAAGGCAATGTCCAAATCTCTTGAGGTTAGGAAGACTCCTCCCTCAGACAGGCAGCACGCTCTTAATTTGCATCCTATTGCTGTGAAACACACTTTTACTTTGCAAAAAGAAAATATACCTTCAGCAAATCTAGAGATATCAGACTGTCATTCAGAGGAAGCAGGTGTGTTACGGGGTGTCTTGAGACAACTTTCTCCAGCAGTGCTTGCCAGAGGAATCCCTAAGTGAGGGACAGGGAAAAAAAGAGCTCCTCCATAGGTAACCTTTTCAAAGGGCATCCTGGCAGTGAGCAGTCATTTGACTTTTGGAGATCTCTGGGTCCCACAGCCAAAATCCCTCTGCTCATTCTTCCCAGACAGAGAACTCAGAAACGTAAAAGAGCACTTTCATTATAAAAAATACGGGTAAAAACCTGGTTTTAATTCTTACTGAAGACAGTGGTAAAAATCCCCTCAACTTCTTACAGGCATTTTGAAGTTGCAGCTTTTTTTTTTAAGTTTACGAATTTTTTTCAAACTTTTCTTTCTGAAAAGTAGGTTTGAAAATGTCTATGAAAATTTCCTATGTCAGTGCAATGGCCACAATTACTTGTGTACTGAATAATACGTACAGTAATTTGTTATTACACGACAGTGAGTTACCCTCACTATTTCCTCCCCTCCTAAAGGTCACAGGGTATGAAGTTTGGAGACAAAACTTTCGTTTTCATTGTCATGTTATTTCCATGCTGGTCTCCTGGGCCCATTTGGGCTCTGAATTTCGAAATCGAAATCATTATCTCTCTGCCCATACACCCTATATGATTTGAGACAGATTCCAGAGTCCCTGATATTTTTTTACGCTACTTCTATAGTGGAACTGCAGAAGAGTGTTTCTCAGCCCATCTGTCCTCTTTTGTCCAGATTAATACACTGAAGCCACAACTAGCACAGCCCCTTTCCCAGCTTTAGACAGTGTCATATTAGGTGGCTAGAAAATCCATATCACTCCTCATCACTATGACAGGAGAAATTTAGACTCAAAGAGGTAGTCTGCTGCATATCTGTGGTAAGACTTACACCTCATCAGGATTAGGACATTGAATATTCTTTACCTATGAATTCACTTTATCCTTCACTCACTGAGCTCTACAAGTGCTTTCTCTCTTATTAATAGTTATTAATTATCTTTGAAGCAAATGTTCCTTTAATTTCACCTTTATTTCCATTGTAATCACTATGTACAACAACAGCCTCTTATTTTTTCATGCTTGGTACACATATACTGGAAAATGGGTTTATCTACAGAGTCATGCAGACTATCACAATTTATAACAGTGTGTTTAATTCTTTGGAACCAAACGGAGCACTAACTGCCTTGAGCTGTTTGGTGGGAAATTAGATTTGTGCTAAAGAGCTTAATGCTCCGGCGACTGCAGAATAAACTAGACGTGGCAATTTTATGAGTTTCAGAATTTCAGAATGACTATATTTTTATCACTACCATGAAGCTTGGATGTCATTATGTAAGATTTTTTTTTCTACATAACATTGTCCCACCATTAAATTAAACAAATATATGGGGGTTACAAAACATCTCTAACTTTAAACACATTATGCTTAAAATAGGGAATGAAAGAAAAAAAGACTATTTGGAAAGAAAAAAAGACTATTTGGGAGGAGTTTTATTTAGATCTCACCTTTTAGATAAAACTACGTCAGTAAATGTGAAGTGCTTTCAGATGGGCAAGCTAGAAATAAAAAATAAATTGAAAACACAGAAAAACACTTCTATCTTACTCCTTTTCCAAACTGCAGTGGAAGGACAGATCTTTTAAATCCATTCTTTCCTGACACTACCCAGGTCACATCAGAGAAGGGGAAAGAGACAAAGAAAATATGCTAAAATTATTTGTGCCCAACTATTTAAATGGGCATCCCAACCGACACCACACTATTTCTGAATAACAACCACTCCCGTATGGACAAGAGTTCCGTATTTAAATTCCCAAATGTTGTTAATATAATATGATAATGCAACTCAATGAGCTATTTCAGCAAGATTGGATATTAGCAAATCTTTTAGTGCGTGATGAAGTGTTATGAAATTTCATTAAACATATCTTTTTTGCCTCAATAAATGTATTTACAATAGAAAGACAACAGAAATTGTTAATGAGATGATGAAGCTTTTGGAGCAGTCATTACACAGCTGAAAAGCTGTGATTGTCACACAGTGTTTCCAAGGCAGGTCTCTGCAAGCGAGATCCATACTGCAGTGTTCTAGGTCAAATTCACTGTTGATTCTACCTCTTGCCCTTCTCAGAACTGATAATTTTCTCATCCTTAGAAATGCTGTGGAAAGATAAAATACACAATGGAGGAATCTGCATTTGCAACTAACTCAGTGTGACTGCTGAATTATGAAAATATAGCAACCCATCTTTGCATCTTTGTGCTGAAAGTACCAGAGTTTGAATATTTCTGCATTGCTTTAGTCGGATGAACAGGCAAGTGAAGCTTGACCCATCTGTCCAGTTGCTGTTGCCAGATATTATCCTTCCTATGGCTCAAAAAAAAAAAAAAAAAAAGGAAAAAATGGGAGAAATTACTTCCAAAAATGTGTTAATTATTTTTTTTAGTGGAATTATAGAAAAAGCTACTTGATCAGGTCTTTTTTTAATGTTATAGCAATGAGTAAAATAAAAATTACTGCAAAGGCTTTACAAAGTCCTCATAGGACTTTCTACATTTTAGACTCCTTGCCAATTAACATGTTTTCAAATAACTGAAGCTTTTAATAAGATTAGCTGTAATTGGGATTCATGTCATAAAGCAGAATTAGACTTGAGCCTGCTGTGACAGGGAACTAGGAAGAACTGGGACAGAAAGACAAAAGTAAGAGTAAGCTATCTCATACATTATAGTTAAATGAATAGACCTGGAGATCCATAGAAACCTGAAAATCTAAATAACAATGAGAAAAAACAAGTCCTAGTACAGTTTCAAAAAATATATATATACACCATAAAAATGTGAGGCTGTACAAACCTGGACTTCTAACTCAGTGCCTTTCTTAGAAAGAGATACGAAGAGCCAAATGCCGTCCTCAAGCAAGGTGACTAGTTACACAGACTAATATACTAAAGCTTTAATAAGGGTTATTGGCAAGTAATTACCTCCATTAGTACTGCTACACTTACTTCATTGTAAATTGTTCTTAAATGGTGCCCGTTCCTGCCAGATGCATATCTAGTAGGGCAAGATATCTAGTAGGTTTTCATAAAGCCAATTGTAAATTTTGGGCAAGGTAGACACAGTCTATTGAAAAGCAGAAACATTTAATGAAACCGAGAACAGTACCTGTACTGTGTGTGTAGATTGAAATCTTCAACCCATCCAAGTTGTTGAGCAGCCAGGAGTCAAAACAGATGAAAAGGATTTCATTCTGCAGTGTACAATGGAAGTAATTTCTTCCCTGCAACCAGTAAGTCTCCAAAGGTTTTCATTAACTTCTCTTTGCTGCTGATAAGACCTAGAAGAAGAAAACTTGTCCAGCTACTCGTAAAACAGTTGGGCTGTCTTTAAGGTTGTTTGTTATTATTACTTTTATTGTTGTTGTAGTTATTACTATTTTAAGCATATGATTATTTTTAGCGTGTTAATTAGTACAAAATATTATTTAACAAATGAATATTATACATCACAGTATTTGGGTAAAATTGAATAATCACATTACTAAAACATGATTGGGAAGTAGCACAATCCCTAGATAAATATAAATTTAAATAAACAAAGTTTGTCAATATATCTTGAATTTCAATGTTTGGAAGGGCAAGTGGGAAGAACAGACATCTGCACAGCTGCAGCTACCACCACCCAATATGAATCATTCTTGTTTGAATTCTGACACCCTTTCTGTGGTTTTAGCACTTCGGTGAATCTCTCTGACATCAGTAATACTTCCCATTAAGCAGCATACCGTCCAGTTAAAAAGACTATGGAAGAACAATTTCCACCAACAGAGGAAAAAAAACCAAAAACAACACAACTGCATCAGTCATTGTAAGTCTTCATGGGGACTATTTTAGTGACATTAAGCAAGTCTGCAGAGTTGGACAACAGCAAAAATTCATAATATCCAATACAAATAATTTTTCATTTTGGAAATTTAGGTTTTTTAGATCTCTATGCATATGTAGTTCTAAGTAGTTTTTAAATTAATAAACATATATATTGTACACAATGTTTTCTATGTAGCTTTAAGTCAGGCTGGGTTTTACAGGTATCTCCGGATTAGATTTCACTGTTTCTATGGCACTTCAGTAAATCTACCTTTTTAAATAGTTTGAATAAAAGGCCTTTGCTATGGGCATCTTCAAGGTGAAGTACACTAAGATGACCATCTTTTTGTCTTATGTTTCTCTGACCCCAGATTAGTGCAATAGTACATGGCAGTTCCCTCTAAGGAGAAGAATTAGAGAAAGAACCACTGGCCACCCGTCACAAGTGTCTCACTCGGGTATTGCTAGGAAAAGTCCAAAATAAGAAAAAACTCAGAGACCTAGATTTTAGTGGAAACTTTTTCATTTTTTTAATCTCAGAAGGAATTATCTGCTCCACGTAGTTTTTTTATACCATGGGAACCATCTGGATTGCTGTGGTTTTATACCATCTGTATGTGATCATTGAAAGAAGCACAGAAGTCCACCAGCCCAAATATTGTGCACTTCTGGAGCCCTCCTGAAAGAATGAACTCAGCTAAAGAAATAGCTGAGACTTAAGATCACGCCCCATGGTCCAGTCCTGAAGACAGCAAAAGCACAACTACATCAATTTGAGAGATAAATAAATGCCTGGTAGGTATAGAAAAATGTAGAGATATTGAGGATATTTTCTTGATATTGTTTACAAAGGCTCCTAGGAGGATTTGAGACACTGCTAAGTGCACCAGATCTCAGCTGGAAAGGAACAGCCAATGCAATATCTTTGTGCAGAAGTAGCACATCCACGTCGGAACAGCTTTACAGGCCAAAATCTTTGACATAGAAGACCTGACATATGCACTACATGAATTTCAGGTGAAGTAGATATCAACTCTGGTCTGGTCTTGTGTATTGAAAACCCACTGAAGCTCAACTTACTGGTGAAGCTCATGGAAAGATTGACCCTCTGGGTCTGCTCCCTGACCCAAACCCCAGCACACAGCAAGGTGGGCAGCTGGGAGATTCACTTCAAAAGCACAGCCAGGGCAAAGTAAGCAACTGCTAACGTGAACACACCTAATTTGCTCCGGCACTTCAGTAGCTCCTACTTGATCACTCCTCTGTGATCATAGAAAGATGAATGCCTTTGTGACTTCATCCCTGAATCTCAGTCTGTCCTTCCAAATTCAAAGGAAAAGTACATTTTTAGGTATCCTTTCAGGTTACTTTCTAGGTAATGCCAGAGTGTGCACATACTATATAGGTCATGGCATGAAACACGAAGAAACAAGGATTTCATGAGCTGCCATGAGGTCAGTCCTGCAAGAAACTGCATAAACATTTGTTTTAAATCATTTCTGTAACAACAACAACAACAACAACAACAAAAACAAAAAAAGAGAGGGAAGTACATGATTTCAATAAATATTGAACAAAAATTGCTATTTTCCTCATCAGTTACGCTTAATGGCTAATTCTGAACATCCTACATGCCAAAACCTTAAGCAAACAAAAGCAACATATATGGGGGCAGCATACAAAACACTTTATCTGGAGAATAGAGAGGGATTTGGGTAGTATTCAGAGAAAACTTTTTTCCCTTGTTTCTTCGACTATCTTTTTTCCAGAAAAGAGAGGGCAGTCATTTCTAACTCCCTCAGAAGAAATCTGGCTGTCTTAACAGTCAGGGCTATACTTAAAAACATATGTAAATACCTATGGATAGACAAGAGTGCCTGCAATAAGTCATTTAACTCACGTGCATGTGAGCAGCCCAACTCAGGAGGCACTTTTGGGGACTCTCCCGGAGTCTTAAACGCTTTTTTAAGTTATTGGTTACTTGGATCACGAGTGCTGCAGTCCGTCTGTTCTGGAGAAAAGAATCCCTGGAGAGAAAACACCATTTTGATTAATTTCCCCGTTAATCACAGCACTTCGGAATGCATGGGGCCTGTCACGCACAAATAAACAGGGACAAGGTTCTCCTTGGGGAGCACACCACCTACTCAGCACTCCTTCAGTCTTCAGTCCTCTGTTTAGGAGATGTTGTGTCTGGGCAGCAGTTCCTGCTGGACTGGCTTCACTTCAACCAGTGCTTACTGAAACAGCCTTCACACTTGTCTAGGAACCAAATGGGTTTGACCACACACCTTCAAGGAAGAAACTTGGCTTTAACATTTTTTTCTTCTCTCCTTTATTTATAATCCAGAATCTCTGGCTCCTTATGGACAAAGGAGAATATATATAACTGCATTCAATTTATGAGATGTGTTTGAGTATTAATCATTTCATACATGTCAAAACACATTTTGGAAGCTGGCCAAAACCATATATAAATCTCAATATTTTTAAAGGGAAACAGCAGCAAACTACTAAACACAGTACTACGGCAACACGCTTCTCACGTATTTCTTCCTCAAGATCCTGATTTTAATTCAGGTTATCAATAAAAAAGCACTACCAAAATGGCTTTGAAATTTTAATTTCCTTTTGAAATAAAGGTCTCTTCTAGACAGATCTGATGTTGCTTGCCTCTCAACACTCCCTACTTTCATTATACAGTTTTTTCTTACAGCTGCTAAATCTTATTTTCACAAGAGAAAAAAAAAAAAGCAATTTTGCACCTCTAATCATCAAAGCAGCATAATTTAAGCCTTTATTGTGTCAGTCATGAATTGTCTTTCTTGTGAGCTCACAATGTCATAATATTCTTTTTGATTAATGAGGAACCTACAATTACAGGGTAGGAACCATCATGCTGTACTGCAAATCTTGTCTAAAGGCAAAAATTACAGTTAATGCTAATGCATTACCAAAGAGTTAGGGGTGGAATTATTACTGTCAGCAAATCGAAAGGGTCTGCACCCACTAGACTGACAGCTTTTCTGGAATGCAGTTCTGGGCGGCCAATGAATGTGGGACCTCACGAATTCCCGCTCCCGCTTTTGGCGCGTTTGATGCCCTTGCACACATTATCTGGAATACCGCTGCCCACCTAGGAGGCTGACAGATGGGGAAAGCAGCTTTCGAGTGCGAAACAACAGGGGCCTATCGAAGCTAGTCTCACTAAATGGAAATCTATCACACCATTAATAACCAGTTTCAGGCTTCACAGTACAATCAGCCTCCATCACAGCTTAGCAGTAACGAAGGGCAAGACACAGAGAAGCAGGCAGAGGACTTCATCTTACAAAAACAGTCTTGAAAGGCAAAACCAGATCAAATCAATTCTTGTATTGTTACAGGCCATTTACCCCCTTGTTAGTTGCTACCAATGCATTTTCCCAAATGTAATCACCAAAAAAAAGCAATTTCACAAACCAGTATAACTTGTGGTACAACCAAGTTACTTGTCTTGTATCCATGTGTCTGTGTACTGATCCCTGCTGTAGAAGCACTGGGATATTTTCTAGAAGTGTCTCTGTGACTTACATAACTCAATCCCGTGACTAAAAGAGAGAGGGACCTGGAAATTTTACATGTTGTTGAAGTACTTTTCAGATTTTGCTCTCAGCAATTTTAGAGAGAGTACTCTAAGCTTTCTACTGTTTATTATTTTTCCACATCACTCAGTAGTATGAGTATAGACTAAAGATCAAAACCGTCGGACTTGAAATCTGAAAACCAATTTTTCCTTTTAAAAAAATAAATACTCAGTATGGGAATGATTAAATAAGGAGCGGCACAATTGATATCAAAACCAAAGCCTCTTTGATGCTGCACATTTAGAACACACTATCATCTTCCTCGAGTCCTCCTCTTTTGTCACATCTCCTCATTTAATTTCACTCTGGTAGGATGTCTCGTGTTTGAACAACTCACATGGGGAGGCTCATTCCAACTTCCAATATGTCAATGCCATTAACTGAACACATGTTTTGCAGTGGAAGAGATGGGCTGATGTAGCAGCTCACTCACTATTCAGCAGACAGATGTCCAGCTGAAAGCCATTAACCCAGAGAAAACAAATGACTGCTCTCAGGCTTTGTGCCTCCAAGTTTATGCAGCCTGTAAGAAAAATCACCTAGCCTCCCACTGTAGTTCCCATCCACATGAAGACCTTTCTTTATAAAAAAGAATTCCCTTGAAATTAACAGATTATTTCAAATAACATTTCCCTTAACTTGGGAAAGCAACATAGATGTAGGGAAATGGTTCCAGAAGCCAGGAGAAAACAAAAGCAAATAATAGCTTATAGTGTAAGAAAATATTACACCATTTTCTACTACCTAAGCAGCTTCAAGCAGTGGGGAGATAGAGAAGGAACAAAAACATTTTGGCCTACCACAAGGCCTTGAAGTTCTGGTTAAAAGTAAGAGTCTGTGGTAAGCAGGAGTTCAGGAGACTACCTGATTCAGTAGCATTTCACAGTTTTAACGTCTGTGACAGTTTTAATATCAGGGACAATATTTTAAGGACATTTAGTAATCTAATAATGTTCCGAATCAAATATCAAGTTACCTAGGCAAATATAGGATTTCACTTTGCAATATGCTGATGTTGTCCACCTCAGTGAGAGTTTAGCAGCTAACTTTACTGGTCCTAAGATTATGACGGACTGGTCCATTTTACATGGCAAACTTACCAGAAGAGAAGTTCACACTAGAAGCTCCCAATAACTCAACACATTCCATGCAACATATGAATCCTATATATGGTGAAGTAGTAATAGATTTTTCTATTGGATTTCTTTCATCAGGAGCAGTTTCATGCAAATGACAGTTGGGAAGGTGAATAATCATCTACGTTCCTTTATGTCATGTGGTAATACAAAGAATGGCTTTGAAAAGGTAAATTGATACTTTGATTTTTCAAAACTCTTCACACATATTTCTTTCAGAACAAAAAAAGTCAGAGAGAAAGAAGGTATTTGAAGAGCAGGAATGAACATATGGGCTTCATAGTGAGTGAGGCTTGTAGACTTTATTTCATAGCCTCGGTTCGGGTAACTGGTAGTAGTGAACGTTTAGAGAAAAGTGTAAGAAAAGGAACATGACTACTAAACATCTGTGTGCCCACTTGTCCTTTAAATTTTGCTAATCAACAGGTTTCCTGAGCCAAAAGTTGGATATTCAGGGCAATGATCAGCAGCTGCTGATGTGAGTCTCAATGAATTTGTCTGTCCTCTTTCTGAATGCAATTTGTGGAAGGATTCGTGCAGCAAAAACAATAAGCTAGGAGTCTACATTTTGGGGCAGATCATCAGCAAATGCCAATCACCACAACTTCATTGAATCCAGTACTGCCTTCCAGTGTCTCACCAGCCAAGCACCTAACATTTATTTTTTAAATTTCAGATGGCTTTGGAACAGAAGACACAGATGAGGTGTCCCTTCCCTATCAGTAACACTTCTGTACTGAGACTACCTTTGACAACTTTCATTGACACAAAACTATTGACTTTGGGAAAAAGCACTAGGTACCACAACCTTGGGAAATACAGCCTTACTCCCAGCATAAGCTAAAGCGACAACACAGACTCCTACATCTTCTGTTAATCCAGTTGTCATTTGCATCTAGGAATCAGCAGTCCAAGCATTACAATGGACTTCCAAAACCATATCTAGAGGTACTCTCAGAAGCCAATTTTCAGCTAAGATTGGCTTCCTGTGTGCACTGATGTCAGTGGAAATTCCCTGTTATTTGGGATAGAGCAGACCTGCAGTGGGTAATAACTCACCTCTGTTTAGTGAGGAGAAGTGATCCATGTCCATCCCGCTCTTGGTCTCTACATTCATTGTCCTCGTTCCATAAAACAGATGTTCATTCTTCTGGGCTGACATGGCATTTCCTCCCATTGCATAAACAACTGAACACAACAGCATGAACTTTTTTCATTTCAGACCCCTGTTATTGCAGACAACCATCTTGAACAATCCCATGCAAAAGTTTATCAAGCTTCATCTTCAAAAAATTTCAACCACCTCATTTCATGATTCTTCTGCAAGCTGTTCCACAACTTTCTGCAGGCTGCTTACTATTCCAGATGGTTAGAAACTGTCTTTTAATTATCAGCCTGAATTTGTTCATGGGATCCATTTGTTCTTCTGCCAGTATTGTTCTGTAGCAACAAATTTTAGTCACTGCTGAGTTGGGTTTGGATCAGCAAGTCATAACCTAAAGATAAAAGGATCATTGTATTGCGTTTGTTTATGAACTAATTCCTCTATAGTTATTTTGATAGCAAATATGCAATGAAGTGCTGAGAAAGATAAATGAATGACATTGGCAATTAAAATGATAACTTACAAAGTTACATGACAATTAACAGGCTTCTTAAATTACAGTTCATGCTTTAAATGATTAATATCTAAATATCTATATATGTATATCTCTATAAGCTAATGATCTACAGCTTGTTAAATACATAAGTATTCTACAAAGTCTTCAGCCAGTAGTAATAGAGTAATTAAAGATTTATCAATAATGTACTTTGAGTTAATTACATAGCAAATGTATTTATTGCAAATATTAACCCGATGAACTGATTTAGCATGTTAAAAGAAGCTTTTTTATTCTGCTCGTCTTCTGTACCACCTGAGCCTTCTGTTGAACATGACCTTCATCCTTTCTGGGAGCCATTGCCGCCTGCTCCTGCTCTTAACCTGGCGCTCACCCGTTTTCATTTTCCACCACAAGAAGCCATCCCTCACTCTGCAGCTGACCTTGTCCTCCCCTCCCAGGCAGTCCCCATTTGCCTTCTTCACCTTTCTGGGCTCCTGATGGATGGGTTCACAGAAAACAGCCAGATAGGGTGTCATGTTAAAGGGGGGGGTAAGGGGAGTCTGATATTCAACTAGCCTGCCAGAGCCCTTCCAAGGACTTTCACTGAAACAGTTTTGCAAAGTTGAAACAACAGGTAATTTATTCAAGTGACAGTTATCACAGATTCGGAATTGCCGTTGATAAATTCACTGTCTACAAAAGTTGAGCTCAAAGTAATAGTTTAGCGCTTTAGTTAACAATGTGTT
>Ga0065711_1036735_pt1 | contig 20651 bp, 17 predicted proteins | sample Hoacrofraction12_FD_59098 | JGI IMG/M metagenome (GOLD analysis project Ga0065711, IMG submission 59098) | Hoatzin crop microbial communities from Cojedes, Venezuela - Epithelial fraction 12 v2 (version 2) | ecosystem: Host-associated > Birds > Digestive system > Esophagus > Crop | place...
GTTCTGCAGGGAACCCAATTTATCCATTATGAATCAGTGTCATGTCTTGCCAGAGGTCTCCTTTTCCTTCCTAGAGCAGCCTTTCTCCATCTAAAGGTATCTTGAAGAGATCTCTTCTTTAATCAGTCAAGCTCTTCTGGTAGCTAGTGGCAATGCAGGATGGATCAGGCCAAGCCATTTCATCCTTTCCTCTCCCCACAACCTTTCTACCTACACCTTCCCATCCTTCCCAGCCAGCAGCATTAGACCTGTGTCTCTTACCTACCTCCCTGGCTCCTTTTATGTAACACCCATTTATCTTCTTTTTTTTCTTCTACACAAGAATGAAAAAAAAAAGGGCTTTTTGTTGCTTTTACAGACAGTAGGTAAAAATAGAGCAGTAAAATTTTGATTGGAACCTGATGGCAAAAGCTTAGGGGGAAGAAAGTAGATGAATCAAAGAAATAAAAATAAAAATCCCCACATCTCATACTTTAAGAAAAAAAAAAAACTATTTAAGTACTAATTAACATACTTCAAAAAATACCCAGACTGCAGCAGTGCTAGGTAGAGCTGTCAGAAAAAGCACTAAACTTATGCTCTTGCCAGTTACAGGAGAATTTAAGTGTCTTTTCAGCACTGCAATTCTGTACGAAAAGGATATTGCTATGGCAACCCTCTCTGTTCGTGACATGTGTGCCACCGTGTCGGAGCGACACGCGGCAACTGCAGACGTGCTCCCAGCCAAACCAAGGATGGACAAACAGCTCCCAACAGCCTGGGACAGCGTTTCAGCTCACGGATTAGCAAATTATTAGCAAATTGTGAGGACCTCAAAGACGACTGTGTTGGTTTAGCCACAAAAAATTGTGTGCAATTAAACAGACTGACATGCAGGGAAGGCTTTGAGATGGACATGATTATTTGCACTTCAGAGAGGCTTTGGTTTGGTTTGGGAGCGAGTGAAATCAATGCAGCGTAAGCACTGCTCGACACAGGCTGTCCTGTGCTTGTTGAGGACACTTTGGACAGGTCTTTCACAGAGGGATCGATCTCTGATGGGAAGGATTTGAGTTACTGCTCCTACAACGCACCAGTCTGCATCAGTGACAACCACTGACTTTGCCTTTAACCATTGGCTTTGACTTTGAAGGCACATCCTGATTTTCAGGCTGTGCAAGGCATCTGCTCCTGGAGAAGCCAACAAGGGAACAGCAGGCACGTGGCATGTCGAAATACTTCAGAGGCCATGGAGAAGTGAATTCTAGGAAGATCTGCTCACCCAGCAGGTCCAAGGCCATACCATTAGGTCAGCCATGAAGAAAGCCACAGCTGAGTTGTTAGCAGGCAGGACAAGCACAGGATGGTGGTGGCAGTGGCCCTGGGGGAGCAGGCGCTAGCTCACAACAGGCTGTGCCACTGAAGGACTTCATCGGGGCCTGACCCTCTTGACAAGTCCACCACTGAGAAGTAATTTCCAATCAGATGCAATATCAACAGTAATTTAAAGAATTAAACAGGGTGGGCAACTGGGAAAACTTGGCTTTGTTAGGGAGAATTTGGTGCTCGTGCTGTTGGAGGTCATGGGATAGTTAATAAAGAAAAAGCAGTTCTTCTTGTCTGATGGATACCCACAAATATGCCAGTGACTGTAAACAAACACTCTGTCCTGGTGAAGGTGCACACAGAGCCCTCAGGAAAAGGGTCACCTGTGAGCAGAAGGGTTGGAGGTTGTCCCAGCTACCCAGATACCTGCCCCTGCTCCCCCGTGAGCTAGAGCTGAGCTTTTGGGTGTCATCTGGTGATTTGGAGACATTTCATACAGGCTGTTCAGTGGTTATTGGGAGTTCACTTGTTGGATATGGTGCACTGGTAGGGCTGGACATTGGTTGCTTTACATGGGAGACCTCCAGCAACTTTGCAAAAGAAAAGACACATACATATATACCCACCTTTTTCAGCTGGGGCCAAGTAAATGGGGGTTTTTGGTCCTTCTCCCATAAGAAATAGGGTAGCAAGCCAGCAAGCAAATCAAGAAAAGGTAGAAAGAATTTCCAAGGATGCTACATGGGATGGCTCAAGTCTGTTTGACAGACATGGATAACCAAAGTACGTGCTGGCAAACACTTTTTTCCAAGGAAAGCATAGGAATATTCTTCCCCAAAAAACACGCTGCATCTTTCTGCCTGCTGCAGAAGACCAAAACAGCTCCTGGGACACCCAGAGGACTCTGATGGCCACCCAAGGTCCAGTGCTGGCTCTGTTTGAGACGTCACACTGCTTTGCCAGGTGCCTGGTACAAGAAGACTCTTAGCTCTTTCCACAAAAGGCTCTTTCCCCCCACACCATGCGCACGTGCCCAGAGCAAGCAGTGCTGCAAAGGGCTGTCATCGCACAAAAGCAAGAGGTGCACAGTCCCCAGACAGGCTTAGATCTGCGAGGAGAGAAGCAGTAGGAGGAATACATTAAGATCACTAAGAATGAATTTCCCTGTTTTACCCACCCATGTAATAAATTATTTATTTTCTGCTCTATGGATGACTATTTGAAAGAAGAAAAACCAACTCTTCTAAAATGAGAATCTGATGAAGTATCTTTTTTCTTGGCTCTGAATCATGGTTACATTCCACAGATGAAGATGTACAGAACTTGCTGGTTTTCAATCTATTATTTTACTGTACTGTGTTCTGACAGTGCAATTACATTTCCCCAGCATCACTTAAAACTTATTACTTTCCCAGGAATTTAATACAGAAAAAGAAAAGGCTCACAACATTTTCATCTCTATATATTGTAGGTTGTTATCAGGACTGGATCTTGTTTTTCTCCAGTTCAAGTAGGACATTTTAGGCAACTCTAGGAACTGAGGAAGCTTTACCAAGAACAAATCTGACACCAACAGTTTAATTGGAAGAGTACTCCACTCCTACCTCTGCAGTAGCAAAAGTCTGTAAAAACTGCCTCAATTTGGCAGTTCCTCACTAGGAAAGAATTTTGGCCCCAGAAGCGAGGAGAAGAGAGAGAAAGGAAACCCTCTGGGTCTAAAGATTGGTACTTGACAATCTGATGATGCAAATACTGTAGAGTTTTTTTATTTTCTGTCAAGAAAGACCAAAATACTTGGTAGCCTTGAAGCACGTTACTAAGTGAAATTGCCATTTTCCAATCAATTCTTTTCCACAGCTGCTCATGGCCAGTCTTTGCCAGCATCATGAACGAGTAGCTTCAAACACTGCTATTTTTACAACGCTTTAAGCGAGATCCATACTACAACTTTCCTTTATCATCTGGTCTTCTGTCTTCATCAGCCAACAAGCAGACATTTGACCATCCCATTTGAAGCTGTTGAGCTCTCTCTAGTAGCCACCCCTCTGGTCTTGCCAGTGCTCAGACGTGTCTTGTCTGCCTTGTGAGCAGTCCCACGAAACCCAAACCATACAGCCGCTGTGTTTGCAGCATCAGGCCCCTGGGGTTGCCGTTTGACATCAATTTTCAGGTCCATGCCTCTACATTCATACTGCACCAACCCAAGAACCGTATCGCATTTCCTACCGTCTCTTACAGAGGAGCCAAAGTTATCTCAGCTTCATGCAGCAGCTCTTATTCTCTCAGATTTTAATTGGGGTGGGGGATGGACTCCAGGGTAAATCAGAAGTAACTCGTTAGAGTTAATTGGCTTAAACTGGGATAAGCCCAGAATCCAGCCTGTTGCCATTTAATCCATATTAGGATCTAAGCAATCAATGCCTCCTGATTCATCTCTAAGAAGTTCTTCACTAATATATGCATCTCGTTTTGTCATCATTTCATCCCTCAGCATTTTCAAGCCATTTATGATTCATTGCTAAACTGACCATTTTTTCTTGTTAACAAAAGACATGGCATTTTAGTTAAACAACTCACAGTCAGCAGCATAATGATAAAAAAAAACACCACACAAAAAAAAATTTGTACAAAATACTGTAAATATTAATATAAATTAACTTGGCATGCAACTTAATTAAATCCTATATTATTGCAAGTTACCCGAGTGTATAAAGACATGTATAAAGGAAAACCGAATGCCATATGTATCGGCTGTTTCCTCTAACCAAACACTACTGTAAATATATAATATGTATAAAAAGATTTTGATTTTACCATTATTTATGCAATAGAAATAAAGGTTTTTTTCTTTTGATGAGGGATGAAGGTTTTTTTTCCTCATTTCGAAGCAGTCATTGATATTTGTTCATGCCCGAGTACAAGAGCAAAAGCTAGATTTGCATAAAATATTAGGACAGAGACCCTTTCTGCCTTCCGAGGGATACATGAACATTTGGGAGTTTTATTTTTCTTTGAAAATAGATTTACATATTTTAAAGCCTGTTACTACAGAAAGAGCTCCTGGCTGAATAGATGCCTTGGCTGTTCAGAGCTGAGATCAATGCTTTGAGAGCGACACAGATGCATCAGACTCGTTAGCATACCAAAGAGGAATTCAACTTCTCCTCTGGAAGTGGAACTCAAAGCCACAACTGGTGTGGTTGGTGGGCACCACACGCGGATCTCAAAGAGAAAGGTCAGACCATGCCATGTGCTCTTTTATGGCACTTGCTTAAAAACTCAAACCCCCCTTTTCTTCTACCTACCAGAGAGTCAGAGCCTGTTTCCCGGAGCTCAGATGGGCTTGGGTCCAGTGCGTTGCTGCTGGGAAGAGGACGCTGACAACAGGTTTAATCCTGTCTTTTCTACTGCCAAGGCTCCATACCACGAGAGCTGCTCCGTGAGGGTAAACTACACTTGTGTGTTCTGAAGAGCAGCTGCTCCCTTAGCAAATCCAGATCTCTTCATTTCACTGTAGACCACGCTCCACGGCTACCAGTCCACCACATCCTGCAAGCCATTTGGCTGAAGAAGATGCAGATGACGTTAATAATTGTCCCCAAAATTGCTTGCAGTGGCGCCTAAATTAAAGCTTAAAAGGAAACAGCTGATGCAGGCAAGTCATCTTCACCCAGGTGGACCCAAGTCACAGGGGTAGGCCTTCTGGGACAACCAGTGCGATCCCCAAAGCTCCCACCATGCCTATACATAGAGTACCACCTCTACCTTGTGCTTGGAAAGGAGCTGTGACTCCCTAGACCTGACCATTGTTGCAAAAATAATATTTCTGATTCCTTCATTTAAACTCTGAAAAAATATGAGTGGTTTTTCCCAGACAATGATATATATGACACTCCATTTCATGGGCTCCCATTATTTATTAATTGCAACCATTTGGACAACAGCCTGGTGTCTCAGATACTGTTCCTTATTCTTGGAACCATCACAACTTTCAGTAAGAGCAACTGTCTATGCAGGGATTACCACTGAAAAGCAAGCAATGCAGGAAACTTATGTTTATAAAATTTGTGATCTAATAGTTTAAAAAAAGATACTGTACACTCTAGTTGACCTCTTACGTTATGTAACTGGGGAGCGTTTTAATGAATGGCCTAGGAATGAACCTGAATTCATTACAAGACTGAATCAAATCTGTTGTAGGAATTCCTATATATTTATCATAGCAATGAATGAGTAATCAAAGAAATTCTCTGCTGGAGAGAGAAACCTGCACCATACAGCTTTCCTTTGAAAACCGAGTTCTCTTGCAAATCATTGCATTCAACATCTGCAATGAAACCACAGGTTTGTGTGCTGTATTTCCACCACCAGAACCACTCAGAAATTGAAATTTGCTGGTGTCATTGCTAGTACACATCCTCTGTGCTTGTTCAGCTCTCATGTTATTTTAATGCTGTCCCTTCAGCAGAGACATACAGGGGGAGGATACCATCAGCCCTCAAAGAGGATCAGCACCGTGCTGGGCAGGTTAGCGGGGTACCATTGGGAAATCTTCACTGCCTGCAGGGAGAAAACAAACTTTGAAAGAGGAAACAACAACACACTTGGACTGAGGCCAAACTACTTTGTCCCACCATAAAGAGCCCATGTACACAACCACTGTTCCAGCTCTACCATAGCTTGTTCAGCTCTCGTTATTTTAATGCTGTCCCTTCAGCAGGGACGTACAGGTGGAGGATACCACCCAAAAGCCCCATCCTTCGCCTGTGCCCCAGCGGGAGATTTTGGTTGCCTGCTGCCGCGGCAGCGGGCACTGCCAATGGGCAGGAATGGCTGCATGGGTCTAACCCAGCTCCCGGGGAGTCGGTGGAAACATTCCCAGACTTCGTGGGATTTGGATTAGGTCATCATACAGCACAGTATTTCACACCCTGGCTCTTTGCTTTGTTTAAATGGAGTCTGGCCAAGGCCTCAAATTCAATTACTGAAATAGAAATACTGAAAAAAATAAAGCTTTCCTTACTCTGAATGAAATTCAGGCATGGCCCCTTCTAAAACCTCTTGCCATCAGTGGGCTCCCGAAGCTCAAAAATCCCAGTCTTTGGTTAAACACAATACTTTCCTCCAGGTAGCCACGCTCTGCCCATGACCCTGCAGGCTGGTTTTGCTGCTACAATCTCACCCACTCAACACACACCGCTTCCTGATTAACATCTATAGAAAGTATTTGCTAATGCAAATCCAGAGGCAGTAATTTATTTGGTACCAGCTAGTTAATCCTGGCAAGGCTTTTCCATGTAAGTATAGACTAATATAATCTTCTTTTAATTGCTTCTTTAAGAGTTTCTCAAAAATCAAAAACATTTTAATTAAAAAATTCACCAAGAGTATCTTCCAGATCTTTTCCCATTTATTCTTCTTCCCACCAAAATTATCAGCACATTTGTTAAGTTCTAAAGAAAGTAATTACAGCAGATGTTGATCGCTGCTGCAGTGTTGAGATTGCTGAATGCTACACATCAGTCTCCCAACTTCTACTTTTTTGCAGCTTTCGGAAACAGAAATTTCCATTCTTGGCCTTTGCTCAGAAGGGAGGCTGTCTATGCAGGAGCTGGGATGCTGTCATGCCAGCTGCTAAAGCTAGGGGAAATTTGGGTGGGTAGAAGGGGGAAGAGAGCAGGAGATACAATTAAGGAACTGCTAGGGATACAGAGATTTGGTCAAGGAACAGCGAGGAATGGGTGAAAGCCATTTCATTTTACCTATAATACCATTTGTAATGAGTAACCATCCTGATCCACCACCATGTCCCCAAAAGGCAAGATGATAAATCCACTAGAAGTGCCACCAGCATATGCAGTGTTGCAACAGTGTGGAAGTATCAGATTGAAGATGCCACGTGCATGCTTGCCACGCTGTAATAAATGTCTTTTAACCCAAATTTCTGTTTCGATTTCCACTTGCCCATAATGAGCTGGCTTTAGAATAAGCTGTCAAAAATAGTTCCCCACATAATGACGAAAGCAGAGATAATCACAGGACGACCATACCTGTCACCACAGAGAGAAATTCAATGCAGCAGTGTAAACGCAGGTTAAGCAACAAGTAGCATGAAGGTGATGGTGCGGGCAAGCAAATTTTCAGCATCCTGCGACTGCTCAGAGACAGGACTGCAAAACTATTCAAGGACCAGGGACTCCCATCTCTGCTTCCAGCAAGAAAAATAGCATCCAGCAGTGCTCCCTTAAATGCTTGCTGATGGTGGAGTACCTCTAGGTCTGAGCTAAAATTACATGCACAGACAGAGAGAAGACCTGGAAGAAGACCATATGAAGTTGTGCAAAAGCTCCAGATCTTCTTTCTCGACATCTCAAGCTAGTTTCACAAAAAATTCAATTCCCTGCCTTCAACCTGTTGTTTTTCAGCCTCTGTCCTGCTGAAGCCATCAAGTCTGATCCTCCAGAAAGGTCCTGCTCCACTGGAGGTGCCAGACAAATCCCCCACAGGCATACGGACAGGCTGGTTTTGACACTTCAGCTAATAATAGTCAAAGTTCACCACATCTTAGAGAGCAGGAGCTGTTTTCTGCAGCGCTGAATTTCACATGCACAGATCCTAGGGCAAAACCACGACTACTGTGAATACGTGGCATTACGGGTCTCGTGCAGGCAGGGAGTGGTGAGGCAGGCAAGGCTTAGCCGGCACCTCGGCCCCAGGCTCTCGGAGGCATCTCAGTCCCCAGGAGAACAAGACTGTGAGTATGGATACTGCTGAACCATTTCTTGATTTGTCAAGTTCCAGCCCGCAGAGCATTTTACAGAAAGTGTTAAAACCTCCTGAAGTGAAGGATTTCAGATGGAGGGGCTGAGAGACCCCAGCGCTGGCAGTATGAACAGTACCACTATAATAAGGGTAATCACTGCATGTTACATGAAAAACCTCTCAAGTGATTGCTGTTTGCAGAGGCTGATTAAACATAAATTAAACTCATCTGCATGTTCAGCAAGATATGTGAATCGAATCGCAAGAGCATGCTTCCCATTGGCTGCGCAGAGCGTTCAGGGAGTTCATCCCATGGCCTGGCACCTCCGCACACACGGGCTGCTCCGCACCTTCTGGACCAGCACCAGCAACCTAGGCATCTGCAAATTATTGAAATTAAAAAGAACATGTTCACTTACATAAAGATGATTTCAGAAAGCGTACGAACAAGCAATTCATTAGCCCCAGGCTGTTGGTGGGGGAAGAATGCAGCTGCCTGTATTGCCACGGCTGCATTACCAGTTACCGCTGCTCATCTTCGTTTCGTTAGACTTCTCTAAACACCTCTGCATCTTGTGTGCCTGGGCCAAGCTCCTGGCCATGCACTGAGTGCCCTATGTGCCCTTGTCATTAAGTAACCAGATAAACTATCAGTGATGAAGGGGCCAACTCTGCATCACCAAGCATCCTGGTTATGATGAAGGAACCATTGTATGAGGCAAGAGAGTGCCTCATTTCTTGATCTGAACTATCATCCAGAGACCCAGGAACTAGTGCCGTCGCCAGCATGCAGTCTGTGGCTGGGGAGCAGCATGGACGTCTCTGGTACAGAAGAGATGGGACAAACTCTGAGCATCCTGCACATGGGAGGTGTTTGGAAAACCTGCCTCCATCAAGGGGGCTCTGTTGACCCTGGGCTGGAGGTAAGACTTGCTAAGTGAAACCAAGGGATAAATGGTCAGAAATGGCAATCACGCACCCCAAGATATGATATTTTTTCTTGTTATTTCTAAGGAAGCCTCTTTGTGTTCAGGAAGGAACCTGGAGACTTTGTGAGCAGACAGATCAAGGAAGGTGTGTGAAGAAGCTAATGACCAAAGCTATCAGATCTGAGGGAGAGGAGATGTTGCTTCTTACCATGTTGTGTGAACTCCTACTGTGCTGGTGCCAATTTTAGTGCCTTCTCTCACTTCAAACCAGAGAGAATCTAGAAGCCTGAAAAATGCTGAAAATGGTAATTGTGTCTTACGGTGAAAGCAAGCTCCAAGTACGAGAAATGGGCTCCAGATTAGGACCTGTCAATACAGTCCTGCCAAAATGAAAGGTATTTGCAAGTGCATAATCCTACTTTAATCCTGAAGACCTTCAAACACCTACTTTGAATACTTATTGTTGCTTAAACTCAATTTCAGAGAGCATTTTTAAATCAATTAACTACTATCCTCTTTATTTGAGACTAATCACAATGCTCACTGCCTCTTGGACAAATTAAACTGACCATTAATTTAAAATGTTTGTCCCCTGTAAAGAGGAAAACCAAGCATCGATTCAGAGGACAGAAGGGAAGAAACAACACAAGAGGGACAACACTGTGCAAAAACTGAACAAAGGTTGAATATACAGATTTGCTGATGCTGGTCTCGGTAACAGGCTCAAAATAAAGGGATAGGTAGCATGTTAGGGGCACTACGAATCCTTGTTATTTCTTGAGAAAGCAGTTACAGTGCTGCCATGACAAATTGCTTCTAAGAATTCAGAGTACGGACTGCTAACCTCTGTCAGGCGGAAAGCTGGAGTTGGGATCACGATTGCAATTATTTCAGTATCTTTAACCAAACCAGAGAGTGAACTTGCATGAATAAAAAGACTCCTTTATGTAGAAGCTGGCAAAGTGAAAACCATTGCTGGCTTTCCAGAAACCCAAAGCAACCTGCGGCAGCCTAGTGTTGCTCCAGCGTTTCTTTAACAGACCTGCTGAACTACTAACCCGGTCTAGCAGAAAGCCCTGTGCTAGCACAAAGGTTGTTATTGCTGCAATTACGCCAACGCCACACTCACAAAGAAGGATTAACATTTAATTCTTTCTAAATTTGGTTTATGAAATATTGACATGCTGGTGCCTTCGCATTAAGCTATAAAGACATCTACATGGTGTGCAGCAGGAGCTCAGTGATGTTTATTTACTTCTCCCTTTCACTAGGTTTGGCTCTGAACACTTGCGCTGAAATTGTTCGAGAATGCCCCAGGCTGAGCTAAGCAGATACCAGCAGGTAGAGCTAACAACCACTGTTAATAAAAATCAATGAAGCGTTCTTACAAGGCAAACTGTTATCCCTTTACAGCTCGCAGTCTCCTCGCTCTGACAAAAGTTGATGATCAACAGATGTAGAACCATCAGCTGGGGGCAGCTCCAATTCCAAAAAGCTGTCTCTTAAACACATCCTTTCGCAGTCCCAGCCATCTGATTTATATATTCACAGACATTTCTTAATACTTTCGGGACACCTTATCTCATTGGCTAAACAAATCCACTTATGTCTGCATCACTTCTAAGTGTGAAATAATGTGTTATTAAAGTTATTGCGACCCTGGTGATAGCAGAACCCTTCCAGTCACGGTGACCTCATTAATGAAAAGCCTTTGTATCGAAATGGTCCAGCTTTGTGAAGGTCTTACTGCATGACAAAGAAGTCTTGGGATAACAGCATCCTCGTGGCCTTCCAAACACGCGCCAGTCCAAGACATGACCTCACCACAAGGCTTTATTGCCTCTTGTCGAAACAATGCCTTCTTCTGTATCCCAGGGAAATTGTTCACTTCTCTGGTATGCTAAGGTAGGGTTGAGCAGCAGAGCTTGCGGCTCACACCTCTGCGCTAATCCAAACCAGGAGCAACCGTCTGCATTTACCGAGCAACTGCAAAAACATGCTTAGAAGTAGTCATCTGCCTTCTTGCTGTCTCTCTGAAAGAAAAATAGGATGAGGAATTACTTTTTCATTGGCATTTGCAGCAGGAATTAGGCTACATACACACCACGTGCACCCAGGAGTAGCAGGTCTGTTGCACAGCAAAGAGAAGAAGCCTCCAGCCAGGAGCACCTTGGAGGCTGCTACAAGCCCCACGCTGTCCCCAGTCCCACTAAACTACAGCCACCAAGGTGGGTTGGTCAAAGCATGGAGGTAGCTGGCATGGGAGACAACTTCCCTGATCTATCCCACCCACACCACAAAGCATCGTTATGTGTGGGTGTTCACCTTAACCACTGGCAGCCGGTTTACACTGCAGAAGTCCACTGGTTATTAGGGAGGCTACAGTGGCAGTGGAGATGTAGGCAGTTTTAATAAGCAGTTAATGAGCTGTTCATCCAAGTTGTGCCTTAGACTCTACTGAGTCACAGCTGCTCATACAGGACAATGAGCTCAGGTGTAGGCATCTGAACTGCAGCCATCCACTTTTAACCACCTGAAGCCTGCCCCTATTTCTTTAGACATTAGGAAAAAATGATAGACAAACTCTTCTCTCTGGTTCTCCCCAGTGTGTATGAATCTGTGAGTGTCCTAGGCACCAAGAAAAATTTTCGTTTAGCAAAAAGCTCCATTTTCTCTTCTCACCACTCACCCACATCCTTCCAGTTCGAGCTGACATCAATAGCGAATGACACCAGATGAGACAGAGCCTGGCCCAAGAGTAAGCTGAAGTATTTCTCTATTTTGGGGGGATCCCCATTTACCTTCTATTATACCCAAGTGTTTCATTTTTCAGAATCCAGTCAATAACTTGATAAGACACTGTTGACCCAAGTTCTTATTTGCACAAATCTTTCACTGAAGGAAGAGGCAGAGCTGACCTAAGCAGTGAATAAAGAATTCATGGTCACCCCGAGTAAAACAAATTCCCGGTGTCTTTTTCCTTTGCAAGACTAAATGAGTGTAAATAGCACAGTCTGCATCTCTTCCAGAGAATGAGAAAAGCATATTCTTTTTATTTGGTTTGGTTTTCCTATTACTCTCTGCATATAGAAGAGCTACCTTAATTAATGCAAGCTTATTATGAAATTAGAGCATCAATATAATTAAAGCATTGATTAAAAAGCCAATAAAGCAACCAGCTAAACCTGTTTTGAAAGAGGAGCAATATGAATACTACTTGATTAAATATTACGAGTCAGTCAATATTTAACCATTCAATTGTATTGACTTAATTTCTACATCGAGCTGGGAATAAGCGTCACTTGGGACCTAATTGTGTTAGTTTTGCTTGCCTTGTTGTTCGCAAGAGTTTGTGTGTTTGTTTGTTTGTTTTGATATTTCCTAAACTTCTGGCAGAGCAGGTCTTCCATCCCAGGGAGCCATACTCCATGCAGATAATTTGTGGGTAATGAGGAGTTCTGTTAATTGTGTTTATCTTTGGAAATTAACTTTGAGGAATCCATCACATCTATAAAAAGCAGTTATTTCTCCTTCAGATAGCCCACATAATAAGTTTGTTAATGAACTTGGGGCAATAGCCTTGCCCCAAATCTGCTGAAGATCACCCTGCTGCTTAGTGAAGAAATTTGCCTCCCTCCTTTCCACATCCATCTAGAGAAACATCGCTGCAACATCCAAAGCAACCTCCAGCTCCTCAGTAACACATGGGGAGGCCACATCTTTGGAGTCACAGCTCACACGGGATGAAGCTGCAGCACAACAGACTCCCAAGGAGGAGTGAGACTCCGCTCTAGAAAGCACTGACCCTCAAAGGGGCTAGCCCAAGGCAGAAGGCACAAGATAAATGGGGAATGCAACTCATACTCCCATATTCAGCATCAAGTGAAACAAGTCAAACTTCTCTGTCACCTGCACAAGAGCAACAAGGAAGTCCTTCCTGAAGGGAGGAAAGAGAGGAGAGAACGTATGTTGAAGGAAAGGGTAAAGAAGGAAGCTCAGAGAATTCAACTCAGATCAGACACCCTCACATCCTCCCACCTGGAGATGAGCAAAAACCCCCATCATCAGAGCAAACTCAGTTTTGGAACTCATCAGCCTCATGTGGCCTTGCTGACCTGCTTCTCTCTGCTCCTCACAGCAGCTCACCACCTTGCTCTTCACACCTGGTGCCTTCTGACCAGGCCAAGCTTCTCCCAGGCCCAGTTACCTCCTGGCTTCTCCTTCACCCCCTGAGCAAACTATCGCAGCCATCTCACATTTGTCCCTTTCTAGCATTTGCACAGGCCTCCCAATTGGTTCCACAGAGCATTTCTGTCCTTTAAAGCTCCAAACTGAACTGCCTGAGCAAATGTGTCCAGCGTAAACGTGCCTATCAACCACCTATTCAGCAGCTGGCAGCTTTGTCAAAGAGGAGGACTTGCCAAATGGCCACAGCCCCAGTGACCGGGCTCAGTCAGCTATCACACAACAGGGGTACCTGGGCTCCATCTGCACTCCAACCACTTCATGGGATCATTTGTCACTCCCCATGGCTTTGATCAGGCATGGGCACTGGAGGTCCCATAGCTTCTCACTCACAAAGTCTTCTCCAGGACAACACGGCCAACATCGCCCCACAAACCTTTCTTTCACACGCTTCACCTACACAACTCCCTCCACAAGAATCAAACACGGGTTCATCCATTTCACAGTTGACACCCCAGTATGAAATGCCCTTCTTTGTTGCCACTCTGAAACTCAAAAGCCCACAAAAATATTGGTCGTGACCACAGGGAAGCCATGAGAACCCCACCACCAAGGAGGCCACTCTGCACCGGGCAGAGCACCAGTACCCCTTCACACGAGGCCAGGCTATCCCCACAGCATTGCCCCTGACCATCACAGAGCACCAGGGAGAGGCCAGGGAGTGCTCAACCAATGGTGCAGTGGGATGCAATCTCTCTGGCTTCCATCTGCTTTCCTCCATGCCAAGGACAGTAGTTGTGCTTCTCTCCAGGAAGAGCTGGCTGTAGTAATGTCAGTGTGATCCCAACACTTTCTGCGCTCTCCCCAGTGTGAACCATTAACACCTGAAGTAACATTTGGGAACATCAGAAAGCCTGGAGGAGGCCACATGCCCAGCCTCTCCCTGCAGGTGTGTAGGGTGAAGAAAGCAATCCTGTTCTCGACGTTGTCAAGACATTTCTAAATGCATTCCAGCGCTCGTTAAGCAGCTGGTTCCAAGATAGATGGACATTTTTGGAAGTAACAAGGTTGCGTTTCAGATTCTTGCAGATTGTTTGCTCTGAAGAAGTAGCACACCTTTGTCTGCCTTTTCCTTTTCGCCTGTGATATCCTCCAGTTCTTCTTACTTAGGGAAATGGAACAGCTATGAAGTGAGCACCAAAGAAGCACAAGATGAAAGCGCAGAGGAGTAGGTTTTTCTAGCACTTTTTAAGCTCAGCATTTGCATTGGATCCTTAATTGGGTCTTCAGGAACGTCTGATCTCTCCCAAGTGTGCAGCTTACTCTCTGCATGCTCACAGGCCATGCTAACACCTCTGGAAGCAAAGCTCACCTGACATAAAAACATGTGCGCTTTCGTGACGAAGGTGTCTTGAGGTCTCTTGGGGCAAGCAGAGAGCAGCCAGGGATCTGACACCACACAAGCGTAGCCTTGTCTATCCTCTATGCCTGACATAGCTGCAAAGCTCAGAGCAGAGATTTTACAATGCCTGTCTTCAGATAAAGATAGGGTAAAGTGTGAAGAATTGGTGGTTTGTCTGACTTAAGTGCAACTCCTCTAGCTCCAGAAGGGTTGGGACACTTCCCAGTTCCCCTATTAGAAGGCATCACCTCTTGGCAAAAAACATTAATAAGCCTCCAGAAGGAGGGTTGGGTCTGTTTTGTTTTGTTTTGTTTTCAACCTCCCAGCCTCACCACAGCAAGCTCTGATCTGGACTTGAACGAAGAAAAGCTAACACTATCACCATTTATTGCTCAGCAGACAGGAGTACGTTAACGTTATCACCGCTTTCAGGAAGGATGCTGAAGCAGTTCAAAGTTAAAAATGCAAATCAAAGCCCAAATGAGCTTTGAGATTGCAGCAAACGTGCCATAGCGTGTCATTTGCAGCATGGCAGAAATTATGTTCTGGCATATGTGTGAGATGTTAAAAAAAGTGTATCACATCTCTTATTCCAGTCTTAGGCAGAGTTAAAAAAACCAAAATGCCCAAAACCCAAAAAACAGAAGCTTATTCGGGGGTTACCAACGTGACTGTCTCCATCAAGTGATGGCTCATGGAAAGCAGCTTCTGAAAATGAAGATAAAAAAACAGTTTATGACATCTAGTGGCAAAAGAAGATGTGCACACAGGCGCTGTCACTGCACGAAGCCCTGCGAGGCTCGCGCTCGTATGCCAGTCAGGAGAGCTCGGCTATTTTCAGCAGCGAGTTCACTGTACTTACATCTGCACTTCTTGACAATAATCTGTGTGCAAAGCGTAAACCCTTTCTTTGCAGGTCTATCAAAAGTCAAGGCGCTACATGCAACGGATGAGTGCTTTCAGTTCCACCACCAACCACGCTGCACATGGAGAAACAGACCTTTGCGTAGGCAGATATCATACTGACAACAGAAGATAGCTTCGGCTCAAACCCAGATATCTGCAAGCTTTTATTATAAACCTTGTAGCTGGTTTTTCAGAAATGATGACTGGCTGCATCCTTTACTCTTCTGCTTGGGAAAATGTCCATGCCAGAGTAAGAAAAAAGCTCCTGAAACTGCAGCCGTGATCTCCGAAATGAGCAGGTACCAGTCACTGCTCAAACGACGGGAGCGCACGCAGAGGCTATACGGCATCCCAGGGCACGCTCCATGTCTGGTGTAGCTGTGCTTTGCTCTTATTGCAGCAGTAAGAGATGGCACCTTTGTGCAAAACCATCTCCTTCACGCCCTTTATAACCACATTGTTCTCCAAATAGCCAATTACTGGCATTCTTTCTAGACACGTTTGTATGAAGTACTGCGATCAGAACAGATTGCTGCTTCAGGATGCAGGATAAGCTCAGCTTTTCTAGGTCATTTGGTGCTGCCCTCCATCACAGAAGAGCTGCCTCAGTCCCGCAGGAGACCACAGCTGGAAGAAACCCCATGGACCTTGACAGATATGCTCTGTAGCAAAGCCTCTGCTACAGCATCGCTTCACTCCCTGCCAGAATTAATTCAGAAGTGCGGCAGGGCTGTCAGTGTGCTTCCCCCCAGGAACCCAATGCGAATCTGGTCTTTTGCTTCATGACCTCCACAGAAGCTTAGGGACTTGGCCCTTCCTCACGCTCTCCGTTCCAGCAGGCTGGCGTTCTCCACTGCACCACGGTCTCCTGTTAGCTGCAAGCTGAGAGCTACTGCCCACCAGGCTCAGCTCTGCTCGGGTCCCCGCACCCACCAGGGACGGGCAGAGATCTGTAGGGTCTGAGGATGAAAACACCTTAGTCTAAGTGCAGCCTCCTACATCTCAGCGGCTAAGTGCAGTTTTCCTCCTGATGACGACACCCACGGCAATGAAACCCCTGCTCTCAAGGGTGGCCAGCACCTCCTCCAGCCCGTGGGAGCTGACTTTCCAGCTTGAACATGGATTCAGTTTGGACATGCTGTGACATACATTGAAGATCAGCAAGCGCAAAGCATCAGGGCTGGTGACAGTGCCCAGGGGAGGTGAATGGGTCCCTTGAACCCAAGGACAAACCCAGAAAGATCAAAGATCAGCAAAAACCTAGAGTTTCTGCTTTAGACTCACCACTGCGTATCTTTTTAAGCCCAAGAGACTGTCTAGATGCCAGGAAAAGGACAAGGTGACTGATCCAGAGCTCTTGGCACAGACAGACTTTATCAAATGGCACGGCAATGGGTACATTGCTAACACTGCTCCCTAGGACCTCTGTGTTTTCTGCAGCTCTTGCAGGGGACCGAGCTGCATAAAACAAGCCAAATCAGATAAAAAGCAGATTCTCCCATGTTCCTGCCTTTTCAGCCAGGCCACAGGGGACCAAGCTCTCCCACTGAAGGACACTCTGTAAGATAAGGCAGCACTACTTTGCGAGCACAGCTTTTTGGTTTGTATTGCAAGTCCTTCAACAGAGATGGTTGCAAACAACTTTTGGTTAATCCTTCTTTTTTAAATCTCCTCTCTGCATCAAGAAGTAATCAATCAGGAATCAGTGGGTGAGTTTAGATAGACCCAAAGCACAGTCACAGAAAGGCTGTTGGAGCTGGGCACAGGGAACGTCACCCACAGAGCTACCCTGCCCATGCTTCGTGCTGACAGGGGGCTTGGTTGTTGCATGCGGTAGGGTCAGAAGTCACAAATGACCATGTCCTATCACTGCGGGTGCAGCAACAGAGACATCTCCACACCTCCACCCAGCTCCAGCTGTCAGATCCAGCCAAGCTGATCTTTGCAAAGCGCCCTGAAGGAGATCTTGTTCAGGTCCGGTTAAGATATACCCACAAAGAGGGGAAGGGGGCAAAGGATGCAGCTGAGGACATTTGGACAAGCTCTCCATGTGTCAGCCACGCTCTCTCTCACTCACCTGGCTGTGACCAACAGGCATCTTGGGAGGGATCACAACGTTTTCTGATCTTACAACATGCCAGTGCTGTGGTGCTCGAGGGATGCAAACAGATCTTGCAGCACCAGATCCTGTTCTGGGGGCCAGAGCAAGAAAGTTAGGGTTTCATCATTTCCCCACATGACCAAGAGCACAGAAATCCTCTCTTCCCATTCTGTTTCCTTATTACAAGGTGGAGGAGAAGCTGCTAAGCAGGAAATCAGAAACCACCTCTTTGTTCCTAGCTTACATCAAAAAAGAAATGAAAAACCCTGGGACAGAGTGTACGTGGAGTGCCCTTCAACAGCCCCAGCTCATGCTTATTCACATGATTTTTTTTTTTTCCATTCTGGATCCAGCCTGACAATGTCCTGAATGGGCCGAACGGGCTTGGTGAGGCTTCATTTCTAGAGAGCTCTAAGACGAGATCAACACGCAGAACTGCCAGCAGAACTCATATAAAGTTGCAGATAAAGAACATGGCCAAAGAAAAAGAACTGTACAGTTTTAAATGCCAAGAGAAAATCTATTTTGAACCATCTAAAAGGAAATTCCCCTCCACACTCTTCTCACAGCCCGATAACATTAATCTCCATTAGCTTTTTCCCCTGTATTAATGTGAGCATACTGCTTGCTCCAGGGCTTCCTGAAGAGGTCTCCTTCAAAGAGGATTTTTGCATAATTTACTGTAGGACTCTTGGGAAGTGCCATCAGAGAGTCCGTTCACTGGATCCTGTTCTCAGGCACCCTGCTAAGCAGCTATAGTTGGCAGAAATGACGCCAGCATTGGTCCCTCTCGCGTCCCCCTTCCCTCTCCTCCATCCGTGCCGGAGCTGTACTTGCTTTCAGCCAGACATTAATGCCCACACGCTTCCTGCTAGGAGTCCTCTAGGTACTGCATTAGTCATGCAGCTTGTCAACGTGAGCTCTGGGCCAACATTTATCTGAACCCATTTTTTTTCCAGCACAACTGCCATTGCCTTCAGCAGGAGTTTGAGCAAATTCAGCAGCCGAATCCTTCTCGGAAGGGCTGCTGCAGAGCTTGCATGTTTCCAGCACCACATCCTGCAATGCCTTGCAACGAAGCGCCTCAGACAACTGAGTGGGCTCAGAGATTCTTCATCCTCTTGGAGGAGGACACTTCCCATGAAGAACCTCTCTTCAATGGTGAATAAATGTTACCTGTGCACCAGGATTTGTCAGCGGCCTGTGCATTGTGCTGGCTCAGCTGCTAAAGGATGAGGTTCATCCCCCTCCTCCGTGAAGTACATTTGGGCTCAGACTGATGCAGGGGCACTAAATGTACTAATTGTAGTAAACTAAAATTTAGTACTAATGTACTAAAATGGTACGTTTTCTAGGGTGTGGTATGGGAAAGAAAGGAAAAGCATTCTTCTAGCAGAACTTGCAAGCCACCTTTCATGAGAATACACGCTGGGTGCACTGGAAACTTGCCCACCTTCCCAGAGTCAGTGTGGAGAACAGGGTCTGCTCAACTGAAAAACAATCAGGAAACTACAGTGAAAATCATTCTTCTGCCATTCACAAAGGCCACGTCTAAGAAAAGAATTGTCCTTCGAAATGAGTTGGGGTCGAAGCCAGACAAGCTCTTCTTGTTTTCCATCTGAAGCAGAAAGGAAGAGCTGCTCATCCAGTAACAAAGCCCAAATACTTCTTGAACATTTGATGCCTCACTAAAATGAGAGAGCAAAGATGACGGAGAGTTGCTATCTTGGGAGGGAGGGGACGTGGAGTATATTTGGTGATGTGTTGAGCTCTTTCGCAGCTGATGTTTGGAAGCCTTTGGCATCACATTTCACAGCCAGATCCCAGCAAGAGCTTGGCTGTTTTCATTTCCGTGGGTAACTTATTGAGCGAAACCCTCTTCTCTCCATTTAAACTGCCTTTTTCTTGCAGACAAGCTCCAACTTTAAGGTCATTGATTTAGTCAAGAGTAATTTCACTTCAAGAGCTTGAGAAATGACAGAGTTCACAGTTTTCTTCCTGCAAATTCATTTGCAGTTTTGCCTCACTATGGTTGAGGGCTCATACCAATAACCTAACCCCTAAGTAATTCAGGCAAACAGTTTCAGAATGAGTGGACTGGGCCAGGGGAGTGTTATCTTATATTGTCCTGCTTCCTTTCCCTGCGAGACACCTGGGTATGTGCTGATGGGGCAGTGGGATGGGAAGAAGGAGGATCCTGTGTGTGCTAACTTAGATGCATTCCCATAGCCATGATCTGGTGTCTGGCCCCAGATAGTATCCCAGCTCCCTTCCCAAAAATTCCCCTGGTGACATCATCCTTCACTCCCACAACTGCGTCCTTCCCACCAGCCATCCAAGTCCAGGCAAAGCTGAGCTCTTCAGTTCCTAACCACATTAGTGAAAGTTCCTACACAAGCACTGGACCTTTCTTAACTGGCACATTATAATTACTTCTCCCTTCCTCAACTCCAGCCCCAGCATTTCTCTTGATTGGATCACAGTCTGTCTGAAGCTGTCCTGGCCAGAGCTCCACTCATGCACCCTCCAGATGGTCTTTTAGGAAGAATACACACATTCATTTCTTTATGAGAACCATGCACCGTGTTTTCATGCAAGTACAGGCTGGGTGGAGAGTGGCTCAAGAGCAGCCCTAAGGAGAAGGACTTGGGGGTACTGGTGGATGAGAAGCCCAACATGAGCCGGCAATGCGCGCTTGCAGCCCAGAAAGCCAACCATATCCTGGGCTGCATCACGAGAAGCGTAGCCAGCAGGGCGAGGGAGGGGATTCTGCCCCTTTACTCCGCTCTCATGAGACCCCACCTGGAGTTCTGCATCCAGCTCTGGAGTCCCCAACATAAGAAGGACATGGAGGTGTTGGAGCGGGTCCAGAGGAGGCCACAGAGATGATCCGAGGGCTGGAGCACCTCTCCTACGAGAACAGGCTGAGGGAGTTGGGGCTGTTCAGCCTGCAGAAGAGAAGGCTCCAGGGTGACCTTAGAGCAGCTGCCAGTGCCTGGAGGGGCCGACAGGAAGGATGGAGAGGGGCTTTTCACAAGGGTGTGTAGGGATAGGACAAGGG
>Ga0065711_1005959_pt1 | contig 20650 bp, 10 predicted proteins | sample Hoacrofraction12_FD_59098 | JGI IMG/M metagenome (GOLD analysis project Ga0065711, IMG submission 59098) | Hoatzin crop microbial communities from Cojedes, Venezuela - Epithelial fraction 12 v2 (version 2) | ecosystem: Host-associated > Birds > Digestive system > Esophagus > Crop | place...
GCTGAGGGAGCTGGGCTTGTTCAGCCTGAAGAAGAGAAGGCTGAGAGGGGACCTAATAAATGCCTATAAATATCTGAAGGGTGGGTGTCAGGAGGATGGGGCCAGACTGTTTTCAGTGGTGCCCAGCGACAGGACAAGGGCCAATGGGCACAAACTGAAGCAGAGGAAGTTCCGTCTGAACATGAGGAAGAACTTCTTCACTCTGAGGGTGACGGAACAGGCTGCCCAGGGAGCTTGTGAAGTCTCCTTCTCTAGAGACGTTCAAGACCCACCTGGATGAGGCCCTGTGCGACCTGCTCTAGGTGGTCCTGCTTTGGCAGGAGGGTTGGACTAGATGGTCCACAGAGGTCCCTTCCAACCCCTACCATTCTGTGATTCTGTGATATGAAAACCCAAATGTTTAAAACAATGGTACATTTGAATCAACAGGGCTGAAATTTCCTTTGCTAAATGGCTGTCTTATGTTTCTTTTGTTTCATTTGTGTAGGTTTCAATAAACTTGTTTATTCCATTTTAGGAAACACGGAAAATGAAAAAAAACCATTGTTTTCCAAGTTTAACCGAAAACCATCAAGAGATACAGGGATGTGAAATCTGACACAGTGTATTTTTTGTATCTGATTTATGCTTTTTGCCATCCCAGTGAAATTGATGGCCAATTTTGACACCCTTTCTGCCAGATCATTTTTTTCATATTGGCTATTGAAGCTTTTCTCCCTGCAGCTTACTCAGTTCTCCAGCAGCTCCTAGCAGTGACAAAATTATACATGCACAAGATAGTCTCAGAACCTCAGCATGCTCTACCTGGGGTTATAGTGCTCAGGCTTTTTTTCCTCGTGATTGCTCCAGGGAAAGGTTTCCGAGTTCAGAAGTAAAGGCCAGAAAATGTAAACACTGACATGCAAAACTTCTGAATTTTTGTCTTCTCCACATTTTGAATATGTATAATTCTAAGCTTTTTTTTTTTTTCAAATATATGTTTAGAACATAATTTTTTGATTAGCTGGATAACATACATAAATACTAAGGTGTGTAACATGAAATAGATTTCTTCATCCATGACTTAAATTCCTATGCTAGAGAAATAATATTTCTAGATACTTAATAATAAATCATAAATATCTCACTGTTTGAATATCATGTTATATTCAGAACATACTCTGTCATAACACATGACAGAAGACACTGAATTCAAACAAAAATAAAATCATTCGAATTTTCTAGAATTTCATTGCTTTGGTAATAGCACTAATGTGGAAAAATCTGCTGTCACTGTAAACCTTTAACTTATGATTTATTGGTAAGTTGTGTCTGATGTGGTTAAACCTCGGCTGGCAACGAAGCACCAGACAGCCGCTTGCTCACTCCTCCCTGGTGGGGTGGGGGTGAGAATCAGAAGGGCAAAAGTGAGAAAACTCGTAGGTTAAGATCCAGACAGATTAATAGGTAAGGCAAAAGCCACGTGCACAAGCAAAGCAAAACAAGGAATTCAGTCATGACTTCCCATTGGCAGGCACCCTCGGAGTGAAGAAGTTCTTCCTAATGTTCAGATGGAACTTCCTCTGCTTAAGTTTGTGCCCATTGCCCCTTGTCCTGTCACTGGATACCACTGAAAAGGGCTTGGCCCCATCCTCCTGACACCTACCCTTCAGATATTTGTAAGTATATATTAGGTCCCCTCTCAGCCTTCTCTTCTTCAGTCTGGGCAAGCCCAGCTCCCTCAGCCTCTCCTCATAGGAGAGATGCTCCAGTCCCCTCATCATCCTCGTAGCCCTCCATTGGACTCTCCAGTAGCACTTCATCTTTCTTGAAGTGGGGAGCCCAGAACTGGACGCAGTACTCCAGATGGTGCCTCACTAGGGCAGAGTAGAGGGACAGGAGAGCCTCCCTCGACCTGCTGGCCACACTCTTAATGCACCCCAGGAGACCATTGGCCTTTTTGGCAGCCAGGGCACACTGCTGTCTCATGGTTAACCTGTCGTCCACCAGGACACCCAGGTCCCTGTCTGCAGAGTTGTTCTCCAGCAAGTCAGCCCCTAGCCTGTACTGCTNCATGGAGTTGTTCCTTCCCAGGTGCAGGACCCTGCACTTGCCCTTGTTGAATTTCATCAGGTTCCTCTCTGCCCAACTCTCCAGCCTGTCCAGGTCTCACTGAATGGCAGCACAGCCTTCCAGTATATCAGCCGCCACTCTCAGCTTTGTATCATCGGCAAACTTACTGAGGGTACACTCTGTGCCTTCATCCAGGTCATTGATGAGTAAGTGGAACAAGGCTGGTTCAAGTACTGACCCCTGGGGTACTCCACTAGTTACATGCCTCCAACTAGACTCAGCGCCGCTGACGACAACCCTCTGAGCTCTGCCATTCAGCCAGTTCTCAATCCACCTCACGGTCCACTCATCTAGCCCATGCTTCCTGAGCTTCCCTGTGAGGGTGTTGTGGGAGACAGTATCGAAAGCCTTGCTGAAGTCTAGGTAGACAACATCCACGGCTCTTCCCTCATCTACCCAGCCAGTCATGCCATTGTAGAAAGCTATCAGATTGATCAGGCATGACTTCCCCTTGGTGAATCCATGTTGACTACTCCTGATAACCTTCTTTTTCTCCACTTGCTTGGAGATGATATCCAGAATGAGCTTTTCCATCACTTTTCCTGGGATGGAGGTGAGGGTGACCGGCCTCTAGTTCCCTGGGTCCTCTTTCTTGCCCTTTTTGAAGATCGGAGTGACATTGACTTTCCTACAGTAGTACCTGTTGAAATTGTTTCTATATCTTCCTTAGCATGTTAAGGTTAAAATAAAAATTTTCTGTCCTTTCTGAACATGTCATAATATCTTTCAGATTTAAAGTATCTTCCTTCTTACTGAATTCTACAATATATTTTGCTGAATAATATAGTTATGCAAATTGAAAGTCCATTTCTATTTCTTACATTGCTGACTTTGTGCAAAAAGCATGTAGGTTAACAAATTTAGTGTTGGAGAATTTTCCTGAAGATCATTTGTTGAAATAATGAGCACAAATGTGAGGTAGCAGATTCCTCAAGCCATTCTCTATTCATTACAATTTGATTGACCTTGTGCATCTGGCTTAATTCTCATTTGTTTTCACTCTACTTGCTAAATTCTAAGCAAAGCACTGTTTGTTTTATGACTGACTTGGCTCAAGAATTGTAGAATATTTAAAATTAAAATGTTAATGCATATATTAATTAAAATATGTAGAATATTCTGAAAGTGAATTCCATTAAATAATTGAGCACAAACCCCCAAAAATTTAACAACATGAACTCGAGCTGATTTTTTATGAAGTGAGTATTATATCCAGGATATAAAGTTCAGGTGTCATTATTACCGTCAAAAAACTATTAGAAAGGAATATACCCTCTCATCTTCTATTCAGTAATACTAATAAACCTTGAAGATTAAAAGTAAAATCATGGTGTGAAGTTTTCCTAAGTAAAACTACAATTTAAACTACATTTATATTGCTATAATTTGTGATTACTAGACTGTTCATATAGTTTCCTTTTTGTGATTTCGGATTGTAAATGTCTTTCTAAAATGTATTATTTGAAATTTAGTTGCCTTTAAAATATTGCAAAGAAAAGCAACAACTGTTACAAAAAAGGAATTATTTTTTTTAGCCTTTGAAGATGCTATCACAAGAATTTCTGGACTTCAGCTTGTATAGGTGAAATTATTTCAATGAACAGAGGTTTGCAGGATTGGACCTCTATTTCATCCTTTTTATAATGTGTTGGTGTATAAATGAGATGCTTGTCCTGCAAATCAGGTGAGCAGAAGAGAATTAAACAAGCCAAGTTACCCTTTTTTATCTACTTGTAATTAAAATAGATGAAAACATGTTTTATCATACTTTTTTTTTTCCAATATTGAATTGACTAGCTGTGTTTCTGTTTCTGACTGAAACTGATGAAAGACGATTCTACTTTTCATTTGTATTACGAAACACGAGCTATGTATCCGAAACATAATTTTTAGTGGAGATGAAGGGAAGACAAAACAATGTGATGGAATATTGTGCTTGTCAGTGCTTAGTACAGCTTTTATATTCTTTAGTAATTCCATTGTATAGCATGTGTGTAGACTGGAATTCTGCTGCACCTAAATAACTAGATTATTCTTATTCCTAACCACCCATGGGGAAATAAAACACAGATGTTCAGTGCTGACTTCCCATGTCTGTCTGAATCATGTGAGAGGATGTCTGAGGGACTCTTTGGGTAGATTCATTTGCTATGACAAGAATGGCAACAGATAGAGAAAGAGTCCATTCATGCTTTTTTCTTCTATTTCATGGTCTTTTTTCTTCTATTTCTGGTACATTATAACCTCTAAAATCTCTTCTGTAGTAATTCAAATTTGATGCCTGCTCTTCACAAATGAAGGAAAGGCAAATCTGATTTTTTCATGCACGGTGAAACAGAGCCATCAGATTCTAGCTACAAGGTTTAACCACACTGTGACACGTGTTAGAAGGCAATTGTAATTTTCTTTTTTTGTTTGGCTTTCTGCCACCCATTATTTTTCTACTCACTGTAAAATAACAAAACATTCTTTGATCACTACCTCCTTTTAAAAGTGCTCGTTGTGTGAAAGAGCCTCTCACACACAAACTAGCAATTTATACTTCTCATAACTGTCAAATCAGCATTCTCCCTTATCTCTGGAACAAAGTTACTGCAGAGTTGTGTGCAGCAATTGAAGAATGTTTTTGTGTTAAATGAGACTAAGAGTCTTTGGTCATTTGGTCTGATAAATTTTCAGCTACAAGTTCTCAGTACTCGTTCTCAGGCTCATGTATTTCAGAAGAAACAGGGGTGGAACCATGGCAGAAGAGTTACAGATAGTGGTATTGGAATTTTAGGGAGTTTGAAGAAAAGATGGGAGAAAGGTTGCCCACAGAAGTTGTGGATGCCCCATCATTGGAAGTGTTCAAGATCAGGCTGGCTGGGATTTTGAGCAACCTAATCTAGTGAGAGATGTCTTTGCCCATGCTAGGGGGTTGGAGTAGATGATCTTTGAAGGTCCCTTCAAACCCATTCCTGGAAACATTAAAGGTCAGGTTGGATGGGGCTCCAAGCAACCTGATCCCATTGAAGATGCCTCTGCTTATTGCAGTGGGGTTGGACTGGATGACCTCTAAAGGTCCCTTCCAACTCAAACTAGCCTATGATTCTACAGTAAAAGTTGAATATGGCTGTAGATTTTTATCTGGAGAATATTCCTTTCTCTGTGGAGCAGTTTCAGTGAGACATGTGCACACCTGAATTAAGAATTCATTAAAAAGCAGGAATGGTAAGAAATGGCTAAATATTATGACACTGAATGGAGGAGGGAGACGTTTATTTTTACACTGCTGTTTGAATATACCTATCTCAGGAATTATCTGAGGCTTTTAGTGTCTCAGTGGCATATTGGATTATTGGATCCTTTGTCTTTGATACAAATTCTTATAAGCTTTGTTTATGTCATCCAAATTATTGTTTTGAATACACAAAATCTCATAGTTGTTAACCTTTCATAAGAGAAAAGGAGGAAATTAAAAACTTTAGGGAAAGACAGTCTAGCTTTAGACTAAAACCAATGTGATGCAGTCATCAATCCAAAACATTTGAATTCTTTCATGACTGGTTGCATTTTATTCAGGCAGCAAGAGGTACAGCGCAAAGTTCACTGTTGTAAGGAACCATGGCCATAGCTTTTCAGAAGAATGGACTTCACTGAGGAAAGGACTTTTGCTTAGCTGATGGAAATCAGCAGTTGTGACACGTTCTTGCTTTACGTTGATGTCTTCACTAGTCTGGAAGAGAGAGCATTTTCCTTCCAAACACAAATACCACAGAGAGAAAAATAAAATCCCCGGAACAGCACAAGTATCATGTGCCTTGTTGCACTGAGGCTGGAAGAGGCCACATACGAGAAAAGGAAATGGAAATGTAAAGAATTAATTAAGTGCATTTCGGAAACATTCCTTTTGCTTGTGTTTCCTCTCTGATGATGGTACATACAATGTATGTTACCAGGACTGTAAAGAAATGACAGCTGTCTAAATAAGTTTGAAAGGCAAGCTTTTCTTCCAAAACCTGCATTTTTTTCTCTGTTTTTGGTACTCATAATGTGGGGCTGAAATGTAAGCTTATGTAACTCATGGGGTTTTGTTGATTCAAAAATTACTTGTGTTGTCTTTCTGGTAAAGAACAAGGAAATCACAGAAGTACCAAATTATACCTGTTTGGATGGTAGGAATGTGACAGGAAGTGCTCTGCTTGAGGATTTCATCATATCAGTCTTGATTCACAAGGAGGAAGTCTCTGCTAATTACTTTTTGTTGCATTCAATGCTTTTATCCTGAAGTCAGCATGCAGTTTATGACAATATCTTTCCTCAGCATTGCGTTTTCTAATTAATTCAGTCATTCAAATCATAGAAATGATTCTAAAAAGATTTAGTAGAAAGAGAAAGGTTGAATGCTACCTAGTTCACAGAATAGAAAGAAGCAGCATATGTGTATATTCCTTTATAGAGCAAAAAGAAAACCCATATAATTCAGTCATGGAACTGAATGGATTGATAAACGCATAATTAATGGTCATTGACAATGTATGGAGTTTTAAATGCTTTTACACATTTTAAGATGTTAAAAGTCCAGAGTAAATTCAATTTTTCTTCCTTTTGGTCTGCCAACACATGGCAATGTGCAGTTATGTAGGTGTACTGTGAAGTATTTTGTCTTTCTCTGAAACAATGATGAAATGATTACTTGAAGAATGGTCAATGTTGGGTTGTGAATAGCCAGCAAAATGCAAAACTAGTGATACCTGATAAACTATTTTTTTGTGCTGTTACTTTGATATCTGTTTAATATCTGCTGAAAAAAAGTATAAAAGAGAAGCATAAACAGCAACATAATTTAAGAACACTTAAACATAAGTGTGTAAAATGGGACTTTTTTCTACTTTCGTAAGAAGAAATGGGGTTAAAAAAAAGTGTAACCTTGGTATAAAGGAATTAATGAGTGACTGAATTCAATAGCACTTTGTTTCCCCTCCAGCCATCACCCTTCTGAGATATAGTTTATTAAGTCTTCAAAGGATGGACAGTCAGTCATTATTACCTGGTTATTGTAAAACTGTTATTATTGTCAAAGCTAATGTTGACTCTCTTGAGGGACAAAAGGCCTTGCAGAGAGGGGACTGGATGCATTGGAGCATTGGGCAATGAATAATTGGATAAAATTTAACAAGTCAAAATGCCAGATTCTGCGCCTAGGATATGCGCAATGCCAGGAGCAGGAGTAATGCCAGGCACAGGTATAAATTGAGAGAGGAGTGACTGGAGAGGAGCCCTGGAGAAAGGGATCTGGGGGTACTGTTCAACAGCTGGCTTAGTAGGAGTCAGCAGTGTGCCCTGGCAGCCCAGAGGGCAAACTGCATCCTGGGGAGCGTCAGACACGGTATTACCAGCCGGTCAAAATAAATGTATTCAGTGTAGGTACAGCCTTACATTGAATATCATGTTCAGTTCTGGGCCCCACAATTTAAGAGGGATGTGAAGGTCCTTGACTGTGTCCAGAGGAGGACAAAAAATCTGGTGAAAGGGCTGGAAGGAGTGTGCTATGAGGAGCAGCTGAGGGCTTTGGGCTTGTCTGTTTTGGAGAAAAGGAGGCTGAGGGGTGACCTCATTGCTCTCTGTAGCTTCCTGAGGAGGGGAAGTGGAGAGGAAGGTGCTGACATCTTCTCACTGGGATCAAGTGATAGGATGCATAGGAATGGTTCAAAGCTGCACCAGGGGAGATTTAGACTGGACATTAGAAAGCATTTCTTTATTGAGAGGGTGTTCAAACACTGGAACAGGCTTCCTAGAGAGGTGATCAATGCCCCAAGCCTGCTAGTGTTTAAGAGGAATTTGGACAGTGCCCTTAATAACATGCTTGAACTTTTGGTCAGCCCCGAATTGGTCAGGCAGTTAGGACTGGATGACCATTGCAGGTCCCTTCCAACTGAAATAGTCTAGTCTATTCTGTTTAATTAGCATTTTTCCCTTCTATCTTTTACTTATGAGCAGTTTATTTATAAAAACAATGTTTTGTTTTTCTTTTCTAAAATCTTGATATTACAGAGCATTAAAGATAGCCTGGGGAGACTGCTGGGTCATATAGACATTATTCACAGCAAGAAGATGCCGGCTTTGCAAAGTGCTACACCAAGGGAAGCGGCAAATATACAAGACAAGCTGACTCAGCTTAACTTCCAGTGGGACAAAGTTAACAAGATGTACAGACACCGGCAGGTGTAAGTAACTTCTAAAAATTGTCATTTGTGATGGCATCCATTAGTATTTGGCTTACTATTGGTGATTGGTTCCTAGTCTTCTTTTTGCATACCTTTGAAATACCTTTCAAAGTTGGAAAAGATACTTTCTTCTAACTAAGCACTGAATGTGTATAGGGAATTGTAATTTAATTTATGAGGATTTTTGTAAAATTGAAAATATTTTTACCAACTTTCATTTGCATTAGACCAAAACCTGGCATGATATTGCATACATATTCCTATGTCATTATAAATGACATACCTGTACCCTGATAGTATTAAGCATTTACACTTTTGTACCTGTACTATTGATTTAAAATTCTACATCTGTAATGGGTGCATCAGAGTACAATCCCTTTTAATTATAGAGGGTTTACTAGTTCGAGAAGCAGTTCTCACTTTATGTCTAGGAAGCCCAGCTACAATTGTTAGCAGCTCTAAATCTAGTGTCATCTTTTTGTAAGTCTGTGTATTAGACATTATACAGCAAGGCAGGACAATCAAGAGAAGAATAGAAAGGCATTAAAATGATAATAAATAAAGCTGTGATCTACAATATCATGAAATACTTTTATTATTTTTCTCCTTGTATATTATTTGTGGTGTTTGTAATCTGGGAATCATATTATGATGCAAAATGTAGCCAAAGCTATTTTGTTAATTCAGGCATGGCTCACGTTAGTAACACAGCACAGACTAGCAATCCAGTAATTTGTTTATACTCTGTAGTAGATATCTGATGCTTAAAATTTTTGGCATTGTGCAACAAAATACCTAGGTTTGTATTTCCTCTTTTAATTTTTTTAAATTAGATGATCTATCAGATGTTACTGGCAGTGATACAGAAATTTCTATGATTTGTTGGATATACTTTTTTTCACTATGAGTAATTTGTTAACAAATAAGTTTGCCTTAGATAAAAAACTCATTGTTTCAAGTATTTATTGAATTACTGCAGAGAAGTCCTTGATAATTCTTCTGAAAATGTAAACTATTAATCTCATACTAAAAATCCTGATGTATATGACTAGTTCCATTTACTAAAATTGTCCATTCATAAGAATTTTGCTGAATTAGATCTTCAGACAATAGTGAAACTTGACACTAAAATTTGAATTTGATAAGTCCAAAAAAATAACAGATTGAAATTTTCTAGAATATCCCTTTTTACACTACACATATGTTTAAAAATATCCCTTATCTCAGAAACTGTTCTTAAAACTATTAGAATTGTTCTGCAAAAAATTAAATTTCTGTCCGAATAATTATTGCATTGATAGTAGCAAAAGATATGAACCTAAACATGTAAGCAGTGTCTAGAAGAAAAAAAAATACTTCCCATGACCTTAAACTGCACTGATTTTGTCCTGCAATCTAAGACTGGGTAACTTTAGTGTTTTCTTTGTTTAGAAATATTTGTCGACAGCTGTAACTTTGCAGATTTGTACAGACATATTATTTTGATTGACAGCCAGTCACCAGCTTTGATTTTGGGTTGCTTGAGAGAGAAAGAAAGTTTAAAAAAATAATAATCAGAGAGAATCATAGTAAAAAATATTATTCAGTAATCTTTATGTCATCGGTTTTGTCTCAATATTTAAAGTGTAAGAAACAGATATTTAGAATCTGATAAGGTTTCCAGATTCTCCCATACAGTACTTTTTTAAAAATAGTAAACCTGGCTCTGGCGTGATAAGAAAGATTCTTCTATTTCTCATGATGCCATGTACAACAATGAAGGCTAGATTAGCAGCAGATACTGAAGCCAAGCTGCTCACACAGATAATAAAAACTGGGGATATTTGGTGTTGCACTTTTCCCAGAGTCTGGCTTTGCCCAAACTCTTATTGATAAAGTAGACCAAGCTGTGGGAAACCTTTAGCATCTCCCCATATGCATTTTCTACCACTGGTGCACAGCAAGGAGAGCGATTTACTGTTAGCTGAAAGCTTGGACCACCGGCAGTGCCACTCAGTTATCCCTTATTTAGACAACAGCCAGCAGCAGAAAGTGTTCTGAGGTGAAATGGATTTATGTTTGTCAAGTATTTCGAGGTCATTGGATAAAGGCACTAGAGAAGTGTAAAGTATGATTACGCTCCAGCTGGTGTTTGCCTGAGGGAGTCATCCTCTTTTAGTATAATGGACAGCAACTCAAGGTGATGATAAGCTTGACTGCTGTCTGGAATTGCAAGCCTTTCTTTTTCTTTTAAATCTTTTGTTTGTGATGTCAGTCTTACTGTGTCACTCTTTCAGTGTTTTTGTTTGAACTCTGAGATGATACCTATAGCTTCTGCAGCTTGTGAGGCACATTTGGACTGCACACGAGTGGCAGGGAGGAGAAGGAATGGCCTTTAGCATTTTGCTTCTAGCAGTTTGTGTCTGTAAGGGGTGAAAGTATCAGTGTAAGTCTGCCCTTGAGACATGGATGAAGCTGTGTTTATGAGATATGCTATTGATGATGATGTTTTAGGACAGTTTTGGAATTATTGTTGGAGCTCTGTCTTGCTTTCAAGGGAGTGTATCTAAGTGAAGTTGAGTATTCCATGTTTGAAAGGTTACAGAAAGAAGTATACCACACCATGTCAATTTCTGAATATTGGTTTTAGGTAATCAAAGGGTTGTAATAACATGGAAATTATTATTTACAGTAAATACAAAGTCAACTATCACCATGACAGATGGAAGAACAAACCAATTTTCCTTACCCCTGTAGTTACTAGCATCTCTAAATCTCACAGAAATCAATAGAAACATTCATGATGAATTCTTTTGTGTGAAATAGGTTTCTTGGAAGTCCTGATTTATATCTATATACTTTGTAATTAACTTTATAGTGAGTTCTTTTAATTTAAAATCAAACTATATTTTCAGTTTGTTGTACAGCAAAGCATGTGCCAGTTTCACAGAAATTCGTTGTGATGATAAATACTCAAATAGCTTTATGAGTCCAGTTCTTCTACAGCACGTGAAAACCTTGCTGTTTCACGTTGTCATTTTAGCGTATTTTCTGTATTTGAATAAGTGTTCATACTGTACTTACTGTAAGATAACAGGCACTATTTCACTGAAAAAGTATGAGCAAAAATGCTGTCATCATCCTAGTGTACTCTTTCATTTGTATTGGAACCCTAGGATGAATATAAATTTTTACTCCTTTCACAAACTCATTGAGATGCTAGTCTTCAACTGACTAATTTTTTAAGTAAAGCCTAGATCTAGCATGCTTCTTTAATAGGAGTGAGTTTCTTTGCTGTACAAATTGATTTTAGGACACAATAATTTGTTGTGTTTCCAACATTTAAACGTTTATTTATGTGGGGGTCACACCATCTTATACCAAGTGAAATTTATTTCTTTGGTTTTAGTTTTCTGAGTGCACAGCAAACTCCAGGAAACAGCAGCAGTGGCATGATTTGTCTTTTGTGAGCTAAGGAGTAATTTGTGAGTTCATTTATAACGTTAGCCTTTGCTCTCACAATACTAAATTTCTATGTTATGTTTTCCAATAGTCACATTAAGATAACACAATCTGAATTTTGTAAGGTAGAGTTACGTTACAGTGCCAGTAAGTATAACCATTCAGATGCCATAATTTTTCCTGTCGTTGTACTAGAATTTAACAATAGTCTCCCTTCTTTGCAGCAGCCTTAGATACTGTTTTTTCATATTAATCATGACTATATAGGAAGTAATGCTAACACCAGTCCCTATATATCTTCAATGAGAACACATAATATTTGGGACAAAAATTAAATGTTATTCAAGAGAAAATAATAAAAGAAAATAGATTTTTAATTATTGTCTCACATAACTATTTATCTTATCAACTTACCACTTGTGGAAGACCTTGTTTCTCTTGTCAGGATATTGTCTTCTCAGGATATTTATGCCTCAGACTTGTTTCTGTGAACAACATGTACTCCCTGAAAGTATTCCTTTCTAACAGTGCCAGAAGTCATTGATTCAATAAAGTGCAAGAAACTTTCCAGAATAGGCCAACAATACACTAATTTTAAATATTTCTATAGCAATAAAAAAAACACTCACAGAGAATGTAAAAAAAAAAATTAAGAACAAGGCAGACAAAATAGAAAAAACACTCAAAAGAATCTGATTTAAAAGTAAGATACTTCAGTTTTACATATATTGTAGACTTTGAACATTTTTGAAACTGTTTCTTGATCATGAGTTACAACTCTAATGGATCCCTCATATTAATTTCAGATAACTAATTTTTGCCTTTTTCATGTCTTATTTAAGGATTATCTTCCAGGGCATACATTATAGACTAGATTAATGATTTTCTAATTGATCTGAAATCTACTAAAAATTAAATGTTATGAGAAAATGTGGATAAGTTGATACCAGATATCATTGCAAAATGTTTCTTGCTAATTCTGCAAAGAAGGAAAAAAGTGATATACCAGTCTTTTATCAGAAAAGATTCCAAACCTATAAAAATGGTGCCAAAACAGATTGATGGCTTTATATAAGTCACAAACAGCTAACAATTTTTGTAGTAACAGAAGCAAACCATAAAGAACTAGTTTAACATGCTTATACTAAGAATTATTTTCTTTTTTGGACAGTAGTACAACTGCCAGTTATTTCTGAGTAGCCTTAAATTAGCTGTTGATTAGCTTGATATGACCTAATGAAACACATGTATTATACATAAAGAGTCTATTCCTTGGTCTTATTTTTAACACCCACATAGTAGCAGATGTTGTAATCTCTTACTGATGTATTCTGTCAAGTTGAGAAAGAATCTGATGCATGGATCAAGATATTAGGAAAAATAAAAGATGGAGGCTATTTTTTCAAATTTAAATAACCTGCGTATGTCCTGTACAGCTGCAGAACCAGCCCACCAGTAAGCCTTGAGGACTTTCTTGTCTATGTGTGGTATCTGAATCAGATTCAGTCTCTGTGCTCTGCTTGCTTAGATAAAAACAGATGAATACGATACCAAGACATCTGGATTCAGCCCAGGTGATGCATTCACAGTTTAGTTCTCTTTTCAGAATATGAGATACCATCTTAGAGTAATATCTATAAGCAATTGATGAGTGTGAAGCCAGGTAGTATTAAAATACTGAGGAAACCTACTTGCTTGAATATAGATTTCTAGAAACATTTAGATGCCTGAAAACGTCTTGCATGGCCTCAATCTCTTACTTCAGAGGGGCACAACTCTTTCATTCATCCTGTGCCAATCTTTCATGGATTTCTCATTGACATGTCATTATAAAATCATGTTTAGGACGGAATCCCTCTATGATTATCCATTTTACAACTACTTAACCTTGCAAAACATTCAGCCATCCAAACTGAAAATAAAAGAAAAAACAATCACATTTAGAACCTTTAGGAAAATGGTTTTGTAGCCTTGACTGTCAGAACTATCTTAAGGAACATAAAAATAGAATTACTGTAGGTAATATCATAGGGGGGCTGTTTAAGCCATTTATGTTTTCCAAGTTTCTCAGTTCTGGATTCCCAATTTCCATCTATGTCACCAACAATGCTCTGCAAATGTGCAGTCTTTGAAGACAGGAGTCAACTCACCTATCTTTAGCTATCCAAGTTTTAGTTATCTGTTTTACAGTACTTGTCTAGATTCTTTCTCAGTTAAATGCTCCCAGGCAATTATTTCACAGGTAACTCTGTTGCACTATACTGTGAGCCTATTAACTCTTCAGGGAGACTAGATGAGATGACTAGACACATTATTTTTAGATAGATAAAATTAGGTGAGATTAATCTTAACTTAGAAAGTATAATGAAACAATATAATTTAATTTGTATGTAAATATGTGTTAAATAAATATCTGTTTTCTACTAAGCCCAGTCAGCATTTCTTTGTTCCTTGCCTTAACTCTCACAAAGTGAATGACAAGAATGAATGCTAACTAACTCTGTTGCAGTACAGGGAGACAAGCAACTTGTGGAAGGCCTAGGTATTTTGAGAGAAAGGCAGTAATAGTGGCTGCTCCCACAAAGAGTATCTGCTCACATATTTCTGTTGAGGTTGTAAATCTTGTTATTAGACTTACCCTTGGCTCGGGATTTGAGATGAGAGTGAAAACCAGAACAGTTTAGTTCATCCTCAAGGAGAGAAGGAAATTATTTCCTTTCTAATCTTGAAATAGCTACCATGCCTTAGTTACATGCAGGGTAGGCTTTTTTTTTTTTTTGCTTTCTTTCACAGCACCTCAAATTGTTCATCTAGATTTTGAAAAGGGAAGAAAGGAGACAGGTTATAATTATAACTTCTAATTATAACTAATTTCCATATCATACTTACTGTATAGAAGTGCTGTCCATGGCAGTTGCCTTATAATCTAATTCTTGCAACAGATTTGCAACTTCGTTTGCCCCCATAATATCACATCATCAACTTAACATATTGGTAGGTTTCATTGGTTCCTTAATTTTTTGCAAACAGGTATAAAATAATGTATAACAAAAAGTTATAATATAATGTACAAATGCTTTTATTATGGGCGATCTAGATAAGGCTTTCTGTCAATATTTGTAGTCTAAATAAACCCAAAATATATGGGAATATTTTTGTTCCCTAGCTTATAACTAGAAAGATTTAATTTACAGCATAAGCTGGAAAATATTTTTGCTTCATATATGGACATTGAAATGGTTCTTATCATAGGACAATGTATATTAGAACATCTTCTAAATGGAAGGGCTACAAGTGAAATTTAAAATTATTTGTTAAAGCTTAAATAGCAAATTTGAGGCAGGATGAGAAATAATACTGTTGCTTTTGGGAAGAGAGTCAGGTTTTTTAAAACAATGTCATACAGCTGGTTGTAGAGCTTAGCACAGACAATTCTTGATATAGGAATTGAAGGTGTCTGCATAGTGAAATGAGGTGAAAATAACTAATTCAGAATTTCTTTTAATAAGTAGATCTGATTATCTCATCTGAAATAGCATGTGTTTGTGCTGTGAAGTGTTTCAGCTGAAAAAGAATCTTGAATGTTTTTAAATCACCAACCCCCAAGCCTGGCAATTAGCATAACTTAGCATAACTTTACTGTAAAATGCTCAGTGACAAAAATGCATTACATTCATACAAAAATTATTGTAGTTACTTTTTCTGCTGTACAAATTAAAATAATTTCACTGAAATGTCTGGGAAACATTATGGCTTAATGATGAATGTGTGGACTGTAGAACTATGGGAATGGGAATATGTATGAAGACAGATATGGATAGAAGCAAATAGGCTCTGAGATGCCTGGATATGAACTGTCTTGGGCCTTCATGTCACATATAAAAAAAAAAAAAGACATTGTGGTCAGTGTCATAAGCTATGAAACCCAGCTGAAATGCAAGGTATGCTTGCTTTAGGGGCAATGCTATGTTAGTTCAGCTATGTAATTTCACAGGTAGTCCTGATTTTACATCCAACCGTCTGAAAACACTGGCAGAGCTCATTCGTGCTTAGCTACATTCATCTGTGTAGGCATAGCCTAAGAGACTTGCACTGTACCTTCAGGTATGAAACTTTATTTGACATGACTTCTATTACTTCATGTGAGTGTTGATAATTAAGGTATTCTTTCACTGTTGATATTGAATCATTGCATTGTGCTGTGCAAGAATTTTTTAGCTGGGTCGGCTGTGAGCTGAATGACGGATGATGTTGCAGGAACAGCCATTAGGTCCAATGCAGCAGATGTACTAACATGAGCTCCTTCACAGAATTCCGTTGATGCTTTTTAAGGGATTGCTGCTCTCTAGTTGCCGTGGTGCAGTGTACACCTACCTTGAAGTATCTCCTGGGAGTGCATTTTTTGACAGTAGAGGGAGCCTAATCTTTTAACATCTGTAGCTAAAGTCAGAAGTTACAATTTTCTGTTTTATACAGTTTTCATGACTGTAATTTCTCAGCTGTGTTCATGTTGTCGCTATCATCTAATAAATATTATTTTCTCTTTCTTCCTCCAAGGCAGTTTGAATGCAATTCTTTTCTTTTATTAGCTGTTTTGTACAAAAAAAAAACCCAAAAAAACCAAAACACCTATGTGCCTAAGAGACAAAGAAGACATACATTATGTTTGGAGTAGAAAGCATTAAGTCTTGTGGTAGTCATGGACATTGGCAGTAATAGTTTTAAGACTTAGAAAGTTCAGTTTCCTGTCCTTGTGACCTTCAGTAATTCAGTAGAATTGGTCAGCTTTCCAGTTTCTTTTAGTTGAAGGGCAAGTCACTGAGGTGATTTGGGCAAAATCTAGTCAATACTTCTGATTTGATCCAGAATATTATGGTAATTGACCTGAAAAAATCTGTTTGCAGTGGCTCATTCTTATAGCACTAGATACACTGCACATTAGTAGAGTCGTCTCAATTCCAGAAAATATTGTAATCTATACTCTTGAGATTAATTTAGCCTTGTATTTATTTATCTGGTGAACCACAAATATTGTTTTATTTAACACAAAAAAGAAATTCCCTTCTCAAATTGAAGCACAGCATTCCAGGTGTTTTCTGTAAAAGTAAGCAAAAAGCATGTTTGCTGTTAATTCTTATTTTGGGGAGACTATACCATTGATCCGTTGCACGTAGCTCTTTCTAATGTGGAAATTTCTTTGTTGCTTCCTGGAATATGTAATTTCCTTTTAGAATAGACTTTCATTTTAAGATAGTTAATCTGATCAGTAATTATCTTAAGTGTCCAGTTGCTTTTCCAGTAAAAGAGGGATTAATTCACAGCATGGGGTTGAAAATGTTCTTTCAAAAGTTACACTAAAATAAAATAAGAGTTGCAATTATTTTGCTCTTCTCCTATATCATTATGCCTCATATCACTCAGGAAAATTTGGTTTAGTAATAACTTCATTAAGATCTTGAAGCAGTTCTCTATCTATTAGGGGAACATGAGGATAATACTGTAAGATTATATAGCCTCAGTTCTGGGCAGATGATCTGATTTATTCTTCCTGTCCACAAGTGTTGTATGACAGCAACAAAATTAAAAAGAAGTGAGGTGCCAAGGTTTGAAAACAATAACAAAAATTCGCATATACTTCCCACAGCATGCAGAGCATACTTATATTCTAGATCTGTGCATGTATTAACTGTCTGACTGAAATACAGCTGCCAAAAAAAATGGACCACAGTGACCCTCTGCTTCTCTTTCCAGAGTGGCAAAATGAATAGGATGTTCTTCTTCTCTCGAGCAACCAATTTTCCAAAATCCTATAACAACACAGTTACCTTTGAGACTGATACTTACCTGTCAGATTTGGTTGAAATTGGCTAAAGAAGCTATAAAATTTATTGTTGGAAATGAGTGGTGGACAGCACAATCACTGAAGTCTCATTTCCTTACATTAAAAATAGAAAGAAAAAATATATTTTATTTGCTTAGCTTGTTAGTCATAAAGAAATTCAGTGGAATCCCTTTTAGGAACTTATCTCTGTGTGATTACACCTTGCTCCTTAGTTTTCCATCTCTTCTGAGCTACTGATCAGAGTGTTATGTAAGAGCTAGCTATGATGACTTACAGATTTTCATTTCCTTAATTAGTGTCATTGAATCAGAGAATAATTCAGGTTGGAAGACACCTCAGGCACTCCCACAGTCTAACTTCCTGCACAAAGCAGGGTCAACTGTGGTTGACCAAGTTGCTCAAGGCTTTAGCCAGGCAGGTCTTAAAGACTTCCAAGAATGGAGACTGCACAGCCTCTTGGGAACCTGTTCCACAGCCTGACTGTCCTCATGGTGAAAACTTTTTTCCTTATATCTAGTGTGAACTTCTCATTTCACTTTATGCCTGTTGTCTTTCATCCTCCCACCATGCAGCCCAGGATATACTTGGTCATCTTTGCTGGCTCGTGTTCTGCTTGCTGCACACAGCACTGCAGGTCTGTTTTTGCAGAGCTGCTTCCCGGACAACCAATTCCCAAACTGTATTGTTCTTACTTCCCGGGTGCTGGACTTTGCATTTGTCCTTGATTAATTTCATAAAGCTCCTGTTGGCCTGCACCTCCAGCCTATCTAGCTCTTTCTGAATGGCAGCTTTATACTTAAGCATGTTGACTTTTTCACCCCTGATTTCACCCTGACGGTGATGAATGCCTTGAAACCAGCCCTGTGGAGAAGGACTTGGGGATCTCAGTAGATGAATAAATTACATACGAGCAGGCAATGTGCACTTGCAGCCCAGAAAGCCAGCACTATCCTGGGCTGCATAAAAAGCAGCGTGGCCAGTAGGTCGAGCGAGGAGATTCTGCCCCTCTACTCCGGTCTCATGAGACTCCCACCTGGATTACTGCACCCATTTCTGGGATCTCCAGTACTTGGGGGTCGGGCTAGGTGATCTTTAAAGCTCCCTTCCTACTCAAACCATTCTACATCTAAGATGTAGATGTCATCTGTATCTGATGAAGGTGCACTCTATGCCCTTCTTGAGATCCTTGATGATGGACACCTCTGATGATCCACTTTTTTCTGACCACCAGGTAGAGTGCAACTTGTTAACAACTACCCGCTGATCCTGACAGCCCAACCAGCTCTCTACCCATTTGGCTGTTCATCCATCCAAATGGTAGCATTCCAAATGGTATACAGAAATGCTGTGCATAGTGGTGCTGAAAGCCTTGCTACAGTCAAAGTAAATGATACATCCACAAACCTCAACATTTTATGGCAGCAGACAATCAGATAGGTGAGGCATGCTTCACTCTTGGTAAATCCCTGCTGAGTGCTCCCAGTCATCTTACTTTTTGCGTGACCAGAAATGTGTTCCAAGAGCTCTTGCTCCATGATTTTCCCAGGACCTGAAATGAGGCTAACTGGCCTATAGTAACTTGGATAGTACATTCGGCCTTTTTTGAAGATGGATGCAACAGTTGCCTTTCTCAAGTTGTCAGGGACCTCTCTCTGGTCTCCATGAGCTTTCAGAGATGATAGTAAGCACCCTTCCCAAACATCTTCCTGCTCTCTCAGCATCCTGAAGTGCAGCCGATCTGGTCACAGGGACTTGTATGGGTTGAGTTCTCTGACATTATTCTTGACTTGCCCATCACCTGCTTCTCCTTCAACCATGCCTATAAGCACAAAGGGCTTGGAGACCCTGACAGTAGTTCTCCTTTCTTTATAGGCTCATTATCTTTTTCAGACTTTTGGAAGTTTTATTTTTATGGAACTCTGGTGTCTTGGAAGTTTTATTTTTATGGAACTCTGAAGTCATACTTATTAAAAAAATACACAAGGCTTATTTGACATGGTAGGAGGTACTGCATCCAGTGGAAAATTCTGCTAAGAAATCAGGACCTTCTGATAGAAGTATGCCTCTCTTAAGATGTCTGAAGTTTCATTCATTTATCAGTAAGATTTTCTGCAGTCTCTGTCTAGAACCTGCTTGATACAGACCTCTAGTATACGTTAATAATCACAGGTTATTGTTCTGTGGTCCTGAGGTATCTGCCTGTCTTATTTCACAAAGATTGGATTTCTTGAACTTTTGAAGATTTAAAAAGTGCTTCAGAAGAGCAAGTACCTGCTTCTCAACAACCCAAAACCATTTTGTGAAAGGAAGGGTAAAGAAACTCTTTGTCTTCATAAAGCTTGTGATCCAAACTTTGTTGACAGATGCAAGCACTTTACTCTGCAGAACTGGAAGTATAGTGGTTTCAGGTTAAAACATATATATGCACAGCACTTGGGTGCCATAAATCTTCACTCTATGAGTGGTTTTGCAAGCTTAGTCTTAAGCTTAAGGTATGGCTTAAGAGCACTCACTGCTAGGAACATCTTCCTGGGCAATAGGCGGCCTTCAAGTGGTGCATCTGACACATTACTCCTTTAGTTCAGATCAGCAAAGAACTTTAGAAACTGATCTTCTGATTGTTCCCACTGTGATTTTGTTAATGCTGAGAAGGGCTCTTGGAGCAGCTGAACTGGATTCCTGTTGGATTAAACAAATTCGAGAAGACACGCTCCAGGAATGCACCTAGCATGCTTCAGCTGCAACTAAGCATTTAGTCTACTGGCCCACTCTAGAGAGATCTTGAAGTGAAAGCCCCAAATGTATCACATGTGTAACCTGGCCTTATTGCCGTAAAATTAAGCATATGTTTAGGCAGTTGTTTAATGCCAGCCTAAGAAAGGAGTGGCTTGTGCTACTTCCTGACCCAAAAAGGGGAGTTTTTTCTTTTTCCCTATTCCCTCTTTGTCTTTTGCAGTGATGCCAACTACTTGAACTGAATTTTTGCCTTGTGTTCCAGTGTTATCTTCAGTGAGATTCCCCCAGCCTCTCCCCTCCCTCCCCCCCCCCC
>Ga0065711_1008262_pt1 | contig 20650 bp, 15 predicted proteins | sample Hoacrofraction12_FD_59098 | JGI IMG/M metagenome (GOLD analysis project Ga0065711, IMG submission 59098) | Hoatzin crop microbial communities from Cojedes, Venezuela - Epithelial fraction 12 v2 (version 2) | ecosystem: Host-associated > Birds > Digestive system > Esophagus > Crop | place...
TATATATATAAGCTTTTTATTCCTCTTTGGACTAGAAATACCTCAAATTAGAGACTTCAGAAACCTATGGACTTTTTTATTGTACTTTACTTATTTTTTAGAATTTCTCTCTACATCTACTAATTTTGCAGTTTGACCTCTGAAGTGCTCTGTTGTAAAATACCTTCTCCTGGGTACTTCACACAATTTAAGCCTCCTGGGGCAAGAAGTCAAACAATTTCATAGGTTCATGTGTCTTTAAAATATGTTTCTATAACTCAAGTGTTCTTACTTGCATTTCGTTGTAGGAGACCATTTACATTGAGTGCGTTTGGTTTTTTCTAATAGTAAATTATAGGAAATGTTTTTGTTAATTACTCTTGCCGTTCCTGATCTGCCTTGTTAGATCAATATTCTCATAAATATATTAGAAGTTTCTATTTTATCTTTCATTGTGTTGCAGTGATAAATGACTGAATCCTTCTGAACTGGTACTGGGAAATGACAAATGCTGCTTGTAGGGTGCTTCAAAGAAAAGTAGTGTTCTACTTTTTGGTTTTGAAGTTTTCTTATATGTTAGTAGAAGATTTTGATATGTGAAAACACAGTTATTTTTCAAAAAAGGCATTTCTGAAACTCTATCACAGGGTATTTCGCTTGGTCAAAGCTGTGGGGTGAGAGGAAGAATGAAGAGCAGAAGTGATACAGTTGTGGATTACCTCCAGTTACTTTGGTTTTTGGCATTTGTGGACATAGCTAATAGAGTAGTTAAGAATTCCTGGTTTTGTTGGAAGAAAGTGATTTTGTAGTAGTAGTACTTTTTTCGTTTGGGGATCTTGGTTTTGGTCGAGATTCTGCATGGTTTCATACTCTGAAAAACTGTAAGCCCTGTTACAGATTACGTTTATGTAATTTTGATGAGTGGCCTAATTCAAAGGTATTTGTTTATTTAAAGATAATATAAAACAAAAACACTCTCCTACCCCATGAGAATTTTTGTTTTGGGGGAAGAAAGGTAGACTTACCTCCTCATTTTTTAGACTTCTGTATTTTATTTGCTCAGCATGGGATTTTTTTCTGCCACCACTCTCTTCTAATTAACTGTTTCTGCTCGTGTCAGCTACCATTTCTGTTACTTCCTGTCTTTTCCTGGAAAATATCTTACATGCTGTTGCTGAATTGTTTAGATATAAAGAGCAGGAAATGTACTACTGATACTCCCGGCACCCTCTTGGGGGAGAGAAAAAAAACAGAATTTACAAGAAATACTTTGTTAGTCAAAGTTGAAGCTAGCCCCCTCAATTCTCAACTTTACTGCAGAACATTGATCTACTGTGACATCTCACAGTACTTCATCAATTTTAAACATTACAGTGTATCCTGAGAACTGTGATAATCAGACACCACTAACTGCAGAGTAGAAGAAAAGTCACAGAAGAGTAGAAGATCAGTTACAGAATCACAGAATGTTAGGGGTTGGAAGGGACCTCTGGGCATCATCTAGTCCAGCCCTAGTGGCAAAGCAGGGTCACCTAGAGCAGGCTGCACAGCACCTTGTACAGCCAGGTTTTGAATATCTCCAGAGAAGGAGACTCCACAAGCTCTCTGGGCAGCCTGTTCCAGTGCTCCGTCACCCTTAGAGGGAAGAAGTTCTTCCTCATGTTCAGACGGAACTTCCTCTGCTTCAGTTTGTGCCCATTGCCCCTTGCCCTGTCGCTGGGCACCACTGAAAAGAGTCTGGCTCTGTGCTCTTGACACCCATCCTGAAGATATTTATAAATATTTATAAGGTCCCCTCTCAGCCTTCTCTTCTTCAAGCTGAACAAGCCCAGCTCACTCAGCCTTTCCTCATAGGAGAGATGCTCCAGTCACCTCACCATCCTTGTAGCCCTCCGCTGGACTCTCTCCAGTAGCTCTTCATCTTTCTTGAACTGGGGAGCCCAGCACGGGACACAGTACTCCAGATGGGGTCTCACTAGGGCAGAGTAGAGGGGGAGGACAGCCTCCCTTGACCTGCTGGCCACACTCTTCTTAATGCACCCCAGGATACCATTGGCAATAATTCGTCAATAAGGCAAAAATTTATAAATAAGGCAATAATTTATCAATAAGGCTCATTCTCCAGTACTAGAAATTCTGAAAGATAATTTTCTGTATCATTTCAGTACATGACTGAGGCCTATGGATGTATGAAAACTTGTATCAAGAAAATTATTTTCTTTTTGTTTGCTTTGAAATTGTTGGTCAGTTCTTTTCCTGAGCTATGTTTATTTAGTGAAGATACAGCAGTGGTGCTGTTTAGTTGGATAACCGTTGCCAAATGCTGATGATAGTATTTTTTCCTATTAGACGAGCAAGTGCTGCACTCAACTGCTTAAAACGCTTCCACGAGATGAAGAAAAGAGGTCCTAAACCTTACAGCCTCCATTTAGATCATATTATTCAGAAATCAATCTCGACACACCAAAAAAGGGATCAGTACCGTGTGCAGAAAGACATCTTTATTTTAAAGGTATTACCTTTATTGATTTTTCAAACCTGGATTTGACTTCGTATGCTGGAGGCTTACATCATGTCCCCCATACTTCAGTCTCCCATCTAATTCAAAGCCATTTATGTGATTTCTGTGTAGTTTTTTTTTCATTTATTTGTCTGTTAGGTACTTGTGGATGCGACGTTGCATTTCTAGAAATTGAGGAGTGAAATTACAATAGTTTTTAATGCTTTTTTGGGACCAATTGTGATCTCTTACTATTAGATTCTTAATGGAGTGCTGTAACCATGCGATTGATTTTCTGATGCAAATTATTGTGGAGCATAGCCCTTTTAATGATTTTTGCATGAAAAGTAAGTGACAAGACTGAAAAAATCATTCAAGGAAACTTACTGTAGTTTGTCATGTCTGTTGCAGGATACAGAAGAAGCACTTGTAATGAATCTTCGGGACAGCCAAGTTCTCAATCATAAAGAGAACCTTGACTGGAATTGGAATCTAATAGGGACCATACTGAAGGTGAGCTTAAAAAGGGCGTGATAGTACTTCCATGAAATGGTTTGAAAAAAAGTCTCAATTTCACACAAGATTTAGCTTTCTAATATTAATTCCATACTACATCCCATAATCTTGTCTTTTTTTTCTTCAGAAAATTAGGATCTCATGGGTTTAATCGATGTTGATACAGTCTCTGTATACAACCCTTAAGCTATATGCAAAGATACGCCACAGTTAAATTCATGTATTCATAAGCATGTATTAAATCTTATGTAAGTTTATTTGCATAGAAACAGACTTTACAGAATTAGCTATAACGACTAAGTCTGGTAATACTTTAGACTTCAGACTGCACAGGGATACTGCCTTGTTCAGTTTGATAGCAGATTTTTTTATATAATGTGAGTTGAAGCTGGGTTATAGATCAAAATTCAAATACTTAGACTGAGCCACATACAAAACTTCAGTAGTATGCAATCTCATTGTATGTTTTCAACGGATACAAATATTCCTGTGGTGAACTTGACACTACAGGAGTATTTTTATCACTTACTTGCTTTACGAAGTGAAGGAAACATCTCTGACAGGGAGGGCATTATCTAAAATATATTTAATGCACAACTTTTAAGAAATTGCCTCTTATTTTAAGCAGAAGAATTACTTTGGCTAAGAAAACTTTCCGAGAGAGTAATCAGTATAGTCTTGGAACCAAAACAGCTCCTGTCATTCTGTGCATCAAAGCCATCCTTCTGTTGTTACCCCCAAGTGATGTTTTCTTACTGTCTTCTTTAATGTGTTGTTATAAAGACAGTGAAAGTATAAAAAAGGATTAAAGGTGGTAATCATAATCAAGATTATATATATTTTTTTTTAAATAAACTAAATATTTCTGTGCATTTTTCAGGGACTTATAAACTTGAGAGCGCAAGATTCTGTCTGGTACAAAGGCCTGAATACGTATATGACAGTAGCTTTGCTCCATGAAATTTCACTGTTTACAGGCTTTTTACTGCAATTACTAGATTTACTGGATTACTAGACATCTGTGATTATAAGTCATAGATACTTTTACCTGTGATTCAGTACTAACGATATTATCAAGAAATTGTTATTCAGAATCTCACTGTTAATTAGTCTGTGTAGTACTTTGACAATGAAAATTTTATGTAGTTGATGACTAAGGTGTTTTTGCTTTTTTACCTGAACTTTAGGTCAAACTGTCAGTTTCCCGATATCTCAGACCTCCCCAGCAGTGTATTTTCTAGTGTCCTGTCAAGCAGTTGCTAATGTCTCAAAACTGGGGACTTCCTGTCTTTCAGAATGAGAAGTTTCTGTTTTTTCTGATTGAATTCTAACTGCTTCCATTCCTGTTAAACTGCACAACACAAGCACGAACCAAGACAATGTTACCAGACTAGTCCATCTTTACTCCCCAAATGAGCACGATCCAGATTCCAGTGTTTGGACTTCACTATATCATGTGGCTCCTCACCTCCCTCTTGTCACTGTCACAGTCTTACAACTGTGGAGCATCAGCTTTCTGACCATCTCACTATGTATATCTCATGTGGTTCCTTACTGGCTTTACTTGCTCAGCTTGCTGTCAAAGCTGCTGAAAGAACAGCAAAAGTGGCAGTAATCAGGATGGAGGAACTGTGGTCAGGATGGAGGAACAGTGACTTTGTTGTTGACAGTAGAGCTTCATACTTTGGCACTGTTACTAGTGTGGTAGGTTTTACTAATCATTAACTAGTGCACTATATATCTTAGTACTAGTATACCGATTGGAAATGTAGAACTATATCGCTTAGGTGGGAAAGAAGAATGTTTGCACTTCTTTCCATCCCTTCCGAGAAGATACTAGTAGCAACAGAAATAAATCTGAAACCATAGAGACAACAGATGGCTGTAAAAACAGAGGAAAATACAATAGAAAGAAAGCATAGCTCCAGAGGAAAGTGTTATGACTTCATGTGATCCTTCTTAAAGCATATTACGAAGTGTCAACAGAGGAGTTTAAATACCATTTTAATAAGTGGTATTTAAGTGACCTATAACAGAATAATGATTATTTTTAAAACAAACCTGATTAATAGTAAAAATAACAATAAAAAATTATTTCCCTAGTACTCATATCAAATTTTTTTGTTATTTGCAGACAAGAAGCTGAGCAAAATTATTTGTTTTTCATCAGCTTTTCGTAGTTCACTATTTTTATTAGAGTAGTGGGCTTGTACGCCTAGCATGTAACCAATATTCCCTGTCCTGCTCTAGAAAAAAAATCTAACAGTTCTTGGAGCAAGAAGTGTGGGCTTTTCAATAAAATGAGTTTTTTTTTAAAGGTAACATTAGATGCAAGGAAACTTACACTTCTAATTAATAGGTAAATATAATAGAAATGAGTACATTTTAGTGACTAATCAAGAGCTGATGTACAAGTTTCATATAATGCTATATTTGCTGTTTTTCTAGTGGCCAAATGTAAATCTAAGGAACTATAAAGACGAACAGTTGCACAGGTATGTAAAAATTATGTAGACTTCTTTTGAAGAAGGAAATTTGGGAAAACTGCCTTTTAATATTGCAATAAACTATTCCTTGGATATGTCACATTTCTAAAACTTATTCTATAGATAAGCAGCAAAAATGAAAATTTAGATAATTAGGTTGCAATACTTGCTTTAAATAAATAGGTCTATAAGCTTTAGAGGTTGCTTTTCTATGCACAGATACTTTATATATTTAGTCCCTTAACAAGAATCACTCCAGCTTTGCAAACACCCGATTTAATTTTAAACCTTGAAGTATTACCTATTTGATATTTCATACATTAGTGTTTGATGTCAGCACTTGACAGATTTTGATAGAATAGGTCTACAGTTGTACAGTTATATAGATACAGCTTTCATCAAACACCAGGAGGAAGTTATTTCTAGTTGCTGTTAATGGCAAAGGAAGAATATGTGATTTGAAAAAATCAAAAACCCAGTACAACCCTGTTTCCTTTCACATCTGTTGGCGTTAAGAGACTTTTAGTACCTTTGGGCATGTGTGGTAATAGTGTTACTGATTAGTTCTTGGATGTCTCTTTAAACATGCACTTCAGAAATGTATTTGATTAAATTATTTTGAAGAGTAGTTCTGTATTTGTAGGCATGAAAAGCTACTTCTATATGAATTTGAGGAAAAACCTAAAGCTAAAATATACGCTAAAAGGCTCATGCTGCTTTATTTTACGTATTTACTAAAAAGTAATCAGGCTGCTTTTATAGAGTGTTCTGAGCATAAGTAGTATTCCCATTGTAATCATAGCCACAATTTAGAATCATAAAATCACAGAATGGCTTGGGTTGGAAGGGACCTTAAATACCATCCTGTTCCAACCCCCAGGCCATGAGCAGGGACACCTTCCACTAGACCTGGTTGCTCAAAGCCCCATCCAACCTGGCCTTGAACACTGCCAGGGAGGTGGCAGCCACAGCATCTCTGGGCAACCTGTGCCAGGGCCTCACCACCCTCACAGTGAGGAATTTCTTTCTTATATCTACTCTAAATCTACCCTCTCTTAGTTTAAGACTGTTACCCCCTGTCCTATCACTCCAGGCCCTGGTAAAAAGTCCCTCTCCAGCTTTCTTGTAGGCCACCTTTAAGTGCTGAAAGGCTGCTTTAAGGTCTCCCCGCAGCCTTCTCTTCTCCAGGCTGAACAGCCCCAACTCTCTCAGCCTTTCCTCACAGCAGAGGTGCTCCAGCCCTCGGATCATTTTTTCTGGCCTCCTCTGGACCCACTCCCATGGGTCCATGTCTGTCCTGTGCTGAGGGCTCCAGAGCTGGATGCAGGACTCCAGGTGGGCTCTCACCAGAGTGGAGCAGAGGGGCAGAATCCGCTCCCTCGACTTGCTGGCCACGCTGTTTTTGGTGCAGCCCAGGATTTGGTTCACCTTCTGGGTTGTGAGCACACATTGCCGGGTCATGTTGAGCTTCTCATCAAGTAACACCCCAAGATCCTTCTCCTCAGGGCTGCTCTCAGTCCATTCCCCACCCAGCCTGTATTTGTGCTTGGGATTGCCCGACCCATGTGGAGGACCTTGCACTTGACCTTGTTGAACTTCATGAGGTTCACATGGGCCCACCTCTCAAGCCTGTCAAGGTCCCCCTGGATGGCATCCCTTCCCTCCAGCATGTCGATTGCACCACACAGCTTGGTGTTGTTGGCAAACTTGCTGAGGGTGGACTCAATCCCACTGTCCATGTCACCAACAAAGATATTAAACAGCACTGGTTCTAGTAGTGGCCCCTGAAGAATGCCACTTGTCACTGGTCTCCACTTGGACATCGAGCCATTGACTGCAAGTCTTTTGAGTGTGACCTTGCAGCGACCTTATCCACCGAGTGGTCCATCCGTCAAATCCATGTGTCTCCAATTTAGAGACAAAGATGTTGTGCGGGACAGTGTCAAATCCTTTACTCAGGTCTGGGTAGATGACATCAGTTGTTCTTTCCTTATCCACCACCACAGTAACCCAACCATAGAAGGCCACCAGATTTGTCAGGCATGATTTGCCCTTAGCGAAGCCATGTTGGCTATCACCAGTCACCTCCTTTTTTCCCATGTGCCTCAGCATAGTTTCCAGGAGGATCTGCTGCGTGATCTTGCCGGGCATAGAGGTGACGCTGACTGGCCTGTAGTTCCCCAGGTCTTCCTTTTTCCCCTTTTTAAAAATGGGGGTTATGTTTCCCCTGTTGCAGTTAGTGCGTACTTCACTGGACTGCTGTGACTTCTCGAGTATGATGGATAGTGGCTTAGCAACCTCATCTGCCAGTTTCCTCAGGACCTGTGGATACACCTCATCAGGTCCCATGGACTTGTGCCCCTTCAGGTTCCTTAGATGGTCTCGAACCTGATCTGCTACAGTGGGCAGTTCTTCATTCTCCCAGTCCCTGCCTTTGCCTTCTGCGACTTGGGCGGTGTGGCTGCCTTCACTTGCCAGTGAAGACTGAGGCAACAGTTAATTAATTCAATTTAATTAAAATTTTAATTAAATTAATTTAATTTTGCATTTGCTTTTTTCTGTTTTTTTTCTTACCTAAACATTGACTGCCAATCTGTACCTTGTGGTAAAGGATTATTTTCCAAATCTGGTGGTTTATAACACTGCTTCTCTAAAGCAATGTCTGCAGTCCTGGCTGCAGCACTCACATCCACCCCTCTCCCTACCTTCCAGGGACAGTGTTCCTGTTCCTTGGTTTTGTGCTGCACTGAAGCATTGTTCAGAGCCTAAATAATTTAATTCTAAATAAACTGAGAAAATGTAGGATTGAGTTAGTTTAAAACTTCTACAGTTCATTAATCCATTCTGCAGGATTGTGGATTAGATGCTTTAATGGCTTTAAAATGCTGGTCTTCTTGTTTGATTATAACTAATTATGCCCCGAATCTCTCTGGTTTCTCAGGTGATCATAGAAAATATTCAGCCACTTTGCTTTTGAAGTGTGAAGTACATTTTTTGTCCTTCCAGGTTCTGTTTGTTTAGGGGTTTTTTACTGTTGGTGTTCTTGTGATGTTCTTACAGCTGTTAAAGTGAAATTCCAGATATTTTTGATACAGTTTCCTTCATTTCATAGAGATACAGTTAATGCAATGTATGTATACACATGTATGTGTATATACATACATATATACACCCTTAAGTAGACACATACACACTGACGTGGACACATATATACGCACACATATAAATGTGTATGTTAATATATTTATTACTGGTAGCCCAGGAAAAAAAAAAAAACCCACCACATTTAATTTGACAAAATTTTAAAAAGCCGTGAGATTTTCTTTGTAATTGGTCCTGTGTTTTGAGTTGGGGATAGTGGCTTGCTCTCACTTTTCTAACTAAAGGCGCAGTAGTCGAGTTAAGTTTTCTTAATGCTTGACTTATCTACCTTCAGACAGAATGTTCTGTGTTATTGTAAAGCACAATTGTGTGTTTATTTTTTGACTAAGAATTAGTGAGGGGAAGCTCTTTGCTGAAGATCTATCTGTGCAATGCAAAACTCAAGCTGTATTGGTCACCGTAATTTCAAAAAGTTTGAGGGAGAGACTGCATTTACAGTCAGTATGTTGTGCTTCAGAAATGCTTAAGTGAGGTGAATGAAAATACTGTTACTGAATAAATGCAGCCTTCTCCTGGCAGAACACAAAAACTTGTTTTTTACAGTAACGAAAACTCATGTCATGGATTCTTTTTTAGCTCTTGGTAAGTCTAGATAGTATAGTCTTTGAAATTCAGCACAGGATAAATCACAGCAGAATAAACATGAGAAGAAGGAAGCTATGGCTTGTAAGAGCATAGAGATTTTGAGTTTCTTTGCTTCTTTCAAGTCATGGCGTAGACAACCCTTTATAACACACAGTACAGCTGCATCGCCGAAGTGGTGTTTGGATAGACTCATTACTGCTACCTTCTGCTCTTTCAATAATTTATGAAAGTTTATTGCCAATAAGCTAATTTAGTGATAACATATCTTTTCTACCAACATCATTTTCTGCTGGGAGACTGTCCTTGTCATACTGAAAAATAGCAATTTCTTTTTTACTTCCCATAGGTTCGTAAGGAGATTGCTTTATTTTTACAAACCTAGCAGTAAGCTGTATGCCAACCTGGATCTGGACTATGCCAAGGCTAAGCAGCTCACTGTGGTGGGTTGTCAGTTTACTGAATTTCTTCTTGAATCCGAAGAGGTAAGAAATTTTCAGCTATGAGACTGGAGGTAGAATGAGTAGTGCTACTGTATACCACTTAGAGGAAAAAAACCTTAATTTTAGTAAAGACTTCTGTAGACTTGGGGTCTTAAATCTGAAATGATCAGTGTAATTAAGAAATATAACTTGAAATCTTGAATTGTCCAGATGAGACACTGAGGAAGACAACTGTATTTAAGTAGAAGTTTTATCAAATACAGCTTTATTAAATACAACTTGGGGTTTGGAGGTTTTTTTAGTTTTTGCTGTGTATATCCTTCCGTTCTCTGCCTCCTTTTTTTCTTGTGCGCTAAATATTTTCTATGCCTCAGACCAGAGGAAAATGTCATTGTACTAACATTTTGCTGGAAATAATAGAATTGGTCCTAAGATGTCTCCAAGACACACTCTTTTTATTTGCCTTGAACCTTTTTCTTTAGTCCGAGTTGTGTTTACTAGCCAGCATTTCTGATTTGTGTCTGTATTGTGTTTGTACATTTTAAGAAATTTAAAATTATGAGTTTCAGTAAAGAAGAGAGACCCAGTTCTGTTACTAGTAAATGCTATTACCCTTTGTTTGTTAGGATGGACAAGGTTACCTGGAAGAATTGGTTAAAGATATTGTACATTGGCTCAACTCTTCATCAGGAATGAAACCTGAACGTAGTCTTCAAAATAATGGGTTACTAAATACCCTTAGCCAGCACTACTTTCTGTTTTTCGGTACTCTCTCCTGTCACCCTCATGGAGTGAAAATGCTTGAAAAATGTAATGTGTTTCAGTGGTGAGTGTTTTTGTTCTGTTTGAATTGTGCTTATGGGTATAATAGTTACAAAAATTGTAAACTATGCACGAGAACCACCATCTGTAAAGCTGAAAACTTTAAAGTTCTTTTGATTTACTTATAAATAACAATCCCCAGTTGTGGGGGTTTTCGGTGGTGTTTTTTTAAGAAGGGATCTTTTAGTGTGCCATTACTGAACAGATATGGGTGATTGTGTCACAAAATAGCTTAGTTTGTCCTGTCCACACCTATCTGACGGAAATCAGTATCGGGAAGGATGAAAAGACAGAAGCAAAAAAAAAAAACACACACAAACCACCAAGTACTAGTAGCTATCATACTATTTGTGCAATGTGATGATGCATGTTGTACTTCACTCAGATATATTGGACTGAAGTTTAAGTTGTGAAGTTCAAAATTTTGTTCAGGTATGAGTAAACTTAACCTTCCTTTGGAAGTAAATTGGCTGGTGGCTAATACCAGTTAATTTAAACATAGTAAACTTTAAGCAAAAATTCAGGTGTTTTGATGTATTCTGTTTTGTTTTTAATTAAGCTGTTCTCATTTATTATTAGAATGCAAGTTTTTTACTGGCTTCAGAAAACTTGATTTACCATAAAATCTAGACAGCCCATAGGATTGACCATATGGCAGGCTTTATACACAGAATGTTCTACAATGAGGAATTGTTCAGAGCTTCATGAACATTAATTTTTGTACTCATAATCACTAATTAAAGTATGCTGACAAAATTGTTGCAGAGCAATTATAAAAAATGTCGATTTGTGTTTTTTCTCCTTGCAGTTCAGTCCATCATGTGGTCCCCATTTGACTCTAACAGCTGTAGCACTTTAAAATTACTCATATGAGAACTTAATTTGTATTCTGCGTTTATAGAAATGAAAGTCTAATTTAAAGTACTTAAGTTTAAATTATTGATTGAATAAATAAATGGGTTGGAGTAGGTTCAATAACTAACTTTTATTTTCTTCTCCTCCCCTTCTCCCCCCAGTCTTCTTAATCTTTGTTCTTTGAAGAACCAGGATCACTTGTTAAAGTTGACTGTTTCTAGTTTGGATTACAGCAGAGATGGCTTAGCAAGAGTCATCCTTTCTAAAATCCTGACAGCAGCTACTGATGTAAGTTCAGTTCAACTTACGTTCCATTGTTACTTGCCACTAGGCATTTATTTTTGTTATTTAAGATGTATAACTTTATTTTTAAGCTCTTAGATACCCATAAAGGTTTTGATTTTTGAGTTCAGATAAATGAAACTCCTGTTCATGTAGCTTTTGAATTTCCTGTGAACTTCACACCTTATATTGTATTTGTGCTGAAGAAATTAAGTAATTCAAATAGCAGTTTCTTTCATGTATGAAGGGGGTTAAAGTCTTTAAATGCATAAGCCAAGTGTAATGTTATTGTCTAGGTTAGTAAACCAATCATGAAGGCATTGTTTTCACAAACAGAAATGTGTATTACTAGCTGTAATGAACAGGTTAACCTTCCAGTGGTAGGTACTGTTGTGATAATGATTCAGGTTGCTGTGGTGGAACTGAGTAGAAGCTAGAGGTCCTGGAACAAGGGGATGGTTCAGAAATAGGCATTGGGATTTGTACTTCTGAATGAAAGAAGGTGAGTGGAAATAAAACACAGACTTACATAGACTTGAGAAAGGAAGCTCTTGAACTTTACTTAAAAAATCAATCAGGTGTAACATAGTAGACAAGCAAGCATTCATGTCAGGGAAATGGCAATTAGCAAGTTGAAATCTCGCTAGGAAAGAACTTCCATTACTCAGGGAAAACTATTCCTCTGTTGCCTGAACAAGGCAGAACATATTCTAGAGCGGATACAAGAGGGAAGAAGGTAGATACTCTTTAAATGTCTCATTGTTATTTTGGAGGAGTAGAGGAAAAGAAAGGAGTTGAGGCTATTTCTCCGAGAATATCAAAAATATAATGATTCTTATTGGCAAAGAGTGGAGTCTGAAAGAGGTGAAGATAGTTGCGGTTGGAGGAATGACCCATTGAGAACAGGGTGAAGCTCCCCACTGAATAATTTTTAAGCAATATTTCAATGGAGTGATGACTTTGATATCCTTTCTCCAAAGTTGTATATGCTTAGTCTGAGCAAGAAAACAGAAATTAATATGTTGTGAGGACACAAGCCTATGTCTTTATGAGAGTTCTGAGTGCCTGTTAGATGACTGTCAGTTAAGAGCAGTTTAGACTGTAGAACTTCATTTAGCTGTTTCTATTGAGATTTCAGGTCAATGGGCGCTGCCCCTGCCCTTTCCACCACCTCCCGGCTATTTTTACCTCATTGGAGGGCTATGCGTGGGGAAAGAGCCCTCCAGCTCTTTGCAGTTAGTTGCAAATGCAGCTAGTTAACAACTAGAAAAAAGTCCAAGCATGCTGTCACAATCTCCTCAACGAAGCAGACAGTTACACTAATAATTTGAGGCATTTTGTTATGAATTAGTGTTTGGTTTAGCTTTTGGGGAATATTTTTCTTCATTCTGATATCTAAGGTATGAAGACTTAAAGTCTATTTTGAGATAGATACTGCCAAATGTTTTCAAGCATCCGGTACTTACACCAGAAGCTTTACGTATGTAGGAATGGGTTGATCTTCCAAATGTTCTATAGAGACCTACTTTTCTACAGGTGGTTTTTTTTTTAAATCTCAGGCAGGGGGGGAAGCCCCAAAAAAGCAAATCAGAATGTATTCAACTGATAGAGGTATACCAGTAAGTAGACTGGCTTGAAGTGAGGCACAGATACTGTTGAACATACTGTCCGAAGCATGTATAAAGCTAGAAAGCTGCTGAGAGCTACTGCTGCTCTTAGTGATGATAACTAAAGAAAACAATTTCCATCTGTTTGTAATTCAGCCTAATGAACACTAGGTAGTAAGTGCTTCTTGTACTTTGGGCCTGCATACAAAAGACATCATTCTCCTGCACATTAGAAATTAAGAAAGTTTGTAGAGTCTCCGGGTTTACCCATTTCAGTTCTGATCTGTTTGGGATTGTGAAAAGAATTAGAGATCGTGATCTCATCACTGGCATTACGTTGACTATTTAATGCCAAACTGTGACACATGTTGAAGAAGAACTCTTTGGAGAAAGCTAAGAGACATTCTACAGGCTCAGAAACTTAAGAACACAAATTTTGGAGCTCAGATGTAAACAATTAGTTTTAAAGTTAGACATCTTTCTTGCCGGACACGCTGATATTTTCTCATATCCATGATGTTTTAAGGTCTCAGCCTATGTTAGTAGCCTATGGCTACAGAGTTCTAATGCTTCCATTTCCCAGTCTCACATTGATGAGTGGATCTAGCAACATTGTCTAGGTAAACAGCAGAGATTAAGTAACTGTCTGGTTTTGGCAGTCTCCTGAAATGTAAAAGAGCAGATATTATTAGGATACATCTTCTCAACTGCCAAGCACTGACTTACTCTATAAGTAAAAGTGTAACCTTTCTCATGTGTGCATGATATGGTTCGATAGTCCTTAATATCAGAGATCGGTGTGCCTTCAGATGTAACCATAGCGATCTCCAGGCAAGTTCATAGCGGGGATGTGTTGTGACTTAAATGCTACTATTTAGAATTCAGTATTGTACTGGATGAGACTGTACCCTGATTTTTGTGTGCTGCAATAGCACAAGAATCCCTTCAATACTTTCTCTTTTTTAATAAAAATAATTTATGATAACACATGTAAGAAATATAAAAAAAACTGAATCTTGTTTGTTTATCACAAATGTAAATGAATCTCTTACTATCAAGATATTAAAAAAGAAGAAAAATTTACTGCTTGAATATCTTAAGTAGAGCCTGACTTGCTTTGTGAAACATACGGAACCCTGAGGAATGGATAAAACTACTTCAGGGTGTTTTGTTTCCTGAATTACTTGACTTGCTTCTTGGAATCCTTGGAATTCATAGGGAAATATTTTGTATAGTTCATCTAAAAGAGGAAAATCATGAGTAGAATGTCCTGTCTCAGCCAGCAGAAATGGGTCTACATTTGCATCAACCACAGATGATTTTATACTTGGATAAAATCTATATGCTTCCGTAAGAAATTATTTTCCTGTTTTACCGTATGCCCAACCGCATATGTTGTTATGGTGGAAACTGAACCAATGGAACACTGAAGAGAAAATTTCCCTGAATACTTATTGACAAGAAGGCAAAAGTTACCTGTCAAAGAACCCTTTGACAATGCTTGGTGTACAGAATATTGTACAAAATTTTGTACAGAATCTTGGACAAAATGCTTGTCTTCAGTGTTTCTGGTGTTTATGCTCCCAATAGAAAATCAAAGCATAAAAAGCTAATCCAAAGGATAAAGCCTTATTCTGGTATTAACTGTGTCCTTAGTGGTATAAGTGGTATTTTTGAACAACTGCAATTGGCAAAACTACAAGTTTCTTCCAGAAATTGAAATATTCATGTGAGGTGGAAATAGTTGTCAGTTCCGATAGGGTAAGATACTTGAAAGAATATGGAAATATTGAACTGATAGATATTGTTCCACTGATTGAGGAGTAATTTGGAAGTACCTCTGTTTAGATGTTAGGGGAAGGTATCTGCCATTTTCTGGGTTTTGCTGTCTGGAATTCTCAAACAGCAGTATTGTCAACAGCAAAAGAAAATACTCTTCTTCGTAGTTAGCAATCATGATAGGAAAAATTGAAACTTGACACAGTTTATACGACTCACTGCTGTGTCCCATAAGGAGAATATATTTTTTAAGATTACCAGAACTGACACTCTGTCACCCTGGACAGTGAATCCTAAGATTAAAAATGAACATAGAGTTCAATTCAAATAAGGTTTTCCCTTCCATCCTCAAGGATTTCTGATGAGGACCTGGTAGGATGAGTGGAGCCTGTATAGTAAGCCTCTGGAAGAGTTTGTATTAATTCATAATCCAGAAGACAAATTGTGATTTTAATTCTATTTGCTGCCTGTGGCTTCTAAATTCTATTTAAAAGCAATAACAATGTATAGGACTGGACGTAATTTCTGAAGAGCTGTCTTTTGTAAGGGAGAAAGACCATCTCCAGTAAGGCTGCTTCGCTTCAGTAATTTTAATTCCCCGCGACAGTTGTTAATGGACTGGTTTATCTGTTTATTTCAAAAGCTGAAGATGCTCTTTTTATTGGGTTAGTTGAGGTTATAGCCTCACACACCTTTTAAAGCTACCCAGAGCTGTCAAGCGGGTTTGTTAGCCATTTGCTAATGTGTGTCTCTGAACCATGACAGTAAGTTCTGTAGTCACCTTAGCGTTAGAAGGGGAGAGTAGGCTTTTGGGGTGGCTATATGCAACAAAAACATTTACAGAGCAATATCTGTGCAGATCAGTGAAGCATCAGCACATCTTCACCTCCTTCCAGATGTGCTTTGGTCATTCATGCTAGAGCAAATTAATACTGCCTCAGCTGCCTTTCTACAAGTTCATGGTAGAAGCAGCAGAGTAGCCAATGTGTCCTCAAGTGCTGCAGTTCATGACCTAGAATTTTATCTTCATAGTTGGCTAAGGGGTAGACTTACGCTACATCTACTGGCATCTATGCTGAGCTGTATGTAATTGAGCATAATGACCTCCGACGTGCTTCTTCACTTCTGGGGTCCCAAAGCCCTTCAATAGTAAAAGTAAGAATCCTCTGACAGATTTAGTACAGGGCTTTGTCTGTGTTTTTCACGCAGTTCATGCATGAGGGGGAAAGGGGAATGTGTGTTTCCTCAGGTAGCCACTGCACTGGTTTTCCTGTCGGTTCTCATCAGAAGTAAAAACATTCAAGGATTTTGCTTCATCTGGAAAAGCAATGCTGGCCATTACCCCTCTGATCTGGGAAATGCATACAGGTGATCGTGCTGCACAAAGGTTGTGGCACTGCTTGAAGACATTAAAGCTGTTGTAAATCCGTGCAGTGGTTTTGCAGCCCCAGGTCTAAGGTTTGAATGTCTTAGTCTGTTGAATCATTCCATGTTGTAAAGACCCTTTTCTATATCCTCAGTTGATGCACGGTGATCTGTTCTGCTCTTCGTTACACCGTAATTGTTGTTCTTTCTGATGATGGTAGGAAAACCAGAACTGTGCACACTGTCCAAGGTGTCAACATCCAGTGGATTTACCTGGTGCCAATGCTGACACATTTTGTTCTGTTCACTTGCAGTGGTTTTGGTTGCCATTGAACTGTTATCTGATGCTTCCACAGAACTATGATTAGCCCCAAGATGTCTTCCCTGAGTGAAAAGAGCTGGCTCAGAGCCTGTTGTGTGTGTAAAGCTGGGTTTATTTTCTCTCTTTAGCTCATTGTTTCAAATCTATCTGCAGTGAATTTTGTTTGCCATTTTATTGTCCCATCAGAATCATGAGTTCCTTCTTATTGTTTCCTTCTCCAAACAAAAAATAAAAATTGTTCTAATTCTGTACTAACTATCTGGATAGATTAATTCATGTTCAGGAAGTGCTTCAGGAAGTGAACGTTACTGTCTTTTGTGCTCTGTATCACATTCCATGTATTTATAGCAGTAGCAGCGATTCCTTATAGACAGATTTTAACACTTGAACTACATGACACTGAATTCTGGTTTTGTATTATCATGTTATTGTGTAGGCTTAACATCTAGATCAAGTGATCATTTGGCATAATAGCTCTTGTTCTCATCTTTAATAAATAGTTGTTGCTAGTTGTTTATTCCACCTACAAGGCATACCACTAATAGCCTGCAGCCCATTTCAAAATGGTTGTGCGGCCTAGGTCAGAGTTGCGAATCACTGTTCCACAACCTTTCTTGCTATGTGTATTATGTCATGCAAGCCTCCTCTCCGAAAAAGAAGCCTCTGTATATTGAATAAGTAGAAATGTCCATGTGGTATTTGAAGTTGAAATAATGAGGCAAAGTTTTTGAAATTAACTTTGCACGTTCACATTTCCTACTCTCATTTGCTTTGAAGTCCTGCTGGCCAGGTATTTATGGAGGGAAAAAAACAATCCAGAAGATACTGTTAACCTAGGTAGTGCTGTCCACCCTGGACCAATTCACCTATCTCTTAGTGTACAGATAGTCACATCCGTCCCAACATAGATTGTTTATATTTTAACGCAGAAAATTTACTTGATTATAGTTATCGTAGCCTTAAAGGTGTAGGGACTGAAGACCTGAAGAAAGATTTGGGAATCTGATTTTGTTTTTTCCAGATGTGCTTAGTCTAAGTATAGATAACACCTTTCCTGGTAAGTATATATTATCTGGGTTATTCTGTGCTTACTCCAGGACACTGGAAATTCCTGTAGATTAAGCCCGTTTGTTTCTATTTTTCGTGGATTTTTTCTAATAGAAAATGGTGTTAAACAGTTTATGCTGTTTATTCAGCGTGTTTTGTCCAGCAGTGCAGGAACTGACAAGGTACTTCATTCTGCTGTCACTTGGAGAAATTTGTAGTAGTAAACTAGGTGTTGGGAAGCTGACTTACTACAGAAAAATAACATTTTTCTATTTAGAAGGTTTTCTGAGAAGTTTTGAAGATCAGGTACTTCTGGGAAACAGTTTAAAATTTATTAAATTTACCAGAGGTTCTAATATTTGTTAAAGTTTTTTGCAAAAAATTGCATACATGAAAGAATATGCAATTGCACTGGCATTTATGGGGTATTTACCTTGCTAGTCCTGACAACTTTATGTGGTTCTACCACACTAAATGACTAATCAATAAGGGCTTTCCAAGAAGACTTGCAGTGATCAGATTACTTGTGATCTTAGACTCAGAGTTCCCATTTAATAAGCTCTCTAATAGACTGTTAACTATCTCTAATAGATAGTTTTAATGCATAAGGTGTGCATCACAGCTACTTGCAGTAAAATATGATAATTTAAATGCATTTTTTGAAGTTATGATTCATTAACTACATTAGCCATTTTTCTTCCATTCCAAAAAAAGTTTTCCTTACTTTTGCAGAGCTGCAGGTTGTATGCAACAAAACACTTACGAGTATTATTGAGAGCAAATGTAGAGTTCTTCAGCAACTGGGGAATTGAGTTACTGGTGACCCAGTTACATGATAAAAATAAAACTATTTCTTCTGAGGCACTTGATATTCTAGATGAGGCATGTGAAGACAAGGTGAGCATCCTTTCCCTTTTCAGCCTCTTTTTGGTATGCTACTCTGTAAGCTATTCCCCACCCCCTCCCCCAGTAGCAAAGTAAAAGTGTGCAAGAAACTACTGATGGTTTACTTTCTTGATTGTCATTGATGGACTTTATAATAGTTTATAGACCCCGTTGCTGAAAATACTGCAGTATTAATGACAAGAAAATGGAGACGTCTGGATTATGTATACTTTTAAATATGAATTCAGACTAGTTCAGCTATTTTTATCATTACAGTTTTTGTCAAGTAATTTATATTTAATGGCAGAAGGTACCTAAAGTGGATAATATTAGGATTAGGGTAGTGCTGTTTGGTACTTCCTTTTATGAAAAATTTGCTGCTTCCTTACTGGCAGATTGTTGTAATTGTTGCAGTTTGCAAAATTATATAGTGCTCAGATACTCCATATGCATTTTTTATTATTTTAGGCCAACCTTCATGCCCTTATCCAAATGAAACCAGCTCTTTCTCATCTTGGAGACAAGGGTTTGCTTCTACTCCTAAGGTAAATGCTGAATATGCTGTTTGACTTTACACCATGGAAACCTGTGTTTTTATTCATAATATGTGATCTGTTTTAAGTGGAGTACTAACTGTCTGATGTTACTTTACAGATTTCTGTCCATCCCAAAGGGGTTTTCTTATCTAAATGAAAGAGGTTATGTAACGAAACAAATGGAAAAGTGGCAAAAGGTAATGCTAAGAACAAAAAGTGTGCTTGATATTAGGAGGAAGGATATCCATATGGAGGTTTAGAAGGTCAACGACTCTCAGAAATACTGCGTATTCATATATGTGTATTACTATTGCCAATACGTTTGTTGCCTCAGTGACTTACGATTTTGCTGGAAAAGGTTGACAGGGAATTACAGTTGCATAGCTTCTCTGTACATACATGCTTTTGGTTTACCCAGGCCTTTTTATATCATTTTGATATTTCAGCAAATATTTCAGGAGTGTAGTGACTTTCTAAATAGGTTGTTGTGTAATGTCATATCTAGACAAGTGTGTAAAGGAATAGTGCTTTTTAAGATACCTGTTAACTTCTGGTTGTTCCTAATTAAAGTTAAACATAGAGCTCGTGAAGATAGAATCAGCTTATGCTGTTAGGAAGTAAATAAACGGGAACACAAGACCATTAAGAAACATGCATCATTGTCATAACTACAATAAAACTCTTCATACGTTATTTTCTTTTCATATATGATGAGAGGTGCGTGGTCTCATTCCAGTTGGCAAATGTTTTACTATGTTATAAGCTGTCACTTCTCTAGGAATACTAAAATGCATGGTGATCTCTTGAGATTATTTCGGTTAAAGTAACGTGTGAAATACTTCCTTCCTGCCCTGCTTTTTTAATTATTTCACTGAAGTGATTATGGAATCACTTGTCAACTCTGCAAACTTGTATGTATGAAGTGCAGTAATTTCGGTGAGCCCCACCATCAGATTGGCCTTCCTTAAAAAGTGCTTAAATTATTCCTTGCTTATAAAGTACCATACTATAAAAACAGAAACCACTAAATGTATTGTGTCAACCTTTGTCTGTCTTCTTTTAGGAATATAACTTAAAGTATGTTGAATTGATTGAAGAACAACTTAATGAAGCACTTACAACATACCGCAAACCTGTTGATGGTGATAACTACGTTCGTCGGAGCAACCAAAGGTAAATGTGGGAAGATGTGTCTTTGGGTATAAGCTGGCGGGACTGATCGAGAGAGCTGTAGACTAGAACTGATGTGGGAAGGGGATACCAACAAGATGGCAGTAGGTAAGGCAAGGGTTGGCATGGCATCGCCTAAGGGTGGCAGTGGTAGTGGCAAGATTTACACTGTTCCTGTGAGCACAGAGGGCTCAGGGCAAATGAGGAACGAGTTGAAAGCTTGTGGGTTAGAATTAAGGGACAGGCTCATAAGGGTGACATTACGGTGGGTGTGTACTACAGGCCACCTGACCAGGAGGAGGAGGTTGATGA
>Ga0065711_1036737_pt1 | contig 20650 bp, 15 predicted proteins | sample Hoacrofraction12_FD_59098 | JGI IMG/M metagenome (GOLD analysis project Ga0065711, IMG submission 59098) | Hoatzin crop microbial communities from Cojedes, Venezuela - Epithelial fraction 12 v2 (version 2) | ecosystem: Host-associated > Birds > Digestive system > Esophagus > Crop | place...
GGGGGGGGGGGGAAGAAACCCAACTTAGAATTCAAAACACGAAAGAAATAAACTTGATCACTACAGATTCTCAACAGTAGAGGGTTAAAACCAAAACTTCTTCAATTGTAAATAATTTTTAGCCAGGGTTTTTAAAACAGAGTTATAGAAACAACTCACCATCCTCTTCCACACATACATATAAATACATACACGTGTACATAGTATCTACTACACACAACCATTATCAAATACTAAAATGTGGTCCTATTTTTCGGACAAATATTTTTATATTCACCATAGACTTGTTATAGATGAACAGTCACCAACATGAATTTGCAAAGTATAACAGGCTGATAAAAAAAATCCCATCTGAGACCAGGAAAATCTAGAGATCTAGAAGACATGACCACCAGAAAGAATGAATCATTGGGATTAAGCAGGTGGAAAGAGGATGTGACAACAGCTTGCAAACACACAGGAGGCTATATTCAATGACAGAGAGAAATTCGTTCCACCACTGATGCAATAAAGAAGAAAGGTACCAACAGGATTAAATATCAAAGTAAGAAAAGTCCTCAGAAATAATTAATAGGGATAACTCATTGCTAGATCATTTATACATCCTTCACTGAAAATCTCTACAGAGTATTAGACATACAAATATTATAAAGGTACTTCTTCTGTTTCAGGGCTGCTGGCATTAACAACTAATTTCTAATGCCCTTTTCAATCCTATTAATGTCTAATTCCAGATAACAAAACTAACAGAAACAAGTTTCCTTATCTCCTTTCTCACTGAAAACTTTCTCTTAAGTACACAGAAGTTAACAGAACATAAGCAACACACAAATCCATACCCATCCAACTACCACCATGCTTCCAAATCCAACTAACCCAATCTAAGAATAACTGCATGAAAAAAGTTAAGAGGATTTTGAGATTCCTTAATAAAGAACTAATTGTGGTGGTTCAGTTAAATGCTGAAAGATTCTTCTTCTACAAGAAGGTATGTTGCATGTTTCCACAAACAGGCAAGAATAATCAACCTACATTCATTTTCTATTTAAAAAACCAGCACATAACATTCTTTTATAAACGATCTATTAATAGTTTAATTAGTGATTTCCTTTGTGAATACTTTGACTAAATACAACACAATACATTACTTGCATAAGAAGCACTGTTACTTAATATACTTTTGTAACGGTGGAAAAATATTTCAACAATGTCATCTATGAAGCACCTAGCCTACCTGTAACAAACAACTAAGCAGAAAAAAAATCATTATCCTTTCAATGGAAAAGGTAATAAGATTTGATAACTGAATATTCCAAAACAAAAGGCAAGACATGTCATGGGATGTACTGCAAGAATCTACATGATCCAGCAACGTGCCCTTGCCTCAAAGGCAGCTAAGGCTATCCTGGCCTGCATTAGGAAAGATTTCTCCAGCAGGCTGAGGGAGGTGATCCTTCCCCTCTGCTCAGCACTGGTGAGGCCACACACGGAGTGCTGGGTGCAGTGCTGGGCTCCCCAGTACATGGACATACTGGAGGGAGTCCAGCAAAGGGCCAATGAGGATGATTAAGGGACTGGAACATCTCTCCCATGAAGAAAGGCTGAGAAAGCGCGGATTCTTTAGCCCAGAGAAGAGAAGGCTCAGGGGGATCTTACAAACGTCTACAAACACCTGGAGGGAGGGTGCAAAGACGATGGAGCTGGGCTTGTCTCAGCGGTGCCCAGAAACAGGACCAGAAGCAATGGGCACAAACTGAAACGCGGGAGGTTCTCTCTGAGCATCAGGAAACACCTTCTTAACTGTGAGGGTGACTGAGCACTGGCACAGGTTGCCCAGAGAGCTTGTGGAGTCTCCACCTTTAGAGATACTCAAAAGCCATCCGGACACGGTCCTGGCCAACTGGCTCTAGGTGGCCTGGCCTGAGCAGGGGGTTGGACTAGATGGCCTCCAGAGGTCCCTGCAAGCCTCAACTACTCTATGAGTCTGTGAACATATTATAACAGAAAACAAACATTTGGTCCCATCCAGGGAATAAGATTAGTGTCTTCCTAACTGTGCCATTCAGAAGGGTCAATAAACCTACAGATTTCCATATAATCTTTACAATTTAGCACTTTCCCTGCTGATATCCATTCAGAAAATTGCTGCAAGAATTTTCTTAGCCTCCTTCTTTTCTGATATCATGCTCCTGTGTCTCTGTATAGGCAGGAGATTAACAGAAACAGAGACTCTTCCAATATAGGCATCTAACTTAAACACAAGAGGATGACTGAAACAAGCTCTATCTCTACCTCCATCCACCAAAAGGAGTTCAGTGGAGATCTGCTGTATTTCAACATTTAGAGACCAATGCATTTAGAAGAATATTATTATAAATTTATACAGATCATTAGTTTATCTGTTTGCTTCTTCTAAATGTAATTTTCTGAACACTTCATGATATTCATGTTTCCTAGACTCTGAAAGAATGAATGAAAGTCTAAACAATTTTTCACTCTGTCATTATAGCATCAAAGAGAAGAGTTCTCAGAATGACAGCTGAACTTCATGGTTTAGTTCAATTCATTTTCTTAATTTAATTTTATATGGTGTATTAAAATGAAGTAAACAATGAATTTATGACACTTGTATGTATACTATTACATTTAATTATGCCTTTGCATCTGCCCTCTTCCCCTTACCAATTACGGAATACTTCCTTCATCCACCCATTTCATACACTCATTTTGCCCAGGGATTATATTCAATATCTCAACAGATACAATAATGATGAATTTATGACAGCAGAAAAAAAAAAAAATCAATATTTTTACTGTTCTGCTCTGACCCTTAAATACTTTCCCAGAGTATCCACAATAAAGTAGCAGCAGTACTGAGAACTGAAATGTAAAGCTTTAGACAGTTCTCTGAACTATGAGTAGTGCTATTCCCATAAGCTTGATTCTATGGCTGTATAAAAAACAGGAGCTTTCTAATAAGCTACTGTAGAATTCATGCAACTGTGAAAACTTAGGTTGATTTTTAAGAGATATCTAAAACTGCATTTTGCAAGTTTCATCAGAAAGTTAATTTTTCCTTTTGACTTACTTTTCAACACAATATCCCAAACAGACACTGAAAATAATATGTCAGAGGAGGAAAAATGTAACAGAATTTTGAACATTTTACTAGATAGCACTAACTTCTTTTTGCAGTTTAAAGCATTGTTGTGGTTTAACCTGGGAGCCGGCAACTACACACTAGACAGCCGCTCGCTCACCCCTGCCCTTCTCCCTGCAGAGAAATGGACAAAAGGACAACTGTGGGTTGAAATAAAGATAGTTTCATAAAACAACAAAGGAAATACTAACATTACTACTACTAATAATATGCAAAACAAACTATATACAATACAATTTTCTCACCACCCAATGACCGATTCGCAGTCAGTCCCCAAGCAGCGATGGCGGAATCCGGAACGTGCAGATTTGGCTAATTTTGCAGAACTCCTAAAAGAGACTGAACTCCTGGAAAAGTCTGAACTCTCAGGAAAGAGAGGATTCGAACTCACAGAAAAGAGAAGAAAAAAATAGATTCCTGCACCCCACCCAACCCCCATTCACAAACTGAGCATGACGTCCACGGTACGGACTACTTCCGTTGGCCAGCTCGGCTCGCTGACTGGCTGTGCTCCCTCCCAGCTCCTGCATACCTGCTCATTAGCTGAATACGGGACTAGAGAAAGTCCTTGATTTCTTACCAACAACTGAAAACATCACTGTTACAACATTCTTCTTATACTAAATGCAAAACACAGCAGCTACTGGGAGAAAAATTAACTCGATCCCAGCCAAAACCAGGACAGGCATAAAGAAACAAAGATAAAATACTTCTTGCATTAGTTGCTGGTATCACTTCTAGTTTAGCCTTTACATCATTGGTGAAATGCACCACTGGACAAACTGAAAATGAAAAATTTTATTTGTCTGCTACTAATTACATTTCACAATTAAGACATTTTGTCTTCATAACTAGTATGTTCCAAAGACATCCTCCCACTCAGTCATTTATTTACTTGATTCTATGTATTAAAATTATCTTGCAGGACAAAATGAAACATAGCATCAAGTACTACAAGCTTGGATTTAGTTTTGCACCTATGAAGTGATACAAACACTGGATGAATATGCAATAAATTTACTGAATAACTTGTACACAACACCAATTAAATGATGAATGTGATGGTAAAATGTGAGACAACGCTATAGGTATGAGCATCTTCAGAAAACTTTTCAAATTGAGTTTACTTTTCCCGTAGTGTCACGTACAGCACACTTGATTTCTGCATAAGTAGAGATTTCCCTCAACTGCAAAGCTTTACAGACAGGCTTTGCCCTCCATCACATAGAAGAGCCCAAAGCACTTCTATTCTCTGATCAAGAAATACATGATTTTGGTTTTGAGATAGGAATATAGACCCTTCCGTTAGAAAACACATGCAAAGAACTGTCTTTGGCTGTCTGAAGGGAGCCTCTGTACTACTTCACTCAGTTTTCTTCTTCAGCATCCATAAAAAGACTACAAGCTCCTACATTGCAAGCACATAGTTACTTTCAGCAAATGGTTATACAATATCAATCCAAATTTTTTCTTCTAAAACTTTGTGGTAGGTATTTCAAGATTTAAAAAAAAAACAAAAAAAACTTTTATTAATTTTTAGGAAGCTTTGAAGTTAACAGAACTGGGATGAATGCCAGGAGTAAAAATTAAAATCTCAGAGTAAAAACAGTGGTTTAGCTGACCATAGAAAGCAATCTAGTTCCATCCGAAATCCATTAGAATACAAAACAGAATAGTTGGGGTTGGAAAACATCTCTGGAGATCATCCAGTCCAACACCACCACTCAAAGCAGAGTCAGCTAGAACAGGCTGCTCAGGGCCGTGTCCAGTTGGGTTTTGAACATCTCCAAAGATGGAGACTCCACAACCTCTCTGGGCAACCTGCTCCAGTGTTCAATCACCACCATAGTTAAAAAAATAAAAAAGAATAACAATTCCTTCTGTTTAAAAGGAACTTACTCTACTTCAATTTGTGTCCATTGACTCTTACCCTGACACTGGAAACCACTGAGAAGAGTCTGTCTCCATGGTCTTTACTTCCCTGTCAGGTATTTATATACATTGATAAGATCGCCCACAAGCCTTCTCTTCTCCAGGCTAAACAAGCCCAGCTCCTGCAGCCTCTCCTGTTATGAAAGATATCCAGTACCTCAATCACCTTTGTGGCCCTTTGCTGGACTCAACTCCAGCATGTCCATGGCTCTGTTGTACTGGGGAACCCTGCACTGGACTCAGTGCCCCAGATGTGCCCCACCAGTGCCATGTAGAGATGCAACATCACCACCCTCCAACAGCTGGCAATGCTCTTCCTAATGCAGCCCAGGCTGCTGTTGGCCGCCTTTGCCATAAGTGAACTTTGCTGACTTCTGTTCACTTTCCTGTCCACCACGACACCCAGATCTTTCTCTGCAAAGTTGCTTTCCAGCCAGTCAGCCCCCAGCCTGTCCTGGTCCATGGGGTTATTCCTTCCCAGGCACAGGACTTTCCATTTTCCTTTGTTGAACTTCATGACATTCCTCTTCGCACATTTCTCCAGCTTGTCAAGGTCCCTCTGCATAGGAACACAACTGTCTGGTGCATTGACCATTCCTTCCAGTTTTAAGTAAGCAAACTTCCTAAGGGCACGCTCTGTCCCACCATCCAGGACAGCCATGAAGATGTGTTGGCTCCCATATCTACCACTGGGATACACCACTACTGGCCATCCTCTAGCAAGACTTCATGTCACTGACCACAACCCACTGAGCCCCAGTAGTTCAGCCACTTTTCAGTCAAGCTCACTGTCCACTTATCCAGTCTGTACTTCATCAGTTTACCTATGAGGTTGTTGCAGAAGACAGCATCAAAAGCTTCACGGAAGTCAAAATAAGCAGCATCCATTGCTCTCCCTTCATCCACCAAGCCAGCCATCTTATCACAGAGGGCTGTCGGTTTGGTTAACCACAATTTCCTATTCATAAATCCATCCTGACTACTTCAAATCACTTCGGGAAGGCAGGACGTTCAGTTTGCTGAGGCACATCTATTTATGCAATTCTAGCAAGGCTCAGTGGCAGTAAGATCTTACCTAAAACTCATACAGTACACTGAACAGTCTTTTTCCTCTTTTTTTTTTTTCAGAAGGTGTTATGATTTCTTTTCTAATGAGTATCAATTTAAAGCTATCAGTTTAATTTCCAAATGCAAAGAAAAACTGTCAGAAATAATCTGTTGTAAAATGGGTTATTTTACATTGGTATGTAAGCTTTACTTAGAGAGTTCTACAATAACAAACCATGAGCTAGAACACACAGAACATTTATATTTATGTAAATTGAAGGTAATTTCGGTGTATTCTTCTTTGAAATTCATGGTGCAAATTATTAGTGTATGTTCTCAAATCTCATGCTCATGTTAACTCTGAAAAAAAGTCAATAAATAAATAATTGAACCAGGATGAGAAGTCCAACTTAGCATGAATAACTTTGGTTTTGTACTACTTCCTCAATCCTGCAAACCCACAAATGTTTAAGTCATGTAACATACCAGTAGCTTGATAGCAGCTGGCAAGACCAACCACATCTTGTGTTTTCAGTCTGGTTCTCATGTCCTAATTACAAGCTCTGACATTACATTATGTCACACTTTAAAAATCTATGTATGCTACCAAGCCTCTGGAAGAAGTAATTTTATACTGTTTTAAGACAAAGAACCCAGCTTATTGCATGATTTATTCCCTTTTTCATTATTCATAGGCAAATTATAAAGCAAATACACACCATAAATACCTCAAAAAAGTGGTCCCTATCCTAAGACGTTCATACCTGCATCCCACATTTAACTGCTTCACATACTAATGTTTTCAGAATAAATAGAAAATTAGAAAATATTTGCATTTCCTTTTCATTTTTTCATGCTTTATTTAGTATATTGCATACAGTAGTTAAAACAGCAAGGTCCTGTGCTGTCTCCTAAACAGACTTAACCGAATTAATTGAGCAACATAATGCACGTTGAAATTCTGCATTGAGAAACATTTCCTATGCTAGACTGAAACGTATATCCTAGTGGTTTCTGCACTAACTGCCACAACCCAAAACAGAACAAAAAACAACCTAAGAGATGCCACCGAGAACTGAAAGATTTTAAATTTCTGTGACCAAAACACACTCCAAAAGGTTGCAACACAGCATATGAAACACACACAGTGCCTATGGTACAACCTCACTATCAATACTTTGATTATTACACACCTCTTCTCAAAAACAAGGCTACTAAATTATTCTGTCATCAGTCCTTAGACCATGAAGCATGTAAAAAATAATTACACAAAGAAAATGAAAAAATAGTGCTACTAAGACTGGCCAATTAGACATGAAATGCAATCAGTACACATATTATCAGAAACTTCTATCCATCCATTTATTGTACAGGAATGATTACAAAGGCAGAGGTCAATTTCAGAAATGTTGAAGACAAATCCTTTTCCGTTCAAAGTTGGAGCTAAGAAATTAAAAATACATTACTAAGGCTAAGCACTTCACAGGATTATTAGAAAATCTTTGCAAATAAACCTTAAGCCATGAAATGTTTTGGAAGGATTACGAGCCTTCAAACCTGTGGCATAAATCAAACTTTCACTATTTGCGCTCTGAAGGTAAGTTCTCCTTGCAGACAAGATTTGCTACATTTGCCCACCACTGTGCTTCCTTTCCAGTTCTACCAGAAGAGCCTACCAGTAATGAAGCACTTGATATCACTCCAGTAACACACACTCTCTGATTTTAGGCTACAGATACTGGATTTTTTTTCCTTTTAATGTCTTCTTTTAGGTTTTGGTGTTCTCCCCCCTGCCATCACCCCTACATTCTTCTCAGTAAGGTTATTTCAAGTTTGCACTTTTGGCTTAAAAGCATAATCAGACTTCAGCATAACATAGGTCTTCTGTAACGTAAAGAGTTTTCCAAAAATCAACACCAAGTTCAGGCAATAGAAGTTTATACCTGCAGTAGTGTGGAAATAGCACTGACAGCAGACAAACTCAGAGCAGAGACAGAAGGAAATAGTGAAATCTACAGTATTGCTTGGTACGCAAAAGGGAGCCCCTCCAGCCACAGTCCAGTCAAATAACAAGGATTTTCATTATACATTTTGGGCATTACCATGCCATGACTTGCTGGAGTAGGAGATGATCCCCTAACTTGTGGTTCTGACACTAAGTCAAAGCAACATCACTACCCTAACAAACTGAAGAGCCCCATGGAGAGGGAACAAGCAAAAGACTGCCAGCTGATGAATCATTTTATGAAATGTTCCATACTTTAAAAAAAATTTTGGCATGTAAATCTCCAAAATAGCTTAACAATATCATTTCCTTCTCCGTCACTGCTTTGAGCAACGCATAATTCTCTCAGTTTAGCTAAATTCAGGGAATTCCAGCTGGTTCTTTGCGGCAGAACTAACTGGGCACTGGAAAGACTGCCTTCAGGATTTGTCACCAAGTGAAATTCTGCCAGAAGCCAGAGATGATGTGGTGCCTTTCCACAACATATTGAAACTGAGAGAGGTGATATGCCTTGCAGAGACTCTTACCAGCCAGCTCACTGGCCTACAGCGGGATTTCAGACACCAGTTACGCTTTCCGATGAAGCAGTATGTGTGTCATGTTACTCAAAGCTCTTTCAATTCTTCCTCTGCTCCGAGTAGTGAAAATAAACTATGTTTCCTCCCTGAAAACCAAGAAATTTGTGTTTTGTCAAGGCTCTGTACTGAGAACTAATGCAATACATACATTGAAAGAGTTTTAAAAATATATATATATCCCTGCAACCTATAAGAAAAGACAGGCTAAAAACTGATGAGCATTTTTACATATTTGGTGTTCTTAACACCCTAGATGCCTTTACAAAGGGAAAAGAAGGTTCTGGGATGTAGAATATACAGGGCCATAACTGAAGTTCACAGCAGCACAAAAGGCAGCCTCTAAACACTGCCAACTTTGTGGCTTGATTTGGCTGCCGTAAGCACTACTGCTTCTCAGAAGAGAAGCCACAAAGTATTTTAAAATGCTGGTGAATGATTTCCTGCTAATGAAGTTATGGAAGTATAAGATTTCTGCAGGACAAATTTAAGGACTGCTACAGGGCACGATGATACGATTCCATGGGATAAGTTGTGTTTCTTCTCAGAATTTTATTGTAAGAAGGGGACTAACACGCCCTTTTTTGTTTCTTGTGAATGGTCATGCAGAAACAACGTACAGTTTGTCTACTAGTAGAGTGCAGCCCATTACCACTACAATGCTGAAGTGCTAACATTATTGCAGTAATTTAATAAGTAACATTATCCAGTGTATTTCCCCAGTAAACATAATAAACTCAGCCTCTCAAACAAGGCTTGACTATACAACACCATCGAAAGTAGAAATCACACTGGTTTTCACCATTGCTACAGGAAACACGGGGATTGGACTAGATGACCCACTGAGGTCCCTTCCAAACCCTACCATTCTGTGATTCTGTGAACACAGCATATCCTGCACAGGAACTGTGTTCAACACTAGTAAGCTTTTCAGTTGTGACTCTCTAAAGATTTAAGTGATACAATTGCTACAGAGGTAAGACGTGTAGTTGTGGAGGTAAGAGACAGAGCAGGCAAGTTTTCAAGTTAAGGTGACCAGAAGCAGGACCGCAGTTGGTCTTACAAAAATCCAGTACACCTTGCTATTCTCCATAGTGTAAACTACACAACGCTACAGTTCAAGCCAATCCCCTCTACCTTGTACTGCTTTCTACCCTTCTTCCAGTCCTGCATTTTGGTTCACACCCTCACACTACTACTGACACTCTCCCGACTCCCTAGCAGGCCAACTCAAGACGCTAAAACACATCTGAAGGACAGGAAACTAGTCACTGCTTGTTGTGTTTAATATTCTGCCAGCTTACGTCCCCTAACCAGCTTCCTTCAGGAGCACAAGTTTCAACACTGATATAAGAGAGACAATAGCACTGAATGAGAGGGCACAGGGAGAGAAGAATACGATACTGTGGAAGCACCAACTGTGATGGCCCTTAAAACCTCCCATAAGCTATCAAAATTAAAAATTATTAAAATGTAAGTTATAGCAAATTACACGTATACAAAGTAACAGTGCAAATCACTCACTTTATAAACAATATGACTAATTCTTAACAAGTATTATTATAATAGTACATATGCTTCAGAATTCATCCAGCTGTTCCACAAACCCCTTTAAAAGAGGTAAAAAAGTTCCGAAGCAAAGATACCGACAGTCTCATATGTTCTGAAGGCATTTTTCATCAAATAAAAGCAACCCAAAACAATATTCTTTAGCATTCTATATAACCACTTTACGATTTTTTCCAACCATTTCACTAGGACTCATTCTTGGTGCAAGCGCTCCTTTCAAGTCAGATTTTCCTCAGTACTGGTAATTTTGAAAGTCACAGCCAGCACTGAATTTTCCAAAGGCAGTCAATCTTAAATGAAACTAAACCATTATTAATCAAAACTACACAACAGAACCAATCTGTCAAATGAGTAGAGGGAGAGCAGTGCTCAAGTCAGCAAGGGGAGGGCAAAACTGAATATAAAAATGAGAGCTCTGGAAGAGCTGCTCACTTTTCCCGGAAGGCATCCTGTTTTCCAGCCATTGTTTTTTTAGAGCAATAGTATTAGTATTTTCATGTGTCTGTTTTGTTGGGCTTCTTTTATAAAAGAGAAAAGGGTTGGGTTAGGACATGCCTTCAATATTAAGTATGCCACTAAATAAGCTTTGAAAACTACCAATTTGCAGTAGAGCTGTAAGCCATATAGACTTCTATAACTGAACCAAAAACCAAAATAATTAGCTATGTGATATTTTGTTCTAAAAGTAAAAGATAACTACATTTAGAAAAGCAGAATATATGGTAAATATATATAATGTTACTATAATGAGAAGTAATGCAAAAAACCTTACAAATCTTGACTATTTACACATTGCTAACTTCTCTCTAGCATTGCAGCTCAAGGGATTTAAAAGACTACTTCAAAACATTAGAATGCACATATTTCTCTCTCTTGAAATCTCTTACGCATTTGGCCATATTTTATAAGCTGGTAAAACTTTCAGTACCTTTTTCACAATAAACACAACAAAATACATTATTTTAGAAGTTTCATATAAAGTAAGAACTCCTGCAGCATCAAAAACTTCATGCATTACTCAGAATATGAGACTGGTAAACTCATTAAACAAGTATGTTTGGAACTATTAATTTAGGCAGTGTTGCCTTATACAGTCATTAAGGCCAGCAAACAGATGATACAGAGCAAGAGGAATTGTTGCCAGTTACTTTAGACTGGAAAATATGAGAACAAAATCTAATGCTAGCTGCCAACTAATTCCTCTTCTCTTCTAACAAAAATATTGAAGAAAAGCTTTCCTTGGCTGCAGACACTTGCTCTCTAGTAAGAGGACAGAATTTGGTTATTGCTCTAATAAGCATTATTTTACATTTTTCTGCAGAAGTTACAAAAATAAACATCAAGAACACACACTGCAGTGTGGAAAGAAGTCTGTTTGGAAAAAACTAAACATTCATGTATATCTGATAAAATTACGGAGTAAGCTGATTCAAAGATGCATTTTTTTAACAGTTCACCCCTAAGTTTGCTCAGACCTTGACCAGCAGCTTAGTTTTCGAATGAAAGGAGGGTGAAAAATACTTGTAATATTTTTGTAACTGTTTTGGTGAGAGGTTGACTTTTTAATTTTCATACTCCAGTCTATTTCTCGTCCCTTTTTGGCAACCAGACCCCTAATAAAGTGCCATGGTGGTAGGAGCAAAGACAAAATTACTCTAGACAAAGTCCTTCCCAAAGTGACGTGTTCAGAAAGCTACTGACCACAAACAAGAGGTGTTTCATTTGATGTATTTTCACTTTACTGTCTCAGGTGACAGTTGTCTGAGTTAAGCACTTAGCAAATGTGCGGCACTTCAAGTGGATTAGGGACAGAAAGGACTGGGCACAGGTACTGGAGCTAAAAGCTGACTGGAGTAGTATCTGGAACTACCAAAAGTGAACGGCTCAGAGAAAGGCTACCAGAGCATGATGCTGGAAATCGGAAACAGAACAAACGTCAGCAACTGCTTACAAGCACGCCTGCTGCTGATCTCTCCCACCCCATCCCCTGCCAGCTTTCCTACCACTCCCCTACAAAGCAACAAAGAAGCAGTAGATACAGGAGGCACCAGGGTAAAGCAGTCCAGACACACCGCATCAGGTCACTGCTCAGGCACCCAGCGTGCCAGCAAGGCTTCCGCAGAAGGACCGCACGCTGCTTTCTTTCTCAGTGAATGCAAAGCAGAACTTAGAGAGACAACACAACCCACACCTACACCACAAAGAAAGCTCATTCATAATCCTGTAGAAAAAAAATGTCTGCATCCACACAGCTAAACTCTTCTCCCTGTTCCCCGAAAACAGAGTGTTTGCATTTAACTTGTTTATTGGATGGTAATGAGCTGGGCACTGTACTGAGTTTGGAAATTGTTTGGGAGAGCAGTACATAGCAAAATAATATCAGAGAGTACGCTAACAATTACACACTGCAGGCTACCATAAGGCAGTGTTCAAGCCTTGTCATGGCCCTCCTTAGTTTGTGAGTATAAACAGGAACATTAACAGATGCCCTACACTCATAATGCTCTAGCCAGAGGGTAAAAATCTGACAAAACTTACAACAGACATCTCCTAATGTTTAGACTCACTCCAAAGAAATGTGTGGAAATCCAAATTTGGTTCATCCCAATGTACTTCCCCAACCCTTTCTAAATAAAGGCAATGATCTTTTACCAGTTTTGCATGAACTATTTCACTTTTACAAAAATGCTCACTAAATTATCCACAAAACTTTTCCAAATTTTTACATGTTTTACTAAAATTTATGTCTACTTTCCCTCTACCCAAGCACACATGGTTTCTCTAGACAGACGAAACCAGCCACATGAATGATGCAGGTGGCAACTACAGGTTTGCCTAGAGCATACGTAAGTATCTTTGCAAAAAGTTCGCAAAAATTTATCATATGACATTTGTTCAAAAGAATTGTGTTACAAGAATGTGGTTTCATTGAAGAAAATAATAACATACTTTCTAAAGCTGTTCAAGTAAAGAATACACTCCCACCACCCAAATTTTGAAAACTAGATCAAATTTTGAGAGTTGCATAACGCTGAGGAAATCAAGATGATCAATCTGAGACTGTTGCCTAAACCCATGTACTTGTAATTTATGACCTGGTATAGTCTGAAACTGTTAAATCTTGACATCATATGTTTGACTGTTTAATTAGAACATATCCAAGAAACAAAAGCTTCCAATGGAAAATATAGTTCTAACAAAGAGATGGAAACAATTAATTTCTTCAAAGAAGTCTGTGTAGCCTAAGAAATTCCACAATGTTCACATCTTCTATTAAGCTTTATTACTAGTATTTATCAAAAGCAGTATCAAACTTCAAATCACTAAAACGGCCTTACACACACACAACATCCAAGAATTTTCTGTCAGCAAATCTGCAATGTATATTACATTCTTCTTGAGTTTTTCTAAAACAAGATTGTTGTACAGACTTTGTAACATCTGTGAACTTTTCTTGATGCATTCGTAGATTAAAAAAGAAATTTCCTGGAAGTAATAAAACCTAGACTAGAATTACTGTCATGTTTCATAAGATTTAATTCAATTAAAGATGTAGAGTATTTGTTACTCATTTTCGGGCACTGAAAATTACTTTTGCTATCTGTTCTCTGTTCTTCTACCAATGCCGCACCAAGATACCAACAGATATACTGGTGCCTGTCAGCCACTCTTACCTGCGAGATTCAGACTACAGCTCTTGAGGTGAAACAATCACTCCAAGGTGCAACAATCCGCCGTCTGTAGTGCCTTATCACAGAGCAAACTTCAGTGATGTACATCTATCATTTTAATGTAGAGGAATGTATTGAACTGAGATTTTATGACTACACCAGCCACGTTCCCAGCTTTCAAAAACTATATTAGTTCCAAACTTCACACTTACTGTATTTTAAAACGGTCATATTTAAATTCAGCAGGGAAAGGCAAGAGGACCACCTAAACACAACTTCTCATGAAAATTAACTGTATCAGGTAATTAGTGATAGGCCAGAATTCACAAACATTTGTGGCCTCACAAAACTTTCCTCAACTCATTTTCTTTAAATTACTCAGATCAAGATAGCAGGCTAAGAACCATTTTCTTTCATTCTCTTAATTCAAAGGAATTTAAATATGTCTGGAAAGACTACAACGTTACTGAATCCTACAAGAACGCACATCATTTTGGTGCCAGACGCTGCGATACAAATTGATATTGGCTGAGCCAAAAAATCCCCATCCAGGTTCATTGTTGTTTCAGTAGTAAAAAAAAAGGGAACCTTATGAAAGATTTTTAAAGTATATCATAGTTTCTTTTAGATAAATAAATCAGTTACTTCTACAAAAAAGGTGGTAAAACATAGTAGAATCCTATACAAATGCTATAATACGTTGAAACTAATTTCATTTTTTACATAATTATATTATTTAAAAGGAAAACCTTTTTTCATTGCTAATAAGTATTTTGACTTTTACTAAAGCACAGTCAACCCTTCTAGAAAAAGCCTGTGAGAATGCCCAGGATCTCACCTTCTACAAGGCTCACTAGCTTAGATACAACCTCAAGAGCCCACCTGCGTAAATGGTTCTGGAAGAGCTATGTCAGTCCTCATGGTTGCAAGTCCAGTCTGTTCATGAAAGACATCAGTGTTGGAGACTCACAGTGTCTCCAGGCAGCCTACTGCTGTGTCTCACTATCACTACCATTCAGGGCTTCCCTCATCCCCCTTGTACAGTCTGAATCTTCCTTGCTGAAGATATCCTATCTGCCATGGATATGCGGAATAGATGGTATGCGTCTTTTCTGTAAGAGCCCTCCATGTTTTTGAAGAACATGTTCTCCTCAGTCTTCTCTAAACTAAACAAATCCTGTTCTTTTGCTCTGTCCTCAAGGGTCAAGCCAATTCTCAACTCCCTACTTTGGATACTCTCCAAACAATCAGCATCCCTGTTACGTGCTCTGCCTAAAACTGAAAGCATTTTGCAGATTATACTCGTTTACACGTGCCAGTCTAGCTATACCATTTTCATACCACGAACACATTGTTGGTTTACCTTTGTTTCGCTATTAATCCTGCCCAAACGGCCACTTTGGCCTAGCACATATTCCAATTGAACCTATGTGACACCCTCTCTCGCTCCAACTTCTGCTACTGTCATGATCCCTTTGAACTCCAGTTCCATCTCACTCTATGCTTCATCCGCTCTCATACTTTGGTCACTGGTAAATGTAATGGCAATTGTCCACCTGCTACTTAGGATAAAAACTTTAATCATGATAACAGGTAGTCTTAACACACCCATTCTGTTTTTAATTTGTGGTAACACCACCATGGTTCTCAAAACAGCTCTGCACAGATCTTCTGGAATTTTAACTTCGACCATGTTCTCCTGCAGACTGTCATGAGAAACGGCAACAGAAGCTTTTTTACATAGAACCTAGAATGGATCCACTGATCTTCCCTTATCCAGAAGACATGTAAGAAAAATCTGATAGCTTTGACGCAACAGACTTTGTAATTCCATAGTAATTATTATTCATCTTTGTTTCATCTCGTATTCATAAATTTTGTCCACTATTTTTCCAGGAAAGTTCAATCAAATGGTAGCAATTTCTCAAATTTTTTTCCTTTTGCCGCTTAATTCTTGATAGATCATTTTCTGACTACTGTCATCAGCAGTCTAAAAAGAGTAGAAACAGAGATAAAATACTTACAGGCTTCCTCAGGAAAAAAAGGGATAGTGCTCCAATTAGGGGCATGTCTCCAATTAGTGGTTCCAGGATAACCCTCATAGTGCCATGGATCTGTGGAAGGAGAGGGAAAATAGGCAATGGAATTGACTTTAGTTGAAGTTTTAAATAAAATTTATTCTGGCAATGCTCACACTTCTAATTCATTAAATTCTCCATTATGGAGAATCACTTTCTTCTTAAAGCTTCATATATAGCTTTAAACATCATTCAGATGAAAAAAATAATAGTTGGGCTTACAAATTCATTACATTCATCTACAAGATGCTGTTTCACATCAGTGGTAATTTTGCTAAAAGTATGAAGTAGACTATTTATATAGCTCAATGTAAGCAAATGTGGCACAAACAGATACAATGGCATCCAGAGATATTAGAACAAAAGTAAGTAAATGCTTATAGGTATGTCAAGACACAAATAAATTACACTATTTTTCCTCATTAGAGAGGGAAATCTGTTATCAGAAAATTAAGAAAAATTGAGAAACAATATCAGAAGGCAAAGCTACTATGCATAATCGCATTACTCCTGCTACTATTATTTTACTATTGCTACTACTATAATTGCATCTAAAACTGAAACATATTATAAAATAAAATTTTAAACTCCGTATTCCCTTTACGAACCTACACATCACACGAACATTGGCTTCATGTGAAATTATCTCCCATCTTTTCGAGTAGAAAATGTTATATACATTATATAATATGAATATATAAATGTACTAGATTTAAAACGATTCAGGAATCTACCCTTTCTGCTAAATCATGTTACTGAAATTATTATGCAATATCAGTATTATGCAAATGAGAAAAAAATAGTAAGCAACAAAACTTCACAATTACTGGTTCTTTCTTATAAACTATTTCATCAGAAACTAATGCTTCAGTGATGGCTTGATGTCAAAATCAAAAGAAAAAATTTGAATTTCACCTGTATACTTTTCACACCAGCTCTGCAGAAGTATCTCTTGATCTCCAAATCAATTTCACAGTTTCCAACAAAACTAAAACAAAAAAGAAAGTATACGTTTCATTTTTATAGACTAAACTGCAATACAGTGTTGGTTCTGTTTTGCACTGTGATGACAATTTCTTGTCTCAGTCTATACACAAAAAATGCACATTAAAACATTACAACATATAACAAAGTCAAGATTGTTAAAAAATTATATACCCCTCAAAACATCACCACTGTCATCAAAACCACTCAGAAAGTAACACAAAGAGGTATGTTATCATCTCCAGAAACATACACGAGAGAAAACACAGAGGTAGCCTTACTTTTGGCAAATTGTAACAGACGCAGAATTCATCCTCCATTTCAGGAAAGCTGTTACACAGGTTTCATTGATAGCACACGTTCCCAAACCCATTCTCATCTAACATAATCATGAGAAGCACTGGACAGAGATGCAGAGATGGTTATTTTGCTGAAAATCGAAGTTGCCTGTAATATTCAGAGACTTGCAAAACCAGTCATATTTAGAAATTCAGTAAGCTGGGCATGCTGAGCTAGATGATCACTAAACAAGGTTTAAGCCAAGACCAGCTGAGTGCTTTCTGAAAGGAAGAGAGGAGGCAGGAAGCAAATTAGTAAACAATATATTAAAAATGATGCAATTTTTTCCCTGAACAATTCCTACATGCCATTTTTGGCGATGCAAGGTCAAAGGGCTTGAAATTTTGCAGATGCTATCTCAGAGATAGATTTGTAGAAGATGGTAAAAAAAGCCCCGTCTATTCTGCCCATGCTACAAGGTTAAAAGATTATTGGCACACAACTCAAACTCAGACTTTCCTGAAGCTCCATGCAGGTCAAGCATGTACCAGCAAAGTTGAGCAGATCTTGTCCAAGAACTGCTGCTGCTGTGAGCCACGCTGGGTTTGAAAACAAACTAAGTGTGAGACTCCACAAGGAATTTAGGAAGAAAGCTTAAGACTCTGATTTAGTAACGGAATTGGTCAATGATTCTACAGCATGAGAGGAAAAATCAAAACCCAAAAGACTGAATACCAAGTTACAGCTAGGGAGAGATTGGCTGGACAAGACGACTGGCTAAGAAGATATGCGTTATAATGAACAGACAAATGAAATCTGAAGAGCTTTCTGAACAGCCTGCCCAGTTAAAGAAAATGGAAGAAGCAACTAAGTGAGGAGGAGATAAGGCAACTTAAAACCAGACACTGCTGGGAAGGGGGGGAAAATATGTGTCCTCTACAGGGCATCCTGTTCCAGATTCTGCAGTAGAGCCCAGGCTTCCTCACCTTAGGCTCCTCAGACCTAGCCTGCAGCATGAAAAACTGATCAGCCATGTTTAGGAGTCTGATGGAATCTTATTACAGAAACATCTGGGAAATTATGAAGAAAATCAGAGTAGCTCTCCTCATGGGGCCACTTTAGCATCAAGTCACGATAAAATACATTACTTTCACACTAAGAGTAGAACAGCAGGACCCCTGCCCCCTCCCACCTGACAAGTGATGGCCAAAAGGTACTATCAAAAGAAAAAGAAGATGAGCTGCTGCATTCAGGATATCCACTATTCAAATCATCTGCAGCCTCCTGCAGTCTGTGTGGTATGGTGTTATCTATAGGATTTCAAGCAAATGCAAACCTTATCAATCCCTTAAACAGAAATAAACAATAGCACTGAGATATTCTCGTAAACATCCAGCACTGGAATTTATTTTGGACTATTCCAAAAACAACACTATGCAGAATCATTTTGCTACAATGACCAGTTTGGGGAACTGGAAGACAACAACATGACAGGGGTAAATGTGAAAGGAAGGTGACCATTGCTCTCCCTGGAAAGAATGTAGTGTGAGTGTACAGTTTAAAAATAGGTATATAATTTTTAATACACAATCTAAAATGATGTAATTTCTATTTTTACCTATCTAACTATATATAGAGATAGCAGATATATATAAATAAATGCACACACACACATATGTAGAATTGCATAACAACATGACACAGAGAAGCAAGGTCAACTAAAACCTGCAACTGAAACCGCAATCTTGGCACTTTGTAGCATCAGAACTATGTTTGTAATGAAGACTGGGAAGCAATATGCTCATTTGAAAATCCATAATAACATGATGACAAATTGAAGTAAATATAGTAACAAACTGCATTTGAGGGTAATAAGTCAACAACTTTTAACCTTCTAATAAAGTTAAGCACAGTTTTATCCCCAAAGATATTTGCCTGGGTCCATTAACAGCTGATGCCATACAGAATTCCACTGTAACGTAACATACAACTTGAAGACTCACTTAGTAAGCAAATTCTGTACATTCAGATCATAATATCCCAGAAATATTTATGACCCTTGTAATGTACAGATCACTGAGATAGATTACAGTTTAATGAGCACAGGCTTGTAAGCATGTAGCAGCCACTGTACTGAATCAGATGAGAAGCACAGCATACTGTACATGGTCATTGTAGCCCACAGAAGATACTCATAAGAAAAACAAACAAAGAACAGGACAAACATATTTCCCAGATTACAGTCCAAAGTACAGAATCACAGATAACTATCTCATTATTTTTCAGAAGGTCTTTGGACCTCATTTTCACATCTACCTCCTGCCAGTACAACGGTAGTGACTGTCTCCATTCAAGTGTTCCACATAAAAAAAAAAACAAACCCAAAAACACATGTTTAAATCTTCAGCCTAAAGCTTTATTTTAGTGCCTCTATTTTTTGTGTCATGAAAAGATGAAAAAACTCAGTTGCATGCTACTAACAAGTATTTCCTCAATCTCTCAATTTTTTTGGCTTTCTTTACTATAGTTCAGATTTAATTTGAAACAGTTTATCTTCTTTTTGGTTGGTCCATAATCTTTAATTACCTTTAATTTTCACCAAGTGTTTACTACTTTCATGCACTTTAGCAAATGTTAAGATTTCTATTTATTAACAATTACTTAGACTTTATCTTCATTTGCTCAAGTAGTTAAAATTACTCCTTTGCACATCTTTGTCACCAGAAACTAGACTTCTAAATTGTACATGAGTTTTGACAATTTTTTTAATATAAAGCTCACAGTAAGAGAAAGACAAAGTGTCCCCTTTGCAAATGTGATCCTGAAATTGAATCTTTAAATACATTTTCCAATGACTGCTTTGTGGATTAGCTAGTCAAAGTGCTTACAAGAGTACAGTTCTTAACTGGATCCTGAGTGATGCACAGGACCTGTATCAAAAGGTTCTGAAAAACACTCTGAAGCAATGATCATACGCACTCAATATCTTTGCAGACATAATGAAAACGAAGCAAAAACACACTCCTTTTGCAGCTAGGCTTAAAAGCAAAAACAACAAAAAAAAACTCAAGGAAGATGCAAAAAATACTAAAGAAGTGTTTTGAAGACACATTGAAACTACTTAAATGCACTGTATGGAAGGTCCAAAGCAAATGTATATACCCCATCACAAACAACTGACAGTAGAAAGGGCTAAAAAGAAGCCACCATGGTGAAACAGCAGGATAAAAGGAGATTATTAAAAGAATGAAGGTACTTGTAAAAAAATTAAAATATAAATAAAATACAATCTATACAACATAAATAAAATACAATTCCTTCTATCCCCCCTGCTGCAACCTCCCCCCCCC
>Ga0065711_1036738_pt1 | contig 20650 bp, 22 predicted proteins | sample Hoacrofraction12_FD_59098 | JGI IMG/M metagenome (GOLD analysis project Ga0065711, IMG submission 59098) | Hoatzin crop microbial communities from Cojedes, Venezuela - Epithelial fraction 12 v2 (version 2) | ecosystem: Host-associated > Birds > Digestive system > Esophagus > Crop | place...
AGGGCCCACATTTTCCCTAGTCTTCCTTCTATCACTGACATACCTATAGAAGGCTTTCTTGTTCCCTTTGACATCCCTGGCCAGATTTAATTCTGTCAGGGCTTTAGCTTTCCTAACTTGCTCCCTGGCTTTTACTTATGAAAGACTGTATAAAATACTTCAGCTCCAAAATATAAAGCAAAATCTGATATAAAGAAAAAAAGAAGTCTTTTTACCTATTGTTAAGTCTCTGCATGCAAGCAAGACATGAGTGAGTAGATGTGTGGGAGGTAATTCCTCCAGCAGTCACGCATTTGTTCCAAATATATACCAAAAAATACTGGGCACTCTGGGGTTTAAATAATTCACATCATAATTGGTTTTGGGAAAGAATTTTTAAAAAAATTCAAACAAAGTTTTTGTTCAGAAAGTCTTAAATCTCCACCATGTTGTCTCTTCTGCAGGTCTGATTGGAAGCCATCTATTGCATCTTTCTTGCCAGTCTTCAGAAATAATCTTGAATATCTTTTAAATTGGAAGATGAATTACTGCTGTAGTTTAAAGGATTATTCCAAAAAGCAAGTGCAAAGGAGGTAATTGGAACATAGTTGAAGTTGTTTATTATGCTAGCTAGGGTTTCTGTAGTAACTTAGCTATTACTCAAGGCTCTGGCAGTCGTGTAATGACAGATCTGAATTGGACAACAGAAGCTGCTGTCGGTACCAGTTGTCTAAACTGCCTTCTGGCCTGGTGCCTGAGGCAGGAACGTCTGATCCACTTGTCAAGCAGTTGTTGAACGCTGCAAAGCTGAGCATCTTCATGTAGCCTGAATTGTTGGCTGGTGGCCTCTGCTTCACGAATGGATCAGACATGCTTGTGGTGTTGGGTATCAGCGTCTGCTAGAGAACTGGGGTGAATAGCTGAGAACGAAAGTGTGGCTAATTGTCCAGCTCTCTGTGTCTGACCTACCTGTATTTGATCTTTTTGATTAGCTATTTTAATAAGACAAGTGACAGTTAATGAATGTGCTGTGATGTACTGTAGGAAAAAGTTTAAAAAAAGTTTAAAACACTTGAAAAGTGTTACTGGTAAAACTGGCGTGGAAACTCATTATGGCTTGACTGCACGGAAGTCAGGATAATGCTGTCTTGGGGCATGTTGCTTGACGTGACTTTGTTAGAGTTAAACTTGGAATCTCCTTATTCTGAGAATATGATTCTTTTATATAACTCACCTATATAGCGGAACTGTACTGGGGAGTAGTGCTGTTAAGGTGTTTTTTGTGATACAGAAATCTTTTTTAGGGGGTTTTGAGCATCTTGGTAGAAGAGCACAGTCAGTTAAAATTTCATTACTTTTGATTACTTAGGTGTGTTGCAGCTATAACGATTACTTACATGGATAGAGTAATATATTTAGCTGTCCTAAACGCAGTATGTGCACTAGTTAAAAATTATTTCTTGGCTTGTCTTTGACTTTTTTTTTTTCCTTTTTTTCTCTTTCTCTTTCTATTTTTGCCCATACTCCTCAGCTATGTTATCACCATCACATGGTGTTCCCCTGCACATGCTTCTCGAGTTCACTCCTGAACTTTCTCCTTTGCATATGCCTCGCTGTTACTTGGCTTCCCTGCCTGCTGCGACACGTTGGCGAGCCATCTGGGCTTCCTTTATTCCTGGCTTCTCCGAGCGTCTCTTGCCTGATGGTGGCTGTCAGCAAGGTCCAGACCCAGTGGTGCCATTGCCGTCTGTGGTGGCTTTTGCTTATCCGTGTATACTGATAGAGGTTCTGTTTCTTATTCTTGTCTCTGTTAGGCTTCCAGGCTCTCTGCAGCAGAGTTTAGACGCCATTCTGAAGAACAACTGATGTGTTTGGTTTTTCGTAAGCCGATAACACCCCACAGACCAGAGTTTGGGAACAGCTTTATTTTACCTCTTGACTGCGGGGAAGGCAAGATTCCCCTACATGTTTGGGGAAGCTCAGTTTGGAGAGTTTGTGGTGAATTTTATGAAGTCACACTTCAGTAGAAATCTCAGATTTTTGTTTCTACCCTTGTCAACTTTGTAATGTACTTCACTTGCAGACGTAAACATTGCCTTAGGAACTTTCTTGCCATCTTGGCTTGAGTAGTAGCAGGTAAAAGCAATCTGAGAGTTTATATTTTTTTTTTAAACCGAGGAAAACTCTTTTAGTAGGCATTTGCCTTTCCGTAATCCTACGAGTGTTTAGGCTGTGCTGTTCATAGGGGACCTTTTTTGTAGGTGGGAATAGTGTGGGTGTCAGCTTAAAACACTCCAGTGCACTCTCTCTGTGTTCTCTTAAGCAGTAAAGTCTGGAGGAGTGCGTGACTGTTCTTTGTGACATGATAATTTGCAGATTTTCCCCAGTGTAATTGTAGAAAGATGGTGAATTTGGCTGTATTCAGTGCTGCCTTGCCATAACAGAAGTCTGTGAAGTCAGAATTTGTCTCTAGCAAACTTTTCTGCCTGCAGGGAATGAACGCTGTGCATCCCATCCTTAATTGTGTTTATGCACAATCATGGGCAGGACTTTTCTTAATAGAAGTATGATCCAGAGATAACAGTGCAAACTGATTAACTAAATTGTGCTTAAATAAAAAAAAAAACCATTCCATTATTGATTTTAATTACAATGTTAGAAGTTCTTAATTTTAAGATACTGTCACTGCCCGCAAGTGACCAGTAAGTAATACTCTCTGGCATCTAAAATCATTAAGATAATACTGTCACTGTATTTTGTATGTCTTTGATCCACATGAAACTGCTTGAACAGAATCACGTGGGGGGGTGGATTTGATACTTTTTTTTTTTCAAAAAAGTAAAAAGTGTTTTCAGAAGTAAGGGGAAGGAGCTAAAAAACCAGACACAACATCAAATGTGGATGTGGTGTTACTTCTTCAGCCTGTTGTTCGCGAATACACAGTGACTTCAACTTTAGTCTTATGAAGAGAGCATCTGATATTTGCAGTGCATTTGCTACCTTACTCATGTCTCTGTTACCCTCATTGCTTGGCACTTTCCATCCTGAGAAGTCATACATATATATGTATTTTTAAAGGTATGCTGCTGAGGTAGGAAATACTTCTACTAGGCATGTGGTTCTGAATACATATGTGTAGCTTCAGATTCTCATTACTACTTCTATTTAAAATAAAACCCCCAAGCCCTTATTTCTACCCCTTATTTTTTCCACTTGTACCTTCACCAGATGTTTCCTAGTCATGTGTGTGTTTTACAAATGGCAGTTGATCTGTTTCTCGTATCTACTTTTTTCCTGTTCAGAGTGTCACAATGAGTTAATACTTTAAATTATTTGTAGTATCTGTTTGTGTTAATCAGTTTCTGCCTAGGTAATGTATGCTAAATTTTTAGCCTTTTTAATTGTGCCCAGTTGTGCTTTCCTTTTTTGTAGCATCAGTGAATAATATGATATCATTTAAATTGATGGTGTGCCATCAAGGGAGGAGCAGAAGAAAAGATGATCAAAGTTAGAAATGAGAAACCTGTGTTATATGAGGAAGAAGCAAAGATGGGTTATTTTGGAGAGGAAAATGTAAGTGACAATATATAAACTTACAGAATTAAATGGTGCAGGTATATCAGGTGCTGCTCTTTATCTTCCTGTGGTACAAAAGGATGGTTGCAGGCAGTAAAAATGGGAAAGATAGTTAAAAACCTACCAGTACTCATGGCTGTTGAGGATAGTTTGCTGTATGGAGGGTTTAATATTGTTAATTTGTTGTGTTTGTGACTTCTGCATTTTTCAGATCAGTGGTTTGCTTTTACTAAGATTGCCAGAGGTAAACAGTTGTTATGAACAATGTTGGCGCACCTCCTGTTTTGTTGGTAGGGAGAGGGGTGATGGAACTTCATCTGTGATACGGTTTCTCATAACATTCTCATAGTAGTAAGAAAGAGAAGAAAGACGATTTAAAGGGAGTGTACTGACCTTGAACTCATTGAGAAGAAACACTTACTTTGATAGAAAGCTGGATCCAGTTTTGTTTTTATCAGGTTCAACACTGGAAAGAAAAGGTAGTTGCATGGAAGTTATGTTTAGATTTTTAGCCTAGTCAAGGAAGGCAAAAGCTGGTAGAATTAAATCTGTCCAGGGACGTCAAGGGCAACAGGAAAAGCTTCTGCAGGTATGTCGGTGATAAAAGGAAGGCTAGGGAAGATGTGGACCCTCTCCAGAAGGAAACGGGAGACCTGGTTGCATGGGGTACGGAGAAGGCTGATGTACTCAGCAACTTTTTTGCCTCAGTCTTCACCAGAAAGTGCTCCAGCCATACCACCCGAGTCACAGACAGTGAAGGCAGGGACTGGGAGAACGAAGAACCACCCCCTGTAGGAGAAGATCAGGTTTGAGACTGCCTAAGTAACCTGGAGGTGCACAAGTCCATGGGATCTGATGTGATGCATCCACAGGTCCCAAGGGAACTGGTGAATGAAATTCCTAAGCCATTATCCATCGTATTTGAGAGTTGTGGCATTTGGTGAAGTTCCTACTGGTCAGAAAAGGGGAAACATAACCCCCATTTTTTAAAAGGGTAAAAAGGAAGACCCAGAGAACTACAGGCAAGTCAGTCTCACCTCTGTGGCCAGCAAGATCACAGAGCAGATCCCTCTTGGAAACCATGCTAAGGCACATGGAAAATAAGGAGGTGACTTATGACAGCCAGCACGGCTTCACTGAGGGCAAATCGTGCCTGACAAATTTGGTGGCCTTCTACAGTGGGGTTACTGCTTTGGTGGATATGGGAAGAGCAACTGATGTCATCTGCCTGGACTTGAGCAAAGCATTGGACACTGTCCTGCATGACACTGTTGTCTGAGACACATGAATTTGAGGAATGGACCACTTGGTGGAAGAGGAATTGGGTGGATGGTTGCACTCAGAGTTGTGGTCAGTGGCTCGATGTCCACGTGGAGACCAGTGACAAGTGATGTTCCTCAGGGGTTGGTATTGAGACTGGCGCTGTTTAATATGGGCAATGGGACAGAGTGCACCCTCAGCACATTTGCTGACAACACCAAGCTGTGTGGTGCAGTCAACATGCTGGAGGGAAGGCATGTCGTCCAGAGGGACCTTGACAGGCTTGAGAGTTGGGCCCCTGCGAACCTTATGAAGTTCAACAAGGCCAAGTGCAAGGTCCTGCACGTGGGTCGGGGCAATCCCAAGCGCAAATACAGGCTGTGCAGAGAATGGATTGAGAGCAGCCCTGAGGAGAAGGACCTGGGGGTATTGGTTGACAAGAAGCTTAACATAACCTGGCAGTGTGCTCGCAGCCCAGAAGGCTGCATCAAAACCAGTGTAGCCAGCAGGTCGAGGGAGGGGATTCTGCCCCTCTACGCCGCTCTGGTAAGATCCCACCTGGAGTCCTGCATCCGGCTCTGCAGCCCTCAGCACAGGAAAGACATGGAGCTGTTGGAGAGGGTCCAGAGGAGGGCCACAAAAATCGTCAGAGGGCTGGAACACCTCTGCAGTGAAGAAAGGCTGAGAGAGTTGGTGCTATTCAGCCTGGAGAAGAGAAGGCTTCAGGGAGACCTTATGGCAGCCTTCCAGTACCTGAAGGGGGTCTACAAGAAAGCTGGAGGGACTTTTTACAAGGGCCTGTAGGAATAAGACAAGGGGTAATGGCTTCAAGCTGAAAGAGGGTTCATTTAGGTTAGACACAAGGAAGGAATTCTTTACTGTGAGATTCTGTGAGATACTGTGAAATTCTTTACTGGCACAGGTTGCCCAGAGAAGCTGTGGATGCCCCCTCCCTGGAAGTGTTCAAGGCCAGGTTGGATGGGGCTTTGAGCAACCTGGTCTGGTGGAAGGTGTCTCTGCCCATGACAGGGAGGTTGGAACCAGGTGACGTTTAAAGGTCCGTTCCAACCCAAACCATTCTGTGATTCTATGAAAACTTGGTTTGGGATTAGTTTTACATGATAGTTCCTGTCCTTCCAAAATAATTGTGTCATTGCTGTAACACCATTGTAAGCTGAGCTAGGTTATCTCCTGAGAGTGGGCAGATTCTAGTGGTTTTTTTAATGTACAAAAAGTTAAAAATCAAATGTAGGGTGATATGTGAGTGTGTGAAAGGAAACTATTAAGACAAGAATATAAGAGCCTTATCTCCCTACTATTGAAGATCACTGCCCAACTTTTGAAAGGCTTCCCTGCATCCGAGATGCAGACTGAGAGACTTGTTCTTGGTAGAACTCATCTTTGTGTACAGAAGGAGCTGTAGTCATTCCCTGTGCGTCCAGTCTTCATAAATAAAGTTGGAGCACGCTTACACTACACCAGAGAAAAGTGTTTGTACCTATGATATGGACAGCTTTTCTGTTTGGCTGATCTGTGCCAACACGTTCCTTCAAACTGCATCTGTCTGCCTGTATCCCAAAAAATTAGAAAGGTGCTGACTGCTGAGGACTCAGTCCTGTATTTACCATCGTGTGGAGAACCTCAGCCTCCAGCTCTTTTCTTCTTTTTTTTTTTCTCAGTCCTCTTTTCTGACTGAAGTGTTAAAGGTGTTTCCTACTTTTGACTTCACAGGCTCTATTTCCTCCTAAACTTTAGTGTTTCTGCTCTTTTCAAAAAGATTTTTTTTCCACTGGCTCGTTGACTGTTGATGGCTTGGTGAGAATCAGCATAATTATTTGTGATGTTCTAGGAAGAAGAGAGAGAAGGGAAGCAAAGACGTTCACTTTCCCGTGCTTTTTCCTTGAGTAGAAAAACCCCACTAAAATTTTTTCACAGCCACATGGAGAAAGTGTGGGATTTCTGTAAGCACGTGCAGGATTTAGATCTTCTAATGTATGCTTACTTTGTTCCAATTTTGTCATCAAATACCTTACCTTAGTTTTTCTCTCCTTTTTTTTTTGTTTTTGTTCAGACTAGCCATAGCAGTAGATGAAGTACAACAAACCATGTTTCTCTTTTTTTATGAACCGGTCGACATGAAAGGATAGGGGTTACATTATTTCTTTATTAGTTGTTCAGGCTTTCAGAGTTTAGTGGTCCTGAAAGTATTAGTGCTAGTCTGCCCGAGTGTTTCTAGTCTTGTCTTTTTTCAGTTTCTCTTTTCATTGTGTGAATAATCGCTGTTTGAGTCAGTAGTCCTGCTGGATCTGATCAGTGGGCACTGCTGTTGCTGTTCCTATTCTGTATCCAGACAGCCTTGGTAGCTGAAAAGATGTAATTTTATTTATGGTACTGTGTTGTATAGGAACTCTATTCTTATGGGGCAGTATCTTGCTGTGCTAAAACCAGAAGGATGATCATTGTCCTGGAGAACTTCTTGTAGGTAACTTGTAAGACGAAAGAGAGAGCAGATGGGTGGTAGCGGTGACATCAGCCAGCACAGGAAGGGAAGTGGTATAGCTGGAAATGGTTTCAACAGGCCAGAAGAGCCTGATCATTACCACACTGGGTTAATTCCCTGTAAGCTGGATAGTAGAGGAGAGTTTGAAGGAGACAATTAGAAAGAAAATAGTGAATGTGTCAGTATTTTGAGGGGACCTTCCGAGCACGATGAGTAACTCAAGGTACATTTCTAACCCTGTTGTGCCAAGGCGTTGCTGGGCACCAGCTTCCAGGGCTCTTGGGCTCACCTAAGCCAGTGTTCTTGTAATGTGAAATTTGTACACAGAATCTGTATATGCTGGACTTTCCTTTAAAGCCTCAAATTAGCTGGGCTTTGCTACCGGTGTACAGAGAATGACTGTTTGAATGCAGTGAAGGCGGTAGGCTGTGCGCTTTAAGCTCCCCCTCGTGGCTATGTGGTACAGTTTAGATCTTACCTGTGGCAGTTTTCTGTTCTGGACAGTTCTGAAAGTCTGAAGTGTGTAATGTATTATTAAATTATTGTGATTTTAAAAATTAATACATGCATATGAAGTGCTGTGTGCCTTTCCAAGGTGCCAAAGGTCTTCTGTAGTCAGACTTCAGTGAAGTAGAAGAGTTAAAATAATGTAAAGTTAGAGGTATCTTTTCTAGTTATTGTAAGCATAAGAGAGTATTTCCCGTAAAACTTCAATTCTGTCTTTTTTTAATGGTGCCATAATTTGCTGCCAATGTCCCTGAAAGTGCCTGTAAATATTACAGAACACTGAAAATAGGTAGGATTTCTAGATGACAAACTCAAATATGCTTTCTAATGCAAAATCAGTTCAAGATTGGGTAGCCCTAATTTGCGCTTCTTGCTCTAAGGATGTGAACATAAATGACCCCAGACATGCAAAATATGCTTTGTCACTTATACGCAAAGGATACTTCTGACTTGGCTATGATTAGTAAGGCTTCACCAGACTGCAGAGCTGTGAGCTGCAAGGTCACAGAATCACAGAATGGTAGGGGTTGGAAGGGACCTCTATGGGTCATCTAGTCCAACCCTCCTGCCAAAGCAAGATCACCTAGACCAGGCTGCACAGGACCACGTCCAGGCAGGCTTTGAATATCTCCAGAGAAGGAGACTCCACAACTACTGTGGGCAGCCTGTTCCAGTGCTTTGTGACTCTCAAAGTGAAGAATTTCTTCCTCATGTTCAGATGGAACTTCCTATGCTTCAATTTGTGCCCATTGCCCCTTGTCCTGTCACTGGGTACCACTGAAAAGAGCCTGGCCCCATCCTCCTGACACCCACCCTTCAGATATTTGTGAGCATTTATAAGGTCCCCTTGCAGCCTTCTCTTCTTCAGGCTAAATAAGCCCAGCTCCCTTAGCCTTTCCTCATGGGAGAGGTGCTCCAGTCCCCTAACCATCCTTGTAGCCTTCCGCTGGACTCTCTCCAGTAGCTCCTCATTTTTCTTGAAGTGGGGAGCCCAGAACTGGACACAGTACTCCAGATGGGGCCTCACTAGGGCAGTGTAGAGGGGGAGGAAAACCTTCCTCGACCTACTGGCCACACTCTTCTTAATGCACCCCAGGATGCCATTGGCCTTCTTGGCAGCCAGGGCACACTGCTGGCTCATGGTTAGCCTGTCATCTACCAGCACTCCCAGATCTCTCTCCACAGAGCTGCTCTCCAGCAGGTCTGCCCCGAGCCTGTGCTGGTGCATTGGATTATTCCTCCCCAGGTGCAGGACACTGTACTTACCCTTGTTGAACCTCATCAGGATCCTCTCTGCCCAACTCTCCAGCCTGTCCAGGTCTCACTGAATGGCAGCACAGCCTGCTGGTGTATCCACCACTCCGCCCAGTTTTGTGTCATCAGCAGACTTGCTAAGGCTACACTCTGTCTCTTCATCCAGGTCATTGATGAACAAGTTGAACAAGACTGGGCCCAGTACTGACCCCTGGGGCACACCACTAGTTACAGGCCTCCAACTAGACTCAGCGCCACTGATGACAACCCTCTGAGCTCTGCCATTCAGCCAGTTCTCAATCCACCTTGCTGTCCACTCACCCAGCCCACACTTCCTGAACTTCCCTAGGAGGACGTTATGGGAGACTGTCAAAAGCCTTGCTGAAGTCGAGGTAGACAACATCCACGGCTCTCCCCTCCTCTACCCAGCCAGTCATGCCATCATAGAAAGCTGTCAGATTGGCCAAGCATGATTTCCCCTTGGTGAATCCATGCTGACGACTGCTGATAATCTTCTTTTCCTCCACTTGCTTGATGATGAGGTCCAGAATGAGCTGTTCTATCATCTTTCCCGGGATGGAGGTGAGGCTGACTGGCCTGTAGTTGCCTGGGTCCTCCTTCTTGCCCTTTTTGAAGATTGGAGTGACGTTGGCTTTCCTCCAGTCCTCAGGCATTTCTCCTGTTCTCAAGGACCTTTCAAAGATGATGGAGAGTGGATCAGCAATGACATCTGCCAGCTGCCTCAGCACTTGTGGGTGCATTCTATCAGCACCCATGGATTTGTGGGTGTCCAGTTTGCTTAAATGATCTCTAACCTAATCCTCCTCGACCAAGGGAGGTCATCCTTTCTACAGGCTTTCTCTCTTACCTCCGGGGCCTGGGATTCCTGAGGGACAGCCTGAGCAGTAAAGACTAAAGCAAAGAAGGTAATTAATAACTCTGCCTTCTCTGCATCCTCCGTCACCAGGACACCCACCTCATTCAGCAGCAGCCCCACATTTTCCATGGTCATCTGTTTGCTGTTGATCTACTTGAAGAAGCCCTTCTTGTTGTTTTTGACATCCCTTGTCAGATTTAATTCCAGGTGGGTCTTAGCCTTCCTCATTGCTTCCCTGCGTGCTGTCAACATTCCTGTACTCTTCCCAAGTGGCCTGTCTGTCTTTCCGGAGTCTGTAGACCTTTCTCTTCCATTTGAGTCAGGAAGGTCAGTAGTACTGACAGGGCAATGTCACTCCCCTCCTTTGCTCAGCATTGTTGCACTGGCTCTGGCACTTGCCTGACTTCTTGATGCTTATTAAAGTAACAAAAGAGTGTTCATTCCTCTTCCCCCCATCCCCCCTTATTTTTGTGGCCTAGTTGATAGAGGGGGTAATGCAGGGAGGTGACAAGACCATGCAGGTGAAAGCAAGAGTGGAGTGGGACTTTTCCTTTTGGTAGCAGGGAGTTAGTAAAATCAGTCACTTGAGAGATGTGATTGTTCGTGCTCATGAAACTTCACTGATGAAAGCTTGTGTTCCTTGAGACTTCAGAGTATTTGCCATGGCATTGCACGACAACAGAGGCTGTGGATTAAATGCACTTTAAATGGTAGTTGGTGCTTGAAAAAGCAGCCTGTCACCAGCTATTATGTCTTATGCTGTGCTGGCTTATGGTGAACCAGGCTGGGGGACTGATTCAGATGAAAATAACCTGCCTTTGGTGGGATGCTTTTCGGTGATCGCTTCCCCCATCCAGTTCTCTGTGCATTTGCAGAAATACTTGCCCATACAATAGGGAAAAAAGTGGGGACTGCTTTTTTGTTTGTTTGGTTTGGTTTGTTTGTGATAGCATTGACTGAAATGCTGTTGCTATACGAGTCATTGCTGTGTTTTTGATAACCTGCTCCAAAGATTCTTCTGGCATTCAGTACAGCTGGCTCTGTTGCAGTGAATGAGCTAGAGTCCACACAGAGGAATACTGCCCTTTGGACTGCAGAAAGCATGGGTGGCTGGCAATGGCTCCTGCGGATGGCTGGCTGCACACAGGAGAGTGGAGTTTGTATTACAGAAGTGTCAGGTGCCCCAGTTCAGTGAGGCTGCTTCTTTAGAAGTTTAAATTTGCTTTAAAAGTTATTAAAAGTTTGGGTTTCTGCATTGGGTTGGAGTTGGCTGAAGCTCAGTGTCCTGGAAGCATGGAGCTTGCTTCTGTGTCGGTTGTTCAGCAGCGCGTAATGCCCTGAATGTCCGAAAGCTTTTCTGTGCGTGTGTCTGTCTGCGGCCTGCCGCCTCGGGCCCTGAGACGCTGCTCCCAGCACACGGGCGACCGACTTCAGCTGAAGGCACGCTGCCGTCTACTTGTGCGCGCGACCTGCCGCGGCCTGCCGCCTACCCAGGAGCGGGCACGGACCAACGCTGTGTCCCCAGAGCTGGTACGGTTGCGCTGTCCTGTACGCGTTCAAATCGCTGCTGGGGAGGTCCTGCCCCAAATTGGCTGCAGCAGAGCAGGTTTGCGAAGGGACAGAGCATGTATTCTGTGTCCACGAGGCTTTTTTTGCAGCCGCTTTCTTCCACTTCTTTTTTTGGTCCCTTCCCAAGGCGTTCACGATATCTGCACTGGAAGAGTTGTAAGAGTCAGAGATTTGCTGTGTAAGAAGCAGCACAGCTGTTGATCAGGACCAGCTTGATGCGAGGACCAGCAATGAGCTTTCCTTAGCTTCATGTTGTCAGATACTGAAGAAACGATTGAGGAGTAGCAGCGTTAATCTGTGGTGTTATTAGCTCATATATGAATCTTCTGTTGTGTGTGTTTTCTCAAGGGTGAAAAAATTAAATCAGATTTGATGTGTTTTATTTACTGGAAAATATTTCTCTGAAGTTAAAGACCTTGTTCTTTATGCTGAGGTCTTCATGCTTTTATTCCCAAAGCAGCAGGTGCAAATCAAAACCAAAAGATAGGTGGCGTGTATGTTCCCCTCAGATTGCCAGGGACAGGAGTCGAGTTTGGAAGTTCAGCTGCAGTTCAATAAACTGCTCTGTCACCTTGACCTGGCTCTGTAGTGTTTATGTAGTCTTCCTATGCGCCTGTGTTGGTGTCTCAAAGGTGCATCGGTTCAGCTTATGCTGCCCTGTGCTGTCAGTCCCCTGTAAGAGTATTTGTATCGTGTGCTTGTTCAGATAAATCCCAAATAGCAGAAATTGGAGAATGTTAATGGCAAAAGTGGAGAGCAGGGTGGTGCTGTTAACAGCTGAAGTTTTCTGCAGGGCTTTTTTTACCTTGTGGGACACTGGGAGGGATCTCAGGGTTGCTCGAGGAGGTGAGGCTGCAATACGGGCGGTTAGCTCTCATCTGCGCTCTGTAGGCGATATCCCACCTCGCAATGGTCCAGGGTACCACTTAGTTTCATGCTTTACCTATAGTTGATTTTCAGGTAGAAACCACCCTGGAGCTGCCTGTCAGCAGCGGTGGAGCAGCAGGTGCTACCTGAGCAGTGGAGGAGCCTGTGATGTAAGGGGATGGGTGTATGAGAGGGTGGGCGTAGGCAGCTGGGGGTGAACGGCTGTAGCCATCCCCAAACCAGCTGACCCCGCTCTCAAATTCAAGGACTCAGTCTTTAAGATGTCGACTTTAATGTGGAACACTAGAGGGTAGTATGTTACTGCTAATGCTTTATTTTGGAACATATCCATAGTCGTGATTTTTTAATCCCTTGAATTTATGATACAATTCAATATTTTAAAAGAATTGCAGAACTAAAGAAAAAATAGTACTTTGTGTCTGTGACTGTGAGCATGGTGTGCAGTGATATTTTTGGTTCGAGTAGAAAAAGTATTGGATTGAATGTAGATTTGTCTTTTATTTTTCTTCCGAAGCATCATTAGGAACACAATACTTGGAATTATTCCCTCTCTGCCTGATGTTTCAATATTCACACTTAGGTGTACACAATGTAAATATGCAGTGGTATATAAGAAGAGGCCATGACTGAGAATTGGTAAAACTGCGTGTTCTGAGATACTTGGTTTTGATGTTTAACAAAGCAAATACTTGAAGTTCATGACATTGCTTATATGTATTGACAATCAGGGCGAGGTTTTAGTACTTGAATAACTTTACTTTTTTTTTTTCCTCTTTTCTTTTAGGCACCACCTTCCATGGTCAATAATGAACAACGCCAACATGCTGAGCACATATTCTTATCATTTAGAAAATCAAAATCACCATTTGCTGTTTGCAAACACATTTTGGGTAAGTTTTAATAAGTTAAGCATGTACCTGTTTTTATAACTGGAACTGTGCTGGTCTTCTGCAGCTGGGAATACAAACATTAGTTTTGATACTTTTTTGATGGAGTGTGAAGCCTATTGCTGCCCTTTGGTTTTGTTTCTGACAGCTTTGAAGTCTGCAACGTGCAACTTTGTGTAGCGAAGTTCCTAAACTGATTTAATAGATTCAGGTTTCCTCACCTACATGATTATTGTAATACTGTCTGATCTGTGCAGCTTGTAGAACTGCTTGTGGTGCAGTTGCTTGGCTTGATGCTTCCCACTGAATCAACCAACGATGCAATTCTATATGCATTTGCCAGATTTTGCACTGGTGCTAATTTTTCCATGGTGACAATTAATTTCAGATTTCAGGTTGAATGTCTTGGTAAGTTGCTGTTAACAATGCAGCTGTTGTGGTTTTTTTATTTAAAAAAAAAAAAGGTAGTTAGAAAAGTTTCTGTCCACCTAAAAGAATCAACAGAGTACTGATTCAAAGTTTTGTGGGATTATACATGTGGAGAAAGGAAAGAGATAGGTAGGTATCACCTTTTATCAGAAATTTCTTGGATTTTAATGGAAATGTTGTAAATATGGTTGTGTTACAAGTCTTTAAAAACAAATCTGTTTTTGTAGGCCCTGTAGAGACTTGTTAGTTTGGCAGCTAAATAATCTGAAAATGGCAGGAGCAGTAAGCATGTAAGATTCCTGCTCAGCACCGCTGTACTGACCAGATGTGGGTGCTGGGGGGAGGCAAGGGGGAAATTTCAGTGAAAGCTGACTCTGAAACCTGGTGAGGAAAACCTGGAAATCTGTGGAAAAGAACACACACCAAAAACACAAAAAGCAACTTTTCTTGAAAAGAATTTGCTAGAATGAACAGAGAAATATTAGAATTGTGTTTAAAATATGGTTCTTTTCATACTTAATTCATTGCACAGTTTTTTTTAACAATTATTTCTAAATTTACTCTTAGAGATGTACAATTCATGGATATTGCGATGTCAGTGTTGCAGGCCTGCTGCTGTGTTGTTAAATTATAGTGTGATGTATAAAGCAGGCTGTGGTTCCTTTCCTACACACATTCCCCAACCAAAATTTTTTCTACAAATTAGTTTCTTCTAGTTTTAGTATATTATGTTAGTATTTCTTCTGGTCCTGAAGACTGTAACCACACTTTTTTTTATGGGTCTGCAAAATTCATGCTTTCTATTTTCACATTGATTTTTAGAGAACTTTAAGTGGGGAAAAAAACCATACCTAAGTAACTTTGCAGAACGTTTTGGTGTCTCATAAGTGATTATTTGTCACTACTCAGAAGTAAATAATGGAAATTTATGCAATAAAAACCTAGTAGTCCTAAGGGATACATCACTGCATCTTGTTCTCAAAGGGAGTACAATTTAACATTAATAAGGAAATATCACTGCAGACATATTTGTGTGGTTTTTGATTCTAAAATGTGTCTGGTTGGAAGTAGGGGACCCTGTTTTTAACACCTTTTGGACATCTAGAAATACTACATCCTTAAACTGCCCATGTGCTATCACCCCTGAGAAACCAGCATGTTTCCACATGAGGCAGGTTTCTCCTGCCAGTGGCTTCTCTAGTAGGCAGTTGTGATGCTGAGGCCTAAAAATGACAGACTGTTCCCAAAACTTTGTGCTTCCTGAGTAAATGTTTGTACAGTCCAGACAGAAAGAACAGCCGGGGAACACTTGGGAGGTGAGAAGCGAGAGGCAGGGGTTGTGAAATCAGGAACCATGAAGGGAAAAAAGCTGCTCACGAAGGAGGAGAGAGTTAAAGTGTACTGAAGGGTTGTGTGCAGGCAAAGGTGGGTAGGAACCAGAGGATCAGAGCAGGTGGGTTTAAAAAGAAACAGGGAAAAAACAGTCAATACAGGAACTGGAATGAGGTAGAGAGAGATTTAGAAGGATGTTGGTGGCATTCAAGGAAAGAAGAGTGTACGAGCAATATGGGCAGAGCAGTAGAGGTGATGAGCGTAAGGAAAAGGGAAACCGCTACTACCATACAGTTTCTTTAGGAACCTGGAGTTGAACCCAGGAAGCATGAGGCTCTATGTTCTTCTGCTGTAAGCCTGTAGCTCTTAAATGTACTGGCAAAACTTGTCCTGTCTTTCTTTAGTAACTTCATACAGAGGATAATGGTGCTCTGACTAGTTATAAACTTACACCGAGTGCTGGATGTCTGTGCTGTTAACGATTGCAGTTGTGCATCTGCAGTACTTAATGCAAAGGAGAAATTCCATCCTCTTTTTTTTTTAATAGCATTCTCCTTTTGTGTGAGCTTTGTACAGTTTGAAAAGCCAAAGACCCACGAGGTAGAAAATACCAGAATTAAAATACCTGTGCAGGAATAATCTGGCTCATTTTTATGTGTGTGTTAACATATACACTAATCTTTTAATTAAGTGGTTACTTATTTTTCCAAATTAAGCTAAGCAGATTTAAAGGTGGTTTATTTTGATTTAAGCACGTTTACCTGTGTAGAACTTAGATTTGGAACCTGATTAAATTACTTAAAAACATTTTAGCAAATTGGCTGCTATCTTGGATATAGAACTTGTATATAAAGTAAATATATATTATGAACTTGTGTGTATGTAATCAGGGGAAGAAAGTTTGTTTTGTAGTTACTTAAAGCCCGTCATCCACTGACTGAGGCTTTCTCATAGAAACACAGTTTTTTCTAGTCCTAGCAGGTTGCCCACCACAGCTCAAACTCCACTCTTGTTCAGGAATTTTATTTCACCATTTCATGTAGCCACAGGGTGGCAAAAGCATAAAATATATTTTATGAATGCTCTTTCTGTGTTTCGTACGGAGCTTAGTATGATTTGAAACTGGCTACTGAGATGCTACCTGTGCTTTCTAAGTTAAAATTTTTAGAAGCAAAGGAACAGTAACAAAAAAAAATTCTCTGTAACTTTCTGTCATCATAAGAATTAAATTCAAATACCATTTTTTTCCATAAATTATGTTTTGTAGTCACACAAACTGTCATCTGTTTCCATAACATCTTTTTCTAGTGTCTTTAGTGCATATACATACAAAGCAGTTGGATATTCAGATAATAAAGGCCAGTGATTCCTACACTTTTTTTAGAAAGTTAATATTTTGATTACCTCAAGATAAATACAGAAGCTTGAACATAATGTGGAATACACCAGTCTGTAAAACTTTGGTTGTAATAATTAAACACAAATGTTATCTTCATGTGTAAGTGGACTTGCTTCTCATTACTACCCATAAAATACATGTAATTTTATGCACTGTTGGTTCAAAAGGCAAGAACACGAATGACAGAAGAATCTTCAGTTCTGGCATGCCCGACAGTTTAATCATATCTTAATGTATTGTGATTAAATCTTGTAAATTTTATTTTATTTTGCTCCACAGTTTGTTAGAAATACATACCAGCTAAATACATGGTATGTCTTCTGATACTCCAATTGCCTTTGTTTTTCCCCACAGAAACTAGTAAAGTGGACTATGTCCTTTTCCAAGCTGCTACAGCGATAATGGAAGCGGTAGTGAGAGAATGGATTCTCTTGGAAAAAACTAGCATCGAGTCACTGCGAACATTCCTTCTAACCTATGTCTTACAAAGGCCTAAGTAAGTGTGGAAAAAATACCTCTGAACATGTAGAATTCTGCATAAAGTCTGGGTTATCCTTTTGCTTCCAAGGGTAGCAGTGGAAGACTATTTCAACAATTTGTCTTCCGTTCTGAACACTTAGTTGAATTCTGTAGAGTTGTCAGCTTTCCCTTATGAATTCACACAAAATGTTTGAGAAAGAAATGAGTTTAAAATTTTATTGAACATTGATGTTTGAAATTAATTGCAAACGTATTTTTGCAATGTTGTTTACAGCCTTCAAAAGTACGTTCGGGAGCAGATTCTATTAGCAGTAGCGGTGATAGTGAAAAGGGGATCATTAGACAAATCAATTGACTGCAAAAGCATTTTTCATGAAGTCAGCCAGTTGATCAGCAGCGGTAACCCCACTGTGGTAAGTATTTTATTTTCTTCTTCAAAATTTAGGCAGTCTGTGTCAGCAGCATAAGCTATATACTTAGTGACTGTAAATCTCGTGTACTTCTCTTATCTAAAAATAAAAATTAGTAATTAAGCTGATAGCTATTCAAGCAATCATTTACCAAATCAGAGATTTTTGAAGGAGAATGTTTTGGGACTAGTAGTAGCATGTGTAGTTCTTTGGTACGCAATTACACCATATTTCTTAGGGAATAGGTTTCTCTCAGTAGCCACTTTAACTGTCACTAGTGTGATAGGGTTTTTTTTTTTCGCGTTTCTCTGGGTTTCTTTAACAGAACAGCATGATCTAAAATTAATTTTCTGTTAGCTGGCAGGTTTTCTACACGTTCTGTTCCCCTTCCATCTGTGCAGTGCTGCACCCTCCTGTGGCTCAGCTGTCGGAATAGGCTACCCAGCAAGAGGCATAGGCCTCTGCTGTTCGCTGGGAGACAAGTAGGTGGAGAGAAAGGGGTGAGAGGAAGTAAAATGTGGAATGGAAATACAAAACTTACTCTAGATTTAATGTCATACTCCTAGGGGTAAGTGTTACCTTCAATACTGAGCTCAAAGTGGAAACAAGGTGTCCAATATCTATCTGTGCGTTTAGTGAAATTCCACTTGCTATGCCAGGAGATAAGTTTAGAGTAGGTCATAATAGAGGCATGTAACTAGAGATTAGAGAGAGGTGATTTTTCTCCTACCAAATGCAGATCGAAGACGATGTAGATTCCATGCTGAAACTTTTAACTGAGGCTTTTCTCAAACAAAACAAACCTTGAGGGAAAGGGCTGGTAACATTGCTGAGCATTTAGAGCAGCAGTTGTACTAGATGTGAGCAGCAAATGTTTAACTCTGAAAATTCGACCAAAATGTACTAGAAGTAATGCAGCTCGTGTCATGGTCCTAAAAATAGTGTGTCACCTCTGAGCACAAGTGATATCCCCCCAGGGTATGGAAATTTCAGTTACACTTCTGAACCTTAATTTCACTGTTACTTAGCTTAAGGAGAACATTTCACTCTTTTGGGTTGTGCATGACTTGGATAGAAGTGGGTATTTGTTTAGGAGAACAATGTTAAATTCATGCTTTTTTCCAGGGAACACAGCCTTGTTATTAAAATGGAGTTACAACTGAGATTTCCAGGTTTTTTGCATGCTGGTGTGTTTGTAGTTCATATGATCTTTCCATAAAGATACAAAAGTGGAGTAAATAGAAACCTGGATGTTGATAGAGAAGTCCTCTCTGAACTAACTCTTGCACAGTCCAACTTCTGTGGTTATATTTTGTGCATGCACTAATACACAGAGACGCTACGCTGAACACAGCATGCAGCAAGCTAAGACTGCCAGCTGTAAGCAGATGACCCTGGGCTTGCTGCAGAACAGAGCACGTCGCAGAGGAACTCTGACTGGGGGAAGGGACAAAAATTTCACTCTCCTCCAAGTTTCACTCGCTGCCACCATACAGAGACCAAGCTTGGCTCAGCTTTTCATTTCCCTTTAACTGCCCTTCTTCACAAGTATTACTTTCTCCATAGTTTTTCCGAAGTATTTGTGCTCATGGTTTAGGAAGGGTATTTAAAATGTATTTAGTATATGAAGATGTTTTGTATTCCAGTATGCTAATACAATGTACTAGTAAGAAATGACACATCTTTTCTGTAAGGCGCAGTATATCTTTGCTAGTCTTTCACAGGCTCCCATGTATGTATGAGGTTTTATATTATAAAAAAGTTCTCATTCATAAAAATGTTCCTGTAATCTTCTGAGACTTTGCTGCAAAAGAAACTCTGGTACGGGCACAGATTCATGTGACACAGGGCTTCGCATACGCAATAATAAGCAGTAATAATATTCTGTTAGCACAGTACCTGCCACAGCTGAGCTCTGAGTGGGTTCAGGGTATGTCTGTTGTATAAATATATAATAACTTTCAAAGAGTGTATGAAATAATTCTTGTAGTGAATTATCTACTTACCTTTTCAGATATGGGTGGGTGATTTTAGTAGTGTCTCTGTAGTCTTCAGCCATGCACATCAAGCCACGTGGAACCACTGTGGTGCGGCTTCTGTGCTGCCAGGTGGAATCACAGAATGGGTAGGGGTTGGGAGGGACCTCTGGAGATCATCTAGTCCAACACCCCTGCCAAAGCAGGGTCACCTAGACCAGGCTGCACAGGACCACGTCCAGGTGGGTTTTGAATATCTCCAGAGAAGGAGACTCCACAACCTCTCTGGGCAGCCTGTGCTCCTTCACCCTCAGAGGGAAGAAGTTCTTCCTCATGTTCAGACGGAACTTCCTGTGCTTCAGTTTGTGCCCGTTGCCCCTTGTCCTGTAGCTGGGCACCACTGAAAAGAGTCTGGCCCCATCTTCCTGACACCCACCCTTCAGATATTTACAGGCATTTTAAGGTTCCGTCTCAGCCTTCTCTTGTGGCTAAACAAGCCAAGCTCCCTCAGCCTTTGCTTGTAGGAGAGACGCTCCAGTCCCCTAACCATCTTGGTAGAACCTCTCTCGACCTGCTGGCCACACTCCTCCTAATGCACCCCAGGAGACCATTGGTCTTCTTGGCAGCCAGGGCACACTGCTGGCTCATGGCCAACTTGTCATCCACCAGGACACCCAGGTCCCTCTCCACAGAGCTGCTCTCCAGCAGGTCCGCCCCAAGCCTGTACTGGTGCCTGGGGTTCCTCCCCAGGTGCAGGACATTTGCCCTTTTTGAATTTCATCAGGTTCCTCTCTGCCCAACTCTCCAGCCTGTCCAGGTCTCGCTGAATGGCAGCACAGCCTTCTGGTGTATCGGCCACTCCTCCCATCAGCAAACTTGCTGGGGGTACAGTCTGTCCCTTCATCCAGGTCATTGATGAAGAAGTTGAATAAGACTGGGTTGAGTACTGACCCCTGTGGGACACCACTAGTTACAGGCCTCCAACTGGACTCACCCCACTGATGACAACCTTCTGAGCTTGGCCATTCAGTCAGTTCTCAGTCCACCTCACTGTCCACTCGTCTGGCCCACGCTTCCTGAGCTTCCCTAGGAGGATGTTATGGGAGTCTTAGTGGAAGGTGTTTCAGGGTACAGTATGAAGCTGGCGAAGTGGTACTGCTACACCTGGGTCGGGGTAATCCCCAGTATCAATACAGTCTGGGGGATGAAAGGGTCAAGAGCAGCTCTGCTGAGAGGAACTTGGGGGTACTGATAGACGAAAGGCTGGACATGAGCCGGCAATGTGCGCTGGCAGCCCAGAGGGCCAACCGTGTCCTGGGCTGCATCA
>Ga0065711_1036736_pt1 | contig 20649 bp, 9 predicted proteins | sample Hoacrofraction12_FD_59098 | JGI IMG/M metagenome (GOLD analysis project Ga0065711, IMG submission 59098) | Hoatzin crop microbial communities from Cojedes, Venezuela - Epithelial fraction 12 v2 (version 2) | ecosystem: Host-associated > Birds > Digestive system > Esophagus > Crop | place...
CCAGGCGGGTCTTGAATATCTCCAGAGAAGGAGACTCCACAACCTCCCTGGGCAGCCTGTTCCAGGGCTCCGTCACCCTCGGAGGGAAGAAGTTCTTCCTCATGTTCAGGTGGAACTTCCTCTGCTTCAGTTTGTGCCCTTTGCCCCTTGTCCTGTCACTGGGCACCACTGATAAGAGTGTGGCGCCGTCCTCCTGACACCCACCCTTAAGATATTTATAAGCGTTTATAAGGTCCCCTCGCAGCCTTCTCTTCTTCAGGCTGAACAAGCCCAGCTCCCTCAGCCTTTCCTCATAGGAGAGATGTTCCAGTCCCCTCATCATCCTTGTAGCCCTCCGTTGGACTCTCTCCAGTAGCTCTTCATCTTTCTTGAACTGGGGAGCCCAGAACTGGACACAGTACTCCAGATGGGGCCTCACCAGGGCAGAGTAAAACAGGATCCTTTTATTACATGGTTGTCCTCGTGTATACCTTGTGGTTGAAGCAAGCCAGACCTGCTCCCCTTCCTGTTCTCTGCAGCCTGATTTCCAAAAGATGCACTGTGCCTTGATGCATTGTTCAGCTAATGTTTGAGTCAGCAGCTCATCTGAGACTCTTGAGTGGGTGAAGTCAATATATGTATATAATCATCTGCACCTGGAAACATCTGAAACAATAACAGAATGTGAGAAAACAGGTGACAAGAAGCTTGATCTTACATTAAAGCTTATAATATCAAGGCCTAAACCTTCCAAATAGCAGGTTGAAATTTGATGTTGTGGTTGATGTGACATCCCAGAAGGGGATGGAGGCGTACCTAGGAGCTTCACCCTCAACCTCAGCAGGTAGCACACAGAGGCACCTGGTGACACAAGGGTGACTGTCCTTGTTTTCGGTTCCTGAACTGTGTCTGCCAGCTAGAAAAGAAAGCTAACAAAGACATCTGGAAAGAACTGAAACTTAGTGGTTTGTTCTGGGTTCTTTTTTGGTGTGAAGGAGATAAAACAATTAACCACTAGAGGGGGCTAAATATTTACAGGATTTACAGATCAGTGGAGAGGCTTCCCGGAAGAATCAGCAGTTACCTTGCAAGCTCACACAAAGTTAAAGAATGTTGAGCATTTTATTTGTTCTACTGTATTTATTGACTAATGAGCAGAAAACTGTACATCTGTAGAAACTCCCTCTAAGGAAAAGCTGCTGTGTAGAATATCTATTAATTAAAAAATAAGCACAACTTTTTCTAAAGACTCATCAATGTGTAAATTAACTAGCATGTATAAAATGCTGCTCTATTATTTATGAAATTAGTACAAGCCTTTTTATTTTACATTATTAAAAAAAACCAAACCAACCCCACCCTGGTATTACTGAGGGAATTATCCTGTACATTAAGGTAGTTAAAGTAGGGTTTTTTGCCTGTTGACATTTCTCTGAAATAGGAGAGGAAAACTGTGACTTTTAAAGTTAAAACAGGTAGGTTATGTGATAAAACATAGACAATGTGTGTAAATAGAGAGTAAATACTATTACTCAAATGGGGAAGAAATACCATGTTACGAGTTTGAAAATGGAATGTGGCATTCCTTTATACATTGATTATTCTGTAGCTAAAGCAGTACAGCATTAACAACTGACTGTGAATTTGTACAATGGTATATAGGGATTGTACTTTCTAATAATAACAGTTTTAAAGAAAAATGATTTGAGGCCATTGCTAGCTGTAGAAAATATACTGGAGGAATCAAGTGTATTAGTAATAATTTTTAGACCAGTGTTTAAAATACATTTATATCATGATTCATTCTGGAAACAAGCATTTTGCATAAATTATTTTCTTCGCTTTCTTCACTCTCCACTAAAATCTGCTTTTTTTTGTGGCTTGTGGGGTGTATGGGACATAAATTGAAACTGTGGAAGAATTTTTCTATTTTCTTCCATCTGGAGATAAGGGAGCTGGAAAAACCCTTTTGTCCTCACCTCAGACACCATTAAGCATATTTACCCCTTCAGACTTGTTTCTAGAACAAGTTCATAAAACTCTTCAATGAGTATATTTTTGTAACTAACGAGTTACAAGATGTAGTTAAATTACGGCTAGAATGCTTTTCTCATATCAACCTGTAGTTTACTTACCACTTGTAACTAGCTTGTTCAGTAGCCTAAACAGAAGGGAGCATAAGGAGTTGCTGTCTTTCTGTGGTAGTATTTTAGTCAGTGAGAAACTGTTATGAAGTTAATATCTAGTCATCTTTATTTACCTCAAACAGGTGCAGCTCTCTGCTAGAAGTGTTTTTCAGTGAATGCGTTGCTACATCGACATGCCTGTTAATTCCTCCCAGAAAAAGCTTTGTCTCTTACTTCAGTGTCGTGTTGGTGATTCATAGTCAGAGGGTACTCTTCAATGGAACCTGCAGACCGTTTTGCTATTATTACCACTTCCATACGTCTCCTTTCTCATTTTGTATTTTTTTGCCTTTTCTTATGCAAAAGAGAATTAAAAAGCGGTAACTCTTGATTCCTTGTTGGTATCAGACCGTGTTGCTCATTAGTTAAGAGCATTTAGAATCCCGATCATGTTCACTGACAGATTTGCAAAGCATGCTGTGCATTTCATCGCTCAGGTGTCAATAAAAGCTTTGGATATTGTTAGACCTACCAAAGAGACTTGGGGTACTCGTGAAAATATCCCATTGCTTTCCCAGCAAATTGTGGGTTGTTCTTTTGTGGTTAATTTTTATTCTGTTTTAATATTATATCAACTAGTCTTTATTTTTTTTTGTCTTGTTTGCTTATAGGGTTGTTGTACAGCAAAGTACCAAAAGCCTTGCTAAGTAAAGAGACAATACCTTTTTTCCTTTTCTCGAATCGTTTAGGCAATTTTTCCTGTGAAGAAATGGAGTTAAGTTTATTTGTCCTTGACAAATCCGTAGTCACATACATATAACTTAAAATAATTCTATATTTCTAAGCAATAGTTTTAAAATAACATAGCTGTTAGAGTTTAGAGCAAACTAAAATTCTGCAGTGATAACCTGGATAATGGTATATGGAACAGGGAAAACAAGCACAATATGGTACTCTGTTATTATCCTCTTTCAGGTAGGTTCGTCATTTGTTTGTTTTAAATAGTTTTCTACTTTACCTACTATGATCTTAAATGTCAGCAGTCAGCTTGCTCCTCTGCTTGAAATTTAGACAAAGTGCACAAAACTAAATTAACTTTGAATGTATTTTCAAATGGTTCATAAATTCATTAAATGCACATTCAGTTTGTTCTACAAGTGAGTTAATTGTGTACTTCGGAAACAATTAGAGCATGTTGACAAAGAGATAAAATATACTACATAGAGGGGAAAATCTGCATTTTGATGCCTGAGTGTGTTGCTTTGACTCCATCCTGGCATACAAGTTTTAAGCTTTATCTTTTCAAAGAGAGGTTTAAGATTTTGGCATTTATGAAGCTATAATATTAACTAATGTTTCTGGAAGATTATTATTTTTGTATTTGAAGTTCATGTGCATGTACATCTGAGTGCGGCCATTTCAGAATATTGCTCATGTGAGGGTTCCTGTTTTTCTTGCTTATTGAAAGCAGTGTTTTCTGCGCTTTCTTTCCCTCTTGGGTAGTTCTTACAAAATTAACTCCGGACCGTGTAAACAAACCCAGACAGTAAGAAAAGTGTTGCCTGAGAGGAGCTTTGCTTGACTAACCACAGTTTTGGTGTTACAAATTTTTCTCAAATCTGGTCTCTCTGGAACAGTGGCAACTGCTCTCTTAGACGGGTTACAAACCTGCATGCAAAAAAAATAAATGCACAGAGAATGAGTTTTTCCATTCTCTTAAAACCTTGCTCAGGCTGTACTCATCCCTAATTTTAATGTCTGTCTATGCTACAACTGCCACTTAGTACTATCTCAAGCCAAAACTTTCATAGTTGTCAGGCATGGGCCATAAGCTACAACACTATGCATAGTAGTTCGTAGATAACCTCTTTCTTTGTTATCTTGCAGCCAAGTGTATATTTTTTATGTTCTGTGGTGAGGTTGTGGTTTCTGAAGTCCTGGAAGTAGGAGAGAGGTGTTCTCTGAAATGGTTATCTGCTTGTTTGGCAGCTCTGTTACTTGGTTGAAATGAAGTTTAACTTTGTCCAGGCTCTTGGGCACCTTAGAATACTCTAACTTGACTGTTTTTCCCATGCTGGTTTTTCAGAACCTGTGTTGCTTCCAGTCAATGAAAGCTTTCAGGACCTAGTTGTGATATCATTTGAGGCTTAGACATTAAGTTCTTTGTAGTGGCAGCAGCATGGACCTGTCAGCCTAGTCGGTATTCCCTGTGCAGGCTGAGTGATGCATTCGCCAAGGGTCATGCACTATTTTGAGCAAGCTTGTTCTTGACCACCTCCTTTGTTAGTGGTTTACAGTAATCATCTCTTCATAAACCTCCCAACGGGCAGCTGACTTGCCAACATCAAAACTGTTAACTACTTAAATTTTGGAACAGACATCAGGGTTTCAAAATGCCACTACCAAAACTTGTGCTTGCATTGATATGGACTCCTGCAGACATACTGCAAAGTACTAAGCCTTGTTTCAGTATTAATTTTGACACATTCTGCCATATGAAGTACCTCACAGAAGAAAGACCCAAGAGTTATTCTTGTATTTTACTGATCTGAAGACTGGTTCAGCATTACAGACTTCTGGGACGTGTAGTGCAAACAGCTGTTACTCAGAGTTCTGGTTTAGTCTCAGTTTCCTAATGTAAAGTGATCTTCTCTCTTCATAGGTATGTGCCATGGAACTACCATGAACCCCAGCTGGGCATGTATGATTTTTCTGGTGACAAAGATCTGGAGTATTTCCTGCAGCTTGCTAACGACATTGGTTTGCTGGTTATCCTCCGAGCTGGACCTTATATCTGTGCAGAGTGGGACATGGTACAGCCTTTTGTAACAGTTATCTCATTTCTAGGGTAAATCTAATGCAAGTATTTCTGTCTTAGGGTAGACAAACATACTTGGTGTATCGTTGGACAAAACTCTTGGTTTAGCATATTGAAATCCATATGCCTTTTTACAACGCAGGCTTACTTTGTTTTTTTCATTGGGAGTTATTACATACTTGTAGAAAATCAGTCTTCAGGTCTCAGTATATGTTTTGATAAAAGGCGAAATTCTTATTACATTTTCTAAAAATGGTCACTGAAGTGGTTCCCCTCTCTCTTCCCAGGGAGGTCTTCCTGCATGGCTGTTGGAGAAGAAATCTATCATTCTCAGGTCTTCTGATTCAGGTAGAGGCATCAAAAAGGACTAGCAAAAATATGCTTTTGCATCAAAGCGCCTTGCTGTTTGAGGCCATTACTAGATAATTCATATTTCAGCGTAAGTTATCTTGTGAGTAAAATCTTCCGTACTTTTAGTTAGAAGCATGCATTCAGGAAGAAAATAGAATGAACAAAGTAGGGTAGAAAGTTTCCAAAGTATTGGCTGGTTTCATGAAAATTGGTGCCAAGAGAGAAACCATTGTCACCGTTGAGGAAAGGACAGGTAGCTCTCAGCTTGGAGTTTTTCGGTTTTGCAACAGCCAACTGGCCACTCATCATGGGGATGCTTCCTGGCTGATCAGTTTGCATGTAATTCCGGAAGTAGTTGCAGCGTTCTTATGTGCTACCTGGTCATGGACCAGACATGGAGGGATGAGATGAGACATGAGATTAATGTGGTTATTGGAGTGCATATTAGGGGGAAAAGGTATATATCACATCTGATTTCAGTTCTGCTCATTGCAGGATAAATTATGTATTTAAAAAAACAGTACACATAGCAACATTCAAATTTGTTTTCCTGTTGGAATGTATTAGGACATGTGTGAGACATACTGAAGTCTCTCTGGTGATTTTCATCAGTATTTAAATGTTTTATTTTTTAGTAAACTGTACTGGAAGCTAACGTTTATGAACAAATATAAGAGCACAGCAGTTCATTAAATGCTGTCCTGTTATACTTTACATATTTAGAACACTAGGTAAAAACTTCCCATACATAATTTAAAACAAAAACTAGAAAAAAAGCAGAAAAGTCGCGAAACATTTATACTTTGTGTATTACAGATTACCTGGCAGCGGTAGAGAAATGGATGGGTGTCCTTTTGCCAAAGATGAGGCCTCACCTCTATCAAAATGGAGGTCCAGTCATCATGGTGCAGGTAACTTCCTGAAAATGAAATGAACCCGAGCAGCATGGATGCTTATATTGCCCTTGCAGACACTACATGGATGTTGGGTGGTAATGTCACAGATGTTCCTTAACAGTTCTGGGTTCCTGAAAGCTTCTGATGAAATCCCTTGTCCTAAAGAACTGAATGCACGGTTTCCAGAATTCAGAGGGCGCTCGTCTGCTCTCTGCAAGTTGGTTTCCCAAAACAATAGAAAGCAATAGAGGAAACTTGTGGAGCTTTTATATCTTGAGTTTCATGCTGGTTCTCACATAAATCCAAAATACGTTACAATTGCCTGAAACCCTCTGACGGGAAAAAGGGGAATAAGGATACCTGCAGATAGAAGCAAAAGCAGTACAGAGTACGCCTAAAACTTGTGACAAAAACAGCCTCAAAATTTAGGCTTTTTAGCTCTTGGCACATAACTTAAGCTGTAAATGTTTCAGGACACAATGTTGTGCGTTCATGGTGAGTAGCTTCTCTCATGAACTCCTGGATGTGCAGTGGTGATTGTTCCATACTCTTGATATTTGACCATAACAAAAGCTTTGTTATAATTTTTTTTAAACTCACTGTTTGGCACAGGATGGGATAGGAGACCCTTCTTATAATATGCCAAAGGTCATTGTTCTTGATCAATGTATTATATGTCTATTGAGCAAAATCACTGGGCAAAATTATTCCTTGACAGAAATAAGATGCTTCTAACAGGATTTTCAGAAATAGCCTTCAGGTGTGCATGACATAGGATCTGGAGCTTGCAAGTCTATCCCCTTGGGAAAGGGGCAAGATGCATATGTCTCAGCAGTAGCAGAGTTGTTCTTCTCCCCTCAGTCCTTTGAGTCTGTTGCAGGGCTTTGATGTTCACGTGAGCCACTTGTAGGTGTCTCTTTTCTGGAAGTCAAATTTTGCTGCAGTTTTGGTCATGTCACAACCTATTCTATGGTTTTATTGTTCTGCTTGTGAGGCGGGTCGTAGCTCTCAATTTTTAATAGAGACTGTGTTTTCATTGCTGTTGCTAAGTAGCTGGGGTAAAGATTTTTATGTGGAGGGTGATTTTGTAGGAAAATGACTTACATCCACAAAATGATTGCTCCACTGTAAGATGCAGGCAAGAGGAATGAGTGCTTAGAAGTATTGTCTTCTCTTACTCCTCAGGTCTGGACTTAAAATGCCATTTTCAGCATTGCCATCAAAGGAAGAGGAAGGTTGGATTTGGGCTTTCTGTTTTTGGTATTAGATGCAGACTGAAATTGGTTACTGCTTTACTGACTTGCTTTTACTGTGCAGGTCGAGAATGAGTATGGAAGCTACTTTGCTTGCGACTATGACTATCTGCGTTCCCTTCTGAAGCTCTTTCGCCAACATCTTGGGGATGATGTGGTGCTGTTCACAACTGATGGTGCAACCCAGTTTCACTTGAAATGTGGAGCTCTTCAGGGTCTTTATGCAACTGTGGACTTTGCCCCAGGTTGGAGATCACTGTTTGTTACCAAAACATTCAATATTGTGTGTGTTTGTGCTAGGAATAACTGACTTGACTGCTTGACAAACATGTCTGGTTTGTTTAAATAATAGGCATTTATTTATATTTGAGGTACTCTTAAACATACAAGAATCGCCCACAAGTACCCAATCAGAGAGTCATAATACTTCCTTAATTCATGAAATCCTGAATAAACAATTTACGCTGCTCAGAGTGTGTATCTCCCAAAAATTAGCAGTAATGGCATAGATACCATTGTTTTTTTAAATATATTTTTTGATGCTGGGGTTTTTTTTGTTGTTTTGTTTTTTTAATATCCTTTGTCTGTCCCAGAATCCAGCCCTTGTAGTTCATTTCTTCTGAAGCCAGTGGTTACTGGAAAAAAAATTACTACTGAAGATCATCATTAGAAATGTGCACACTGCCACAGTTTGCTATGATACAGGCCTGAAGAATGGCTAAGCAACCATAGTGTGTTCAGAAAGTGCCCTTTTGATAGAAAAGGAGAGTTAATGATGTAAATGTCCATACACTGCACGGACTTGGCAAAATAGACTTAAGGCACAAGAAACAAACTCCAAGATAGATCTTTCTGTATTTTTTTTACGTGTTGCCTCTTTTGTACATTATTCTCTCTACAGTCAAATATATGTGCTCAGCAGGAATCTGTTTTCTTACAAGTAGATTGAAATGATGAACGCCTTCATTTTCCTTTATTATCCTATTACTTTTAATTGTGAAGTCATTTATGAGATGGTGAGCTATTCATGGAAGTATTTACTGGCCTATGGCCTGAGCCACTAGGAGTGATCAGAAGTGAAACTCCGCTTTAGAGGTTGCCTGGCTTCTGTTCTCCCCCATAGCCTTGGTACTGCAACCCCAGACCTATACTTTCTAATGACTAGGTAGCAATTCTGGCACGTCTCAGACTTTTTGGTGCCAGGATGTCATTCCTGAGAAAAGTTGGGTTTTCTGAAAATGTTTCTCAAAAGCAAAGGTATACATGCATGCATGCATACATGTATGTATGTATTTTAAGTAAGTTGTGCAATTTAAAGAATGGAATCAAAGGTATTTATTGATTCCTCTGTTTTCTGAAGTAACTTTCTTGTCAGGATTTTTGCTAAGTGTTGGAAGGGAAAGAAGACACCAGTTTCAGTAAAATGAAGGACCGAAAAAGTCATGGATGTAGCAACTCAGTTTTATTTCTGTCTGCTTATAGGTGGCAATGTCACAGCAGCTTTCTTAGCTCAAAGGGGCAGTGAACCTACGGGCCCTTTGGTATGTCTTTTCACTTAAATTGCTTGTATCATTTCTAATCCTGCAATGCCTAATAAGAGGGGAGTTTCCAACAGTGTGTTGGACAGTTTTAGGGACATGTTTATAAAGTCATAATTTCCATGTCAGTCAGACAAACTGAATAGAGGAGCTTCTGTGTGTGTGTGTTAAATCCACGTTAACTACTGTTCTGCAAATACTGTTTTAGTCTCAAAAGTTATTGATTTTGTTTGAGTATTTTTCCTTCCTAAGACAAATGTTTACAATGCAGTGGAAACAGTAAGTATGACTAGATGAGTTACTGAGGTATGCGTGTGGGTGGAAGTTAAAAGCAAAATTAAAAGGGCAGGTTAGAAGTTGCTTCCTGTTTTCAGCTACCCTAGAGGTTTTACACAGCCTACAATGGGATGTGAGATCACTGGAAGCCATTTTGGCAAAGGGAGAAGGCCCGCTGAGGGTACAAGATTATCTCTGTGCTATGAAATTGTTTAGAACACAATCTGAGTATTTGAAAGATTTCTTTTTCATTACATGTAGTCTGCATATGCTATTCTGCAGAGAATGTATTGGTTCCATCATTTATTCGAATGCCAAGCATCTGAAGCACGTTTGTGTTGACAGGTTCCAAGGAAATCCATTCTCTTTGGTACTTAAGCAATTATTTTCAAAGTGTCCCCGTAAAATTATTGAAACAATCCTTTAATTTCTTTGACCAGTAATCTGCTGAAAAGGACTGGCTTACCATGTACTTGACTGTATTTATGGTAGTTAAAGAATGGCTCAAATGAGTCAAGGTGCCTTTTTTCCTTCCCTCTTAGAGTTCGTAACCTTAAATCACATTGCATTCTGTTCTTGTTCTCTCTTCATGTTTTCCCTTCCTCTTTTGCTCTTCCTCCTTTCAGGTTAATTCTGAGTTTTATACTGGATGGTTGGATCACTGGGGGCACCGTCATTCTGTTGTGCCCACACAAACTATAGCTAAAACACTTAATGAAATCCTGGCACGTGGTGCTAACGTTAACCTGTAAGTGTGTGTTCAGTAGAGGTTAATTTGGGGGGATTTTTTTTTCCCAATTCGGCAAAACCTGATTTAAGTGGATGGCATTTTTTTTTCCTTTTTAGGTACATGTTCATAGGTGGGACTAACTTTGCCTATTGGAATGGTAAGGAATTATTTGAATGATACTAATCATGTAGGGGAGCTGGTTATGAATTAGGTAGCAATGTATTCTGTGAAAAAATAAACTATGCCTGCTTTCACATGATAAATAGATGACTGCACTAGCTATTCTCCATCTATTGCCAGCATGTTGTGATAAACCCACATGGTGTTTATCCTGCTAAAGGCTACTTCTGCTTCACTCAGTCCTGTGAAACAGCTGAAAAATGGACAAATATGTTTATCTTCAGAGTATTTCTGAAGACTGTGTAACAGAACAGTGTGAGCTCAGAAGGACTATTCCATCAGGAATAGTTTCTCGATGCCAAATCTCAAATACCAAGGCCTACATGAATCTAAAAATGTAGCAGGTTCTGACTGTGATTGGAAAGAATTCTGGAAGTTGATACCTTTGGAAAAAAACCCAACTCTTCCACTGTTTCTGTTACCTTTTTTTTTTCTCCCCTTCTTTAGGTGCTAATATGCCCTATATGCCACAGCCCACTAGTTATGACTACGATGCTCCACTGAGTGAAGCAGGGGATCTGACAGAAAAATATTTTGCCTTGAGGCAAGTCATTGGTATGGTGAGTGTCCTCAGGACGTGTTTAGAATGGTTCTTTGAAACATCCCTGGTGTACTGCAAATTCTCTTGCTCTTGTGTTGGTATAAGTTGCTTTTCTGCAGGCAAGGGAAGTGAAGTAGAACAAGGTGATTAGGCCAACCTAACTGCTTGTTGTTACAAAAGGGGGCAGATCTTGCGCCTCTCTGGCTATCTTTTCTGTCCCGATGGCTCCCTCATTCCTTTCAGAGGAGGGGATACAGGTGCAAGCCTGACACCAAAAGGATTCAGCTCTGCTTTTTTGCTGCGTTTGTCTTCTTTCAACTGAAGGTCTGTAAGCTGAATTGGCTCACTCAGTCGGATGCGAGCCAGCGTTGGCACAAGGCAGGCAGAGGGAGGCGGGAGGGTTTTGCATGGGAGTGGAGATGGAGGAGGAGTGAACAGAGCTTTTCCCTGGCAGCATCAGCCAGCAATGCAGTCAGCTCGGGCTCATCACTCGATGGCAGCCTGGTATGCACTGCAGCTTAGTACTTTGGCTGGCTGTATCCCAAGTTTCATGCTGTGGTTTTGGGCCTCTGTGAGAAGGAGCATGCTTATCCAAATGAATGCATCTTGGTTTTGTCGTGCCACAAACTGTAGCTAGTGGGTGGGACCAACTTTGCCTTGCTGTAAAAATGCACAGTATCTGTACAAACTGGAGATTAAGAGGAAACATGGAACCTGTATCTGGATTTTGAATAGCGTTGCGTTTGAGGCCGTTCGGATGAAGCTTGAAAACAGATTCCATGGGAATCCCAAGGTTCAGCCTTGTACTTGCTGTCCTGTTGCATGCCAGCAACATTCCTATTCACTAGAAGACTTTTTTTTTGATGGGAGTAGATCTCCCAAAAGTGTATTACACTTTTTCTAGGGTTCAGCACACCTTTACCTCCGTACCTGTGGAAGGCCTGCTGTGGATGATTTTCTTCAATTTCTCCGTTACCCTCAAGCTTTCCCTTAATGAGATACTTTTGATAGCCTGTCAAGGGGAACCTCCTGTCTTGATACAGATTTTCTCACCAGAGAAATTCCCAAACTTCCTGTTTTTGAGTTGTTTTCTTCAAGGCAAGATCCCTATCTGAACTCTAAGTAGTGTTCTAGTGCAGTGAGAGAGCCTTGATAAGATCTGAAGTGTTTAGTATACCTAAGGTGTGTTGGGTCATGGTACAGCTTTTTTTTGGTGTGGTTTGTTTATCTCTTGCCTTCCATATCCATAGGATCTCAGTGAAGTTTTCCTGTGTCTGCTGTGGGTTCTAAACCTGTAATAGTCTGTCTACTCAGCTGCAGTTTGAGGTGGAGCTGATGAAAGAAAATAAGGTTGCCTGTAACTAATGACTGCGTTCAACATTTTAGCTGTGCTACAAGGCTAATACATTGTAATCTTCCTTTACTGTTTCCTCCACTTAGTAAATGTAATAAAGAAGAGTTTCAGTCTATGGCTTCTTTCAATTGTTGACAGCATTCTCTAATTTTTACTATTTAGGCTGAAATTGCCTACTTTTGATGACATCTCTTGGGTGAACATAGGTTTTCTTTTCTTTAAGCATGAATATCTTGATTATTTTCAGATAGAGAGAGGAAGAAATGAACTTGTTACCAGTAATATAAATCAGGCTTTCATCAGTGTATAGTTGAAATTTGACAGGAGGATATTGGGAATTATACTGCTGTGGTCTGTTAAAAAGAAGAAAAAAAATAAACTAAATAAAAAACCACATTGTCTTGGTGCAGAAGCGAGCTTTTGAGCATGAATTTTATGCTGGGTATACCATGTGTGAGGCCAGGAAATCATGCCATGTGCTAAAACTGTCAACCTGAAAGCAAAGTAAAATCTATTAAGAAAAATGCCCTTTCAGCACCTCACGTAATGTAACCCACCAAGTACTCAGAAGTCACTGAATGTGCAGGTTAAGATAGCCTTCACAAGGGCAGTCATTTATGTGTATGTATTCAAATATAGGCTTGATTGCTTGATCACATGGGTATCTTGTCTGCAGAATGTTTTTCTCTATAATCTGCAGACAGGACCATGTTCAGTAAATGAAAGAACAGATGGGAAGAGTGGACATTACAGGAGACAAGTAACGGCAGGAAAGAGAGAAGGGGATGATAAGGAGAGAAGAAGGTTGTAGGCTCAGAAAGGAGGCGGCTAGGGTATGGGGCAGAGAGCTGCTGTCTAGACTTGCTGTTTGTCAAAGGTGTCCGAGAAAGTGGTTGACACCCTTCACCCCTTCTCTCTGCTGATTGCAGGTGGTTCTTCCTAGAGATACAGGGCAAGAAGTAAACAGAAATAGCCGGGCAGTCAGAGTGTTTCTGTGTCGTGTTTCCCTCTGACTGGGCAGTCTTCTAGATCAGGACAAAAGGGAAGCTAATGATGGGACCTCGAGGGTTTGTGGAGCTGTGGAGGAGGCTGAGGTCTCTGGGCCTGCTTCTTAAAAAAACCATTCCAGGCAGTAATGGATTAGCGGGTGGTGGTGGAGTGTAATAACACGGAAAGGAAAGGCACAAGAGGCTACGAGTTCCCAATACGGAAGTGCTGCAAAGGAAAGATCAGGTGGAAATACTGCCTGCAGACTTGGAAAGGTTAACTCAAGCTCCTATGGACTGGGGAGGTCACTGCCTGAGACTTGTAGAAGACCGTAACGCAAGCTCTAGCCACAGGAGGGCTCCAAGTGCGCTGTGATTCTTTGACAGCTTGTTTGTATGCTATGCTTATTAGTACCTCGAGTCGAATAGTTATTAAAAATTGTTTACCACATGTGATCAAGTCAGATGTGTGTTTTTTTTTTTTTAATCTGTCTTAGACTAGATACAGCTGCAATCCTGTAGCACAGTGAGATTATCTACTTTTAGCCAAAGTTCTACTTCTGTAAGTTGTGAAGTGGAAAGTGAGAATTCAGTTAAGGCATGTTTGTATTTTAAGTTTCATGTGTTGTTTTTTTTTCCTCCTTCCCTTTCTAGTATAAGCGGTTACCAGAAGGTCTTATCCCTCCAACAACACCCAAATTTGCATACAGGAAGGTTCGCTTGCAGAAGGTAAATTAACACCTGTCATACTCTGTGTATCTTTCCATAATGCTGTATATTTGCTTTCTGAAAAAAAATGTTTGAGGGTGTCATGACAGTCTCTAGATGTCTTACAAAGTAAAGAGGAAAACCTTGAAAGCAAACTTTCAGGAGCGAGGGAGCAGAGCTTGGGAGTTAGGAATCATGCCAATGGTGGAAAATGAGAAAATGTATGTTACCTGGACATAAAAAGGAAATTTTTACAATATGCAGTGTGTGCCTGAAGTTTTACTAAACTGAAATTAATATATTATTAACGCAACAGAATCATAGCTGTCTAACTGATGTCTGAGTAATGTAGCTGGGGGAATACTGCTATGAGAGCTACGAGCAAAGAGTCGTTTTGTAGCTGTTGATGCGTCTGGTGTAGAAGCAGCAGGTAGGATATACGTTTCTTAAATACTTCTAGGTGTTTAAATTTTGAATATGGAATATTTTCAGTAAATTTGAAAGTCTTAATCATTAAGTTTCTTGCAAGATTGGTGCAAATCTGTAGCTGACGAGAGAAATTAAGTTAGTTTCCTGCTGAGGGAAAAGCATGCAGAACACAGCCTTGCTATATCCTGTCTGACAACAGCAGCATAACTGATCAGCACGTGAGTAGCTGGGGTTTGTCCATAGCACCATCTTTTTAGGACCAGTGACAATTTTCTGTGAAATACGGCTGAGAACTAGGTTCCTGCAGTGAGCGTAGAGGATGGTTTAAGGGGGGATGGAAGAGACAAGTATGAGCTTGGTTATATTCATTCTACTGGACACAGACAAGTTGTTTTGAGGTAGAGGATTACTGCAGCAGGCGTACTGGATACTGTAAATCGTAATGCTTTGGTTTTTATACTTTGTATTTTTAATTTGGCAGCCACCTTTCTAATCAGCAATGTGTCTGATCTGTTACGCACTGCAGCTGAAGCACTGCAAAACTTGGTAGTGATAAGGCTTTGCAGCCCTTGTCAAGTCATCCCACTCAAGTAGTGGGCAGAAATACTTTACGTATAAAAGTGATTCACCAGTGAAGTTGAAACAGATCTATATCATTTTCAACATCCTTTGTGTATCTTCAGACCTTTTAGGCCAGGGGTTGCCATATGAGGTTTCACTGAACTGGTTTATATTTGGAAGTGACTAACTAGATACCGTTATCAGTACACCCACCACTTCTGCTCCTAGCATAGGTTGCCAGCATATGGGAGCCTAAGCAATCAGATTTTGACTCTCCCATCTTCTCATGGTTCATGGCTCTCAGATAGGGCTGTCCAGTTTCACTAGAATGATGAACTTTCAAGCTTTCAAGAAATGAATGCTGCAGGGTGCCTGGCCCAGACAGCTGTCTTACAAAGGAGTCAGATGAGTAAACTTGCTCAAATATCACAGCTCTGACATGGTTGTCGCACTGGGAGCCCTGTTCCTGCACCTTCTCACCTTCTACATTTCTTGCTTTTTTGAGAGGGGGTGTTTTACTGTCCACCCAGTAGTTTTAGGAATCCAGATGGCATATCTAAACTGCCAGGTGTGAGGTTCCTTTCATTGCATATACATATACTGCCAGCTGCACTGAATGCCTCTAGAATTGTTTTCTGGGAAGAAGGTTCCTTTTTGCTCTGTGAACCCACTGCTTAACTTCAGCAGCAATTACTCCTCTGCTTACTCACCCTGTGACACAGGATGAGTCTCAAATCACAGAGGGTTTGTACCGTCCCAGTCAAAGCCATCCCTTCCAGCTCTGTGATGCATTCTAGCCCCTGCTGGGACCAGGTCTGGTGCACCAACGAGGTGGAGAGCACCAACAAGGTCCAGTGCAACAAGTATGGAGAAGCCTGATTGTATTTGGGTGAATATCAGAGAGGGAATGTTCTAAATGATAGGACGTAGATTTGGTAGTAGTAAACTTCCCAGCTGTATCATTTGTAGTGACAGTGGTAAAACAGGTACTGTGTGAGGCTTCACTGTGCAGTTGAGGTCCACCAGTCAGTCTGCTATGCAGAGCATTGAATCTGCTGCAGTGAACCAACTGCCTTCACACTTTTGCAGAAAGCAAGAGGGAAAGCAGACTCCAGAGTATTTTCAGGAGTCATATGGTGTGCTTTACAGAGGTGTGTGTAACCAGAGCAGGCTGTTCTCGGTTTGGTATTTTTTTTCCTCGCAAGATATTCTGTGACCGTTCAGTGCTTAAGTACCTGATCAGCTACTCAGGACCTAAACTTCAGGAAAAGTGATCTTTTCTCTTAGCAGTGCTGCCTGTCGTATTTGCTGTTTTTTGGAGGTTTGCAAATAGGTTGCTCCAGATGAAAATAATTGGAGAACCCAGGCTAGTTGGGGAGGGAAAGAAATAAAAAATAGTAAAAAAAAAAATAAGCTCCCCTGCTGTTCCCTAATTAAGCAGTTGTTCATTCTGAGCTATTGAATTATTTTAAATAATTCTCCTGGGTGGGAAAAATGTAATTTATTAAAAGATGCTGACGACACTGACATTGCTGCAGGAAATCAGAAGACGGGAAGGCAGGTGGTGGTGGTGGGGAAAAAGTCTTGTTACATAGATACAAAAAGAGAAGTGTTGAAGATGAGGAGTGGGGGCAGGCAAAGGCAGAACACCGATACATAGGCTCAAGAAATGTGAGCGAGATGACAAAGTTTAGGGGTTGAAGACCCACAATGTGAGGAGCATCCTTTCCAGAAGGAAATGAATGAAGCTTAGTGCCTGCAGTGTGGCTGTGCACGCTTGTCAACAGGTGGTAGTTTCTGGTCACCACCTGGGGGGCCCTGGGGAGTGTTTGTCACAAGGAAATGCCTGTCCCAGTGCTGCAGTCTGCAAACTCAACAGATTCTGGAGGTGTACTCAGTTCTTGGGATGTGGAGAGCTCAAGCAATAACAAGTAGCGGGCAACGCTGATACGAGTTGAGGATAGAGAGGGGTTAAGCAAACAGGATGCTGCCAGTAGTTGATATTGTTCCTGCTGGAGCTGTTTTGTTTGCGTTTTTTTTTTTCATGCTTGATCTTATACTTCGGTTTTGAAGACCTTGCTGTGGAGGATAAAAGAGTATTGCTGTTTTTATTAGTAGTCATCTCTTGTTTTACAAGTTAAGTTTTAAAAAATTCTTGGCAGTATTTGTAATTTTTAAATTGACTGTGAAGTTTCTGTTGTGATACTGATTGTCCAACAAGTAGCAGTCAACAGGAACTTGCAGCAAGAGCAGATCTTGTTTTGGCTTTTTTTTGTATGCACCACTTAGAGTGAAAAGCTGAACAAAAATAATCCATTGAAGTTTCAAAGAAACAAGCTTCTGCCAGCCCAGTCCATAAGTGAATCAGATGTGGTCGACCTGTATAAAGAGCAGAAGCCCCTTTGGCAGCAGGAACTTAAAAAAAAACATCAAACAGGCACGTGTACAAGCTGCTAATACTCGGTTCAGCAGGGCACAAAGCAGCACTCATTGCTGGTTAGTAGCTCATTGGAGTGCCCATGTGTGTCTTAATACTGCTTATGTTTGTTTCTAATTTCTTTCCCCACCTGGGGCCAAGACTACTAGTGCTCATAGGATTGATGTTTAGTTCTATAATTAACTGTGTTGGTGTCTGTGCATAGATACTCATCTCTTGCTTCACAGCTGTTGTACAAGACCCAGCAGTTCAGTCTCTCCTGTGGCCTGCCAAGTCCTGCATATTGCTTTAACATTACTGGCTCCCTTGGAGGAGCATAACATAAAGAATGGAGCACGTACACAGTCCAGAGCATTTGGGGAATTTTACTCTATGAAAGCTGATTGTTACTTTAGGTATAATGCTTAAACTGAAAACATAAGCAAACTACTTTCATCAAGATTTTGCAAGCTATCGTTTTACTGATGGCCTTCTTGCCAGGGTGAACATACTTGGCTATGGACTAGTGAGGGTGACCCAACCTCCAGGTTGTGATGGCATTAGCCTTTGTATACTTGTGGCCTCCTTTTGCCTTCTTGTTTCTAGCTAAAGAGTTGAGATAAGCTCCCTTCAAAAGTCCACTTAGATTTATGTCTACATGCTTGTTTTGTGGTTTAAGCCCAGAAGGCAGCTAAGCACCAGACGGCTGCTTGCTCACTCTCCCCAGTGGGATGGGAGAGAGAATTGGAAAGGTAGAAGTGTGAAAACCTGTGGGTTGAGATAAAGATAGCTTAATAGGTAAAGCAGAAACTGCATGCACAAGTAAAGCAAAAAAAGGAATTTATTCACTACTACCCATCAACAGGCAGGTGTTTATCCATCCCCATCATGTGTAGTCGTTACTTGGGAAGAGAAGACGCCATCACAATTAACATCTCCGCCTTTCCTTCTTCCCCCAGTTTTTTATTGCTGAACATGACATCATATGGCATGGAATATCGCTTTGGTCAGCTGGGCTTGGCTGTCTCAGCTGTGTCCTCTCCCAACTTCTTGTGCACCCCCAACCTACACGCTGGCAGGGCGGTGTGAGGAGCAGAAAAGGCCCTGACTCTGTGTGAGCACTGCTCAGCAGCAACCAAAACATCCCTGTGTTACCAACACTGTATTCAGTATGAATCCAAAACATAGCCCCATACTAGCTACTACGAAGAGATTTAACTCCATCCCAGCCAAAACCAGTAGTATACTGAAGAAATAATTGCATGTACATAGATGATCCGTGCTGACTTCTGTCACATACAGCATGTTCTACAAAATGTACACTTAAACGTATAATCTATTATTTCAGCACTGGTGACTTTCATGTATGATCTGCAGAAATTCAATATGTCTGTTACTGAAGTAGCATCAGAAGTTTGTATTGCTGTGAATGTTTTTATACTATACAGTTTTAAGTAATTTTAAATGCCTAATTTTTTTTTGTGTTTTTTTTTTTGCTCAAACATTTGAAAGTAAATCTGCATTTGAGAAATATTTTTGATGTCTTTATATGTAATTACCACTGAACGGTGACAATACTTCTGGTGAAACAGGCTGACATCTTGCATGAAAAATATGAATGCAATTGATTTTTTGAGCTTGTAAGACACTAGGCATATTGTGTGCATCTTGACTAACATAAAATTGATAGTGGACTTTGCAAGAGAATTGTAGATGAGTAGAAAACTCTACAGTCACAAAAAGAAACTGCAGATGGCAACAAAAGGCAATTTAGTTGTACACATGCAAGTCCTTATTCAGCAAGGTACTTATGCATGTGACTAGCCTAAACCTTGCTTCCAGTCTCACTAAAATCAGTCCAGCTGCTTATATGTGACACTGAATTACAGCCTTAGGGTTTCTAAAATAATTTAAGACTAAATAGGGTAAATTGATTGTGGATAACTCTTGATAGAACCAAATTGTATCCTAGCTCAGAATGATTCCAGAGTAACTCACTGGAAATCAGTGGCATTTTCCCTAGCTTGGCTGTAAGCATAATTGAGCAAAACGTAGATAGTATAATTGTTTTGTATTAATTGTCCAGAGAAGTTACGTTTGTTACAGAACTTTTGTGAGAAATTCCTGGGTTAGTTCTAATTAATTAATAAAGAGTCACTTCTTCTGTTTTTATGAATGCATAGCAAATTTAGAACATCTGAATTTTTAAAACATTGCTCCACATGTGGCATGATTCTTTCAGGGTTCATCAGTTCTCTGTACTGCATTGTATTGTCAATATGTGTGTAAGGATGATGTAAAGGCTTTAAATTTCTTTGCTTTCTGGACAGATGCAGCTAGGTGGCTGGATATGCAAGCTGTTATATTTGGATTGAAATTTACTGACCTTCATTTGTCTGCTTTTTCTATGCTGCAGGTGGGCACTGTGGTGGAGGTTCTTGACAGGCTGTCACCTGCTGGACCAGTGAAGAGCACCTACCCATTAACCTTTGTTCAGGTGAAGCAGGTGAGGATTCCTTTAGCAGACACTTTGCAGTAATTTTGTAAAGTTTGTCTGAACAACCCTCTGTGGTATTACTCTAGTTATGTCAAGTGTCTCTCACCTTATCTCAGCACAGAAGTAGTAGTACTGTAAAGGTGTCCAGGATTTTTGCATTGGAGACCTTTCCATATTCTACAGTGCTCCTGTTTTGCACTTGAGGTTTTCCTCTTTCTGTGAATGTAGGTATCAATGCTGTCCAGGCTTTCACCTTTATCTCTCTCCTCTCTGAAGTATTGATTTTCAGGTTCTTAAAAGACTTTTTTTATCCGTCTTTTTCTTCACTATTGATTTTCCTTATTGTGTTTGTTCTTTGCCTCTCCCCACCTGCTATCAGAGTGAGCACAGTGACGGAGACACTGTTTTCTCATGCAAGTCACGGGACCTGGAGATGGGGGAATGCAATCTGTTTGGCACTTCTGTGGGCCTCCTACTTATTTGTAGTCCTTTTCCTACATGTATGGTGAGGCAAGAGAATGCAGTGAGACAAACCTTTGGGAGCAACCTCTTGGAGCTCTTGCAGCCCACTGTCAAGGACATTCACCCCACTGGTTGAGATAGATAGGGAAAATACCTTTCTCTGCATTTTGCTCTGGCTTCTGCTGAATCCCACTCTTCCCTATGTTCCCTCTCTATCAGTCTTTGCATCAGTTTTGATGGCTGTCTATATCTTCCCTCGCAGTCAAAGATATTTCCCTTCCTGCTGAGGGACTCTGTCTTTCCATTAAGGTTACATGGATCCGTGATCACTTCTGTGCCGAATTTAGCAGGGACTGGAGCATGGGAGAGCCGTGGATGTTGTCTACCTAGACTTCAGCAAGGCTTTCGACACAGTCTCCCGTAATATCCCCCTAGGGAAGCTCAGGAAGTGTGGGCTGGATGAGTGGTCGGTGAAGTGGATTGAGAACTGGCTGAATGGCAGAACTCAGAGGGTTGTCATCAGCGGCGCTGAGTCTAGTTGGAGCCCT
>Ga0065711_1007659_pt1 | contig 20648 bp, 8 predicted proteins | sample Hoacrofraction12_FD_59098 | JGI IMG/M metagenome (GOLD analysis project Ga0065711, IMG submission 59098) | Hoatzin crop microbial communities from Cojedes, Venezuela - Epithelial fraction 12 v2 (version 2) | ecosystem: Host-associated > Birds > Digestive system > Esophagus > Crop | place...
GGGAGCGGCGGCGGGGCCGGGGGCCCGGGCGGGCCTCAGGTGCGGCCTGGCCTGACCCCGGCCTTCCGCGGGGTGACGACTGCCTGACCTGAGCCTCCCGGAGGGTGAAACCTCGCCGACCTGAGCCTACTAGGGCGTAAAAATGATCCGGCCTGAGTTTTCTAGGAGGTGAAACCTGCTTCTCGGAGGCCATGGTTCATCTTCACGTGTCGCACCGAGGGGAGAAGGAAAGCAGAAAGCCCCTGCCGAGCGGGACGGAAGAGGAGAACAGAGAACGCGCGTGCGAGCGAAACGGGGCTGAGGCCCCAGGCGTACGCGCTCGGCTCGATGGGAGATGCTAAGTGCGGGCTGCGCGCGTGGTCGGAACGGAAAGCAAAACCGAGCCAGGCCTGCGCCCGCGCTTGGCGGATGCAGCCGCAGCTGGCAGACTGCATCGTCCTGGGAACTTCCACAACGGGCGGAAATTGCGTGCAACACGTTCCTACGCGTCAAAGCAGGGTTATTTGTGAAAGAGCAAAGTGATCTTCCAGAGTCTCCTCCGTCAGAACACGTGTCTCTCTCCAGTTTGGGTTGTGTCTTTCACTGTGTTTTCTTGGGGTGTTTTCTTCAATTTATCAGAAAGAAAAAGAAATCCCGCACTGTATTAGAGCCCCTTCCTTCACAGCTCTTGAGTAGCAGTTTGACTTTATATTTGCCTCTGTTGGAGGATGACGGAGCGTATTCATCCCAGAGCTTCCTCAAATTGTTTCTCCCACTGGCTGACACTGGACTCAGGGAGGGGTTGTGTTTCCTTTGCCCCGTCCTTGTCTGCTTTTCTGATATACATGAAGAGCAGCAAAGAAGCAGCAGCCTGACTTCGTGGCAAAAGCAATATTAAGATAGAAAAAACCTGTGAGCTTAGGGTAGAGGATTTAAAAACAGAGAAGAGAGAACGGACAGATGATGATCGATGGCAAAATATTAATAAAAAAATATATTTTAAAATATACATATTGGAGTATTTTCCCCATCTGATGTAGATCCAAAGGCTGTTGAGTCTCAATAGTCTATTGCCACAATGCAGCAGCAGTTGTGAAATCCAATGGCAAAAACCTCATGAAGCTTGTTAATAAATGACATGTGGGAGACAGTATGGCTCTCGGTAACAGATGTTTTTCTTGTAAAAATTTTCTCTAAAATATAGAGGTGATTGCATTAAAATTAATTAATAAAATAAAACTAATGTTTCATGTGCAAAGTTATGAAAAAGCATAGGAAATGCCAAAATCAAGATTATCTGCGCAATCTTAACTACTGCCCATGGTGTGTGTATGTGTACATACACATCGGTATTTTGTCCCAAGACCCTTGTTTCATCAGTGCACGTTAATCTAGCTAACAGTTTACTTACATTGCAAAATTGCAGTAAACAAATCTGTTCTGTCTTTTTATGTTTCTTTTTCCCTACTGAGTTTGCGTTTTCATCATAGGCAGGCTTTGGCAGTGAAACTGTTTTGATAATTCCTGTTGCTTCACCTTACCCCAGCTGCTTGGTCGTGTTCCAACACTGTTTTCTCACTGTGTTTCACTGTTTGTGAGATGACACAAGGGACTGGATCACTGATTAAAAAGAAAAAAAGTTAATTCTGCCTCAGATCGATTCACTCATTTGCGTCACAGTGCAGCCTTATAAGCACTGGTAGCAAGGCAGCTGAAGGGGTAATGCATGGATGAAAATGCGTACTCTGGCCCCTGTATCATGAAACCATGGTTTAAGCTTCATTAGGATCTTCACTCCGAAGAGCTAAGAATTAGAAATGAAAGTTTGTGTCAGTGTTTTACAGACATACTTGGTTCCAGTTTCCTGAATGAAGGCTTAGAAGTTCTAAAGCTAGAAGACATTTTTACTGAAATAAACGATGTTGAACAGGAGTCCAGGGAGAGGTGAAGTTGCTTGAGCATTATCAAAAATATTGCAGCAAATCCCCGGCAGCAGTAACAAATAGTACTGGCGGTGCTCAAATGAAAGTATCTGTGTAGATTTCAGTGTGTAGATTAAAAAAGACTCAGGAAAGGAGAAAAGTTTATGAAGAATCTGAAACTCACATTCTAGGTGTGGTAGGTCTGCCCTCCTGAAAACTTCTGAAAAGTAACATTTCAAAATCATCCTGACTTCTTTTTTCCCCTCTGTAAGTCAAGCAACTGAGGCTTTTTCAGGCACTCTAGGAGATCTTGATGTTCTCCGAGTTCTCTGTCTGAAGCTAATAAATACATATATTTTCTGTAAGTCTTGTGGGTTTTTTTTTGCATTCTGCTGGGTTTTTCCTCATTTCCTTGTTGCTGTCTTTTATTACAGATTTCTTGCTTCTGTCATCTTTAACCTTTCCTAGTTTATTTTATCTTTCACCCCTGGAAGACTGAATAAATATAGATAGGAATACTTTGCTGTACCCCCTATCTTTACGCCTCTATTTTGTGACCTGTTATATCTTCTTATTCTCCTCGTCCTCTTTCAACTTCACTCGGTGCACAGCCTTTTCTGTAATGCATTATTTGAAACCTCATTGACTAGTCTCAGTCCCTTTAGTGCGTGGTGTAAAACCCAACTGAAGAGAGGTAGTTCAGCTTTCCCCCTCCCTGCTGTTTCCTTTGTATTGGCTCTGATGATCTTATGGCTGCTGCAAGGTGACCTGAGTCACTGAGATGATCCAAAAGAAAAAACCCCAAACACCCCACCCCAAACTTCTCTTGGTCGGCTTATTGAAGTGACTGTATCATCAGCTATGTTATTGCTAGGTTTAGCGTAAGGATTTCTGGCATGGGAATGCGACTGACTGCCCAGTGGTCTGGAACTGTGTTTAGCTCGATGTAACATCACCAGTTTTACCTCTTGCTCCTAGTCCCTCTGTTCATTTATCCAGTCCCTTTGCTATATCTTCCCCCCGAGCCATGGTCCCGTGATCCTCCTTTGGCAGCAGTGCCAGCTGAAGAATTCCCTGCTTCTATCCATTTTTTCCCTGTTAATTTAATTTTTGGGGGTTATGTGCTGAAAAGTAACCAGTAGCAATCAGATTCCTGCCCAGTTCACTGCATGATTGCCCAGACATTCGCTGTGGTACAGCAGGGGTTGTGTCAAGATGGCAGGAGGAGTGGAAAGCAGTAGTAGAGACTATTGCAGCCAACTGCATGAATATGTGGGTAAAGACAGCCTAAGTCTTTCTTTTCCTGCCTTTTTGGATTTTTCTCTTCTTCTTCCCCTGATGACCATTTTCCTCCAGTCCCTTTCCTCCATGTCCATCCTGTTTCGCCGTATTGAAACCACCCAGTTTCTCCACTGCTCGTTCTGCAGAGCATTCCTGTCTATGCTATGGCACACCACCAGTCCTTGTCTTTTATACCTTCTTCTTGCACTCACTGGATTGTGTGCCTTCATTCAGCTCAGATCTTCTCCTGTGGAAATTTAGTTTTGTTCCTTAATCAGTGACAGAAGACGACGTAGGCCTGTTCTGGACACTCGGTAAACTCAGCACTGAACTTGAAGAGACACTGCTAAGGAAAGTTTTAAAAGGTAACCATGATACCACTGGTCTAATTCACAGATATCATCTCGGTAAACCAGCTAGAAAATGAGATGTTGCTCATTGTTAAGGTTTTCGGCTTCATGATTGGCCCCCTGAAATTAAATGTCCAACTAGTGTGAAAAATTATTCCTTGGAAAGTCACGTCCTGTGTTTTCTGAGGTTAGAAGAACAAATCTGCAACTGTGTACATCTAATAGGCCACAAAATGGAGGAAGCTGAACCAGCCTAAAATTACGCCTGAGTCACAGCACACAAGGGTGGAGCAACAGCAATTCATGTCTTATAAACAAAAGCTTATAGCAGGTTGCTGGCTGCAGTGGATCAGAGACACCACAAATCAGTATGTGGCTGTTCAAACAAGTCGTGAATGGGAGACAGAGGAGGGGGGTGACTTCTCTGCCTTCACATTCTGGTAAAAGACTTCCTAGGAACTGGTTTATCCTATTTTTCTATTTGGAAGAACATACAAGATTTCCTAATCTTAAGAAGATCTCTTTGATTAATTATAATGTTGAAATAGCACTTAATTTCTAAGTGGTGTTTATGCATTCCTTTTTTATCCATAGCTTTAAATATCCTTTGCAATGCCTCTTGCCCCTTAAATGATCGACAGCACTTTTTAATGCTCTTTAGGCTTTTTCTTTCAAGGTTAGCTGAATGTGTTGTCTACTGCCACAGCCTTATTTCTGGCACAGCCCCATTTTCCTCCTTGATCATCACGACAATCTACAAATTTGTGGATGTCTACAAGTCACTCCAAATGCTGTCCCAAATGGAGCGCACCTTCCTCCTGCGCAAATCCCAGCCCTTCTATTCTACCTCAATGCCCCTTGACCTCTCAGTATCATCTGACACTGCAAGTCATTCCATCATTTCTAGAATCAAGACTTCATATTGGCGTTTGGGTTTTGTATGATGTGCCTTCTAATTCCTGGCTATTTGTCTTATTAATCAGCTTTTAACCCGGTTCAGTAACACATCCCCCAGACCTCACAGCTGTGAGCCCTGTCTCTCATTCTCTTACCCGTGAACTTGGCATTGACTCACATCTTATTCTGGTGATTCATGGTTCTTCATCTCTCTTGCTGGCCTGTCTTTCCAGGCCCAGTCCAAGCCATCTCCTTGAGGGCAGCTACCACAGCTTATGCTCAGCACAGTATATTCAGATCCTGGTTTTTGTCTCACAAACCTCTTTTTCTCCCTGTTTTTACTGTAAATGCCATGCTGCCCTTCCAGCCATTTAGGCCTTTGATTTGACTACCAATTGCAGCATAGCAGCTTCTCTGGATCTACACGTGAAGACTGCGTCTACAGTTTCTTCTTCCTACATGTCAGTTAGAAGATTCAGCCTTGATGACTGTCTCAGCGCCCGTGTTACTTCACACCTCGGCTATTCTCAACTTCTCTCTCTAACTCCTGCGACTTCCACTGTGTTCTCGTTCAGAACTGCACTGTGAGGATTATCGTCCTTGCTGACACAGCGTCTGTGTCTCTCTCCTGGCTTTCCGTTTCAGCAGCATCAAAGGCAGACTCATTGTCCTCTTCAAAGTTTCTGATCAATTGACTCTGTACTGAATCAGCTTTATTGTCGCATTGAGCATCAGCCCCTGCGTACTCTCTGTCAGTAATACTAGTCTCCATCATCTTGTTAGTGTATTTCTCACACAATCACCTTTGGCCTTCTTACAAAACACTTCCTCCTTTGCTGGATGTTCCTTGCAAACTTTAAAGGAATTAGTTCATGCTGTTGTCTCACTGAAGACTTTTTTCTGCATTGTTGCCTAGAGCTGTTAAGCTTGAGCATGTAAAATGCAGTCATCGGGCTCTGTACCCTTCCTTCTCTTCACCAGTGCTATTCACCCAGTTGTCCACTCCTTGTATTTTCGCAAATCTATAAACTCTAGTCTTCCTTTTATTACAAATGCTTATGCTGTTGTTATCAAAACCTTATGGTTGCCAAACTGTGGTCTGCTGAAAACTGTATTAAGTAGTCTGCAATCTCATGTTGCTTGAGTTAAAGTGTCATTAAAGCTTTGGCTAATTGGTATATAATATTACGTGAGAGATTTTGGGAAGTGCCAGAGTGCCACTGACTCTCCAAATTGAGAACCACACACAGAAAGCCCTGATTTTTGATAAGGAGAATTTTTGTAATAATACAACAACATCAATGCAGCATTATGAAACTTTGTTGTCTTTAATGGCTTTCCACATGTTGAAATATCAACCTGAAAAGTATACAACAAAATAGTTACCTGTCTGGGAGAGCAGAAAGATGTATATCACAATTTACTATACAGATTAAGGTGCAGCTTCTGAAGCATGTAGGTGCTTCAGTATCTTAGCAAATGCTCTATACTGACTTAGAGAGCTGATAGGATTAGTTATGCAATCAGAATACAGAGTATGCTGTCATCGTACTACAGTCTTCTGTAGCAGCAAATGCAAGGAGAACATCATCTTCATGCTACTGTCCTCCTCATTTTTTTTTAATTCTGAAACTGCTCTTTAACAGGATATCAGAAGGGGCTGATCCATTAGGTAGTTCCTTCCCCCTTTTATTTCCTAGAGTTAAAGTTCAGCAGACCAAAAAAAAAAAAGGAAAAAAAAAGCTTGTAATAGTCAACTACATGTGTAAAATTGTACAATATACTAACAACATTTAGTGAAACTTGTCAAAAATGAGAACCACTTTCTCTTTTGAATGCCATGGTTTGAATTGTTTCTTCTCTATATTCTGTGTTCTGATGATAATAACTCTGCAAGTGGTAGGATGCTTCTGTCATGGTAATGCTTGCCTCAAGAAACATATACCCAATTGAAGTACCTAAATTGTTCGCTGCGACACTAATTCCAATTACTGCAGCAGCAGAAACATCCTCTTTGGAAACTCATTTATCCAGTGACACTCTTTGGAAACACATTTATCCAGTGACACTCTTTACTGCTACTCCGGCCTTGTGTTGCCATCAACATTTATGTGTTTTAATATATACATATACACACAAACACACACATACTTAAAATTATTGCTTCAATTAAAAGATCAATGGGGCGTCAGAGGAAATGTACTTGCAGAAGCAAGGAACACTTTGCAGCAATATGAATTTGCACTAGTGCAGGTGGCGAACCTACCAGAACACTCGTTTCACTGAGGTTACTTGTTATCAAGAGTTTTTATCTATACATACACAGAGTTTCACTCTAGCATGGCTGTTAGGATCACTGTGTCCAGGTTTCTGGTTTAGCCTTGCCTTCTTCCAGCTTTGGTAGGTATGTTTTGTTGCATTTACACTAACTGTACGCTCAGAAACTACTTGCATCAGAAGGCAGAAGAGTTAGTGCCATGCCACAAAGTTAGAAAAGACCACTCCTTATTCAGTATAGATGCCTGAACGTAGGAGAAGATGGAAAGCGAGAGAGCAAAACCCCATCAAAAGAATTTGTGCCATAGACGTGGGCTGTCAGTTTTAGAGTCTCCTGTCTCCTGAGGACAACACACTCTGCAACATTTCTAGCCTAAAACACACACGGTCACGGACTGGCTGAGGCAGGAAGGCACCTCGGGAGATCGCCTGGGCCAGCTCTGGTCAGAGCAGGGTCAGCCAGAGCAGGTTGCTCAGAGCTGTGTCCAGCTGGGTTTTGACTCCACAAGCTCTCTGGGCAATCTGTGCCAGTGTTCAACTACCCTCATAGTAAAAAAAGTTTCTCCTTATATTTCAGTGGAATTTCCCGTATTTCAGTTAGTATCCATTGCCTCTCATCTTGTCATTGGATACTACTACGAAGAGCCTGGTCCCCTCTTTACTTCCCCCATGAGGTATCGGTGAGATCCCCCCTGAGCCTTGTCTGCTCCAGGATGAGCAGTCCCAGCTCTCTCAGACTCTCCCTGTAGGACAGATGCCCCTCAGTCACTGTGGCACTCCATTGGACTCTCTCCAGTAGCTCTATATCTCTCTTGTACTGGGGCACCCAGCGCTGGACCCAGCACTCTCCATGTGTCTCACCAGGGCTGAGCAGAGGGAAAGGATTGCCTCCTTTGACCTGCTGGCAACACCCTGCCTAATCCAGCTCAGGAGGCTGTTGGCCTTCTCTACTGCAAGGACACATTGCTGGATTATGTCCCACTTGTTGCTCACCAGAAGTCTGAGCTCCTTTTCTACAAAGTTGCTTTCCAGCGAATCAGCCTCTAGCTTCTATTGGTTTGTGGGGTTATTCCTCTTGAGGTGCAGGACTTCACACTTCTCTTTGTTGAACTTCATCAGCCGATTTCTGTGGCCTGTTGAGGACCATCTGAAGGGCAGCACAGCCTTGCCATGTCTCAGCCACACCTCCTGGTTTTGTGCCAACTGCAGACTGGGTGAAGATGCACTCTGTCCTGTCATCCAGGTAACTAGTGAAGATGTTAAACAATATTGGCCCAGCATCAACCCCTGGGGTACAGCATTTGGGGTTGGTTTCCAGTCACTTCATGCTGCTGATCACAACTCTTTGAGCTCAGTTCCACCAGTTTTCAGTCTCCTTTGTGTAATTTTATCTAGTCCATATTTCATCAGTTTCTCTATAAGGATGTTATCAGAGACAGCGTTGAAAGCCTTGTTAAAGTCAAGATAAAGAACATCACTTCTCTTCCCTCATCCACTGAACTAGTTATTTTATTGAAGAAGGCTCTCAGTTTGGTGAGGCGTGATTCTCCCTTCAAAAATCCTTCCTGGTCCCAGTCACCTTCTTGTCCTTCACGTGTCTGGGAGTGGTTTCCAGGAGTATTTGTCCCATCACCTTCTCAGGGATCAAGGTGAGGCTGACCAGCCTGTAGTTGTCTTGGTGCTCCTTCTGGCCCTTCTTGAAGGCAGGGGTGACATTTTCTGTCTTCTGGTCCTCAGAAACCTCTCCTGATTGCCCGACCTTTCAAAGATGATTGACAGTGGCCTCACAGTGACATGGACCAGCTACCTCAGCAGACGTGAGTGCATCCCATCAGGTTGAACGGGCTTGGGTACGTTCAGATTGTTTATATGCTCCCTAACCTGATTCTTCTCCACTGAGGGTTAAGTCCTCCTTGCTCTAGACCAGCATTCCTGCAGGCTGGCCTTTACTGGTAATCAAATGCATTGTGTGCCATGGCCCTTTCCATGTCCCTCATCACCGGATCCCCTGCCCCGTTAAGCAGTGGGCCCACATTTTCCCTGATCTTCCTTTTGCTGCTGATGTACCTGTAGAAGCTCTTCTTTTTGTCCTTCACATCCCTCACCAAATTCAACATCAGGTGGTTGTTGGCTTTCTTAACCCCGTCCCTGAACACACTAGATTTCTATCTTATTGATTCAATTTATTAGACTCTGAAAAATGCAGGTGGTGCTCCATGCAGCTGCCCGATATACGTGTTGTCTCTATTAAACTTAATGAGAAGCAAAGACTGTGTTTAGTTGTGTCTTTTAACTAAAATTAACGTGACACATCACAGTATGTATGGGCTGAGCCTTAATCTCCAAAGAGTGTCAGTTAGTATTAGGCTTGTTGTTGACAGTGGCCTAGTTTCCATTGATGGATTCATTAAAAGTTTTAGTCAGCAAAGTCAGTAAGAAGTAGTGACTGATAGTCCTGAACTGAAATGAGGGAAAAAAAAAAAGCTCAAACCCAACCTGTTTTGTTAATCCATCCAAGTACATGCAAACAGCACAGCAGGATTGGGGAACTAATCCCATTTCAAATCAGATGCCTGCTGGTTCTATTTAATGACCATTATGTCTGTTTCATTTTTAACCCTAAAATATCATAATACTTAAAACAGCATTTTGATTTTTTTTGTTTTTAATGCAGCTACAGAAATCTGGATTCATCTGAATCATTTTCTGGGGATGCCTCTCTGTCTCTCTGCTGAGAAGTCACAGTTATGTGCCTGACATTATGATATGAATTGTGCAGGGCTTGACCATCCCTTTCATTTTACAGAGTGAAGGGCTCTACAGTAAGATCAAATGAGAATGTGTGGTGTGGAAGCGAAACTTAGTGGTCACCTTTTCCCTTGAAGTTCCAAGAACAATGTCTGACAGTCATGTGGGAAGAGATTTCCTGACCGTCACCATGACCATCAGAGCCTCAGGGCAGAGACTGCAGACGCCAGGGCTACCGAGTTCCCAGCTCTTCCTGCTCCTGCTCTGTAGAGTTCTCCGAAGGATGGAAGGCACTGCGGCTGCTGTGTGTACATCCGTCTCAAGTAGCTGTGGGATCCAGGAGTAGGAATCCCGTGTTACACAGTCTTGCCCTCCTAATCAAATTAATGTTTGATTCGTCTCTCAGAAGCAGCAACAGACACCTACTTCTCTCCGTGACATTTTGGGAGTGTCATACGGATGCCACCTTTTTGAAGGGATGACTGGTAAATTTATCCTTCAACACATGCCTTAGGCTTTTGTTGAACAAATGTTTATTTGTTGAGCAAACACTCAGAATAGGTGTATCTGATGAAGCACAAACCAGATTACTGAAGAAAATAAAAGATACTTTCGGGTTAGGAAGTCCAGAAACATCTGGTTTAATAATTTAGTCTGTAGTGAAACTTGTGCTTCTTGAACAGTTCTGAGAACACTTTTAGGAGATAAGAAAAGCCTCAGCACAGATAGCTCTGCCCACTTGTCACATCACAGACAGATTTCTGCAATAAAATGTAATGAATTTGCCTTATTTCTTGCATTTTACTTTTGATCTATTCAGGTAAGGTACTTGCTTCTGTGACTAGACCAAAGATGGAATGCTAACTACTGTCTTTATTGCCAAACCGCATGCCAAACTTCGTTCATACTGAAATACCCAGAACATAGAATTAGCATAGATTTCTGTGGGCATTGGCACTAGTGAAATTTCCTACAGCTTTGTACCTTGTGAGTAAACTCAGGTGTGCAGGAAGTCATGGGGAAGATTGTCTTAGGGTTGAAATATTTGAAACATCTCTTTCCTCACACATCTCTAGTACTTAATAAATATTTTGTAGTCTCACACTGTACTCTTTTCCTGTGTAGGGGCACAGTGAAGATCTTTCCAGTGCTCACTTTCACTGAATTTGAAAAAAACATTGACAAAATGTTGACAAATATGGCTGAAATTGGAGAAATATCTAAAAGTTATTAACAGGGATTGTAGAGGATGAATAGACAGATGCATTCTTTGAGCAGACCAACATAGCTATTCACAAACATGTGGTGAGGCACTCTAATCTGCTGGTCCCCAGAAGTTAACGAGGAAATCACATGTGTCCTGGAAAATTTCCCTGAAGAGCTCTGGCTCTCATGGTAACAGATGAAAAGTTTTTTACTTAATAATCATGCAATAAAATGAAAAGAAACAGTTGTGTGACACAGATATGGCACGAGAAATTCACGTGCTTCAGTACTATGAAATGGAAACAGATAATGACCGTGAAATTAGAATGAAAATCAGAACGTGAAAGAGGAAAAGTAGGTGAAGAGTAAAGTTGTATTATTTAATAAAGTAAAATTTTGAATTCCAGTAAAACACTGATAAGAAAATTACCCACTGGGACAGAAATCTTTTTTTGTTACCTACATATACAGCTGTCAATGTAAGGGGATACCTGTAGTAACAATTAGTTCAACATCCTCTTCAGTGTGGGCGCTCTCAGCATCCTCTGCTGGTTTATTCGTTTGATCTTCAAGCCAGGGCAGCCTGTTCAGATCTACTAGCAGCCATAAGAGTCTGTTCAATAGCAGGACATTTGCAGTAGCGTATTTGCAAAATATATGATGTCCTAATAACATTCAATGTCATGAATAGAATGTTAAATATCCATTAAAGATAAGTTAAATAAGGCTAGTGCATTCAGTCACTTCACCACACAATTGACAGCAGACCAACTTTTGTACTTTTCATACATTTCAGTTTTGCACACTGCGATCAGTGACTCACACATATGGCCGATCCGATAAAGGTATTTGTCGTTATCCCAAATCATTGCTATTTTTCTCTATAGTTTGAATGATCCTTCCTTCTTCTGTGCAACAACTTAAAAGGCACACCATTCTGGATGGATGAATCAGAAGCATAACAATTCTCCATGCTACTATGATAAAAATCATAACATTCAGAAAAGAATAAAAGTTTCCAGATGCTGGGTTGTCATGATTTTCAGAAGACTTAGAGGTAAATGGAACTATGGGATATTTCCAGCTGTAAATATATATCAGGTATAAAGCCATATTTCAGTAAGCAAAAGCTATACTTCATGGACCAGAGCGACAGAAAGGATAGACAGGCCACAGTAACAGCACAGTAGTGCTGACCTACTTGAGCAAGCTGTGCAGTAACTAGCATGCAGCTCTGACTCTTTTTCAGTAAAACAGTATGCGGCCTTCCAAATCAGCGTGTGATTTGAAACATAAAATGACCAGATGTATCTTTTGGCAACGCAGTTATTAACTTGTTAACTTTATCTGCAGCCCTCAAGGCCACCTCTTACATCACAGTGATGCAACATCTGCTGATTGAAAGTCATTTTTGTGCCAGCCAAGGACACTGGATGCAAAAAGCAGACACAAGTCCAGGGGTGAGATATTTTCATTATTTCTTCCTCTGGCTCCCTTAGCCTACCTGCCATCCCTCTTTGCTACTCTCTTTCTTTCTATGCCCCACCTGCCGATACAGAAAAAAAATTAAAGCATAGCTTTATTGGGACAAAAAAAAAGAAAGGTGTAATGATATGTGCTAGCCATATGGAATGATCTTACTCTGAGAAGCTATTTGAAATTTATTCCTTAGGAAGTTTGCTGGCAAAGTAAGCTACTGAACAGGCATGTCAAATAGCACTGCCACTTTTTTTTTGAAGGGAAGGATAACAACTGGCTTGATGAAATCTTGAGGACTGTGAACAAAGTCTGAATGAAACTTCTCTTTTTAGTGCAGGTTTACTTAGATGTTGTTTATATTCACAAGGCATGCAGGATTCATACCTAATGTTTCACAAGTCTGCCTGATGCTCTGACAGGTTTTAATATGTCTGGTTAGAGCTTTTTTAAAAATCTAGTTCACTCATTCACTATCCTTCCTGATATATTTATCTAGGGCATATTTTTGTACAAGCTATAAAAAACCTAGCAGAAAAAGATTATTGACCTGGAGATTTTCAGGTTCTTTAGCATTTAGAATTCTGTTTCATAAGTAGAATCAAACTGTTACTGAGTATAGGAGAGGCCAAGGTAATGTGTTTTTCTTCTGTATTGCTACAGGTTTTGCACATAGTGGGATCCAGAATGCAGCTGTTCCTGACTGCTTATGTTGGGAAAAGCACGTAAGGGACATTAATGCCAAAATCTGGAGAGGACTGCCTGCCTGAACAAAGGTACTAGAAGGTAGCTGGGAGGACTAGTAAGGTATAGCTGGAAGAAAGTGAAGATCACAGTCCGCTACTGGGAAGCGACTTCTCCTATGGCGAGTATCCCAAATTTTGGTGCTGCCAGACACACATACAGCCCATTTGTGTAAAACCTCATGAAGCCGATGGAAAGACTCCAGTTCAGTGCAGTTTGGCCCAAATGGTAGCAGTCTATTCAGTTGTTATCTTTCTCAGTTTTCAATATGTTCTGCCACTTGGACATGTGGGAACTTCCTGTTTCTTGCTGCAAATCACCTGGCTTCTCAATCAGTGTGTTAACACAGAAAATTTGACCAAAGCCAGAAAACTCAAATGTTTTGTTGTACGAAACAGAAAGAATAGCGATATCTGTGGCTGTTTTATAACTGTAGCAGACACAGCCCTGATTCGTATGTCATCTAAGGTTTGCGGAGCTCCAGATCTGCTTCCACATCTCAATAACTTGGCTGGATCATCTTTACATTTCAGAATATGAGTGAGGCTTGCGAGTGTCTTATTTTTTGGCTTTTTCTCATCTAGTAACTATGCTTTACCTCTTTATTTTCTTTAGACTCGTTACAGAACTTGTCACCTGATGATGATGTTCAGCAGATGTAGTGTTAACATCAAGGGGAGCCTGCCTGACTTGCATACTGATGTCAATGAAGCTGTGAATTGTGTTGTATTAGCCTCATTTGCTTCCCATATGCTTACTCTCATTTTCCCCTCAGAAGCTGCAACTGCACTTTTCATCTTCATTTGTATGCCCAATATGCAGCCAGCTTAATTACCAATTATAACCTTACTCATTTAAAAGCTAAATCAACTGGAAACAACACTAGAAATGTCTCCCTTGAGGAGAACTAAAGACTTTGTGTTAATTTTCTTCACATATTTTGATTAGTATAAAGCACTGTGTAACTTACAAGTAAATCTCCCCAAAGCATGTTAATTTTAAATCGAGATGACACATGCATACTCATGGGATGACAGTCAGAGCAACCTGCCTTCTCTTCCTCCTTCAATTCTGACCTGCCGCACAAAAATATTTCTCCCTGGGAAAATGATAACGAAGCGCGATAGCACCCAGCTCTGGCAGCAGCCATTTATTTACGTCCATCTTTTCTTGCTTTATTTCTTAACTGCCTGACCTGTGCTATTTCCTCGAGTTTGGAAGTCCCTTGTGAGTTTCTTCTAAATGCGATTTCTCAGGAAATGAGAACTCCGTCAACTTCCAGGTAGGTTTCACGCGACCCTGTCAAGCAATGGAAGGTATAATAGCTGTTGGGCTTGATATACTGGTGATCGCCCCAAAGCATGCCTCCAATCAATACTGTAAAACTCTCACACTCTTTAGCTCCTGAGTGAATTTACAGTTCCTAGTGACAATCTCCATTACTGCAATAAAAGCCAGAGTAACTATAAGAAAAGAAAACTAGATTTGGAGAACTGCCATTGTTATTTATGGAATATTTGCATACTATAATTTATCAGCTCTTGATTTAGAACATGCCACCCTCTGTTTATGGGAGATGCAAGACATGTTTTCCATCTGTTCTTTTTTACAAATCAAAAAGTTGAAGGTATTGAAAATTATTCTTCTTTTTCCTAAAAGTAACCCAATGCAACTAACAGAAAATGCAACAAATCTTTGGAAATGAGTGAAATACTCACACAGTGAAGAACTCAGCACATTTACATTGCCTGTAGCTCAATTGTGAGCAGAACCTGAGACTGAATGTGGTTGTTGTGTGCCCCACACATGCGTGGCCGCCCATGGTCTCCATACAGAGTCCCCTGTACGCATCTCTCGTCTTCTTCTGAGAATGGAAGTCTCCAGCCCTTCCTCCATCTTGGGAAAAACCTAACAGAAAGCATTCGCAGCTCCCTCATCTCATATGGTGCATAAAGCTTTTAGCCTCTGACTTAGCAGAGAACTCCTGGTTACACTTCCCCGTTCATACACTTCCTCTTTCCCCAGACTCTCTGGTTTGTCCTTCTTTGATTATTTCACCTATGAGTGTTTTATGGACCACCTGTCTGGCTGTGAGGTGTAGTATTCTGATCTTAGTAAAATAAACAATAGTTTTGCCATTGTTCAAGGCAGAATACGGATTTTGCCCTGTATGTCTCTCTTCCTACTATTTCCCTTTCTTAAAAAGTATGAAGGTAAGCTTTTTTTCAGTTCAGCTTGCAATAGAAAGGCCCGTTGATTGCTCCTTTTTAGTACAGTGAACAGACAAATGTGATTGAAAAGGCTCAAACACCAAAGAATGGTGCTTATATCAAAACAAAGCTATATAAACTGGCACAGTACATTTCAGCTTGAAACCTGGCAGAACGTTTCTAATAATCAGAAAAAATAAGTTACTTAAAGCAGTGTGACGAGAAACCTAAACAGTTTTCGGATGGGAGTTTCACAAGTTTATGGAAGAAATTATATAAATATCTGTGAGAGAAGAATGTTGGATTCAGTGACTGAAGTTTTCAATTCTTGTCTTATTTCTGAGGTCCTTTATCCTTAACATCACCATGTCATACACAAACACAAACACACAAAGGGAGATGAAGATACAGTGAAGGCAATATATGTTTCTCTTTCACCAATTGTTCTTTTTCACATTTCAGTCTCCCTTTTCTCACACCACCTGACATTTTTGTTGAATTCACAGTTCCTGGGATGCATGTGATACTGTTTTGATTCTTTATGCTAAAGGGCAGGCTTACAAATCTTAATGAAGACCAAGAGTGTACCATAACTGTTGAAAAATTGGCAGGCAAGAAAAGAGAATTTTGAACTTTTGAAGTTACCTATATGAGGATTTCTCTATGAAGATTTACATAGTGGATTTAAATACTGGTTTTGAGGGAATTTCCACTCTGGCACTTACCAAAGGCACATACTCTTGGGAAGAGCTGGTGCTTTTGAAAGCACTATGGGAGAAATTCACATTTATGCACCTCTTAACATTGCACTGGAGACGGTGGCACAGTTCACTAGCCGTCTTCTGTTCTATTTTTAGTGTGGAGGAGGAAGCACTGTGAGTGGTGCCATGCAGTTCAGCACACAATGTTTCGCATGCTTCAAAGGAACACATTTCAGGGGTTTTGCGGCAAGACTGGCATTATCCTCACCCATGCCTCACTCTGCAACATAGGCATGGATCCTTTTAATGCCTAATGATTTCCAGGAGCTTTCTACTTCATGGTACTCAGCACCTTGTACAAGGATTAAATTCTGAAAGCACGGCACCAGGTGTGTCCCTGAGTTTAGCTGCTCTATTTATAGCGTTTTCCTGTAAGCGCAACCTGCAATTGTCATTCACACTGTCTTCCTCCAGTTCGGTGTGGCACCAGGCTGGGGACATAATAAACATCCTTTTATGAACATAGCCTTCTTGGAGAAATAAAAAATAATTGCCTAAACAACATCACATGTAATTAAACCAAAAAAGCTTATTATGAAAACTTTAAATTTAGTGCTTACAACATCAGGAAATTCTGAGCTGAATTTTAATATAGCAATAATTTTATTTATTAATTTTTACTTTAAAGTGATAAATTTACATCAAATTTCCTGTGAAAATGATGTATAGATTCGGCAAGCCAAATTTTCTGCGTAATATAGTGAATAAAAATAAGAGCACAGGAGAAGTGATTATTGCATTTCAAAATCAGTCATTAACTTACAGTTAACTATCAGCCATTGGTAGGGTAAATTAGAAGAGTAGATAGACCAACACGATCATTTTTTTTTTTTTCTGAAGCTGGTGAAACGGTTTAGAGACAAAGAACTGGAGTAAGAGACAAGAAACCCCGAATGTTATTTTAATTCATGTTTTCTGTACAAGAAAACTAAACAATGGTGTGTCTTGTGATACCTATTTGCAAAAGAAAGGCTTGTGGACCCCTGGAAGCAGGTGTGGTCATTATGCACCATACTTTAGTTCTGCATCAGACACAGAAGACTGAGGGAAAGCCAGCAGAAAACAGTTAGCTAAGCTCAAAACAGGAAATCTTCTGTGCATGGGCCGTGTCCTTGCCCTCTAAGGAACCTTTACAGTGCCTCAGTAGTGTGAAAAAATATTAATAAAACTGAGAATCCTGTCTGTTTTTTCAAATCATATTTGCTGCTTAAGGAGAATGATATTCTATTGGTTTAGACTAAGATGACATTTTGAAGACTTTCTTCACAGCAAATGTTCCGAAACATAATCTGTTGTTTTAGAGAAAAGCTTAGATTTTGGAGCAGAACTTTATCAGTGGGAATAAAGAGTACAGCTAATTTTACTGCAGCTGAATTAGAGAAAACGCGAGGCTCTGTCTTTTAAAACTCAATCAACTTTTTCCCTGTAGTGGTGACATAACATTTACATTTCCACAGATAATGAACTAGATCTTGCCAGCAGATCAGCCCCACAGGGGACTTGTTCCCAAAGCTTAAGTATTATTTTTCTTTGCATCTGCTCCACAGGGAGCTTGAGGTAAGCTATTCTTAATGTCTTACGAGGATCACTATTGCTTGAAAGCAAAGGCACTTTTCATTTTCTTCTTTAAACAAGAAAGATCTTATTACCACCTGTCACGGCTTCTTTGCTACAGTTGCCATTACTGCTTTTAACTGTTAATTCACTAGTTTTGGTGATGAGGTTTCAGAGCCCATAAAACCACAGGGAGTTAGCTTGCAGTCTAAATGGACCTTCTGAGGATACGGGAAGCCTCAGCAATGTTACTCACATCTCACAAAAGGCCGTGAAAAGCAGTCTCTATTAATTTTAAATAGTTTCACAGTGAACCACTACTTCCCATAACCATGTTTATTTCATATTAGTCCTTAAGTACATTCCAGGTAGGAAATGAAATAAAAGCCAAGGAAATACATGGCTTCCTTCTGCTAGAGATCTCTCTGAGACCGGTTCCTTTTCCCTCATCTACCTAGCGTGTATACAGCTGCCTCAGTCTCTGCAAAGGATAAGCATAAAAATCCGTATTAAGGGCCAACAGATCTGCCTTCCAATTATGGAAATGGGATCAGTAGGAAATTAATAGCATGCAATTGCAGTATCCTCCTGATTCAAAGGTCCGTTCAAGGGCTGAGCGTCTGGGGACCTTTTGGCTTATGTCTCTTCCCCACGGAGCTGATGCTTGGTGGTGCCTCCTGTTTTAATACCCACCTGGTAGTACCAGAGGTGGTGTACTGTGACCTGTGTCAAAGGGAAGATCCCGATGCCTGATGTGGAGCAGTGAACAGCCAGTGAGTGCAGTGGGTCAGCAGCAGAAAGGCTAAAAGCAGCTCAGGCAGCGGCAGCTCCAGCTGGCAGCCAGTTATGCCTTAGATGTCTGGGTGTGATAAAAAGCCAGGCTCACTGGCTCAATCTGATGGTGGGGGAATTTATGGATTCCAGTGAGTGAAAGAGGAAGACTGGCTGCTGTTTCTGCTGATTCCCTGCACACAAGGCAAGTTTACAGCGTGATCATCTGATACACAACCTCTTACATACTGGAGTATGTCCTGTGTTTCAAAACACCTCTAGGCACACCTGGGCCCCCATGGCCTTTTCTGGGCTGCAGTAGCCTGCCTGCAGTCCTGAAACAAGCCAGGGACAGCTCACGGCTCTTCCTGCTGTCTCTCCCCCGGGCAGCCTGCATCCCTGCGTGCTGTGGGCCCTTCACCAGCCTCAGGCATGATCCGTGTGGTCTGGGCTATACCTGAAGAGGTGAAAATATCAGGTCTAGGAAGTTAGCCTGTGTGGGGTGAGTGAAGGCAGTCCAGTAAGGTCTGCAGGTCCCAGGAGAAGTCTCTGATGTTGTGTGGCACCTCTGTGAAACCAGGCAGCAGCATCTGCAGGTGAAACCAGAGGAGTGTAGCTGACTCGGAACCTGCAAACACTAAATGTGAGGAAAAGTGAGGAGAAGGGCTGCAGTGACTTTTCCTGCTGTTCTACATCTCATTGCCATGCCTCAAAGACCTCCGCTAAGACATTGCTTTCTGTTTTGTACTCAGACTAGCTTCCTACCTGTACCAGCCTTTTAAATGTTTTTTTTTCCCACTGAAAGTTAATTACCAATGAAATATATATAGGACTATGGCAAAGAAAACAAGGCAGTTCACAAAAGAAATAAACTACTTCTCTTTCTCCACGTTACCTTGGTTTTCTAAGGAAAAAAGGTTTCAGTGACTGTACTGCAGCCTAGCAGCTTGGTAAAAACACTGTTGCTAGTAACAGGCCACAGGATTTGTCCAGATTTTTCAAGACCTCAGGATGAAGGCTTGTCAGATTTGTTTTGTTTAAACTTGTCTTGGCCTGCCTGGAGCTTTGTCTTCACGTGGTTTAGATCTAACAGCAATCTTTCTAATGACCAGGTGGCTGTGCCCCTGTGTTTTGTCTTTGGCTATCTTTGTATGGTATCACTGTAATTTTACGTAGATAGTAGTCACAAGCAGTTACCTGCACAGAAGAAGATATTTATGACTAACACAAAGACACAGTGTAGGGAAACACAGCCCTGGTACGACAGTAGAGGCCTTGAGATGTGGAACGCAGGACTCTGCTTAGAGGTGCACAGGCATGGGATGGTCAGAGTTGGGATGCAGGGTGGGCTGGAAAACCCCAGCTATGCACAGCGCAACCACAGTCCATTACAGAAATACAGACCTGGAGCTAAACAGAACAATTTTTAGGGTAATGAAAAGTACAAAGAAAAGCACAAAACCCAAGTGTCTAAGCTATGTAAAAGACACTGTATGTAGTAAATTAAGAAGCAAAAAGAACTGCAAACCAGTAAAGAAAAAACAAGGATTGAAAGTGTGTTAGTAAACATATAAAAATGACCCTAAGCAGATCCTAAGTGGAGGAACAAGACACCATCAACATCAAACTCCCAGTGAAGGAGTCAGGATGCTGATGACTCACTATACCCCTCCACCCAGACTGAAGCCGTTGACCTTGGGAATCAGAGGGGCAGTGACAGGGTAGCATAACACTGGAAAAAAAATGGGGTGGATATTAAAAATGTGTGTATAGCATTTTTAAACTGTATTACATTATTAATATTACCAACACCACCATCATCAAGCAACTTCTGAACCAACTAGCTGAGATCAAATTGAAAAAAATGTCTCAAAGTCTCAAATATACCATGTCCTTACTAGCTCGGTGAAAACCAGTGCTCAGACAGAAAAGACACCTTGATTCTCTGACCTAGTTTCAGCTGGGATAGAGTTAATTTTCCTCCCAGCAGCTGTGGTGTTTTGTATTTATTACGAGAAGCATATTGATAACACTGATGTTTTCAGTTGGTGCTGTGAAATCAAGGACTTTTTTTCCAGTTTCTCATATTCAGCTAAGGAGCAGGGGTGCAGGAGCTGGGGGGAGCACAGCCAGGCAGATAGCCCAGTTGGCCAGTGGAAAGATTCCACACCATGGACGTCACAGAATCACAGAATGGTAGGGGTTGGAAGGGACCTCTGTGGGTCATCTAGTCCAACCGCCCTGCCAAAGCAGGGTCACCTACAGCAGGCTGCACAGGACCTTGTCCAGGCGCTTCTTGAATATCTCCAGAGAAGGAGACTCCACAACCTCCCTGGGCAGCCTGTTCCAGTGCTCCGTCACCCTCAGAGGGAAGAAATTCTTCCTCATGTTCAGACAGAACTTCCTGTGTTCAGTTTGTGCCCATTGCCCCTTGTCCTGTCGCTGGGCACTACTGAAAAGAGATTGGCCCCA
>Ga0065711_1036739_pt1 | contig 20648 bp, 6 predicted proteins | sample Hoacrofraction12_FD_59098 | JGI IMG/M metagenome (GOLD analysis project Ga0065711, IMG submission 59098) | Hoatzin crop microbial communities from Cojedes, Venezuela - Epithelial fraction 12 v2 (version 2) | ecosystem: Host-associated > Birds > Digestive system > Esophagus > Crop | place...
TTTAAAAAAAAAAAAAAAAAAAAAAGTCTAAAAGGGAAAAATGAAAAGCAGCTTAAAATATAAGAAGTTGACTGTAAAACCTTATCATATAGGCAAAAAATACTTGTTAAAGAACTAAAAACTTAAAACATGTTAACTCTTCAAACAACCATATCTGGAAGGCTGCCAGAGAACAAACCAGGCTGAGAAGTACTACTTATGTCTAAAAGGAGCATTCAAGGAAGATAAAGCTGAAGGAGAAAAGCTAAATTAACTCTTCCCCATGGTGTCTCTCCTGCAAGAGCTGTGGGACTTGCTGGCACCAGAGCCTTTCCTGATGAGGAAGAGCATAGACACATAGATATATTGGAGAAAAGTAAGATCCAACATGGCTTTTTTAGGTAAAAGAGATGCTTCAAAAGGCTATTGATGTTCTGTTAAAAGATCAGTGATCATGTGGAGAGGATTGACGTGGTTATATTCTGTACCTGAATTTCCTAAAAGCTTTTGAAAATGTTGGGCACTAAAAGCTCTTAAAGATATTAAGCTGTCACGGAAGAAGAGAGAGGACACCCACTAGTTAATAACTGTTACTTTAAGAGCTGAGCAGTCAAAAATTGTGGCTGGTCAGTTGTTACAGTAGAGGGAGGTTATCCCACAGGGAGTGAGTTCCAGGGCTGGAGTCAGCTCTGTTTACCATATATTCATAAATGAACTGTAAAAGTCTGTTCATTACTATTAATGCAATGAATCTCTTTTAGTGAGGGCAAATTTTCAGCTGGCGGAAAAGCGTTCAGGAAAATCAAACGCAAAACTGACCTCAATGACTTGTGGAAAGCTCTCATGATACTGAGTGATGGGGTAATAATTGGCTGAAGAGATTCAATGTCAATAAATGCAAAGTAATGCACATGGCAAAATAACAATCCTAACTATACATATGCAATGATGGTCTCTACATTAACAATTCATGAAAGAGGTCTCAGAATAACTCTGGATAATTTCCTGAAATGTCAACTCAATGTTCAATAGTTGGAAATGCAAAAAGATGTTTAGGAATAGGAGTAAGAGAATGAAAACAAGCACGAAACATCTCTATGGCATATTGCAAAGCCACAATTCATGCACAGCGTCCCTGACCACTCCATCCCAAAAAGAATGGGGCAGACCCTGGAAAGGCACAGAGCTGTTGGGATGCACAGACACTGAAGGCCATCAGGCACATCTTGAAGGAGAACAGGTCTTTGATTGATGCCTGGGCCATCCCAGCTGAGCTTCTCCTTTCTGCTTCCCATGACAAAGAAACTCTTCTGCTATATTCAAAGCAAGGGTAAAATAGTTAAAACGTTAAACTGCAAAGCCATTGCTTGCATTTTTAGTGGCCTCAGGAGCTGTGTTGTAAAAGATAAATCATCCACCAGAAGTTTAAGTAATCAAGAGTCACTTTCGCTTCGTGAACTTGCTATTCTCACTTTGTTCTTCATAATCTTTCATATTGTGATTGAAGAAAAGAGACAAGGATAAGAGAAGTCCTAATATGAATTGAAAATTAATGGGAGAGGGGGACAAGATAAGAATGATGTTTGTATGCTCTATATTTTAGAAACTGTAAGGTCTTTTCTAGTTTTAACTTACATAATGTTTAAATTGTATCTTGTCACCTTTGAAGTAGTTCTGAAGTTGTCTGCAAGCTATGAGTTAATCTTGTACCTTTACTCTGACCTCCTTCTACTGCAGGTAGTTACGAAACATTGGTTACAGAGTGACAATAAAGACTTGTAACAACATAATCATAATCTGAAGTTGGTCTTTGCTGAATAAATATGACAGTAGAATGCAAACCGGAAAGCTGATCTTGTAAAAGATCTTGGCCAAAGAATAAGTACTTGGACAGTCCATAAAATTTACAAGACATACAACTACATGAGATGGACCCATAAGGAAAATATCTGTTTCTGAGGTCTGTAAGTCCTGTTGCTGGAGATAGCAGAGTTGGTAGGAATGGCTAATGTGCACATAGAGGAGGATCGTGGAACTGCCTCCATCAGCATTTCAGGAAAGTAAAGCCAGAGGCAGGAAGGAAAAGGACTAATACTGTCTCTTCCTTAAATGACAGCAATTTGTCCTGTTCACAAATGCATTTTCCACCTCCTTGCTCCCTTCTGGTCACACCTCAATACCAGGTATTTTGATATTGAAAATAAGAGGGCTGTATCAGAAAGAGGATTGCCTGCAGGAGTATGGAAGTGATCTTTCCCCCTGTACTCAGCACTGGTGAGGCCGCACCTTGAATACTGTGTTCAGTTTTGGGCCCCTCACCGCAAGAAAGACATTGAGGTGCTGGAGTGTGTCCAAAGAAGGGCAATGAAGGCTAGTGAAGGGTCTGAAGAACAAGTCTTATGAGGAACAGCTGAGGGAACTCAGGTAGTTTAGTCTGAAGAAAAGGAGGCTGAGGGGCTCCTGACTCTACAGCTACCTGAATGGAGGTTGTAGCAGGGTGACTGTTGGTCTCTTCTCCTAGGAAACAAGTGACAGGACAAGAGGAAACCACCTCAAGTTGCATCAGGGGAGATTTAGGTTTGATATTAGGAAAAATTTCTTTACTGAAAGTGTTGCAAAGCACCCAGGGAAGTGGTGGAGTCACAGTCCCTGCAGGTATTTAAAAGATGTGCAAATGTGGTGCTTAGGGACATGGTTTTGTGGTACTCTTGCCAATGCCAGGTTTACAGCTGGACTTGAAGATCTTGAAGGTCTTTTCCAACTTAAACAATCCTATGATTCTATGAGTGAAAACATTTATATTTTCTGCATAACTGTCAGCTTCATTTCTACAAATTAATCTCTGAGCATCCGAACAGTCTTTGTGTGCTTACAGTTCAGGTGGCCCAGTACTGCTGCACAATTTCTATTTACCTAGCCCACAGCTTTGCCTAACCCTTCAAGAAAAAAATAAAAATTTGCCTTCTGTAGACTGAGAAAATAAGCTACCCTTAAATATGAGAACATTAACACTGTATTCATTTCCACATGACATTTAGGACTGTAATCCATGCTGTGCCGTGTCTAGGGGATCCTCCTTTCCTGGTGACTCATTTTACTTCCTGCTTGGCCTCTGAATCTAATTGACTCTTCTAGCTAATTTCATTTGGATTATCATTATGATTATGACATTTAACAAGATTCCTTTTATGTTTAATACATTTAAATAGTAAATTAAAATAAGAGCTAGCCACTACTGACATTTGCGGAATGTAGGCATTTGCAGTTCTATTTTCCATGCACTATGAATTCAGATGACTGAAGAAGAGTTTTTGGAAGGGGAAAAGGAAGGGGGATTTTTTGGTTCATTTCTTACTTACTTTCTCTCTGTAAAGAACTTACAGGCAGGGCATGAGTCTAAAGCTGAGATGACCCACATACAATTTGTTGATCACATTAATCCCTAAGTGACTGAATCTATTTGATTGCAATTACAGACTCTCCCTCTCTCTCATTAATCATGGCAATAAGACCCTGATTTTCAAAGGTATGTGGGTGACTTTTACTGAAATCAGTAGCAAGACTTTTCACCTGTGTAGTTTATATGAACAAGTTTGTCATTGTTCTGTTTTCACAAAATTCACATATAACCCAACAGACACAGGGTTTTAGCTACAGCTTACTGACTCTGCACATTTAAAGAAATCCAGGGATTTATGAGCGTGTATAAATGAAAGGCTGAAACAAAGAGAGAGAATAACTACACAAAACATACATCCTAAATTTTCTTCCTCTCAGGAATAACATTTTGACTGCTAGATAAATTACACTGTGTTTGCACTTCTGTGGAGCAATCATGACATCCAGTGGGCATCCCCCTTACTGCAGGGCACAGGTACCTTGTCTTCACGACAGCAGGACAGGTGACAGGTCACAAGTGGAAAATACCAAGAAAATCTCCAGGGAAAGAACATTTTCTTTTTTTTTTTTAATGTTTTCCAAGTATTCCTCAGATACATTTCTAATTATTAGTCTTGCTGATTGCATTAAGTGTTAAACACTATTTCAAGATCCTAGTATCACAGCACAGAAAGTATCCTGGCATGCTAAGCCCTACAAACTGGTAGTTTTGCCACAAGCTTGGACTAAAGGGCAGTTAGTGCTGCCCAGAAGCAAATACAGCATTCACACGGCTGTCACAGGTGGTCCGTGATATTCTGGTCTGCTGTGAGTTGGCTGTAACACCTGCTGACTTTGTTCTGAGTATTTCTCATATTTCACTAAACTACCCCAGTGAGATTGCCAGCATTGGTGCATGGGCCAGAAAAATAAAAGGATTTTGTGTCCTGCTTGGGACAGAGGGTCACCATCTCTATGGGAGCAAAGATTTGGAGTTTCATGCATTGTAACAAGGAATTCATCATATCTTGTCGCTGGCATCGCTATAGCAGAGAGGTAAATTAAACTAGGTGTGGTTAAGCTGATGAATTTAAAGGCCTTTAGACATTAACTTTTCTTCTGTAATTTGCAGTACCATTTAACAGGCGAACATATTTGCCCATCTGTAGCTGCTGCTAGATCCATCATTTCCTATTCTTTTCCTGTCCAAAAGTTCACAGTTGCTATGCCTGCATTATTGCCCCCTATTCAGTAGCACACAGGTGTATGTAGTCTGCTGGCCATTCTGTGACAGATTCTTCCTCACTCCTCAGTTTTTGCATTATTATTTTCGTCAGGAACAGGTCTGGAGCAAAGCACCAGACTCAGCCTGAGCACACCGCTCTCTCAGACTGCCTGACTCCTTTGAAGTGCCTAAGGCTGTGCTGGTTAAGTTATCACTTACACAGTCATCATCTGGTTTTAGCTTCAACTCTTAAGGCGAAGGGACTGGATATGCCTCTCAGATACAGCTCAAAAGAAATTCCTGGGCTCAATCCAGCTGACTACTTAGGGGTGGATTGACTCATTTCTCTGCCCTCTGGTAGATGTCCAGTTTGACTGCACTGTACTGATTCCCTTTCAGAAGGTTATCTTCCCAACCAGTCTTCAGCACTTCATTAAAAGCCTTATAGCTTAAATTCTGAAGCAACTGCTGGGTCCACCAGGGAGATGTTGGTAGGAATCACCAAGCATTGGCTCCAGCTAATTCCTGCAGACAAACCTGCATACCAGATACTGCTTAATTGGGAGGCCAGGCAAGTCTTAAAGAGGTGAGGAACAGTGACTTTGTAGAGGCAGGACGTGTGAAGCCCATTCTCTTCTCCTGGCCTGCTCTATTTCACCATTTCACATGGCCAGCAGTGGAAGCCCAAAGGCCACACAAGTAGCCACCAATATGCCTTGCACTCATACACTGCCACCGTGTTGCAGCCTAGAGACACACACACTCGCTCACACACACACGCTGAGTCTGTAAGGAGAATGATAGTGCTAATGAAAACACAAATTCAGGGTTGTCATTTCATTAGTAACTAAGCAGCAATGGCAAGAGACACCATCCCTCCTCTCCATTCACACCGGATTAAATGACTGTGCACCTTTCCAGCACACAGCATTACTCTAAAGCCTTTAGAAGAAAATGAGAGTAACCTTTTCTTCAGCCTGCCAAGGGACTATGTAACCTTGTAATTATCCAGCTTTAGATAGAGGAGATACATTGTAATTGTGTACAAAAGAGGTCGCAGGTTTATACATCCTCTGACAGACTGCGGGAAGAGAACTATGGCAAACCTCTCCAGCAGACCTTATTAATTTATTTTCCCCAAGTGCATTAAATTTTAATGTCATCTCTCTGACCCATATGTTAGCATATTTATGAACATGTGATTAACTGGTACCACAGCAGAGAGCCCAAAGTGTCAAAAATTGTTTGGTTTTAATTGATTTTGGCTCTCTTTTCTGAAAAATCAATATTGCACAAAGAAAAAAAAAAACAGATTACAGAGATTAGAAGGAAGTCAAATTTAGATAAATTCAAATCAGCGACTGATGTTCAATAAAACCAGAGTGTGGTTAGAAACCTATCAGCTGCCCTGTCAGTAATGCAATGTTGTTACTTTTGTTTGACAGACCCAGCTATGGAGCAAGATGCACAAACATGAAGAAAAAAATATGTCCTCCCTGCCCCTTGGAGCAGACACCAGAACAACACGACAGAGAGATCACAATTGTCATGCCGTGTGTGGGACCATCCCACAAAAAATAACCACTCTGTTAGCCCCCACCAAGTTGTGGCAGCTACCCAGCATATGGGAATGTTAGAGGGGAGCTGGAGGCACGTACTGTGGCAGCCTGAGATGACCTGTGAGAAGTCAATGTCTCTGCCAGACTCACCACATTCAGAGCCAGTTTCTGTTGATGTACCAAGGAGCAACACACTGTAAGTTCACAATTTAACCTCTGGCTGCACCACAGGTGAAACAGGCTTTGGTGACTCCCTTCCAGTCCACAGTGAAGATTTGTCTTACCTGTTAAGACAGGGTATTTCTTACTCCCCAGGATAGAAGCAAGTCCTTCCTTTGCTAAGTGTGCCACTTGTAACTACATGATGAAAACACTTCTTCAGACCTGCCTGAGACTATGGCCCAAAAGCATCCTCTTCTCAACCTGTAGAGGACTTGGTGAGAGGAAAGAAGACTCTCAGTCTTCCTAATGAAGGATTTTGGGTGCTTGTAACTACAGACAGATTCACAGGGCACACAAAAGGAGAGCAAGGGGAACCCAGTGGTTAAAGCTCTTCTTAATTGTGGATTTGTATGAAGCAGCCACTGCTTAAATAACCAAGCAAGCATCAGAAGAGATTCTTCCAGTGCTTAACTATACTTATACGAAAGGACTTTACTGAAAGAACCTCCTTGCCTATCTACCGGATAATTTTTAACAAAAACGTACAATTTCAGGAAAGAGAAGTGACCACAGACAAAGCAAAGTGATCCAGAGGCATCACAGTGACTCCAAGTTTTAAGAAGGTGTCTAATTGAGAATAGGAGCCACCCTTAAATTAAGTCTAAATCCTTCTCCCACACAAGAAGGCACATCGGAGGTCCAGTGATACCTATGAGACCAACAAGTACTTGCAGCAAAGTAAGGCTAAGGAACAAGTCCAAATCATTTGAAGGGGAGACTTCACTCGTATACTCTTGTATGTGCTGCATAGGAAATGGGCCTCCTCTGTGCTCTTGTAAGCTCCGCTAAGAATTGTTCTGAGTGGAACTGACAGCAAGGGAGAAATATCTAAAGAACAGTTAGAAGGCTGTTAAATGTGTGACTGGAGCATCAAGCAACCTCGGACAGAAAAGACATGCCCCAAGCAGGCACAGACCAGATTCCAGACCATGAACACTTGTGTAAGGACAGAGTTTCAGAATAAATCACTCCCTGCTCTCAGTGCAAGTCCCACACTATGGACAACTGAGATGCTGTCATCCCTCTCCAGTCCTAATTCAGACACTCTCATACCACCTGTGCAACTGATGTGTGTCCTGAAGAGAAGTTCTAGAAAGGACTTTTTTCAGTCATTTGTACTGGCTAACTAAGGCCTAAGAAGTTATTTTGTTAATAGTCTCCTAGTAAGAGCTACAAAATCTTTGAAACATCATTTATTTTGCTTTTTCGAGAACTCAGAGACTGAGATGCTGACATTTCAATATCTATCATCATCTTAGGATGAAAATCTGGAGTTCTAGTTTTGCCTTTGACAGGAATATATTCCCTGTGTTAACTGTGGTGGAACATCCCTCTCCACCCACCTCCTCGCCAGCCCTGTCCCAGTTCATCTTTTCCCGGGCAGGAAGCACCAAGGGTCAGGCTTTGCTCACTGCTCTCCATTTGCTGTCCTGCAGCTTCCGTGAGCACAGAAAGAATATCTTCTTAGTATCTTACTTATCATTTACCTTTGTAGGTATGTTTAAGTTACCTATAAACATATTGAAGCAGCCACAGAGCTTAGTAAACATGTTAGAAGTCAAAGTCTTCACAAGCAGCCCCTGGACGCTCACAGTGCGGGACCGTTTCACTCCCATTTCAAAAGCTGGAGAGCAGCACCAACTGCTGTGGCGGAACTGGTCCAGGCTCGCCATGTCTCTCTTTTCCTCTCCCCCCAGCACAATTTCTCTAAGACCTGGCTTTTCAAACACCTTTTTTTATGTGCCTATGGCAACATTTTCCTGCTGGGAAAGTGAGAAGGCAAGATGTGCTAAACAGCATATACACAACTGCCTCTCAGGTAAATGCCTCCTATGTAAATCATTCGGAATAAACCAGCAACTTCTTTCACCTTCTTTTCTACTCTCAAAAAAAAAAAAAAAAACAAACAAAAAAACACAACACTAAATTCAGTGGGTGCTATAGAGGGTGCACTTCTTCCATCTTGTAAAAGCTGCAGAGGCCTTTCTGCCGTGTTTGCTTTGTGTGTGTTGGAGTGGCTGAACAGCTATGGGGAGATGAACGTGTCCTGCCATTTGCCTCCTGGGAGAAGAGGCTAAGGAGTGTTACATAACATGTAAAAGGCATCTTTGCTCGCTTTTAAAACCTCCTGTATAACCTCTTACTCTTGACTGTCCCGCTGCCTCTCCTAAGTTCCAGAAGTCAATCAGGATTTAAATATACTTGAAGAAGACAGTCTGGTGCACCACTGTGCTCTGACTGTTGTGTTCTGACTTTGTGGTCAGAAGGGCCTTGCTCTTTTGCAAGGTCTGTGCAGTGGGTGTTATTGGATGTTCCTCAGCCAGCATCAGCCATTTCCTATAGCGAGCTCAGAGATTTAGAAAAGCAAAACAGACCTCACATTTCCAGCTCCAAAACACCCTTGGTCAAGGGGCAAACTTCTGGTCTCCTTGTTATTTGGGGAGTGTGAATGCAGCACCCAAGAGCGAGCCTTCTCAGGAACGTCTGGTGAGAAGGCATAAGGGCTGGTACAAGCCTAGCACAAAGGAAAAGGAATGAGTGGGGAAGACAGTCCAAATTTCCCTTTGTGCCTAATCACTAATCAGAAGAAAATTTCTGCAGCACAATTTTCTCAGTGGTTAAAATAAACAAGATGGGGAAGGGTAAGTGATCATAGCAGACAGAGGTACAAAATGTATTATAGCTCAGATTGGTCTGGTTTTCAGCGAGATATTTGTCCCTCTCCCTTCACTTCTGCCCCCAAAACAATTTGGTAGTTTCAGGGGAGACAATTTTGCATTCCATTATCCTCCTGAGCCAGGGAAAAAAATGTAAAATTAATGCCTGAAAATGGAAGGTCTCACGCAGGGCATTTGAGGGAGTGGGAAGATGAAGGGCAGGAGAAACAGGGCAACATTGTACTGCAGCTGGGTGTCAGCCAAACTTCACTGCTTGTTAGTTTTTTTGGAGCCTCAGGGAGTTTGCTTTTCTGGCTTTATTGTCTAAACTGAATTAAAAACATAGGTTCTTCAAAGTTTTATCTCCTGTCTTAATACTATTCACACTGAAGTCTCTTTCCCACATATAGATTCTTAATTTTTTCATGAGATCTTCTAGTTAAAAATAAGCAAACTGTATGTGAAAGGTGGTTTTGCTTTTTACTTTAAGCATTTAAAACACAAACAAAGTTTGCCAAAGTCTTCACTCTTAAAATATGGAAGAGGTTTCTACTTTTTTTCCAACAACTTAATAAATGTTCCTCTACCCTGCTGGGTGCATTTGGAAGTAAAAAGAAATTATATAGAATATATTATTGATCATTCCTGGTGGAACACCAGCAATGATAAATCATATGGAACTGCACAGTTCATCAGACATTGACAGGGTGAGGTACTGCCCTTCTGAAGCATGTGCTGCAGATTGCACGCAGATGCATTACAAAATACCCTCTTTTTTACTTAACTCTTCAGAGGCCCCCAAAACTTGTAAGAATTTCTTTCAGAGAAGTTCCAGTTTATTTTAGCTTGATAAGGCAGTTTTGGTACATACACTGAAGACTAGGGGAAGATTTGCTTACACAGGGAATCCACTAGAACATACTCTTCCTGTTTAAAGCCCATCTATACCAAAGCATTCAAAGAAACAATAATGCAGTTTAGAAATTCAAAATCCTGATGCAAGCATTAAAAACAGAAACCCACTGTTGGCTGTGATTATTTATACATCTAATGATGCCGCTGTCAGCATTACTGATGTCGTTCACCAGTAATTGTCACTTGCTTTTCCTGCCACTACACAAATAGTTGAAGCAGGCAGAGGCTCACATATATCACTGCAGCATGTGACACCCACAAATGGATTAATCAGCTCTCATTAGTTGCTAGGTAACAGTGCCTTGACCTTAGTATCTCTTTCGCCAAGGAGGGACCAGGATGTGGGGATGTTTTGCATGTGTGCTGCATGGACGGACGCACATTGTCATCACATCTGCTGCTGGGCGAGCGGCATGGCTCATCCCTCTGCGAATTGCACTACACTGTTAAATAAATTAGAAAATGAGAAGACTGTTCACATCACGACATTTCTTACAATTTATTTCACCACATCTTGCACTCCTCTCCATGCGAGTTGGTGTAACACAGGCATGATCCACTAGGGCTATTGCAAGGCTCCAGGAGCAGAAGGGTCACTCTTTTTTGGCCAATTTGTGAGTTATTCTGGTTTCACCATGTCTGGTATCACCAGTTTTTAATCACACGGTTGCTGTTACTGGTTTGTATCATAAATGTAGGTGAAAAATGGTCTCTGCTCTGAAAAATTTACATCACAAATAGATGAAACACGTAGAATGTGAGCGGAACTAAGTGAGGTCCCCATTTTGCTTGGGTCAGGAGCAGGTAGTGAGGCACAAGGAAATGAAGAGACTCGTGTAGAGTCTTACGATTAGCTGTAGCAAAGCCAAGAACTCAGTTTCTGCTTCGTTGCTTTGCTGTAGTCCAGAGGGAATATTCATGGTCACTATCTCCTGACCCAGAAGCTGCTTTTTCACATGGAGGCCTTTACACCCATTGCATATAGCCTTTGCAGTAGGACCTCCGTATCGAGCAATGGGCTCAGCAATGTAATGGACACTGTTTATTTTAGTAACAACCACAAAAATTCTTGGGTAAATCAGTTGTTTGACTCAAGATTAAGGCCCAATCTGCTATACTATAAAGATCCATCTTTCTATACTTCCACGAGTTTTATTAGAATGAATAAAGACATTAAAAATCAGCAAATAGATAACCAGATCTAAAACTACTGTTCTCCTTTTTTTTTTAAACTAAACAGACTTTAATTCAATAGTGACATCAAGATGCCGTTAAAATTGCATCAGGAAATTAATGGAGGAACATTAATACTAGGTTAAACCACCAATTAGTCAAATCACCAAATTAATGCAGCAGGAGATTGAATCATGAGATTAAAATAACAAAGAATCTTTACTTACCAATTCTTCAGACTGAAGGGAAGTAGCATGTCTGCTTTAGCTTAAACCTGCAGCTAAAAGATTTTGCCCAAGGCAATAAAAGTAATTAATTTCATCTTAAGGAGTTACAGAAATCAAACTGTGCTTTATTTTGAGGGATGACTTAGTGCTAACTCAAGAGTTTTCATTAAAGCTCACCACTGACATGATGACAAAAATATTTTATTTTCTTACCCACATCCTGAAGACGTAGATTTACCAGTTTATTTAAAAGGAGAAAGTTTGATGAAAGTAAATAAATAATTTTAATTTTGTATCCCTTTTGCTAACCCAGGAAAATACCTCAGTGAAGTACACCATGCTAAATCCAAGATTTGTTTCTGAATGCCTTCCTTACTTGCACTTTATAAAGAGGTACACAAGGACAGTCAGCCCATGCCCTAACACACAAAAGACACATTTCTTTTGAAAATCAGTACAGAAAATGAAGAGAAAAAAAGATAAAAAGTGATGGGTTGAAAATATCCTGTTTTCTGATATGCACCAAGCTGAGCCACAGCTCACACATAACGCTTGCAGTTAAAAGGACCTCAAAAAGAAATATTTGGGCCTTATGCACCTCTTCAGAGAGGATCTTCTCTGACAGCAGGAGTCCAATCAAACTGCTGGCTACTCAGGGTCTCCCTGCTGCTCTACTTCCACAAGTGTCATGGAGGCCTCTGCAATTGCCTCTGCCAGCCCAAATGAGTGTGTGGGCCTTCTACTTTGCCACCCTCTTCCTCGCTGTGCCACCCTCCACACACCAGGGACAGTCCACTGGCTGCAAACAGTGCAGCTCTACCTGGCTGAAGGTGAACAGGCTTCAATCCGAGGTCCAAATGCCTGTCCAAGGTGCCTGCTGGCTGGAAATACCTGTCCTTGCAGTTCCAGGCAAAAAATCACTTTCACCAATCACAGACTCAGAGAGACAGTCCCCTGATCCTTCTCTGAGGTAGTGGCAAGGTGGTGCCTGATGGCACCAGCGTCTGGTAACCAGCCTACGTGTGTCACACAAGTGGCTGGGGACCTGGCAACATTCCTAAAATGGCATAACTTGTCCAAGAGAGTTCATGACCTCATTCCTCAGCCCACAAAATAAGGGAACTAGGAGATGTGACCATATCTGTGCAAACAGTTTGATCTGGCTTCTAGCGACTTCCACAAAAAGGTGAAAAGGAGTTTTGATGTAAATACACGCTGAAGGTTTCTGAAGAGCAAGTTTCACCAAACCATACCAAGAAACCACTAGGTAAACTGAAGTATTTGTTAAATTGCTTTCTCAGAAGAGCCATTTCTGCAGTGTACCCACCATGTGTAGCAGTCACATTGAGTTTCAAAAGGTATGACAAGGATAAATTCTGATTCACCATTTTCATATAACTCATTTTCATTTTCCTTTTTTCTACAGGTAGAATCCCTTGATGGTTCTTCCTGTGACTATTTTGCAAAGTGCAAGAGTTTTAATCACCATCAGTACAAACCACAGGGAGCACAATTGCTCTAGAAAGCAGGAAGCTTTCAGGGTGGGTTTGTTTGTTTTCTTTCTCTAAGTCAGATATACCTTTGATCTTGCTAATACATAAGCAAGTGATCAAATGAATTAATAGAGAATGAATACTCCATTGCTGTACAGAACTATTTACTAATGGGATTTTTGAGATGCTGGAAGACTTTACCTCGATGGACAAAGATAAGGCTAAACAGATGTAGTTTAGAGAAGGGAGTAAGAGAAAAACTGAAGGAGAAAGTTTTATATCTTTTTGGTGTGCTAAAAAATAAGGATAAAAGTCTAGTTCATTATCTCCTTAATATAAAACTCTGGGAAAACAAGAAGATAGACTGGGGAAACCAAATCCAGCTAGCTCTCTTTTTTGTTTTTTAAGATGCCCGAACAATAATACAGCAGGGTGAAAAGATCAGGACCACTTTATACACATTGTGCTAATTACTGCAAGTACTTAAAGTTGTAATTAGCTTATTATACTGCAGAGAACCTAACATGGCATGTCTTTCAAAAAAAATTTCTCTCCAGATCATTAGTGGGAAAGCTAACAACATCTGCTTCAAATAAAATCAACCAATTAGCGCAGGCAACTTCACATAGTTTGCAATCAGAGAATTATATTGTGCCAAGTGCTAATTTCAATGTGAATTCTATCTCCTTCTTATATCCCACGCTTATCTGCCAGCACAGCTGGTGTTTAACACCGCTGACTTCAGTGAAGTCTCCAAAAACTTATGTTAATTTGAAGTAACCTAATCAGAAGTGCGCAATACAGACTGGGCTTGATCTCAGCTTAATTAAAACTGACCTTGTCATTTCATTGCATATAAAACACCAGTATCTCGCCACTTATCACTCAGCTGTGATAAATATGCAGTTTGTGCGAGAATCAAGTTCCATACCAAAGGAGCTATTTTCAGATCCCAAAGCTTGATTTTAACATACTGTAAAATGCCACTTGCCTGTGTCTGCCAGCAAATAATTCAAATAGTTCAGAAAACCCAAAATAATCTCCAGAACGTCCTTCCTAAATTCCCATATAAGGCACCACTGCCAGACTTTCTCTTCGGTTCACTATCAGAATCACACATCAAAAGCTGGCTGTTGTCACTGACAGTAGACATGAAAGACAGTTTGCTTTTTAAAATGAAGTTTATCCTTGTTCTGTTTTGATGTTACAGTTTACCAAGCAGATGAAGTGAAAAAGACGAACCTGAAAACGAAACCAACGATTTTTGCAGAGAACTCAACATAGCAAAAAACAGCAATCAGAAACCAAGATGTAAAGTAATTAATGTCTTTATGGCATGTTATGTTTTAAATAGCGTAATGACAATTTCATGTACTGGAGTGTGTTTATCAGTTAAACTTGCTGTCAGGTGGACGTGGTTGCCAGGGTCAAGCTTTAGACATCCAATGTTATGTTTCCTGTGGAATTAACACTGAAGAGTAAGTTTGCAACACTGTTTTGATTTAGTCTCTAAATGAGACTTCCTCTCATCCCTCACCCATCAGATGCCTGATGTTACCTTACTTTCCTGGGATCCCCCGGCAGATCCATGCAGTGATGCCTCCATGGACCCCACATCAGAGCCTGCACATGAGCATACATACAGGGGCAACTCCTAGCATAGATTTAGCTTATACCAGCAAAAAACCTAAATCATTTTGCCACTCCAGCTGATATTGACTCACCTAGCAGAAAAAGTACTAATGGAAGCACTTTTCCTGTCAGGGTAACTGCATCAGTGCTGGGGAGACATATGACAGCTTGCCTCAGTGGAACAGTAGTGACCATTCATGGGTGTAGATGTAGCCTAGTGCAAATGCAAGGTAAATTACACTAATTCAAATCTTTCACCGCGACTGCAGGTAATATAGCTGATCTCATGTTACTGAGGGCAAAAGTAAGCACAGCCAACTCCCAAAGCTCAGCTGAGAGTCATTTGATCCAGTGTAGATATCTTCAGTGTGTGCTGGGGACATCTGCAGGAAGAGGGGGATCACAACTAAAGTACTACTCACCTTAAAGCAGAGACCTAAATCAAGTGGATGAACTGAACTTCAAAAATGTCTTCAATATGTAGGTGGAACTTCATGTGACTGACTCAAATATGTCCGTCAGTGCTGCAGATGGCAAGGTGAGGTGTGACACACCTAGGCCCTGTGCTTGAGCAACTTGTCCTACCTGCCCTCAGCAACATAAAGCAGCTGCCAGAAACAAACAGACAAACCCCACCCTTACTCCTAACTTCTATGGCTCTAGCACAAAGGTTTCCAGTTAGATCTGGTCTAGTTCTCTAATTACTGTGGTTCAGTTTTACCTGTTTATAAACTGCTCCCTCCGTATCGTGATCTTGTAGTTGGGTTATTTCCTGCTTAGCAGTTCATGTACTTGCAGGAGGTTAAATATAGTCTCTTCTGATAGTAGGTATTCAGCTTCCCATTTCAGGTGGTCATTTTTTGACTTTTCAGCATGTCCAGAATCAGCCCTTCCTCCTCCTCTCTCACATCATATTTCTTTTGAAGTTGCTGGTTTAGCATGGAGAAGACAAGCAACCTAAGTGACTACACAAGAAGGACAGGGACTGTGTGAACAAACTTCTCTTATGCAGCAACAGGAATAAATAATGAGTAATAATCACGACCAAAGATACTGTGCTTCCTCTTGCTAACATCACATTTCTTTCTCTTTTTTCTAGCTCCAAGACCCTGTGAATCTCTATGCAAACTAATGCAAAGCTATATTTGTGTTGAATATATGCACACATAGGAAACAGGTATAATTCTGTTACAGCATGTATCTGCTCTTATACATGTAAATTTATCTTCACAGGTATTCAATCTATAGTAAAAGCTCCCTCTAGAAAAATGACTCACACAAAGCTGTTGAAAACATATCCAACAGCTCTTTTGAGTGAGTCTGCATGTTACACAGACAAGTCAAGTAGGTAACAGTTTATGACAAAACATAAATTAAATTGATCATCATGGACTCATTGTTGGGACTGGATCACTTACAGAATAAAGCCAAGAACAATTCCTTCCCCAGTTAGACTTCACTGAATACTGTAGGTGGCAAGATAAAAGCAGAAAAACGTGGAAACCTACTTCTAATAAAGACTCTGTAAGTACTCTCACAAGTTAATGAAGCTCTAAAAGTTACATAACATGGCATACTGCAATACCAAAGCTACGTCCTAGTCAAGACTTATTATGAGGTCTGTCTGGTACAAACCATGTATGAAAGGGCTATGAAGCCCAGTGCTCCCAGGTTCAGCCATATTTTAAGAAAGCCTTATTGATTAGAAAATGTTCTGAAGGGGTTATTTGGTCTTAATTATGACTTAGTAGATGCATTCTTCTTCCTCTGCACTACACAGTAACGTATTTGGTCTAGAGAAGCCCAAAGGTGTTTGCTACTATTTACGTCCCTGCACAGGACCATACAAAACATACTCCCATTCCTGCCCCAGAGGCATTTGTTCAAAACTGAAGAAAAATGGCTATGATTGGGTAAGACAATAGTTTTAGAGTTAAACAAAACACATCTTGGCTCATCCCAACACTTCAGCCCATAATCAGGGGCAAAAAAAATATTGTTTCAAAGCTTTTCATAGACTGCTAATTATTACTGTTTATTCATTACGTCTTAAGCAATGGCTACACATTTGGTTTGCAGGAAGAGTGCACATCTAAGAGACATTGCACAGTAGGGCAGGTAACAACATTAAGGGTGAGAGAAGTTTAAGAGGTGGCATGGGTAAAAGCATGACGAGATGAATGGGAGAAAGAAAAAAGAAAATGTTTATGAAGGTAGAGTGGAGCAATGAGGGAAGGCAAAGTAGAATGGGAAAGGCAGGAATAAGAAGTGGAGATGGAAAAACAGTAGTGGGGTGGAAGGTGGTGAGGAGGACAATTTACTACTCAGGCAAAAAATGCTAAGGTAGTTCTCATGGTTCAAAGAGCAGAGAATGAGCAAACTTTACAGTTTAAAAAACAAAAAACCAAACAAACTCAACAACAACAGCCTTACAGCTTTAGCATTAACTTCCTCATTTCATCTACAATGACCTCTGCCTCTTTGAGATTCAGTCTCTGAGATTCTTGTAGCCAGCAGAAAATCTGATTAACAGAAAGTAGAGTAAATTTTGCATTTTTCTTTTCAGATGTAATTCCCTCAAAGAAAGACTCAGCAGTCATCCTGGTGCTGGAGCAAGTCTGGACATTTGACCAAACAAGTCAAAAATAACTTAAGGAACATATGAGAATTGACCCTGGAAGGGAATAAAAGTCATGGGCACAGCGGTCTCTTGCTGACATGAATAAGAAGAGACATATGACTGAGGGAGTAAAATTCAGGCCAATCCTCCAAAATGGACAACACCACACTTTTCTACCCCTTATGCACCCTGTTCTTCCTCTCCTCTTATTTGCAAAGTTCAGCAAGCCAAGAGATTTCTCTAGATTCAGATAAAAAGAAAAATAAGCAGACTGTTGGAACTGGTGGAGCTGCCTCACCTCATGCCTCCTTGGTTTCTTTCTTCATGTGGTGGATTCCAGAGGAGAAACATTGTCTTGCTAAATAAACAGATTTCTACTTAAAGGATTAAAAGGCATACATTCCATTTCCAAAGTAAAAAATACATCCCAGATCCAGATAAATCTCTATTTACATTTTTATGTAAATGCATGTGAAGGTTAAATAGATTATACTCTGTATATATTTACAGCAGACACTTAAATCCTTTTCCTGCCTTTTAAGCAAGTAATAAAATCCCTGTATCACACATCCTCTTCTCTTTTCCTCTTCATTCCCCCTCTGTATCGTCTAATTTGAAGGGAAGGAAATGACAAGACCTTCCTGTGCCCTCGCACTGTTTTTTGGAAAGTCTCATCCTAGCTAATGCATTCAGATAACACCTACCAGTCTGGAGCCACATGGAGTATAAGGGTCAAGTGCCCTACTTTGTAGATCCTGTCAAAGCCCACAGCCGAGTTAGACAATAATGCAGCATTTGTCATTTTTACCAGTAAATACTTAGAAGCCTATTTCTGAATAGGTAACTTTTCACTGCCTCTTATGAACATGTTACCTTCAAGTTTCTACATCTGTTACTGTAGCCCAGAAAAGGAAATTACTTTGTTTTTCATTTGAATATCTGCAATAGACAATGACACAAACCACTGTGTCTTTATGAAAGAACAGTTTTCATTTCTTGCAGACTGGTATAGTTGTAAACCATGTCACGTAACAGAGCATTACCAGAATGCTGCATTCTAAAATCAAGTGCTACACTTACTTAAAGTATCTAGCCAGAAAACTAAGCCTATTACACAATTTTCAGAACAACAAACTTGAACTTTCTGTGAAATGCATATTGACAAAACTGGCTACTTGCCAGTTAACTCCAGTTAATTAATTGGTGAATAATATTGTCATAGGGTGTTGGTGAGTTTGGGCAGGAAATGAGGTGAGGTTAATCAGAGATAGCAGGTATCCCTACATCAAGGGACTGTACTAGGTCCACTATCCTCCCACAGCGTTAACTGCAAAGTATGACAGATACCACAAATTAGCAGTACTCCCAGCAATGTGTCCCGCTGGTAGGGGACTAAAATGGGTTCAGAAGTAAAGGGCATGGGTCCTTCTGTGGAAGATACTGAAGTTGCACAGGGACAATGACACCATACCCGGCTCATGTACTGGGCTTAGGCACTAATTCTCACTCTCACCATCATGCAGTTTGTGTAGGTGAATTGTTTTTTCCTCAGCAGTAATGCGAACTGGTGCATCAGCCAGCTTGGTTGTCCAAGGTGGCTGCCACATCCCTTTAAGATGCACACAATTCAAGGAAAGGACCCCATAATAAGTTTTGAGAAGCACTGCTCCAGGATAGTAACCACTCTGCGAAACCAGGCTCCTCTACCAAGCTGCAGGCTCTTTGTAAGAAACTTTGTAAGAAGCCTGGGTACCCCTGGATCCCTTTAACACCAGGAAAAACTGAGGGTACGCAGTGCTACGAAGCATTGACCATCAAACAAAGTAACAGAACTATTTTTATTACTATTTTGATTTATTTCATAATTCATCACAGCTGTTATAAATGCACTTTAATAACAGCCACCAGGAGAAATAAAAGGAACTGTGCCTTGACAGGATCAGACTGAATGGAGTCACACTTTAGTTACTCAGGTTTTAAAATATATATTCTTACTAGAGGGGAGTGAATTCATCAATAACCTAATGCCAGCTCTTTCCATCCCTTTGTCTCCTATAGCTGTCAGTGGAAATCATTCATGTGAAAGCCAGTGGACACTACAGCAGTCCTAATCTTTTGATGATCGGTTCACCCAGTGTGCTCAAACACCAGATCTTAGAGGGAGATCACAGTCATTACACAGCAATGGTTTTTCTTAATGAGCCTGCTTTCAGCACCTCTTCTCATGCTGATGAAAATCCACTTGGCTTCACTTTCTAGAGCTAGTCTTCAAGTATTTAAAATCTTTTAAAACCATAAAAGGAAAAAATCTTAAGCAATATGAATGTAAACGTGGAGGAGGTGGGAGGGTGGGTAACACTTCCATGTCTTTTCCTCTGATTTCACATCTCAAACATACCTTTGATTAAAAAATTCAAGATCATTCGTTGGTCTTGGCAAGGACTGAAGCATTCTTCATTCTGTTACAGAAATGCAAACATGTCACAGGGAAATTATTATCTTAAATTCCACACACTAACAGGAGGAAAATGGGTGTATGTGTTGCAGGCGGACACAAATGTCTGAAATTGAGCTTCTGAATTGTCAAGCAGAAGCCTGCTAAATGTTTGATGCAGCCAGTAGGAACTGATCCTAAACCTTCATAACACCTGAACTAAACAGAAGTGGCATGTGCTAAATCGTCCCATTAAGAAAAGGAACGTGAGGCAGGTTCACCAGTTAAAAGGATAATCACACACTGTGCATATAGATTTTAGACTGGGGCAAAACAGGGGCTTGGTTGTCAGAAAAAATTAGGTGCCAAAAAAAGCACAGTTAGTGAAAAGAAGATATGTTTCATAGAGAAGGAGGTGCAGAAAGAAAGTGAAGAAGATCCTGAGTGGAGGAAAGACTCGGGGAGTGATCCTGGCGATCAGAGAGGTGCAAAGAAATGAGTGCTGGCAACGACCAGGGACCTTTGGGAGAGGAACCTGAGACCAGTAACTGTGAGCAAAGTCCCAGCACAAATCAACACAACTTTCTGCTCAACTTTCCTGGACCAGCAGTGACCTCACTGCCAGGTGAACCTAGCACTGTGGGGAGAAGCAAGTGAGTGACTGTTGGAGAAAATCAGGCGGAGTAAAAGCTCTGATCTCGCTTGTTCTTAAGTAAACCCCAGGATCCAGAGCATTCACACTATCTCACAAATAGCAAAATCTTAAACAAAGTTTCTACCAAGTCCACATGATTCCATGCAAATATAGTGATGTTGGCTCTGCAGGTCTCCATATCACATCCTTGTAGAGTGCTGAACACAACCAGGGGTTTATTCCTGAGGCAGCACTGTCGTACTATAACAAAAAGCCAATGCACCAAGAAGATGTCTCCTCAGTAGCAAGGAGACCATAAGGCTCATAGTGTCGTTCAGGAGTTACTTACAGAACTGCAGAATCACAGAATCACAGAATCACAGAATCACAGAATCACAGAATGGTAGGGGTTGGAAGGGACTTCTGTGGGTCATCTAGTCCAACCCTCCTGCCGAAGCAGGGTCACCTACAGCAGGCTGCACAGGACCTTGTCCAGGCGG